>UMDO01031875.1_pt1 | contig 12335 bp, 8 predicted proteins | sample 1964511 | NCBI WGS metagenome assembly UMDO01 (sample SAMEA4835996, study PRJEB28245) | human gut metagenome | biome: gut microbiome; material: fecal sample | place: Denmark | collected 2008 | reverse complement strand
TTAGAAACCGCGTAAAATCGCTGTTTTAAGGCTTTTTCTTTTTCCCCAAAAGCAAAGGTGATCACCATATGTTCGAAATATCTGCATAATTTGTATCATACGAAAAAGCACATTATATATAACTTGAAGCTATATATAACGTGCCGGATTCAAAAAGTCTACAAAGCTCTTACTTTTCGATGGTAGATCCAGTAAGAAATAATTGCAGTAATTGCCTCAGTGATCCAAAATGCGTGCCAGACGCCGGATGCCCCCTGCAGCAGGCTTAAAAGAAAAGCCAGTGGAATGATGATCAGCGTATAACGGCAGAGCGAGATAATGAGGGATGGTAATCCCATTCCAAGTCCTTCTAAAGCTCCCGAACTTGTAACTGAAACAGAAGATACAAGGAATCCGAGGCAGATAATATGAAGAGCAGAGGAACCAATCTTTATGGTTGCAGGTGTAGCTGTGAACAGATGGATCAAAGTTCCTGGGATGCATAAGCACAGGACAGTTCCTACTGCCATAATCGCCAGCACAAGGATTAAAGAGGTCTGATAAATTTTATTTACACGGCTATGTTCTTTTGCACCATAATTGTATCCAATCAGTGGTCTCATCCCCTGAATGACTCCGTTAGCAGGAAGATAAAGGAATGTCTGTAATTTGTAATAGACTCCAAGCACAAAGACATAAGACTGACCAAAGCCTGCAAGGATTACATTTAATGATGAAATGAGCAGGGAGGGAAGAGCCATGTTCAGACTTGCAGGAATCCCGATGGAATACATTTTTTTACAAAGTGCAAAATCAGGTTTAAAATAAGCTCTTCTAAATTTTACAGAGATTGGAGCAACCATATAAAAAATCAGATAAAGGATTGCACTGAATGTCTGTCCGAGACCTGTGGCAAGGGCAGCACCCTCGATCCCGAGTGAAGGAAATGGTCCCAGTCCAAAAATCAGAACCGGATCGAGAAAAATGTTGACGAGACATCCGCTCATCAGACAGATCATGGAGATATTCATTTTACCAACAGCTTGAAAAACCTTTTCAAAAACCAGTTCCCATGCAAAAAATACAGAAAATAAAAATACGATTTTTGAATAACGAAGCCCTAAATTGATAATTTCTGCATCGTTGGTAAAGAGACTGAGGAAAGGGTGGATAACTACAAGGCAGATAATCATCAGGAGAATACCATGAAATGTTCCAAGGAGCATTCCCTGACTTGCCGCCTGATCTGCTTTTTTCTGATCTGCTGCTCCCAGATAAAAGGAAATGACGGCATTAATCCCAATTCCAAAACCGATCATAACTGCATTGATCAGATTTTGAACAGGGAATACCAAAGAAAGTGCGGTCATTGCATTTTCACTGATCTTAGCAACAAAAAAGCTGTCAACGATATTATAAAGTGAATTTACGAGCATAGACACAACCATTGGTAATGACATTTTTAACAGAAGGTTCAGGATTGGTTGTTCTTTCATATAAGTTTGTTCCATTTTCAGACTCCTTTCGGGATTTCTCAGTTGTTAAGCATACGACAAAGATCCAATGGATCTTTTTTAGTATTAATAAGTTATGACATAAAAAAACCACATGACTGCCAGGAAAAGTAGTCATGTGGCGAAAAGTAGTATCACATTATGCCGGAAACCATTTGCCCGTCATTCATCGTGATACTCCAAAAATCCACATCAGTTTTAGAAACTAATTATATCGCTGAAATACGGAAGTGTCAAGGATAAATGGGCATACAAAAAATCCATGAATAATCGCAAAAAGAGCATACGAAAAATCCACCATACGCTTCTACAAGTCATACAGTGGATCTTTCAATTTATTCCATCCATTGGAATATCCTCCTTCTTCAATTAATATCTATTTAAAACTATTATCTCAAATAGTGAAATTTTATTTAAAAATTAACGTCCCATTGGATTGTACCTCTTTTATAAAATTCGTTCTTATGTTCTTACTTAGAATTAAATTAGCATCCCATCGGTCTGTACCTCTTTCATAAAATTCATATCAGATTAAAGTTAAAGACTTTTTATCCCATTGGATTGTACCCCTTTCGCAAATTTCGTCCTGGATTAAAATTAATGTCCCATTGGTCTATACCTCTTTCATTAGATTATTGGATTAAATTTAAGTTTTTGGTGGTCCGTACCTCCTTTTCTTTTATTTGGTGTTCGTTTTCTTTTGTTGACTATATATTAACTCTCAAAACACGTTTTGTCAATAGAAAATCTGATAAAAAATAAAAATAATTTAAATTAACAGAAAATAAATGAAAATATAAAAAATATACAGAACTGAAACCGGGCAGTATGCGACTGGATTTTTTAGAATCTTGTCCTTATACTAAAGGATAGAAAAAGGAGGCAATAAAAAGATGAGCAGAAATGAGAGAGTCAGTTGTGAGAGCTGTACTTATTATATTTATGATGAAGACTATGAAAGTTATGTATGTGATAAAAATATGGATGAAGATGAATATATCCGTCTGATGACAGATCGTCATTTCCAGTGTCCGTTTTACAGAAATGGTGATGAATATGCAGTTGTCCGTAAGCAGATGTAGCATTCTGCTGATTGTATGGAAAAGAAATCTGTGGTATGATGAATACGAACATACATTCGTAAAGGCGGCATGAAGAAATGATAAAAAAAGAGAATGATTCTATTGTATATGAAAAGGTAATTCCGGCACATGGAGCAGAGTATGTATCATTTCCGGAGTCTATGAGACCGGAGATTGGCGATTATCTCAGATCGCAGGGGATTTCCCGGCTTTACAGTCACCAGGCGGAGATGTTCGTAAGGGCCGGTGAAGGAGAAAGCCTGGTCATCACGACAGCGACAGCAAGTGGCAAAACTTTGAGCTTTTTGCTGCCGGTATTGCAGAAGATTTTAGAGAATCCGCTGATGCGTGCGATTTTTATTTATCCGACGAAAGCACTTGCAAGTGATCAGTATCGGGTATTGGCTCCTGTACTGGAGTATTTTGGTGAGGGGCGTATATCGGCAGGGGTCTATGATGGAGATACGATGCCTGAAGAACGCAGCCGGGTCAGAAAGAGTGCGAATATTATCCTGACGAATCCTGAGATGCTGAATGCAGCTTTCTTGCCTAACCACAGTAAATATGGATTTGATTTTATATTTGCCAATCTGAATTATATCGTGATTGATGAATTGCATAGCTACAGAGGAGCATTTGGCGGGCATCTTGCCAATATTTTCCGGAGAATGAAACGGATCTGCGGATATTATCATTCCGATCCACAATTTTTATGCAGTTCAGCGACGATTGCAAATCCGGTGGAGCTGGCAGAGAAGATTTGTGGAATAACCCCGGGGCTGATCGAGCGAGATGGCTCACCGGCACCGGAAAAGGTATACAAGATCCTGCAACCACAGGAGATAAAAGGAGCGAATGATAAAGTATATGGAAGATATTCGGCTTCAAGTGTGGCGAAAGAGCTGATCCCGGAGCTTGTGAAAAAGGGAGAACAGTTTCTTGTATTTACACGTAGTCGAAGAGCGGTGGAAGTTATTTTAAAGGAATCGAGAGACCGGTTGGAGGACGCCGGATTTTTTGGAAAAAAGGGGCAGACGGACAAAATCTCCGGGTATCGTGGAGGTTATACTCCATTGGAGCGGCGTGAGATCGAGAGAAAGATGATGGCAGGAGAGCTGACAGGCCTGATCTGTACGAATGCACTGGAACTGGGAATTGATATTGGAAAACTGGATTGTACAGTGCTGGTAGGATATCCGGGGACAAGAGCTTCTTTCTGGCAGCAGACAGGACGGGCGGGAAGAAGTGGCAGGAGGTGTGTCAATTATCTAATTTTGGAGAATCAGCCGTTCGATCAGTATATTGCAATTTCACCTGACTGGCTTTTTGAAGGCAGAAGTGAAAATGCAATCGTAGATCCGGACAATCTGCTGATCGAGCTTGCACATATACGTGCGGCAGCAGCGGAGATGCCACTGTCTCTGGATGATGTTGCGTTGTTCCCGGATTTGGGAGAGATCATCCCGGTTCTTTTAAATGCACAGGAACTGAAAAGTCTGGCGGGACGTTTTTCATGGGCAGGGCCGGCATTCCCTGCCGGAGATTACAGTCTCAGGAATATGGACAGGACGAGATACAAGCTGATCGTATATCCAAGTATGGAGCATCTGAGAAGTGTGCAGGAGAAAAGAAAAGGCTCTCTTTTTACCGGAAAGGAAATTACTGAGATGGACGAGTCGCAGGCTTTTCATGAGCTGCACCCGGGAGCGGTGTATCTGCATGACGGTGAGCAGTATGAGGTGCTGAAGCTGGATCTGGTTTCAAGAACTGCACTGGCAGTACCATTTTATGGAAATTATTATACAGTTCCATCCGGCACAGAGGATACAAGAATTTTGCAGACCTTCCAAAAAGAAACTTTTAAAAGAATAAAGAAATGTTTTGGTGACATAAATGTAAATGAAGTGATTTCGATGTATAAGAAACTTCAGTTTCATAATCATCAGAATCTGGGCCATGTGTCGCTGACGAGGCCATTACAGAAAGATTACGATACAGAGAGTACCTGGATTGAAATCCCGGAGAATATTGTGGATACATACCAGAGGCTCCTTGTGCCAGATCAAAGAGGAGAACTTGTTCTGAATAATCATTTTGAGGGAATTTCCTATGCAATCAAGAATGCAGCTATGATGGTGACAATGACAGAAAAAGATGACATCGGAGTGATTCTTTCAAATAATGCGTTGATTCCCGGAGCAGAAAGAGGACGAAAGGTATCCTTATTTATTTATGATAAGTATGAAGGCGGTCTTGGTTATGCTGAGAAAATTTATGATCTGATGGAACAGATCATTTATCAGGCAATCGAGCAGGTTGAACATTGTCCGTGTAAGGACGGATGTCCGGTCTGCGTAGGAAATTATACACTGGATAAAAAGACAGTGCTGTGGGGGCTGAAGAATTTTATAGAAGAGAGTGAATCTCCGGTATCTATATCAAAGCAGTCAGAATTGTCAGAGATGAACAGACCGGGAATAAAGAAAGAATATTCATTTGAAATGCTGGAAGAAAAATGGGATGAGTTCTGTGAGAAGTTAAAAAGGAGCGGAGAATCGGGAGCTGCGTTTTTAAGTATGGTAAAGAAAGTCGAAGTAAAAGAGGAGCGTCTGATCCTGCAGGTTGAAAATTCATTTTATGAAGGGTGGCTGCAGGAATGGGAGAATCTGCGGGAAGTAGAGCGTCTGCTCCGTTCGTATGCGATCTGTCCGGCAGATATGAAGCTGGAGATTCAGTCAGAGACAGACTGGGAGCGGGTGAAAAAGATCCGTGGAAAATTAAATCGAAGGTATGGAAAAGATGAAATTTGAAGAAGAATGGAGTTTCCTGAATCCCTATCAGATGACAGCAGTTCTTGATGAGAGTCCGGCATGTGTTGTGAATGCAAATGTCGGAAGCGGAAAGACAACTGTTCTGATCGCAAAGATACTGTATTTATATCAGGTGAAGCAGATACAGCCGGAAGAAATGATTGTTCTGACTTTTACGAATAAAGCAGCAGATGAGATAAAAGAACGACTCATAGCAAAAGAAAAGTTTTTAAAAAAAGAAAAAAATGACGAAGAACCAAAGCTGGATGGATTTGGTACATTTCATAGTGTAGCTCTATGGATGCTGAGAGAAAAGCTGGAAGTTGAAAAAGCTGGATGGAGAAAAGATTTTACTGTCATGGCACCGGATGAAGAAGAAGATCTTGCATTAACTCTGACCGCAGAATATGGATTGAAAATAAAATATAAGAACCGCCTGAAGAAGCGGCTGGAGCAGGAATATCAATGGTATCTTGAAGGACGACCGATACCGAGATACAAAGATGATTTGTTCAAATTGTATCCAATAATTGAATCCGAAAAAAAGAAGCAGAATAAGATGACTTTTTCGGATTTGCTGCGTGTCAGTACACTTTTATTGAAAGAGCAGGATGCTTTTATCCCTAAGTGGATCATTGTCGATGAAGTGCAGGACAGTGATAAGATGCAGATGGAATTTCTGGAGGCTTTGAAAGGCAGGGAGACGAAGCTGTTTGCAGTAGGAGATCCGAATCAGGTGATTTATAGCTGGCGTGGGCCAGGAGAGAATATGTTCTTTTTATTAAAGCACCGATTTGAGGCGAAAGAATATTCTCTCCCGGTGAATTACCGTTCTAATGCATTGATCCTGGGAGCGGCGAATCGTTTCCTTCAGTTTGGCAGTCAGATCCGGGCGAGCAGAGAAAAAGGTGAGAAGGTCAAAATTGTTAATTATTATGATCCTTTTCAGGAGGCAGAGGAACTTGCGTTGCGGATAAGAGAGCTAAAGGAGCAGGGACTGACATATCGGGAGATGGCGGTATTTTATCGGTTACAGCGTCAGGTGGATGTGCTTGCAAAAGTGTTTGAACGTCAGGGGATTCCATATGAAGTTTCCGTAAAAAAGAGCCTACATGATATTCCGGTATTGAACTGGTTTGTCAGAGTATTGAGATTCTGTGTAAATCCATTGGATGAGCAGTCCGGGATTGCAGCAGTCGCAGATAAAGAATTTGGCGAGTTTGGAATGACGCGGAAAAAGGCAGAAAAAATCATAAAAGAGAAAAAGCTGTCCGAGAGTCTGCTTTATGAACAGATGGCCGGATTTCAGGCATGGGTAGTGGATAACTTTGGGAAATTCATGAAAGAAGGTGAAAAAGAGCAGAAAATCTTTGAATATTTTCACTTAAAAGAGTTCCTGCGTCCTACGGTGGAGAGCTATACTGAAAATGTCAAAAAAATAAAGAGCTTTTTAAAGCAGTTATGTTCATATTGCGGTTCGATTGATTTCCGGGGGCATCTGAGGGAATTTCTGAATAGTTCAGAGCTTTATGGATTAAAGATGGAAGCAGGAGAAAAAGAAGTAGGAGCAGAAATGAATCCTGAAGACCGGAAAGATGCAGTACAGCTTATGACGCTGCATGCATCCAAAGGTCTGGAATTTGATACGGTCTTTCTGATTGGTGTGAATCCCGGTCTGATCCCGCTTCATTCAAAAAATTATGAACAGGAAGAAGAGGAACGAAGGTTGTTTTTTGTGGGGATTACCCGTGCAAAGAACCGGTTGGAACTTTCCTGGTATACGAATCCGGGTGAACCGGGGATAGCGGGTGAGGAAAGCCGTTATCTGAAAATGATTCCGCAGGAGCTGTTGGAGGGAATGCCGGATGAAAAAGAAAGATGGGCTAACCTGCAGCAGTTAAAGAAGGAAGTTCAGGAAAAAGCTCAGGAAAAAGTTCAGGAAAAAGCTCAGGAAAAAGTTCAGGAAAAAGCTCAGAAAGAAGTTCAGGAAAAAGAGCAGAAAGAACTTCGGCAGGAAGTAAAACCGGAAGATCAACAGGAACAGGCTGACATGCGGGCTGGCATACAGGCGGTGGTGCAGGTAAGGCATCCGAAGTATGGTGTCGGAGTGTTAAGATCGGAAGATGATCTGATGGTTGAGGCAGAGTTTGACGGATACGGAGTGAAGCAGTTCCTGAAAGCATTTGGTGAAGTCGAGATAATAGGATGAGTGAAACACAAAGGAAGTGAGTAAAATGAATGAAACCACGCAACAAAATCGTTTATTTGACAATAAAAAACTAGCTGCACTTCTAATTCCACTGGCAGTAGATCAGCTCCTTAATTCATTTATGGGAACTGTGGATACACTGGTAGTCAGTAATCTTGGCTCAGCAGCGATTTCAGCAGTTTCACTGGTAGATTCGATCAATATCCTGATTGTTCAGGCTTTCTTTGCACTGGCATCAGGTGGAACAGTTGTGTGTTCCCATTACCTTGGATGTGGAAAAAAGGAGCATGCACAGGAGGCAGCAAGACAGTTGGTTTTCATTACGTTCGTATTGTCGGCGGTGATTGCTGGAATGTGTCTTTTATTCAATGATCCGATGTTGGCACTGATCTTTGGAAAAGTAGAGAGTGCGGTTATGGTGAATGCCAAAAAGTATTTTTTCTTTTCTGCAATCTCGTATCCATTTATCGCATTATATGATGATGGATCGTGCATCCTGAGGGCACAGGAGAACAGTCGTTTGCCGATGCTGATCTCGGTTATTTCAAATATCCTGAATATTATTCTGAATCTGTTATTTGTATGGGTGTTCCATTGGGGTGTTGCAGGTTCGGCAACTGCAACGATGCTGGCACGTATGTTCAGTATGGTTACAGTGCTGGTAAAACTGAGGAATCCACAGTTGGAGATCCAGTTGAGAAAGTATTTTACCATCCGGCCTGACTGGGATGAGATTAAAAGAATCCTGAGGATTGGTGTGCCGTCGGGGGTGGAGAACAGTATGTTCCAGTTTGGAAAGCTTGCGATTCAGTCGACTGTATCGCTGATGGGAACTGCGGCTATCGCTGCACAGGGAATGGCGAGTATCATTGAAAATTTGAACGGAATTATGGGAATCGGAATAGGAATCGGTCTTATGACCGTTGTGGGGGAAACTCTTGGAGCAGGAAGAAAGGAGGAGGCCGTTTATTATGTAAAGAAATTATGTATTGTTTCCGAAGTAGTGATCATTGCATCCTGTCTGCTTTTGTATGCTTTAGTTCGTCCGATTACCTATTTTGGAGGTATGGAGCCTGAAAGTGCAAAAATGTGTATTTTTATGGTAACGTGCATAACCATTGTAAAGCCATTGATCTGGGTCATGGCTTTTGTTCCGGCATATGGATTCAGGGCAGCCGGGGATGTGAAGTTTACAATGACAGTTTCAATGCTTACGATGTGGTTATGCCGGGTGACACTCTCTATTGTTCTTGCCAGAGTCTTTGGCTTTGGACCAATCGCAGTATGGATCGGTATGTTCAGTGACTGGGCATTGAGAGGAGTGATCTTTACGATCCGGTTCAGAAATCGTAAATGGCTGAATCATCATGTGATTTAAAAGCAATTATAAAGCCTTAATCACAGATCCAGCCATTGAGTCAGATTGTTTGCAAAAGATCGAGCAGACGCTGGTTCTCTTCCGGCATCTGAATACAGAACCGTACATATTCACCCTCCAGGCACTGGAAAGAAGAGCAGTCCCGGATCATAAGTCCCTTTTGAATGCAACGTTCAAATACATCGAAAGAGGTAACCCCGTCTTTCAGAATCTTTACCAGCAGGAAGTTGGCATAGGCCGGATAGATTTTGAAAGTCGGGAGTTTTTTTATGGTTTCGTACATCTTCTGACGTTCGGAAAGAATCAGGTTTCGGGTCTGCTGATAATAGTCGTGATCCTGAAAAAGCATTTCTCCGGCGAAAGCACCGAGGCTGTTCAGTGACCATGGAATCTGTTTTTCACGCATGGTCTTCAGAAATTCACTGTTCCCGGTGATTCCATATCCGAACCGCATTCCCGGGGCGGCATAGAATTTGGAAACTCCCCGGAGTACCATCAGATTGGAAAATTGCTTCGTAAGAGGAACAGCAGTAATTGCTGAAATATTCGGTGCAAATTCAACATAAGTTTCATCTATCATTACAAAGATATTTTTCCGTTTACAAAATGCAAGTAATTCTTTTAATTCATCCCGAAAAATAGCGGAAGAAGTCGGGTTATTTGGATTGCAGATAATGAGAAAATCATATCCATCCGAGAGAGTATGGAAAAGATCCTCCAGATCTGGTCTGAAGTCAGAAGTCTCCTGCAAATGGTAATAATCCTGAGTACTTCCGGAAAAGGTGAGTTCTCTGGAATATTCTGAATAAGTAGGACCGAGAATCAGAGTATGCTTTGGGGCACGAGCTTCGATCAGCAAAGCAATCAGTTCACTGGAGCCATTTCCCGGAAGAATATAATCGGCAGGAACATCACAATAATTAGAAAGAACATTACGCAGAGACAGATACTCGCGGTCAGGATAACTGGAAAATAAATCTGCATGGGTGGCGACCGCTTCTTTTACAGAGGCAGGAAGTCCAAGCGGATTTACATTTCCGGCAAAGTTGACGATAGCTTCTTTTTTTATATGGTAACAGGCACTGATCTTTTCAATGTCACTTCCGTGAAATACGGGGTTGGTTGTCTGATTATTCATGATTTATGCTCCTAAAAATTATTTTGTCTCAAATAAAATACCAAGGGTATTTGGACCGCAGTGGCTTGAAATCGTACAACAGGCAGTTGTCACATGGATCTCAGCGAAGTCTTTTTCAGCTTTGAGGGCTTCTTTTACAAGATGGATATATTCTGCAGCAATTCCCGAATGTGTAATGAAGATAAAAGACGGATCGATATCTGGATGTGCGGCCAGTTGATCTTTTACATATTTTACGAGAACCTTATCCAGTGAACCCCGATATTTTTTACCGACTTTCATACTGCCGTCGGCATTATTTACCTCAATACACGGCTTTAACTTTAGTACGTTGGCACCCAGTGCAGCTACGGAGGAGCAACGCCCGCCGGCATGAAGAAAAGTAAGGGTATCCAGAATAAAGCTGGCATGACACTTCTCTGTACGCTGTCGGAGAACATCGGCGATTGCATCAGCGGACATTCCCTGACGGATCATTTCTCCGGCATCACGGACAAGGAGTCCTGTTCCGCTGGAAAGAGAGCAACTGTCAATGACATGGACATGTCCGAGTTCTTCAGCCGCAATACAGCAATTCTGATAGGCACTGGAGAGGGAACTGCCGAGATTGATATGAATGACTTCGTAACCGGCTCTGACCCATGGCTCAAAATGGTCAATATATTCTGCAACGTTTACAGCAGCCGTCTTGGGAAGAATCTTTTCATCATAATATTTCTGGAAAATCTCTTCCGGAGTGATGTCGATGCCGTCCTTATAGTCATGACCGTCCAGGATGATATGGAGCGGAAAGTAATGCACATGGTAACGCTCTTTTAACTCGGTATCAAGATCACAGGTACTATCAGCACTTAAGATGATTTTTGCAGATTCCTTTTCCATTCTATTTTCCTCCGTAAATCTGATTTTCTTAAATTATAACACTAATTTCCGGTCAATGACAAGGTGGCTGGGACTTTACATTGTTGAAGAAGTTGGATAGAATAAAATGATGTTGGGGTCAAAAGCCCCCAACAATGATGCCAACGGATTGTTTCGTGCTACGCACTCCCACAATCCTACCTGCTATTCGCATATCATGGTGCTTACGCCCCACTTTTATGCTCATATCGGGGCGGGGCTCAAGGTCATTCTACCACCAGTGTGCAAGCACACGTGGTTTCAGACCTTTTGACCCTGACATCATAAAATGATTAAGGTAAACAGGAGGAGAACATGAAACTGGAAAATGAAATACTTTATGTGGAAATGGTAGAACATGGAGCTGAACTGACAAGAATCTATAATAAAAAGACGGGGGCAGAGATCTTATGGAATGCAGATCCAAAGTTTTGGAAAAGACATTCGCCGGTTTTGTTCCCGAATGTAGGAAAAACCTGGCATAATGTAGTGAAGATTCAGGGAGAACAGTATCCGACATCCCAGCATGGATTTGCAAGAGATCATGATTTCAAATGTATTCATGCAGGGAAAGAAGAGGTGAAATTTTTGCTCACTTCAACAGATGAGATGAAAGAAGTTTATCCGTTTGATTTTGAATTATACATTAGCTATCGTCTTAAGAAAAATGTGATAGAGGTGGAATGGGAAATTAAAAACCAGTCGGAAGAAACGATTTACTTTACCATTGGCGGGCATCCGGCCATTCACTTTGCAAAAGAAAATGAAACCAAGGCAGATTACCGGCTTTATTTCCCGGAAAAAGATCATCTGAACTATATTTTGGTTGATATTGCAGAAGGTGGTGCAGATCCGAAAAAAGTCTATGAGATGAAACTGGAGGACGGATATTATCCGCTGACAGAAGAATTATTCGAGAGAGATGCCCTGATTTTTGACGAGAATCAGATTGAAGAAGTATGGATCAGTCATAAGGACGGAACACCGTATGTGGGAATGAAATGCGAAGGTTTTCCAAACTTTGGAATATGGTCGGTAAAAGATGCCCCATTCGTATGTCTTGAACCATGGATGGGAAGATGTGATGATGTGGGATTTGAGGGAGATATTTCCGAAAAGCCGGGAATTAATAGCGTTGAGAGCGGTGGAACATTTGAAAAGAGTTATCAGATCATTGTAGGTTAATGAAAGCAAAAAAGTGTCGCAGAGTGAAATACTCTGCGACAAAAGGTGACTTTTCAAGAGTATTAAGGGGAAAATTTGTAGTTGTTGGGGTGATACACTTGTAAAGAAAAAGACTTCTTTGTGACGAATCGGACGCGGAA
>UMDO01054133.1_pt1 | contig 12359 bp, 8 predicted proteins | sample 1964511 | NCBI WGS metagenome assembly UMDO01 (sample SAMEA4835996, study PRJEB28245) | human gut metagenome | biome: gut microbiome; material: fecal sample | place: Denmark | collected 2008 | reverse complement strand
CAGCTCGTTATTGATATAAATCCCGGATTCGCCGGGCGCGGAAACCGACACTTCGGCAAAATTGGGCTGCAATACTGCCTCGACCGATTGCGTCGCACCGTTGCCCGGGACAGCTACCTCCATCGTGCAGGTCTTGTAAACCGGCATCTTGAACTGCAACGTGTGTTTCCCCGGCGACAACCATTTGCTTGTAAACGGCGTCGTACCGGCCGGCTGGTAATCGCCATCGATATACACCTCGGCACCCGCAGGGTCGGAATCGATCTGCAATATGCCATAGGCCGGCTGCAAAGCCACCGACAGCTCTTTCTTGGCGTTGCCTATCTCAAATTGCCCCATTGTCGGCTCATGTAATGCGGCCGATACCCGATAGGTATGTTTCCCGTATTTGAGCAGGGTCGACACCACACCGTCGGCCACCTCTACCGGCACATCGTCGATAGAGACCTCGGCATTGGCCGGTGTTACGGTCATAACCAAGTATTGCCCGCCCGCGCTCTCCTGTACGATCGTCGTTACCTTTCCGGTAGTGAGCACCATCTCATAGGTACGTCCCGCCTCTACGGGCACGGGATAGTAATAGTCGCGCAACATGCCCAACTTCTGGTGTGAAAGGGTAATCTTTCTCGACTTCTGCGGCACATAGACCCATATTTCACCCGTCCGCTGCTCCGCACCCACGATACCCAGCATACCGCCGTCGAAAGCGAAACCGGTCTCGGTCGTTACAACCTTTATCAATGCCGACACTTCATTATTCTGGTCGCGCTTCATCGTCCCGGCCGTATTGGCCGTAAGATCGGTTTCGAGCAACCGAAAACTCTTGACCGATATATTCTGTGCCGACAACACGCCGGAACATAAACCGAATCCTATCAGGAAAATTGTCAAAACGACACGATAACGGAACATTGCACACATATTCATTATTGTGTTTACTTATACAATAGAAAGATACAAGGCGTCTTGGGCAACGCCGGTTTGCGCTTGGCCCACTCGGCCAGCGAAAGGGTGCGTATCGACTCTTCTCCCGTCGTGATACCCAACGCTATGCAGAGCCGTGTCTGCGGACGACAATAACGCAGACAGTCCTCGACCATCTTGTCGTTACGGTAAGGTGTCTCGATAAAAATCTGCGTCTCTCCCTCGTTATAGATACGTTGTTCGAGCCGTTTCAAGGTCTTGGCACGCTCTCCCCCCTCAATGGGGAGATAACCGTGAAAAGCGAAACTCTGCCCGTTGAACCCCGAAGCCATCAGCGACAACAATATCGACGACGGCCCTACCAGCGGTACCACTTTATAGCCTTTGCGCTGCGCAATCGCCACGACATCGGCTCCGGGATCGGCCACGGCGGGACAGCCCGCCTCGGAAACCACCCCGACGGGAAGTCCGTCGGCAAGCGGTGCAAGATACCCCGCAACAGCCTCGGGTAGAGTGTGGCGGTCGAGTGTATAGAACGTAAGGGAATCGATGTCGGTCGCCGGATCGCACCGTTTCAGGAAACGGCGTGCCGAACGCACGTTCTCGACAATGAAATGGCGTATTCCGGCCGTTACTTCACGATTATAAGAGGGCAGCACACGGTCGTGCGGCGTGTCGCCCAGCGTAACGGGTATCAGATAAAGCGCGGCTTCGAGCATAACGAGAAATATTTTAGCAAAGGCTTCTACGGTAAAAAACGACCTATCCGGCCGAATAGAAAACCTCTCTGCCGATTTATCGGCAAAAATAGTTAATTTTGCCCAAAAACCGAATCATTCGACCGAGATATGGAATTACCTGCCGAGTTTACCGACCGTATGCGCCGTCTGTTGGGCGACGAATACGACGATTTCGCTATCGCACTACTTAGCGAACCACAGACAAGCCTGCGGCTCAATCCCGCCAAATGTAACGGACGACCCGACTACCAGCCCGTATCGTGGTGTCGCGACGCCTATTATATAGAGACAAGACCGGCTTTCACGTTCGACCCCCGACTACACGGCGGCGTATACTATGTGCAGGAAGCCTCTTCGATGTTCCTCGATTACGTTCTGCGCCGGTTTGTCGACACGCCGGTACGGTATCTCGACCTGTGCGCCGCACCGGGAGGAAAATCCACGCTCGCCCTCTCGGCCCTTCCCGCCGGGAGTCTCGTCGTGTGCAACGAAGTCGTGCGCAACCGCACTCATATCCTGGCCGAAAACGTCATAAAATGGGGATACGACAACACGATCGTAACCCGTAACACAGCAGCAGACTTCGGAAAACTGCATCACTACTTCGACGTGATACTGGTCGACGCACCCTGCTCGGGCGAAGGCATGTTCCGCAAAGACACCCAAGCCACAACCGAATGGTCGCCGGCACAAGTGGGCGTATGCGCCGAGCGCCAACGGGAAATACTCTCCGACGTGTGGGACGCCTTGCGCCCCGGCGGTCTGCTCATATACAGCACTTGTACCTACAACCGGGAAGAAAACGAAGATATGATACGTTTCCTTTGCGATCATTTCGACGCGACACCCCTGGCAGCCGCCCCGCCTGCGGCATGGCACATACACCCTTCGCTCGACAAAGAGCTGCCCGCTTACCGGTTCATGCCCCACTATACCCGGGGCGAGGGGCTTTTCATGGCGATCGTACGCAAACCGGGCAACGCCGACGAATGCGAACGCGATGAATGGTTGCAAAGAGCCGTCCGTAAAAACGGCAAAAACAGAAACAAGCGCCCGACCGCCAAAGGAGACACCGAAGTATGGCGTTCATGGGTTTCCGCTCCCGAAAAATATGTTTTCGACACCGACGACGAATCCGTTACCGCTCTGCCCACATCGCTCGTTCCCGATTACGATCTTTTCGCCACCCGGTTCGACATCGTACATCGCGGCATACCTGTCGCCTCACGCAAAGGCCGCGAGTGGCAGCCGCACCACGCACTCGCCTTGTCGACCAGCCTCAATACCGAAGCCTTCGATGCGTTACCCCTCACGATCGACGAAGCCATAGCCTACCTGCGACGGGAAACATGGCCAACACTCACCGATACCCGGCGCGGCATGCGCCTCGTTACCTGCGACGGCCTCCCGCTGGGCTGGTGCAATCATTTGGGCAACCGCATCAACAACCTCTACCCGCAGGAGTGGCGCATACGCAGCGGCTACCGCCCCGAAAATCCCAACCTCCCCGTATGGTAAAAATTTAAGGGGAGAAACGGCTATCATCTCAATTATTTGATTATATTTGCATGAAGTCGGAATAGGTTTTATCCCGACACACATGTAACAATCCTATTCAAACCTATAAAAAATAGCATCATGATTTTGAATTCATTGAAAGACTCCGCATCGGTCGAGTCGCTGCACCCACTCTTCAAAAAAGCCTTTGACTATATCAAAGCCACCGATTTCTCGAAAGTACCCGCCGGTAAAATCGTTCTCGACGGTGATAAACTCTACATCTCGGTAGCCGAGCCTACCGGCAAAACCAAAGAAGCCGCCCGCATGGAAACCCATGACAAATACATCGACATACAGATGCCTCTCACCGCTGTCGAAACAATGGGCTGGAAAGCGACCAATGAACTGAAAGAGCCGACCGCCCCGTACAATCCCGAAAAAGACATCACATTCTTTGCCGACAAGCCTACGACCTACATCGATGTACAACCGGGCGAATTTGCCATCTTCTTTCCCGAAGACGGACATGCTCCCGGCATAGCCGAAGGCAACTTCCGCAAAGTCATCGTAAAAGTAAAAATCTAAAAAGTTCTCCTTTATCGGGCGGCGTCCTTCCTATATGCCGCCCGTTTCTTCCTTTCCTTATTAACCACCTTAAATCTAACGGTATGCTCAATCTGATAAAAAACGATCCGTGGCTGGAACCGTTCTCGCCCGTAATCGAACATCGTCATCAATCGGCTCTTGAAAAAGAAAAAGAGCTTTGCGGCAAAAAAAGTACGCTTTCCGACTTTGCCGACGGATACCTTTACTTCGGACTGCACCGTACCGAAAAAGACGGGTGGATCATACGGGAATGGGCCCCCAATGCTACCGAGATATTCTTGATAGGAGACTTCTCCGACTGGAAAGAACGCCCGGCTTATCGGTTCAAGCCCCTATCCAACGGCGTATGGGAAATCACGCTCGATGCCGAACAACTGCACCACCTCGACCTCTATAAGCTCTCGATGCACTGGGAAGGAGGGCAAGGCGAACGTGTACCGGCATGGGCAACCCGTGTCGTGCAAGATGAAACCACAAAAATCTTTTCGGCACAGGTTTGGTCTCCGGAGAAACCGTATATCTTCAAAAAGAAAAAATTTACCCCCCATACATCGCCTCTGCTCATCTACGAATGCCACATAGGTATGGCGCAAGAAGACGAGCGCATCGGTTCTTATGACGAATTCCGCGAAAAAGTTCTTCCCCGCATTATCGCCGACGGGTATAATGCCATACAGATCATGGCCATACAGGAACACCCTTACTACGGATCGTTCGGTTACCATGTATCGAGCTTCTTCGCACCCTCTTCACGCTTCGGCACTCCCGACGAGCTGAAACACCTTATCGACGAAGCCCATCGAAACGGTATCGCCGTCATCATGGACATCGTTCACTCCCATGCCGTGAAAAACGAAATCGAGGGACTGGGACGTTTCGACGGCACTCCCAACCAATTTTTTTACGGAGACCACCGCCGCGAACACCCGGCTTGGGACTCGCTCTGCTTCGACTACGGGAAAAACCAAGTTATCCATTTCCTGCTCTCCAACTGTAAATATTGGCTCGAAGAATTCCGTTTCGACGGATTCCGTTTCGACGGAGTAACCTCCATGCTTTACTACGACCACGGATTGGGCAAGGCTTTCTGTGGATACGGTGATTACTACGACGGCGGACAAGACGAGAACGCCATTACTTACCTCACCCTCGCCAATCGGTTGATACACGAAGTAAACCCTCACGCCATCACCATAGCCGAGGAGATGAGCGGTATGCCGGGTCTCGCTGCCAAAATCGAAGACGGAGGTATCGGCTTCGACTACCGCATGGCTATGGGCATACCCGACTTCTGGATAAAAACCATCAAAGAAAAAAAAGACGAAGAGTGGCATCCGACCGGTATCTTCTGGGAACTGACCAACCGCCGATCTGATGAAAAAACCATCAACTATGCCGAGAGCCACGATCAGGCCCTCGTCGGGGACAAAACCATCATCTTCCGCCTCATCGATGCCGAAATGTATTGGCACATGATGAAAGACGACACCAGCAGCCTCGCCGTAGATCGGGGTATGGCACTACATAAAATGATAAGGTTGGTTACCCTCTCGACCATAAACGGAGGATACCTCAACTTTATGGGAAACGAATTCGGCCACCCCGAATGGATCGACTTCCCCCGGCAAGGAAACAACTGGTCTTACAAGTATGCCCGCAGACAATGGAGTCTTGTAGACCGAACAGACTTGAAATATTGCTACCTCGGAGCTTTCGACAAAGCGATGATAGAATTAGTGAAAGGAATACGTGGTTTTGAGAAAAGCCCCATTATAAAATTATGGGACAGCGGTGAAGACCAAATTTTGGCTTTTATGCGCAAAGACTTTATCTTCATATTCAATTTCAGCCCCACACGCTCATACGAAGGATACGGCATACTGGCTCCCAAAGGCAGCTACCGGTGCATACTCGATAGCGACCAACCACAGTTTGGCGGTTACGCCCGCATCAACCAACACATCGAGCATTTTACACAACCCGACCCTCTGTATAAGAAAGATAAGAAAGAATGGTTGCTGCTATACCTCCCGGCACGCACGGCCATGGTAATGCAACGTCAAAAGAAAAAATAGCACTCTCGCCTTATCGTGCGCGGACACGAATGTATACAAAAACATCGTCGTGTCCGCACACGAAATTAAAAAAACATATTTGGGCTCAAAAACAAATCAACAGATTGAATGAAAATAAATTATGCCCAAATAAGGGTAATTACTACACCTAAAATATGTTATAAAACACACAACAAACGTTTGGCTGTATAAAAAAAAAGGCACACCTTTGCCTCTGTAACCTATAACAATCTTTTTTACCTTAAAAAATTAATACCTATTGAAAACCTAATAAAGAAGGAGCTTTTGCGAAAAAGCTCCTTCTTGCATTTTATTTATCAACTGAATTTCAACAGATTATAAAAAACAATTATATTCCCGAAGCATCTTCCGTGTACGCACACAATTCTACGTTAAACCGCGGCAAGAAGATAACGAAACGTAAAAAAGTCGTCATATCCATTACGATTTGCAAAAAAAACATTATCTTAGCCAATAAGTACACCAGCACAAAACAGGTCTATGTTCGGAGTTTTCACCTATCCATGGAGCGACTGGTTATATTCCGGGGTCTACACGGGATTTATCCTGACGATCATTTTTACAATCATCGTCGTCGTACTCGAAAATCGCAATCCGGTAAAAAGCCTTGCATGGATTGTCGTATTGGTTTTCATTCCCATAGGCGGATTTATTTTCTACCTGTTTTTCGGCCAGCAATATCGCCACACCCGCATGATATCGAAACGGAAGAGGCGTATTCTGCAAAGAATGTCCGATAACACGACACATCTGGGCGTGCTCGAACCCGGCAACAAACTATCACCCGAAAGCCAGCAACAAATCGAGCTCGGTTATCGACTGGGGGGAACCAAACTTTTCGCACGGAATCAGATAGAAATTTTTACCGATGGAAAGAGCAAATTCGATGCCTTCATCGAGGAATTGCAGAAAGCGACCCGGTTCATTCACCTCCAATACTATATTTTCTATAACGACACCCTGGGAAATACTATCAAGGATATTCTTATCGAAAAAGCCAAACAAGGAGTAAAAGTACGTGTCCTATACGACGATGTGGGATGCTGGCGGGTAAAATCGAAATTCTTCAAAAGCATGCGGAAAGCCGGAATAGAAATACGTCCGTTTTTCAAAGTTTCATTTCCCCAACTCGCCAATAAACTCAACTACCGCAATCACCGTAAGGTCGCCATTATCGACGGAAAAACAGGATTCATCGGCGGCATGAACATAGCCGACCGTTACCGCAACGGACTCTCTTGGGGAATATGGCGCGATACACACGCACGTATCAAAGGGCCGGCTGTCTACGGGCTGCAAACGGCTTTCTCGATCGATTGGAGTTTCACCACAAAAGAGTTTCTATCAGAAGCCAATTATTATCCTCCTGTCGAAGAAACGGGGAATACCGATATACAGATTCTCACCAGCGGACCGTTGGGGGAATGGAAAGAAATCGCATTTTCATTTCTGAAAGCAATCTCAAACGCCCGAAAATGCATCTACATACAGACTCCCTACTTCCTCCCCACCGACAGTCTGCTCAAAGCGTTACAGGCCGCAGCACTCGCCAAAGTCGACGTACGCCTCATGATACCCAGCCACAGTGATTCTCGCCTATTGCAATATGCTTCGCAATCGTATCTGAAAGATATTCTTCGGGCAGGTGTAAAAGTATATTTTTATGAAGGAGGATTCCTGCATGCCAAAAGCCTGATCATCGACGATGAATTCTCGACAATCGGTTCGACCAACTTCGATTTCCGCAGTTTCGACCATAATTTCGAAATAAACGCATTCATGTACAGTACCGAAACAGCAACCCAAATGAAGAAAATTTTCATCAGCGACATGCAACAATGCCGGCGTATCACGTTGAACCGGTGGAAACGCCGCCCCATGACTACCAAAGTCATAGAATCGTTTGTCCGGCTCATGAGTCCGATATTATAAAAAAAGAACAAATCATTTATTTACAACACTATATAATCGTCCAAGCAACATCAAAATGAAATACCTAAAAAGAATATCATGCTCTTTTCTCGCCATCGCGCTGTGCATGTCGATCGCAGCAAAAGACGAGAGAGGTTCGATAGCAAAATTCGATTACTTCGAATACATAGGCAATGACGATTTTTACAGGGAAAATCCCCTTCCCCATGACAATTCTTTCTATAATCCCATCGTCCCGGGTTGGCATTCCGACCCGAGTATATGCAGGGTAGGGAACGATTATTTCATGGTCATGTCCACGTTTACCTACTACCCGGGAGTTCCATTGTTCCATAGCCGGGATCTCGTCAACTGGCGACAAATAGGCAATATACTCGATAGGCCGAGCCAACTGCCGGCACTTCAAGGGCAACCTATCAACACAGGAGGAATATATGCCCCGGCCATATCGTACAATCCCCACAATAAAACATATTACATGATTACCACCGATGTAGGACGTGGGCATTTCTATGTTACGACACAAGACCCGTTCGGCAAGTGGTCCGACCCGCACTGGTTGCCTACCATCGGAGGTATCGACCCCTCATTTTTCTTCGACGATGACGGGAAAGCCTATATCGTGCATAAAGAAGACACCGAGGGAAAACCCAAGTGGAGCAATTTCCGTTCGATACGCATCACGCGGTTCGATACCACGACCGGCGACGTTTTCGGTGAAGACATGCCTTTCCGCGAATCGGGGGTCGGACCGGAAGAACGGCTCGACCGCAACGAAGGCCCGCATATCTATAAGATAAACGGGAAATATTACATGATTTGCGCCGAAGGAGGTACCAGTTGGGCACACTCCGAAGTCGTGTACCGCGCCGACAGCGTACTCGGCCCTTACACCCGTTGGAGCCGCAACCCCATGCTTACCCAACGCCTGTTGAAAGCCAATCGCAATAACGCCGTAACCTGCACGGGACATGTAGATATTGTAGATACTCCCGACGGGGAATGGTGGGGCGTATTCCTCGGTTGCCGACCCGACCAAAACGGGTTTGAATGTCTCGGACGCGAAACATTCATCATGCCGATAAAATGGAGCGCCGACGGATTTCCCTACATGACGCAAAGCAAAGACACCATTCCCCTTGTCCTGCACCGCAAAGGAATAAAACGAGAGAAAAACGTTACCTTCGGCAACTTCACATGGCGCGACGATTTCACCGGAAAGACCCTGCGTCCGGAATGGCTTTCGATTTGGGGATCGGCCGAGAAGTACTATAAAACAGGCAACAGATTGCGGCTATCCTGCGCACCGATAACCCTGAAAGACCGCCGCACACCGGCTTACATAGGCCGAAGGTTGCAACATCACAAATACACCGTTACCACGTGTCTCAGATTCAAGCCCGAAGAGGGAGAAGCCGCAGGATTGTTGCTGGTCAAAAACGAAGAGCATCAATATTTCATGGCCTTACGCAAAGGCAACCTCGCCCTGCTGCAAATAGGGCGAGGTGCTGATAAAGAGATTGCGACCCAACCGATAAAAACCGACGGCCGCCCGATAAGTCTGCGGGTAGAAGCTCGTGGTACTCTCTGCGATTTCTACTACAAAGAAGAGGGTAACGGCTGGCAGTTACTGGCCAAAGATATAGATGCAACCCACATTTCTTCCCGGAGGGGAGGTGGTTTTACCGGCTCTACCGTCGGAATGTATGCCGTCAAAAATCAAAGAGAATAGCCAACGGTATTTTTCGTATCTTTGTCAAACCATTCATCTAACACATCAAAGACCATGTTTTCAAAACTCGTTGCCATAGAACCTGTCAGCCTCATACCATCGGCCGAAAAAGCATTGCAGAATCATGCAAAAGAAGTCATACTATATCCCGATATTCCGCAAGATGACGATGAAATCGTACGCCGCATCGGAGATGCCGATGCCGTGCTGGTAAGTTACACCTCCAACATCGGACGGAATGTGATGGAACGATGTCCCGGCATCAGATACATAGGTATGTGCTGCTCCCTTTATTCGCCCGAAAGCGCCAATGTGGACATACGCTACGCCGAAGAACGGGGGATCATGGTAAAAGGTATCCGGGATTACGGAGACGAAGGGGTCGTGGAATATGTCGTGAGCGAACTGGTCCGCTGCCTACACGGATTCGGCCAACCGGCATGGGACGGCGAAGCCCGCGAAATTACCGGACTGAAAGTCGGCATCGTGGGATTGGGCAAGTCGGGCGGCATGATAGCCGACGCTTTAAAATTTTTCGGGGCGGAAATTTCCTATTTCGCCCGTAGCGAGAAAAGCGAAGCCCGAGAAAAAGGATACCGGTTCTTGCCTTTGCACAAACTTCTTGCTCAAAACGAAGTCGTATTCTGCTGCTTGAACAAAAATACGGTATTACTCCATAAAGCTGAATTCGAGAAACTCGGCTCCCCTAAAATTTTATTCAATACGGGATTGTCTCCGGCATGGGACGAAGAACCTTTTACCCAATGGATTTCGGGCAATAACCTTTGCTTCTGCGACACCGTAGGAGCCTTAGGCGGAACACACTTACTGGAACACCCGCACGTGCACTGTATGCAAGTCTCGACCGGCCGCACCCGTCAGGCATTCGTCCGCCTGAGCGAAAAGGTATTGGCCAATCTCTCAGAATACGACGGGTGAAACGATATTGAGCAGCGTATTCACGACCGACCAACCTGCGATTTCGGCTGTGGCGCTGTACACATCTACAACGGCCCGCACCTGTTCGTTTTCTATTTCGACCCTTTGCGTATCGCCTTTGAAACCGGGTGTAGATTGTATGGTAACGTGCATCGCTTCGGGACCGACCGATGCGCGCGAAGCTGCAACCGTTACGTTCACTTTCGTGGGGAACAGACGGATCGCCTCGGCTGCATTGCCCGAAAAAACGATTTTCTGTTCCGTTTGCAAAGAATCGGTATAAACCGGCGTTCCTTTCAGAGCATCGGGGCCTTTTTCGTTGAAAAACCGCGCCGACGCCCCGCCCATCAAAGCGGCTGTACGCAACACATCAAATCCGCCGGTAGCTCCCGAAGCGATATAGATGCGCGTCCCGTTTTCTTTGGCAACAGCCGATACTTCCCGATAAAACGCATCATCGGCCAATGCCCCGATAGAGAGGGTAACGATAGATGTCCCGTTCTTCAAAGTCGGGACAGCCCATTCCCTCAAAGCGGCAGGTGAAGCCGTCTCCACCAGAATATCGGGTTTCAACGCCAACAACTTTTCCACAGACTCGCACACAGCACAGGCACGCCCGGCATTTCGCATTTGACCAGCGATACGCTCGGCCTTAGCCGCCGTACGCGAATATACGCCGATCAAATCATACTCGGGCAACAGCCCTTTGACGACGGCTTCCGCAATAACTCCGGCCAACCGTCCGCAACCTACGATTACAAATGTTTTCATAATGACACAAAGATAACACTATTTTACAAACCGGCAGAGGTATCGGGAAATAAACCCTCAAAATCAAAAGCATATACCACCGCATACCGTCCGGGAAATGGATAAGCAAAAAAACTCCCGGAATTTTCCTATCAATCCGACAGCTTGTCTTCGAGATATTCCGGTGAGATATTGACAAGCAAAAGACGTCCCGTAGTCCGGGTAAAAGCCGTATAGAGCCATCGGTAAAAATCGAGTCCCAGCATATCGGGACGTATATACCCCATGTCGACAAAGACATTGCTCCATTGTCCGCCCTGTGCCTTATGGCAAGTTACGGCATAGGCATATTTCACTTGCAAGGCGTTGAACCACGGATCGTTTTTCAGTTTCTTCAACCGTTCCTTTTTCGACGGGACGTCGGCATAATCTTCCATCACGGCATTGAAAAGCCGTGTGTTTTCTTCGGTGGTCAGCGACGGAGCTTCGGAGTGCAGCGTATCGAGTATTACTTTCGCCTCTATTTCCTCTTCATAATCGGGAAAATAAAGAGCAACATCGGCAAAACGGAAACCGTACATCTCGCAAACGTTTCTCACGCGCACCACCCTTGCAACATCACCGTTGGCGATAAAATCGAGCTTCTCGTATTTCTCGCTCCAAAAATAATTGTTCCGCGCCACCAGCAACAAATCGCCCCCGGTAAGTTCTTCCTCCCGGTATAAAATACGGTTGCGTACGCCTTGATTGAATATATTGGCACGCTTGTTGGAGCGAGTAACGATTATCGTCTCGTCCATACCGTCCCGCTGATAAGCCGACGAAAGCCGCTCTATAAGCTCATCGCCCCCCACCCTGCACACATCGGGGAAACTTCCCAACCGAATCCGAGGTACAGGCAGGGGCGATTCCTGCATGAGCTCCCGCAAACGGGTCGCATTGAAAAGTACGCCCGACTCTTCGAGCTGACGCACCACATGGGTGAGCACAAAAGTATAGACCGGAAAGCCGTACCGCCGTACATAACCCTCATCGAGAGCCGGACTCTGCACCTGCCCTACCGGAGGCAACTGGGCCGTATCGCCGAGCAAAATAAGCCGGCAACCGCTCCCGGAATAGACAAAATCGAAAAGATCGTCG
>UMDO01024263.1_pt1 | contig 12581 bp, 12 predicted proteins | sample 1964511 | NCBI WGS metagenome assembly UMDO01 (sample SAMEA4835996, study PRJEB28245) | human gut metagenome | biome: gut microbiome; material: fecal sample | place: Denmark | collected 2008 | reverse complement strand
AAAGGTGGTGCAGGCGGAAAACGGCGGCAAGGTTCGACTGAACATCCACCTGCCCCGGCTGGAAAGCGACAGCGCCGATGCTGCCCGCATCAACGCCGAGATCGCCCGGTACTACGAATACGATGTGCAGGAGTACGTAGACTGCCCGGAGGCAGCCGACCCGGCCGTGTGGGATTTCAGCATTGAAATGAACTGGGAAGCAAGCTGGTATGACGATTGTGTCAGCCTTGTGGTCAGCAGCAGCTACGGCGGTACCGATGCGCCCTTCCACAATGGCTGGTGCTTCGATTTTGCCAGCGGAAACCAGCTGACCGCCACCCAGATGCTGCAGCGCATGGGGGCAGACCCCGTTGCGCTGGAAGAGGCGCTTTACCGCGACGTGAAGCGCCGGGATGAGCTGGACCGTCAAGCCGCCATCGAGAGAGGACTGCTGCCCACCGGCAGCCTGAAAGAGGGAAACACCGCATGGTGGACTTCGCTGGACGAGCTGCCTTTTTCGCTGGATGGTAAGGAAAACATTTCCTTTGTGGTCCACAGGTTCAGCGCAGTCCGGGAACAGTATGTGAACGATGTCCCGGTCATCCCGCTGGACGCGCAGCCGCTGCCACCGGACTGGGAGCAGCAGGTGCTGGCCGAGTGGATGGCAGTCACGGCGGTGACGCAGGGGGAAAGCTACGCTCCCGCCGACCGCAACGAAAGCTGCACCCTGCGGCTGGAAAAGGCCGAGATCACCGGCACGGTGACCGTCTCCTTCATCCGGGAAACATACGTCAGCCCGCAGATCCAGTCCGCCGCCGAGGCCCGCACCGGTGAACTGAACGCCGGAGCTGTGACCGGCTGGGATGGGGAAAAAAGTCAGGGCTGGAACCTGACCTGTCTCAGCGAGGACGGCAGAAGCCGCTGGACCATCTCCATGATGGAGGACGGTTCGCTGCGGATGCAGTCCACCGGCCTGAAAAAGGGCAGTGAGGTCTGGTACGTTTTTCAACGCACCGAGGCGTGGGACGACATCGGTTTCACCGCCATTCCCCGCAGGCTGTGGGGAACATACCGCGCCGGAGACGAGTCCGCAAAGGGTATCCGCTGGATGACCTTCCTGCCGGACGGCAGCTGCTGTATGAGCGTGGAATGGGACGGGTGGAACGGCATTCTGACCGGCACCGCAGAGGGAACACAGGGCCGCACCGAGGACGGCACCGAGCTGCATTTTACATTGACCGATCAGAACGGCAAGCCGTGCGAGTTCTGGGCCATTCTGCTGAACGATGACGGCAGCCCCAGCGGCTGCAGCCTGAAATACCGCGCCGGAGAAGTGCTGTTTGACCGGGATACGCGTCCCATTTACTGGAAAAACGACTCCCCGGATCTAACCCTTGTACCGTGACCGAAACCGAACGCAATGCGATGACAAAGCGTTGTCGCTTACATCAAACAAATAACAGGAGGAAATTACTATGGGTCTTATCAAAGCAGGTATGGGCGCACTGGGCGGAAACCTTGCAGACCAGTGGAAGGAATTTTTCTACTGCGATTCTCTGGACAAGGATGTGCTGATGGTCAAGGGCCAGAAGCGCACCTCCCGCCGCAGCTCCAACAACGGCGAGGACAACATCATCACCAACGGCAGCGGCATCGCCGTGGCAGACGGACAGTGCATGCTCATCGTGGAGCAGGGCCGCGTGGTGGAGGTGTGCGCTGAGCCGGGCGAGTTCACCTTCGATGCTTCTACCGAGCCAAGCGTTTTTACCGGTAACTTCGGCGACAGTCTGGCGGAAACATTCCAGACCGTGGCCAAGCGCTTTACTTACGGCGGCGACACTGGAAAGGACCAGCGGGTGTACTACATCAACACCAAGGAGCTGGGCGAGATCCTGTACGGCACTGCCACCCCCATCCCCTTCCGGGTGGTGGTCAGCGAGGAGCGGGGCTACAAGCTCTCGGTGAACCTGCGGTGCAACGGCAGCTTCACCTGCCGCATCTGCGACCCGCTGCTGTTCTACACCAACGTGTGCAGCAACGTCTCCACCCAGTATGACGCATCCGAGATCGCACCCCGGCTGAAGAGCGAGCTGATGAACGCCCTGCAGCCTGCCCTTGCCACCCTTTCGGCCAACAAGGTGCAGTATTACGAGATCCCCGCCCACACGCTGGAGATCTCCGAGGCGCTCAACGAGCAGCTGTCCAATGTCTGGCGCAAAAAGCGCGGCATTGAAGTGTTCTCCTTCAACATCAACTCCCTGTCCATCCCGGAGGAGCAGCAGAAGAAGATCACCGAGTGGGAAGAGAACGCCATGACCACCGATCCCACCACCGCTGCCGCCCGTCTGGTGGGTGGTCAGATCGACGCCATGAAGACCGCCGCCGGCAACACTGCCGGTGCCATGACCGGCTTTATGGGCATGGGCATGGCAGCCGGTGCAGGCGGTATGGGCGGCATGAGCGCCCAGAACCTGTTCGCTATGGGCCATCAGGCCCGTCCGGACAGCGTGGACGCGCCCCAGCAGGTCAGCCGTCCCGCACCCGCCCCGGCGGACAGCTGGCAGTGCAGCTGCGGCGCTACCGTTACCGGCAAATTCTGCCCGGAGTGCGGCAAGCCCCGCCCGGCGGCAGCAGAAGGCTGGAAGTGCAGCTGCGGCGCAGTGAACAAGGGTCGCTTCTGCTCCGAGTGCGGCAAACCAAAGCCCGCCGGTACGCCCAAGTATAAGTGCGACAAGTGCGGCTGGGAGCCGGAAGACCCTGCTCACCCGCCCAAGTTCTGCCCGGAGTGCGGCGACCCCTTTGACGACAGCGACCGGACCTGATAAACAGCAAACATGGAAAGGAGCATACCATGATGGGATTCTTCTCCAATTTATTCGCAAAACAGAACTGTGCGGTCTGCGGCAAGGAGTGCGGCACCCTGCACCGCTCCAAGCTCCGGGACGGACAGTTCCTCTGCGACGACTGTGGCAACAAGTGCTCCAAATATATCCGGCTCAGTGAGCTGACGTTGGACGAGGCCAAGGAGCACATGGCGTACATGGCCCGGATGAAGCGGGTATTCGACGAGGTGTTCGACAAGACCGAGTTCCGGGTCAACGCATACCCCTCCACCCCGACGCAAATGGGGCTGGTGTTCTGCGATGAGCTTGGAATGCTGTACATCGACGACCGCACCGGCGGCCGGGGCAAGATGCCGGAGCTGATCCGCTACGACCAGATCGCCAGCTATGAGGAGTATCTGGACGAGACCCCCGCCAAGGAGCCGGGCCAGAAACCCACCCTCAACGGCGGCGGACTGAAGATCCGTCTGGTGCAGCCCCGCAGCATTACCGAGGCAGAGACCAGACGGGGTCTGCATCCCCACCCCTACATCAAGCAGGAACTGGTGATCTGCTTCAGCAAGCGGGACCGGCGGGAGATCGGCTATGCCCACATCGCACGGCAGCATCTGGACCACATCTTCGGGGTCCACGATAATGAGACCAGCATGTTCGGCCACCGGATGTCCAAGGCCGAGGAACGGGAGCTGAAGGGCCAGATGGGCATGATCGGTGCCATGGGTGCCGTGGCATCTGCTGCCATGAAGGGCGGGCAGCTCTCTGAGCAGGAAAAGGCCCGCTTTGTGGAGAACATCAATCTGGCAAACGACGCCCAGACCGGCGGCATGGCATTGTACAGCCGCCGTGCTGACGAAGCCTTTGCAAAGGTGCAGTGACTGAAAAAGGAGGAACGGATATGAGAAAGATCCAGCGCAGAGATTTCCTCAAGGCCATGGGCCTTGCCACCGCCGCCCTCGGGCTGACCGCCTGCGGCGGCTCCGGTGCTGCCAGCGCTTCCAGCGTTTCCAGCGCACCGGCTTCCAGCAGCAGTGCCCCGTCCGCTTCGGCACAGCCGGAATCAGCAGAGGACAAAGCCGCCCCTGCAGGGGCCCCTGTGACCCAGTTCCAGACCGGGGAACTGACCATCGGCGAATACACCTTCAAGGCACAGTACATTCCCTTTGACATCCGCCGCGAGGTATGCGGTGCCTATCATCTGATCAAAGCGGACAGCTACCGGGGCAATTACTTCTTCAGCTTCTACAACGAAGACGATGAAGAGCAGTCTGCCAAGATCTTCGAGTATGCCATCAAGGATGACCGGCTGACCCCGGTGGCAGAGTACAACATTGGCGGCAGCAACGCCCTCAGCATCGACCGCAATGGCATCCTGTACGCCATGGACACCTTTGATGTCTACTGCTACGATCTGAACGGCAGTGACCCGGAGGAGCCCAGCGACGCGCTGGACTACATGGGCAGCTGCTATTCCTCCAAGGACCGGGACCTGACCGTGATCTACTGGACCGACTCCGCACCGGTGCTGGTGCAGGACGGCGAGTACACCGAGCTGACGCTGGAGGGCGATAACGAGATCGGCCCCTTCTGCAGCATGCCCTCCCTGAACCTCAGCGGGGACGAGCTGCTGACGGTGGGCGAGCTGGATTCCAGCGGCGATTACTACCTTGCCGCCTTTGATCTGGACGGCAATGAGCTGGCCCGCAGCACGCAGCCGGTGGGCAATTTTGACGCCGTGATGATGAAGCGCCCCAACGGCTATCTGCTGGACACGGGCTATGTATGGGAGCTGTACGCGCCGGACGGCACTTTTTTGGAAAAGTCCCTTCCCGTGGGTGAGCGCGAGACCCTGTGCCAGCTGTGCGGCGACTTCTGCACCTTTGATGTCTTCCTGCCGCTGGAGGAAAACGCTTTCCTGGCAGTGGGTCACTACGGCAAAGCCACCGAGCCGGATGAGCCGGTGGTGTTCCGCATCACCACGGACTTCTGAGCCGACCGCTTCGGCGGGGAGACCAACACAAAAACAGCGGGGCCGGGGAAGAGCCCCCGGCTCCCTTTGAAACAACAGGAGGAAACGCTATGGCAGGAATGCTGGAATACAAGTGCCCCTGCTGCGATGGCGCCATCCAGTTTGACAGCGCCACCCAGAAAATGAAATGCCCCTACTGCGACACCGAGTTTGACGTAGATACCCTCAAGGGCTATGATGAGGAACTGAAGGACGAAAAGCCCAGCGAGATGGAGTGGGCGACCCCCGGCGGCAGCTGGGCAGAAGGAGAGACCGCCGGTCTGCATACTTACAGCTGCAAGAGCTGCGGCGGCGAGATCGTGGGCGACGACACCATGGCCGCGTCCGCCTGCCCGTTCTGCGGCAACCCCATCGTCCTCACCGGACAGTTTGCCGGGACGCTGCGGCCAGACCTCATCATCCCCTTCAAGCTGGACAAAAAGGCCGCCAAGGCAAAGCTGCAGGAACATCTCAAGGGCAAGACTCTGTTGCCCCGGGTGTTCCGCAGCCAGAACCACATCGACGAGATCAAGGGCGTGTATGTGCCCTTCTGGCTCTTTGACAGCGACGCCGACGCTCAGCTGCGGTTCACCGCCACCCGGACCCGCAGCTGGTCGGACAACAAGTACGACTACACCGAGACCAACTACTACTCCGTCCGGCGGGACGGCACCCTCGGCTTTGATGCGGTGCCGGTGGACGGCTCCTCCAAGATCGAGGACGACCTGATGGAGTCCATCGAGCCCTTTGCCATGCAGGATGCCATCCCCTTCCAGACGGCCTATCTGGCGGGCTATGTGGCGGACAAATACGACGTGAACGCCGAGGACAGCATCGAGCGGGCCAACAAGCGCATCCGCCGCTCCACCGAGGAGACGTTCCAGCAGACCGTTACCGGCTACGATTCGGTCAAGGTGGAAAGCAGCAGCATCCAGCTGCACGGCGGCAAGGCAAAGTACGCCCTGTTCCCGGTCTGGCTGCTGAGCACCAGCTGGCGGGGCGAAAACTACCTGTTTGCCATGAACGGTCAGACCGGCAGATTCGTGGGTGACCTGCCCGTGGACAAGGGCGCTGCCCGCAAGTGGATGCTGGGCCTTACGGCTGCCCTTTCCGCCGCATCCTACGGCGTGATGTGGCTGCTGTGGCTGGCACGGATCCTGTAAAGGAGGGACGAACGATGAAAAAGACTTCCAACCGACTGCACTCCCTCTTTGCGGCGCTGGCAGCACTGGTCCTTGCGGCGGCGCTGGCTGTTCCGGCCTTTGCGGTAGAGGGCGGCTTTGCCGACCTGTACTACCGCATGTTCGACGACGCTGAGGTGCTGACCGAGGACGAGGACAACGAGCTGGAGGACGCACTGGAAGAGCTGAGCCTGCGCCAGAGCTTCGATGTGACCATTGCCACCATCGAGTCGATGGAAAGCGTTGGTGCCGACAGCATGGAGCAGTTTGCCGATGATCTGTATGACTACTGCCAGTACGGCTACGGCCCCGATATGGACGGCGTGCTTCTGCTGGTGAGCGTGGGCGACCGCAAGTGGCACATCTCCACCTGCGGCTACGGTATCACCGCCTTTACGGATGCCGGCATCCAGTACCTTGGCCAGCAGATGACCCCCTTCATGGCCGATGGAGATTACGCCGGTGCATTCCGCACCTTTGTCCAGTGGTCGGATACCTACATCGACGCTGCCCGGGAGGGCCACCCCTATGACGTGAATAACCTGCCCCGGGAGCCGCTGTCTCTCATGTACCTGTTCCTTGCGCTGGGCATCGGCCTTGTGCTGGCATGGGTCGTCGTCAGCGTAATGAAAAGCCAGCTGCGCAGCGTGGCGTTCCAGGAGAACGCCGCCAGCTATGTGCGGGAGGGCAGCATGAATTTGACCAACAGCCGGGAGCTGTTCCTGTACCGGGATGTGCAGCGCACGAAGCATGTGGAGGAAAAGGACTCCGACAGCTCCGGCGGCAGTTCCACCCACACCTCCTCCAGCGGCACGACCCACGGCGGCGGAGGCGGTTCGTTCTGAAAGGAGCATGTTTATGAACCCTTATCTTTCGGAAAAAGCCCGCGGCGAGATCCCCCGTTTCCTCAAATGGCTGCGGAACGCAGGGCTTGCCTTCTGCGTGTTCTGCTCTGTCGGCGGGCTGTATACCCTTTGCCTGAGTTTGCAGGATAAGGACTATTCCCACATCGGAGGCTATGTGTTCTGGATCGTGGTGGGGGCCGTGCCCCTGGCGCTGTTTGCCCGCGGGGAGGCCCGTCGCTACCATGCAAGGACCATCGCCCGCAGGGTGGAGAGCTACTCCGGGGCAGAAGTACCCCTGCGGTGGCTGTGCAACAGCGTTGGTATGGACACAAAGGACATTGCATGGTATTTTGAAAACGGCTATTTTGCAAACCTCAGTCTGGATCTGAACCAGAAGATCGTCCGCAGGCGGACCGTGCCCCGCCATGACCCGAACCGGGGCTGAACCCTTTACGGCTGAAACAGAAAGGAGTATTTTCATGGGACTTTTTGATAAGATGAAGCAGGCCACGGCTGCCACCGGCGGCAACCAGACCGTCACCTTTACCTTTCAGGCTCTGCCGGAAAGCCTTGCCCAGATGCAGGCACTGCCGGAAGCAAGCCTTGACACCCCCTTCAAGACCGCAGCCCTCACCGTCTGTGCGCTGTGCGCCTACGGTGCCGACAAGAACATCGGAAAGGAAATGCTCAACTGGCTGCGCGGCCCCCGTCCGCTGAACGGGCAGGATATCTCCTTTTTGAACGACCGCTTCCGGGACGGCAAGAGCTACATCCCCTTCTCCTACTTTGTGGGTGCATCGCCAGAAAACGGCTATACCCCCCGCCAGCCCTTCACGCTTCTGGTGGGCAGTGACCACACCTCCAACACCGAGGAGGGCTACTGCAAACTGTTCATCCCCTGCGGCGGCGCCGACAGCCCCCGCCCCATCAAGCTGCGCCGCAAGGGCGACGGGCAGTGGTTCTTGTGGGAGCAATACCTGATGACCGGCATCCGCATCCCGACATCGGCCGACCCGTGGGCGTAAGATGAAGGGCGTGACCATGAAGCTGTTTGCCGCCGCGCTGGCGTTGACACTGGGGCTTGCGGGCTGCGGACCGGTGGACGGCGACCCCATCCGCTCCGGCGCGTCCGCCCCGGACAGTGTCCCCCGGCAGGACGCTGTGACCGTGGCGCAGCTGCGGCAGCAGGCAGAGCAGAACGGCAGCCTTGCCGTGGTGCTCTATCTGGGCAGTGTCCCGGAGCGCACCGCCGATGTGGACGCTGCGCTGGACAGCCTGCAGGAACAGCCGTGGCAGTTTGTTACGGACATCCCGGCAGATCACCGGGTCACTGCGCCGGGCGGCGGGCGGGAGTTGTACTGCATCTTTGCCGTCAGCAGCCGGGACACCCTGTTCCTCTACGAAAAGCAGGACCCCCAGTACCCGCACCAGACGGGCCGGGAGCTCTACTGCGGGCGGGACGGCCAGCCTGTGCTGCTGCTGTGCAACGGCAGTCCGGACGTTCCCGACATCACGGCGGTGGTCTACTGCACCACCGGCCGCACGCTGGACTGGTCGCCCCAGTTTTCCGCCGGGACCGGCAGCCCGGAGCCGGTGGAGGGCGTGGACGTTTTTTCCAACCACCCAACGCCCGGCGCTGCCCTCTGAGGTGCGCCCCGGCAGGGCATGAGAAAGGAGAACTTATGAAACGACTGAAACTTCTGGCAGCCCTGCTGGCGCTGACCATCGGTCTGGCGGGCTGCGGCAAAGGCAGCAGCGCGTCCAGCTCCAAGCCCGAAAAAATGCTGGACGGAGACAACATGATCGCATCGCCCTCCGCCAAACAGGAGTACACCGAGCCGGAGGACGTGACCTACATGCGCCTTCTGGCAGGGGAGGACGAATACCGCGCCTGCGTGCTGTATCTGGGCGGCTCCTACGAGATTACCACCGATGTGCAGCAGGTGCTGGACAGCCAGATCGACCTGCGGGAGCTGTGGGGCTTCGTCTACGACATCCCGCAGGATCACTGGGTCGTGGCACCGGATGGCGGGTGCGACCTGTACTGCATCTTCCCGCAGGAGGCGCAGGCCACCCTGTTCGTCTACGAGACGAGCCTGACAGACGATGCTGAAAAACCGCTCCAGCGCGGCAAACAGCTCTATTACAGTGAGGACGGTCAGCCCATCCTGCTGCTGTGCAACATCAGCGATATCGTCCCCAACACCGAGGTGGAACTGTACCCCAGCACCGGCGAAGAGCTGGTATTCAGCCCCTTCCTTTCCGGCGAGAACGGCCATGTGGTGGAAGCCGAGGGCGTGTGCGATTTTACCATCTACCCGGAAGGAGACGACTGGGAGACCGACACCAGCCCCTGGTCGTTAGAGGGCAACTGGCTGGAGATCTACCGCGACACCGACGAGGGCGTTTTTGACACTGACCCCGCAGACGCCGACCGGATGTGCTTTTTGCCCACCGACGCCGAGACCGAGGGCAGCCAGCTGCCCTTCACCGCCAGCTACATCACCCCCTACTCGGAGCTGAACGTGGAAGAAGCCGACCTGTTCTATCAGGAGGGCACCCCGGAGGTACCCTTCCAGTCTAATCAGGAGTGGTACGCTACCTTTACCGGGGAGGATGGCTCCCGCTACGCCGTCACCCTGGAGGACGAGGACACCCTTGCCCTGAAGTTCTATCTGGACGGCGAAGAGAGCTACATGAGCCTTGTCAATACGGTCTACTTTGCGCGGCAGGAGGCCATGGGCTGACCGCCGCCGACCCACACCGGGAGGAATGCACCATGAAACACACCAAAAAGATCACCATCCTCCACTCCAATGATCTGCACGGAGACTTTCTGGCAGAGCAGGTGGACGAAAAACTGGTGGGCGGCGTTTCCATGCTGTCCGGCTACATCGAAAAGGTGAGGGCAGAGGAGCCCAACACCATCTACGCCATTGCAGGTGATATGTTCCGGGGCTCGGTCATTGATTCCGAATACAAGGGGCTTTCCACTATCGAGATCATGAACGCCCTTGCCCCGGACATCGTCACCATCGGCAACCACGAGGTGGATTACGGCATCGCGCATCTGCTGTTCATCGAAAAATGCGCGCGCTTTCCCATCATCAACGCCAACCTCTACATCAAAAACACCCCCACCCGGCTGTTCACCCCCTACAAGATCCTGCGGGTGGACGGCATGAACATCCTGTTCATCGGCATCATCACCCAGGACGTCATCAACCAGACCAAGTCCGAATCTCTGGTGGGGTCATTTGTGGACACCGCCGCCGCTGCCGCCGAGGTGGGCAAGATCTGCAACGCCCACAACAGCATCGACATCGATTTTACCGTGCTGCTGACCCACATCGGCTTTGAGGAGGACCGCCATCTGGCCCGCCAGCTGGACCCGGCCTGGGGGGTGGACCTGATCATCGGCGGGCACAGCCACACCCTGCCAGAGCACGCGGTGGAGGAAAACGGCGTGGTCATTGCGCAGGCGGGCACCGGTACCGACCAGATCGGCCGCTTTGACATCATTGTGGACACGGACAACAACTGCATCGATTCCTACACATGGCACACGGTGCCCATCACCGCCGAGACCTGCCCCCGCAACCCCGCCATGGAGCAGGTGCTGCACCGCTTCACCAGTCAGGTGGACGAAAAGTACAGCCACATCGTGGCGCGCTTCCGCCGGGAGCTGACCCACCCGGAGCGCACCCGGGAGACCGAGCTGGGCAACCTGTTTGCGGACATCTTCACCCGCAGCCTTGGCATCGACATTATGCTCATCGGCTCCGGCAGCATCCGGGCCGAAAAGCTTGGCCCCATCGTCACCTACGGCGACCTCATCGAGGGTTTCCCCTACGACGACGGCGTATTTATGTTCAAGGTGACAGGCCGGCAGCTGCGCCAGATGCTCCACTACATGCTGCGGGAGGAGGCCTACACCGGCCACACCGAGTTCTACCAGCTGCCCTCCACCCTGCGGCTGCGCTACGACCGCGCCAAGGGCGACTTTGATTACTTTACCTACTGCGGCAAGGAGGTGGGCAAGGAGATCGGCGACGATGCCTTGTTCACCGTGGGGCTGCAGAACTACCACTTCAAAAACATCGAGAGCTTTTTCAACATCTCCTACGATACCATCTGCAAGCTCCAGAAGCCCCGCAGCGTGGCAACCTCCTGTCAGGATGTCCTGATGGAGTATTTCCGGGAGCACGAGATGGTGGACGCCGCCGTGGACGGCAGAATGACCATTCTGCCCTCTACCGCGCAGACCGGCTGACCCCCGCAGGGTCAAAAACATGGTTTCGCCCCGCAAAATCTGAGGGGAACACTTTGCAAACAGAAATGAGCACCCCATGAAACAACGATTCTCAAAACGAACACGCCTTGTCAGTGCCCTTTTGACGCTGGCTATGGTATTCACCTTTTTGCCCTTCAGCGCCTTTGCGGCAGGGGGGTGACGGGTGGTTATAGCATCACCTCAATAGTATTGTATCGTTCTTACAGAAAGAACAGTACAACATCATCGTTCGGGTGATTTTGTCCTATTGTGCTGATTTATGCCTTTTCCCGGTCGAGTTATAAAAAACGGTAACTCGTCTGGGCGATTTCATGCGCTATCCGATCACAGTTGCTGTTTGTGGAGGTAACTGTGATTTTTTATTGGGGTAACGCATCAAAAAAAGCCTGTCTGCTGCCGTAGACCAGACTGCAAACAAACCGGCACAATCGTTCCGCTTCACCACCCATAATCATGCCGATGTGCAATATTGCGCTAGCTTCCCTCAATGGGAGGCTGGCGTTTTTGCGCTTTTAAGGGCAAGGTGTCGTGCGCCACCACGATCCTTTTTGTCCGAATGCTCACATTCCGTAAAATAACTGGAGGATTATTGATAATGAAATCGACCTATTTGCTGCCGTGGTTCAAGATGACCACATGGTACTTCCGACTGTTTCGATTGCTGGAAGTTTCCAACGTCAAAAAGCGCACCAAAAATCATAGTGCTGATGCCGACCGTATTTTCATGTTGGTGAAAAATCATGTGCTGGCCGTATCCGGCATGGGAGATGAAGCTCCGCCCACTCCCGGCGGAAGAAACGGAGGGTGTGATGTATTATGATCCTGCTGCAACGGGTGAACGAATCTGCAACGAGCTGTTTACATGGGCGGATGTGTACGACACTGCCAACCACGATGAACGCCGCGCCATTTTGCAGCAGTTCATCAAGGAGATTCGCGTCCGAAAAGACTATGAGATCTCGATTACGCTGAACGCCAGCTTCAATCAAGTGGAGCAGCTCAAGGCTGTATCGACCTACGATGGTGCGGAGATTTTTGAAGGGATTTCCGAGAAGGGGGCATAAAAGCGATGTGCTTGCCCGCAGAACTCTGCAAAATGCAAAGAAAGAAGCGTGAAACCGATGGATTTTCAAAAAGTACATTGATGACCCCGCCCGGTTCGCATCCGACTTCAGGGTTCGGAGCCTGGCACGGTCTGCCAAAGTTTTTTGGGCATAAAAAACGCCGCATCGTACAAAACGATGCGGCAAATTGGTGGACCTAGAGGGATTCGAACCCTCGACCTTTCGGATGCGAACCGAACGCTCTCCCAGCAGTCTCGCTTTTGTGCACACCTTATGCACTGCGAGAAAAGAAAAATCAACGTATATTCGTCTATATAAAATGTTCTGCCATCCCAACGGCCTTTCTTGGTCGCAAGTATGGTTTCCAATC
>UMDO01036543.1_pt1 | contig 12729 bp, 2 predicted proteins | sample 1964511 | NCBI WGS metagenome assembly UMDO01 (sample SAMEA4835996, study PRJEB28245) | human gut metagenome | biome: gut microbiome; material: fecal sample | place: Denmark | collected 2008 | reverse complement strand
CCATGCATATTGATGGGTTTTAAAACCAGTTCTACGCCCTGATTCTTTCTCATCTTGTCTATATAATTATATTCTGTATCTCCCTCACAGAATACTGCAAACCTCTTCTGGAGGACTCTTGTTTTTCTACTCAAATGCCGTACCTCCCAATATCCCCTTCATATAAAACTCATATATCTTAGTGTTTTCATACCTCACTTCCGGAAAATCCGCCAAAGAATACAATTCTGATGTCAGTTCATCTTTACTTTTTGTAATAAAATAAATCTGTTCTTTCATGTATGTCTTCAAATTTAGGTGTAATACATTATGTGTAGAAAATACAAACTGTCCTCTGTGCTCCATACCGTTAATATACGCAATAACACGGTCTGACAAGATTGGATTAAGAACCCGGTCCATCTCATTTGCAAATACCACTTTATTTTCATATACTACGCGAAATATCTGTACAGCCCATGCAAAAAATTCTCTGACACCGGTTGAATCCTGTGATAATTCTCTCTTAAACTGCTTTCCCTGTGCATTCTTACGAATTACCAGAGTTTTAGAATAAGGCTTCTCATCATCCACTTCAATTCCGCAAATGCTGTAATCTACCATCTTAAAAATTTCTACATATCTTGGATCTTTCATAATTTCAAGATCCCGTTCCTGCCTGACAATGCTGTCTATATTGTCAGAGGGTATATTACCCGGATATAGGACATTTAACATCCATTCAACAGTTGCTGACGCATCCTTATTTCCGAGAAGAGCCAGTTTAACTACAAATAATCCGTTACTATTATTGCTATTCTTAAGAGCAGCTGTCACTTCCCTGGCTGTTCCTCTTCGTAATGTATATATATCCTCCTGATCCCGTAAAATATCAAACACTACATGCTCAGCTGATTTCCGCTGGCTGCTTCTGATAAGTTTTTCGCTATAGATTCCTTTTGTATCAACAATAGTTTCATACTCATAAATATAATGATTCCCCGCTAAGAATACTACATTAAATTTCTGTTTGGGATTATTACACTCCATCAAAGTATCTGCGTTAATATATGAATTAACAGACTGCACTTTCATGTTTGTATCAAACAATGATTTCAGATATTTTAATCCATTTATAAAGTTGGACTTACCACCTGCGTTCTCACCTACGATAACTGCCGTTTTCAGCAGGTCATATCCTGTTTCTGTTGTAGTATAGTTATCCGGAAAGCGCTTCTTTACTTTCCCGCCTGGTGCTTCTAATGAAAACTCACACTCTTCCTTGAACGAACAAAAATTGTCAAACATATATCTTATGAGCATACTTCCACCGCCTTTCAATAATCATTATATACTAAAAAGAGCCAATGTAAACCAGTTTTTCGTTTTACATCGGCTCTTTTTATAGATATCATGTTAAAAAGTGAGCACCAAATATTAAATACATACTTTTAGCTGCTTTTTGTTAATTTTGCTCTTTCTATTAAATCGTGCAACTCCTATGAAATCATCATTATTTTTCTTCTGAACCACTCTTTTTCCTTACATAGAATACGGCTCCAATAACAATCAGCATAATACAGATACCTATAATAATGATTATCGTATTATTCCATGCATATTTTGAAGTACTGTCATCTGTCTTAGGTGCAGGGATGGTTTCATCAGATTTGTTGTCTGCCTGACCGTTATCACTCATAATCTTGGCATCAACAACAATCGTGTAATCTGATGCATGGGTAAATACAAGTTCCACATTTCCATCCGGATCAATCTGTCCAGCGCTGATAAATTCCAGTTCTCCGGTCTGTTCATTGTAGTAGAACAGGTTCGCATACAGTCCTGCATTCTTTGATTCCATGTTGACGGTCAGTGTGGCTGTAAATCCAAACTCTCCGTCATAAGCAAGAGTCAGATTCAAGGAAGAATGTTCCCCGGTCACGTTATTGATCACATCCACAGGAATGGATTTTCCGGCGTCGGCTCCGACTGTCACATCAAAATCAATATCTCCAGCTGCATCAGTAATATCCTTTCCAAAAATCTTCCAGGAAAGACCATTTCCCATATCCAGAACAAGTGTTGTATCCTTGCCCTTGATACTGTCAATTACATCCTTCGGTACTACAGTCGTTCCGTTCATGGCAACTGTTACCGTATCGCCTGACTTAGCTTCTTCAAGCTGTGGCTTGATAACATCCCAGCCTTCCTTGCCGCTGTCATCCTTGATGTATGGCTTAATTGAATCTCCTTTTTCCTTACCATTATCTGTATCAGGCTGTGGCTTCTGATTCTGATTACCATTATCTCTGCCAGACTGCGGTTTCTGGTTTTGGCTGCCATTATCCTTGCTGCTGTCATCGGACTTGATCTTAGCGATAGGCTGTGTGTAACTGTGTCCGCACTTGGAGCAGGTGTAGGTCATGATGCCTTCCTCCGTTGTCGTTGCAGCCTTGGTCACTTTTGATACATAGCTGTGTCCTGTTGCCGGAATATTCTCCGTGTAGCTGTCTCCACAAGAACAGGTATACGTCCTTACCCCTGCCTCTGTACAGGTTGCTTCCTTCGTAATGCTTCCCGTATAGTTGTGAGTGTGCTTTTCCTCCGGCAGCTTCGCAATGCTCTCTGTGTAGCTGCTGTTGCATCTGGTGCAGGTGTAGGTTCTGATGCCTTCCTCGGTTGTCGTTGGCTGCTTTGTCACGGTTGCTTTATAATCATGTCCCAATGCTGCCAGCTCTTTTCCGGTACTCAGAAGTTTATCACAGTCCGTACAATAGGTATCTCCTGCGTATCCGGTCTGCGTACAGGTTGCTTCCTTTCGGTTCTTCACGGTTGTATGCACATGGTTCGTGGCATCCACTTCACCAAAGGTTTCACTACAAACACTGCATACTGCTTTTGATACACAGGTAGCCGGTGTTCCGACCTTGTGCGGTTTTTTCTCGATTGTTGTACCGGAGGCAAGTTTTTCACCACAATCCTTACAGTAAGTATCTCCGGTATAGCCCTTCTCTTTGCAGGTTGCTTCCCGCTGATTCCGTATTTCAGTATGTGTGTGATCACATTCGCTTCTTGTAATCGTAATGCTTACACTTTCTGTCTCGTAGTTGCCCTTGTCAGTTCCTGTATAAAATGCATTCGCTGTCACTGCCACACCATCTGCAAGCGCCGTGTCCCTATCTGCTTCCTGCCAGCTCCAGCCATCCGGAAGCGTAATATCGCCAACCTTCTTTGTGCTGTGCGCCGGAGCCATTGCATTTTCCGGCATGTTTGGAGCTTTCGCTGCCTTTGCTATCGTAAATACGGCCGGATTACTTGTAAGTCCTGCATAGTTATCTGTTTCTGCAACATAAGCCTTTACCGCATAGGTTCCTGCATTTACAGGTATGGCATCTGTATATGCGGAATCGGCTGCAGGTGCATTACCATCTGAATCGGCTTTTGCATACTTATAAGTTACTGTACCGAATTTTGCTGTTGCATTTGGTTCTGGTGTCTCATCCTTCGCATAAGTATAATCAGAACAGCTAAGTTCTGTAGTAAAGCTATTAGCTGCCTGTTTTACTGTAAGAATACCACTCTTGCCATCTGAACCGTTTCCAATAAAGGATACTTCATAATTGGCACTATCTGATGAGCCTGTAATTGCATAGGTTCCAACATCTGAATTGTCTTTCGCAGTAGTTGATAAGCTGACACCAAGTGCTTCTTCGGTATCACCTGCTACCAAAACATTGTCTAAGTAGGCATCACCTGAGGCAAGACTCCATGTAAGTGCAGGGTTTGTCTCTCCATAGAATTTTTCTTTATCAGCAATCACTACGGTAATCTGCTTCTTGGAAACTTCCGGTGTCACTTCACAGGTCACAGAATCATAAGTATCTGCATCACTTCCTGTCGGTGTAAAGACAAGCGAGTATTTCTCACTTGTGCCGACTGTTGGAAGCTTATCTGCATCCTCAGCTGCCAGAGTCCATGTACCCTCAACCTTCGTGTCACTGTTTCGTCCTGCTGTCACAACTGCCTTTGTCATATCTGCCTTTTCAAACATGGCAGATACCGTATTACCATAAGTACCGGAAAGAACCGGTGCAGTCTTTACATACGGAGTCGGCTTTGCAGTGGTAAATTCAATAGCAGGCTCCGTTAATGCCGTTATATTGCCTGCCTTGTCAATGGCTGCTATCCAGACTGCAGTTTTCTTACTTGGATACAATGGAAAATAAACGTCCGGCTTTCCAAAATTACCTATTTCAATTTTATTATCACCTTTTGTTCCTGTCGTTTTGAAGATTTTAGGTGTCCAACTCGCAACAAAGTTTTGGTTAGCATTACTATACTTAAGTCCCTCCGTACGAACTTCCCATTGTCCGCAATAAAGATTTTCGTCCGGTTTAAAATTCCACCCATTGCGGGGCGCCCATTTTCCATCGTTTTCGACAGCGAACTGTGGGTACTTTGGCTCACCTTTCATATAATTTTCAATATCTCTTTTGCAGTCGTCGTAGGTGTAGTCAGTAACCCCGTCAAATACTCCTTCGGATACAAAGAACCACATCAGCGTTGCATCCTCGCTTAAATTAACCTTGAGTATCGCCTCTGTATCCTTCAGGGTACCGTCTTCTTTCTTCGGCTCAGTTACTGTCACGACAGGAGCGCTCGCATCCTGTACCAGTCCTTCGGTACAGATATAATCGCTCTGATTTCCTGCGTTATCCATCGCATAAGCATAGACTACATAGCTACCATCCTCGCCTAATGCGCCATGAATGATTGCACTGTCCGACAGCCAGTTTCCTGCATCTACCTGCGTAAATTTACCATCGGCTGCCAGAGTGTCCAGTTCTGCTTTGGTCTTTCCCGTTGCCGAAGCAGTGTCTGTGATCTGGTCAATATAATAGTAATACTTAGATACCCCACTTACCTTATTCACGCCCTCTTTTGCATCGTTTGCATGAATCTTAATATCCAGTGTTGTATCATTGTAGAGGTGTCCGAAGCTGATCTTATTTAAAAGTGTTCTCCACCAGTTATCTTTGATCTGGATGCCATAACCATCTTCCTTGCCATCTGCATCTGCCCAGGTCGGTGCGGTGGTATCAATGTTTATCGTAATCTCTACAGGAACAATAGATTGATTCCATGGGTCTTTTCCATATAAAGTTACGGTATGCGTGCCTTCTTCCTTAAAGGTATAACCCGGATTTTTGCCTGCAACCGCATCTTCCAGGCTTGCATAAAACACAACTTCATCGCTTACAATGGCATATTTTCCTTTCGCGGTCCGATATACTATATTTTTCCAGTCAGATACTGGATTGTCTGATGTTACATCATTTTCCGTAAACGTAGCAGGTATGCCGTTTTTCCACCAGTTGGAATCCTCATTGTACCAACAATTCTTGGATACCGTGGTCTGTGCCAGAGTAAACGCATGGGCAATGTCAAAGTATCTGACGAGCTCACCCTTATAATTGCCAATTCCGGTAAAGGTAATCTTTCCATCTCTTTTACCGTTTGTCACCTCCGTATTATTCTCAGCACTTACGGTGAAATCTTTGTCTTTGTCCAGAACTCCCTGGTCATTTCCCGGCTCATTTTTCCGGTTTGAATCTGTGATTCCTCTATCCCAGTTTTCAGGAATGATCGGCATACCGGTGTAATATACCGTGATACCTATATCATCCAGATGGATCACGGAATCTGTTAAACTTCTCGGCTCAATGGTCGCTTTCACGTCAATAGGGAGAGAAGCACACATATTTTTTCTAGCTTCATGTATAGAAACATAAATTGTATAGTTTCCGGCATTGGTTATCATATGATTCTCTGTAACCGGATCATTTATTTGTTTATAACCTTGAGAAACTCCATTTTCATAATACATAAGTACAAAATAATAGGTAAAATTGCTGGCAAATCCATCCGTTTCCATTGTTTTTCCAGTACAGGGTACGATCAGCCCATCAGCAACCGGAATCATTGTCTGGCTATCAACAGCGTCTGCCTTAAGTCTGACGGTTCCATACTGAACAGCTCCATGGGCTTTCCCATCATAGGTTCCCTGATAGCCACTAAAGCCTTCTCCCACAACTTCACCATATCCAATCGTGAAATAGTGCTCAATCGTGCCGTAATAGCTGCCCTGTCCGGTGATCGTAACTTTCGGTGCTTCATCAGCCTTGAAATCGCTTCCACCTTCTTCATTCCTGTAGCAGTCTATATTATTGGCATAGACCACATAATAATTTGCTTTGGAAATGTCTGCATTTGCAGGGTCTGTGGAATCCTGTGCCAATTCTCTGCCTGATTTATATGAGGGCCCAGTCAGCGACTTATTGCCATTCGCAGTATCCAGTGTAACTCCTGTCATCACCTGCGGATAGCTGTCGTAGGTACGGCCTACCAGACCTTCGATATGAAGGTGTCCATTTTTATAGGCTTCCGCAAGGTCCGTCTTTTGGCAGCTATCGCAATAGCCATAGTCATCCTTCGTATGTGCCTTAAGGGTTACCTTAGAAGACGGCATCGTGAAGGAAAGGTCTGTCGTTTTTATCGTTACTGCATTGCCGCCATAAGGCTCATAAGAGCAGACCTCACCCGTGACCTTAATTTTCTGGTCCGTCGTACCTCCATTGCTGTACAGTCCGTAGGTTGCACCGTCCCTCTGCGTGATATTTGTGACATTTTCTCCATCTGTGGGCAGAGTGATACCACCAAGCTCTATCGGAAACCATACCTTAAATGCGCTGGCTCCTTGCTCTATTCTGCTGGCAATATCGCCAGCAGAGTCATGATTGCAGTAGATGCTGGCATTCAGATTACTTTCATCTCCTGCAAACGTATCAGGTATTTTTGCTCCCTTCTCTATAACTATCTCGGCCTTGCCAGAAGAAACCTTTACATTCTTTAGTCCAGCTACACCCTCGCCCAGCCGCAGTACAGCGGCATCCTGCGCCTGTGTACCTTTCGTATTACCAAGAAAGTTTATGTTTCCAACCACGTTTATATTTTCTATGGTAACATCCTGCTCCCCTGTCTTAAACAGGTGGTTTACCCTACCCGTCAAGGTATGTGGCTCATTACCCTCTGAACGCAGCGTTATCTCAGCTGGGAGATACGCTATATTAGCCAACGCATAACCCCTAGTAGCTTCTGCATCCTTCAGCAGCAGAATTTCCAGCTTCTTCCACGTCGTATATTCCTTCAGATTGTTCAAATTCGATTCCGTAGCTTCCAGACAACTCATAGCAGCATCCCATGTCAGAAAGTACTTTGTTTTTGTCTTACCGTCATTTTTCTCTATCTGAAACTTTACAACAGCCAAAGATACATCCTCCGGTGTATCAGCGGGAAGTACCTTTACATTGTTCAGCGTTTTTTCCGTTCTGCTTATATCGGTCTTAATACCGGCTGAATAAAAAGCATAGCCTTCTGCCAGCGTATCCGCGATAGCATAGCGCAGTTCTTCATCAAGCAAATCGTCATTGCTTCCAGGAAAAGCAACCAGAGTAATTATCTTATACTCACCACCCGAAAGCGTTACTTCTGCACGCAGCTTCTTACTGTGGTCTATCTGCAAAGTATCTATCTTTGTATCAGCTCCGGATACGCTAAGAGCCGCACCGCCGTATACGCAAACCTCACTTCCCTTATACTCACCTCCGGTAATTGTACAGGAAATGCCTGTATTGTCGCTATTAGCATTTCCAATATAAATACTTTGGCTGTAATAACCGCCTTTTAATTCTCCAGTCGCACCGCTGGAAAATCTCAAGTTCTTCGTATAATTACCATTCTCTACCGTAAGCTTTGCTTTGTTCCGAATAGAAACTGGGGCGTTCAGTGTTCCATTCTGTCCCGTGCCTGCGTCTTTAAAGACTGCCTTCACACCTTCGCCAATGATATAAAGACCCTTTCCTGTAACGGTACAGCCATTGAGGTCCATACAAAAATTGACATTTTTTGTACCCCCATCTATTTTCCACTCGCTTCCTGTCTCAGAAATATTTTTCAGGATTTTCAACGTAATTTCAAGGTCTGCATCCGCATCAGCAGCATTTACTGTAGCTTTAACTGCATCGAATGCTTTCGTAAGTGTTGCATAACGTGTTGTATTCCCACCTACCGTAACTTCCGCAACACCTTCTTCTACCGTAAAAGCAGCCTTTTGGGAGGTCGCCGTATATTCACCGCAGGTCGCTACACAGTAGTATTGATAGGTGCCTGCCAAAAGTCCTGTAGGAATCTTGTAGGTCGCAGATGTTGCACCCTGCCCCGTTTGTTCTACTTTGTTTTTTGTTGTTCCATTTATTGTTTCATCGGCATACCACTGATAGGAGATACTGTCACTGCCAGCACTGCCAGATACTGCTTCTACGGTTAGCTCAGGCGCCTCCGCAGCGGTATAGTTTTCCATCACAGTTTCCGCTCCGCTGGCAATCGTTGGATGCGTTGTGAAATAGAGCGAACTTTTAACAGCCGTTACCTTTTTCTTTTTGTCTGTATACTTAGCTGTTAAGTTCGCATAGGTACCATCCTCATACTGTAAGGTATAGCCGACCTTCAGAAGGTCCTGCAGGGTTTTGTTAGAACCATTAGCTTCAATCGCACAGCCTGAAGCAGGGACAAAGGTTCCTCCTGTAATCTGGCTGTTGTCAGGCAGTATAAGACGTCCATTAAAGGTTCCACCCTCGATGACTACGGCTACCTTACCATAGCTGGTATTCATTATAGTACCGCTGCCAGTATTCGCCGTTAAAGTAGCGTCTTTCTCAACTGTAATTTTAACGTTATAATTACCATTGACTTTGACGCAGTAACCCCCACTGTTCTCATTTTTAATAACTGCGCCATCACCAATGGTACAGTCGGAGCAGCTGTCCATAAACATAATAGCGCCATAGCCAGACGCAACATTTCCGGTCACCTCCGTATGGGTAATTGTACAGGCGTTACTGTCACAAATAGTAATGACGCCTTCCTGACTACCATTACTTCCACTAATATTTGCTTTGTCAATGGTACAGGTCGCACCACTCCACATCGCAACTGCGGAACCCTTTCCAGCATTTTTGATTGTGACATGCTCAATTGTCAGCACATTCCTCTCTACAGTTATCAGTCCATCTCCTTTGAATCTATCTTTCCCATATTGATAGCTGCCTGTAATTGTTCCCTCATTCGAGCCGGACGAGGTAATTGTTATATTTGCTCTTTTAAAATATAAACGCGCATTGTCCCCCTGTAGTGTCAATGTATGGCCATTCAAATCCAGCTCTATCTCTTTTGCCAAACCGGTACCAATGGTAAGCGCACTTGTTATGGAGGCATCATCATTCAACAGTTTAATGGAAACTTTTTCCAGGTTTGCGTTTCCATGCCCGCCAATCCATGTTGCAAGGTCCTGAGCGTTGTATTTTTTCTGTACAGTCCCGTCAGCTTTCATTTCTGTTACTTCAATCGTTCCATCAGCCAGCAGCGCAATCCCATATTCGCCTACGAGCACATAGATGGTCGGAAGCTCCACGTCTTTACCCAATACGAGCTGGTTGCCGTCTCCATCCTCATCCGGCAGTACCGGCGTGTAGGCATAGCAGAAGCCGTTTGACACTTCACTGCTGTCAAATTCTTCTGCGTCGCTCTCTTCCACATTCAGCTCCCACTTGATGTTTTCCAGACGGATTTTCTCCGTCGTTGTCTCTGTCTCAGAGGAAGCTGCTGCGTCAGAACTGCCTGTCGTCTTTACACTGTCTGCATTATCGGATGTAGATGCTGTGTCGGTTTTCTTTGCATTGTCTGCACCGTCGGATGTGGATGCCGTGTCAGAGGCATCGTCCTTCTCTGCTGCGTGTACTATGAGTTTATGCGGCAGAAGGTTATCCGCCATCTGGCCAATAAGCGCACCAAAAGCAGAGGGTAGGTCGGCACGTGCCTGTGTATCCTCTGTATCAGAGCTGCTAGAGCCATTTGGGTTGTTTGATTTGTCAGAATTTCCAGAATCCTTTGATGTATCCGAATCCTTTGTATCTGCATTTCCATTGTCAGAAGTACCAGACTTATCGGAAGCATCCGCATTGCCGGAATCGCCATCCTTTTCATCTGAGGATTCTGTATCCTTCTTATCATCAGAGGACGCAGTATCTCCATTACTGTCATCCTTCTGCGCATCGTCCTTCTCTGTATCTCCCGTCTCGGAAGCATCTTCTTCATCGTCGGCTTCCTTTTCATCCGCCTGCGTGGTCTTTTCTACCGTAACGGTCAGGCTGGTCGGAAACTTGATGTCGCTCTCAAGCGCACCGATGGGCAGGGTCTGCTCTGTGATGTCCTTTGAAAGCTCCTCAAAGGAAACAATAGTCGTTTTACCTGTCTCACTTTCATCGGTTTTTGCAGAAACCGAGAGTGCGGACAGGTCTACAGTATTGGCAACCATCGCAACGGTCAAGCCCATCACAAGTATGCGCTTACGCAGCTCCCTCCACCTGATTTTTTCATGGGTCTGCTGCCAATCCTTCTCTGGCATGGTGTTTTTCTTTTTCATGTAAACTCCTATCTTTTACCATAATCTCTCGGAATCTCTACTTTTCCCAGCCTGATTGTGATATCGGCTGGGATTCTTCCCATGACTGTTATTATCATGGCTATAATCTATACATGCTTGTTGATTCGCAAAGTGACTTACCGGTATTTCCTCATTTTTGCTGTGCTTCAAAACATGATTCACATGGATTCCTGCACGCTTTTTTTCAGGATGAAATCTTTTCTTCCTGATTACACTGTTTCTAAAGTACTTTTGGATTCTGCACATGATGCCATGCTAGAGTTTTGCTGGCATGATCACACAAGATTCCAAGAGATCATTATATGTATAAGGTTTATATTCAGCCCGTTCAAGCACAGGCACAGCTTTTATAGATCATCCGGAATGAGCCGCAGCTTTTTCGCGGCGGTCTTGGCTTCCGCCCGGCGCTTCACGTCCAGCTTGTCGAGAATGTGGCTGACGTGGGTCTTCACTGTGGGCAGTTTCACGTCCATGATCTGCGCGATCTCGGCGTTGGACTTGTCCGCACAGAGCAGATGGAGAATTTGCAGTTCCGTGGGCGTCAGCTCCTCGCCGGGAGCAAGGCTGGGTTCGAGGAAATGCGGGTAGAACGCCGCCTGCGTCCGCACCGCTGCCATCAGCCGCTTGCGCCATGCTTTGTCGCCGTCCCAGTCCAGCGCTTCCAGCAGCGGCAGCACCGCCGTGCCGTATACGCTGACGGTGCGGATGAAGCGGTACTCCGCCGCCGCGTCCAGTGCCGCCGTCAATCGCTCGCGCCACCGCTCATCCTTCTTGCGGCGCAGGGCGATGGCAGTCAGGACATTCAGGTGAATGCCGTCGATGATGCGGGCGCAGTTTTGAATGTACGGCTCCATGGGTGAGAGCGTCAGCAAAGCGGCGTCCGGACGGTTCTGCATAATTTCCACCATTGCCTGCGTGAGATACCGGTAGCGCCGCATGACGTTCAGGTGCGTGGGTTCGCACGGGGCTTTTTCCCGATACCACGCATCCGCCGCGTCAAGGTCGCCGGTGTGCATGTCAATACGGCAGAGCATGGCGTCCATATTGGGCAGAAAGCGTGTCAAACCGCGCTCGGCAAAGCATTCACGGAGTACCATGATGGTGCGCCGCGCGTCGGTGGGCTGCCCGTTTGCCAGCTGGCTGCGGGCCAGCAATCCGCTGACGGCGAACTCCATGTCCGACGTGCCGTAGTTGCGGACCTCGTTCATCTGCGGGAGAAGGGACAGCATCCGGCCGGCGACATCCTCGCCCTTTTCAAACTTGCTCTCGGCAATGGCGCAGTCGGCAAGACACACACTGTCCCGCCCCAGTACTGCCTCCACGGGGAGACGGAGGGTTTTGTAGAGCAGGTCGTCCTTTTTGCTCCATTCGGAAAAGTCCTTGCCGCCGTTCATGATGCTCGGCAGCGCGCTCGTGACGGAGAAGGACGGCAGCGCCACCTCTTTGTTCGTCAGCAGCCGGAACACGGCGGGGATGGTTTCCGTCAGACCCTTCACGCCCCGCTGGGGCAGGGAGATGTCCAGCCATGCAAGGCGGCCGCGCGCCTGCTTTCCGGCGGCGTCCTGCCTGCCGCAGTGTTCAACAAACTTTTGCAGTTCGCCATACCAGCGCTCCGAGCCTTCGTAATCCATGACCAGCGCGCAGAGCATGCTCATGCCCTGCATCAGAGAGGGGGATGCAAGAATTTCCGCCTCCGGCAGGCTGCGGTAGTATTTTTCCATCTCGGCATAGTGCCCCATGCCGGGGTGAAGTTCTGCATTACGCACCAGCAGCTCGGAAACCTTGGAATGGTCACCGCCGCTGGTGTAGCATTCCAGGGCGTGGGCGTAGTCCTCCTTCAGCTCATAGTACAGCCCGCCCCGGCTGATGAGCGCTTTGCGCTTTTCCTCGGTATACTCCCGTTCCATCTCCCAGAGGAGAAAAGCCCGGAAACCCGACCAGAAGTGGAAGCGCTGGCAGTCTTCGTAGCGCAGCATAGTAGTGTATCGAAGAATCCAGTCCAGCCGTTCGCCGGCACAGGGATCGCCGCTGACCATCCGCGCCATTTCCAGGTCGAAACTTTCAAAGGGGGCCAGCTCCAACAGGAAGCGTCGCACCGGCAGGTCAAAGCGCCGGTAGATGGCGGTCTCAAAGTAGAGGAACACCTCGTGGTACACCCGTGCCACCAGCTCCGGCGTCCACGGCTTGTC
>UMDO01007714.1_pt1 | contig 13153 bp, 9 predicted proteins | sample 1964511 | NCBI WGS metagenome assembly UMDO01 (sample SAMEA4835996, study PRJEB28245) | human gut metagenome | biome: gut microbiome; material: fecal sample | place: Denmark | collected 2008 | reverse complement strand
TACAGCTCGTCGGTTCCGCACCAGCCGCAACGTCCGTTTATAAAGTCTTGCATAAGCGTAATTAATATATGTAATGAAGTGCTAAGATATTGTTTTCATTGCGAACAAACAAATCTATCCATTCAGAATGGACAGTTCTCATATTCTTTCTTACTTTTGCAAAAAGGTAACGGGTGGTTTGAACGCCTGAAAAACAAGAAAATTAATAATAAAGAATGGAAAAGACTTGGAGATGGTTTGGCAAGAAAGACAAGATAACCCTTGCCATGTTGCAACAGATAGGAGTGGAAGGCGTTGTCACTGCCTTGCATGAAGTTCCCAACGGTGAAATATGGACGTTGGAAGCCATTGAAGATTTGAGGGATTATATTGAATCCTTCGGATTGCGCTGGTCTGTAGTAGAAAGTCTGCCGGTGTGCGAGGCTGTCAAATATGCGGGGAGTGAGCGTGACCGATTGATAGAGAACTACAAGATAAGCCTTGCCAATCTCGGCAAGGCAGGCATCCGGACGGTATGCTACAACTTCATGCCGGTGATTGACTGGATTCGCACGGACTTACAACATCCCTGGGAAGACGGGACATCTTCTCTTTATTTCGACAGAATCCGTTTTGCCTACTTCGACCTGAAGATATTGGAACGGGAGAATGCGGAAGCCGATTATTCTCCGGAAGAGCTGGACAAGGTGGCAGAACTGGATAAGGTGATTACGGAGTCTGAAAAGGCAGAGCTGGTAGATACGATTATCGTAAAGACACAAGGATTCGTAAATGGCAACATCAAGGAAGGTGACAAGGAGCCGGTAACCCTGTTCAAACGTTTGCTGGCGCTATACAAAGGGATAGACCGGGAGGCTCTGCGCGAGAATATGCGTTATTTCTTGTCTGCCATCATGCCGGTATGCGAGGAATATGGGGTGAATATGTGTGTACACCCCGATGACCCTCCTTTTCAGGTATTGGGGTTGCCGCGCATTGTGACAGACGAGGCAGATATTGCCTGGATACTGAGTGCAGTGGACAATCCCCATAATGGCCTGACTTTTTGCGCCGGTTCATTGAGTGCGGGTGAACAGAATGATACCCGTGAACTGGCAAGGAAGTTTGCCAGGCGTACCCACTTTGTGCATTTGCGCAGTACGAAGGCAATACCGGGTGGAAACTTTATCGAAAGTTCCCATCTGGAGGGAAGGGGACACCTCATTGATTTGATTCGTATCTTTGAGAAAGAAAATCCGGGATTGCCGATGCGTGTGGACCACGGTCGCATGATGTTGGGCGACGAGGATAAAGGGTACAATGCAGGTTATTCTTTTCATGGCCGTATGCTGGCATTGGCTCAAGTGGAGGGAATGCTGGCTGTGGTAGACGATGAATTGTACGGAAAATCTGTTTGATTGATTTTAAGTTAGGCATGGATTACGCGAAAAATCATGGATATTCTTCATTTATTATCCATGATTTTTCATGTAATCCGTGTCTAAAGAATCTATTAGTGTTGTAAATCCGGCCTAATAGTTGAAAGCCTTGGATTTTACGTAAACCTTGAAGTCTTTGATTCCACCCGGTACCTCGCTTTCCATTCTGGGTAGATATTGTATGCCGGTCAGGGTGCGGGTACTACCCAAGTCAATCACGACAGAATGCGGGTATGGAGTGTCTTTTGTTGTGCTCCAATAGGTTGATTCCTGGAGGTCGAAGATTTTGTCCGCAGAACAGTTGACGTGGGATACGTCTTCGCTGTCGGCATAATTGACAATCCAGGGTTCGCGTGACAGACGTTCCCCATTCTCATCCAGCAGATACATTTCGGCAATGCAAGCCAGGTCTTTTCCATCTTGTGCACTCAAGGCTTCCAGGCAGACATAACGTCCGGTGACGGGTTGGTCGAATTTGCGTTCCTGCCAACCGTTGCCGGGATTGAAGCTGCCGGAGAGGACGGGCTGCTCACCGGACAAGTCGAGATTTTCACCCTCATTGCGGTGCGTCAGCGGTTTGGTGACGAGCAACTGGTCCAGTAATGGCTCGCTCAGTCCTTCGGACTTAACTTCTTTGGGACCGATGATGTCGAAGACAATCACTTCATTCTCACCTTTCTTCAACCAGCATCCCGGGATGTAGAGGGTCTGTTGCGGGCCGATTTCCCAAATGCGTCCCATGGCGTGCCCGTTGACGTAGACAAGTCCCTTGCCCCAAGTCTCGAAGTTTAGGAATGTGTCGCTGGGCTTGTTCACCTTAAAGGTGGCACGGTAGCAACCCGGAATGCGTTGTCCTAACTCATCTTTCAGTGAGCCGATGGGCTGGAACTTCATGTTCTTATAGAAATCGTATGTATCTTCGAGATTATAGACTTCCCAATCCTTCAGGTTGCAGGTGAAAGGACGGCCGTCGATGTCTACGGTAAGTTCTACGCTTTGGGTGATACCCTTGAAGTCCTTGATGGCACGTCCAAAGTTGATGCGGCCCATGGCTTCTACCAGAATGTCGAGGCGTGCACCTTTGGGGCAGGCGGGGAATTCCAGTTGCTTTTCACCGTTGCGGCGGTCCAGTTTGCCGATGTATTTGCCATCCAGGAAAACTTGGGCATAATCGTGCGCATCGTTCACAGTGAGCAGGGACGGGGTTTTCATCTCGGGCAGTGTGGTGCGGTAGAGAATACTTCCGAATCCCTGGTTATATTCCTCCATGGTACGGATATTGCGGTCTTTCTTGGCAGCAGGAAGATTGTCGAACAAAGGAGCCATCTCTGTAAATTGGAAAGACGGAATACGGATGGGCTTGATTAAAGCGGGAACTTTAGCCTGCTTCTCGCCGTTCATGTATTTGGACAATGCTTTTCGCAATTCCCAGTATTTGGGAGTGGTCTGTCCCGATTCGCTGATGGGGGCGTCGTAGTCGTAAGAGGTTACGTCAGGGGCGAATCCGGGTGAGTTGGCTCCTGCCCAGTGTCCCCAGTTGGTCCCTCCGTGGGTCATGTAGAGGCTGAAGGAGATGCCTTTGGACAACATCTCGTCAATGCCGGCAATCATGTCGGCAGCCGGACGGGTTTCGTGGTTGGCTCCCCACTTGTCGAACCAGCCGCTCCAGAATTCGGAGCACATCAGCGGGCTATCAGGACGGAGTTTCTTCAGCGGTGCAAACTGTTGGTCGATGTTGGCTCCTGTACCGAAGTTCATGGTCCATACCAGGTCGTGGAGTCCGTTCTTGGTGAAGTTGGACGCCCAGTCGCATTGGAACAGTGCTACGCCGGGGTAGTTGGCGCGTACGATGTCGCGGATTTGCGATACGTAGCCTTTGTCTTCCCCGTAGGAGCCGTATTCGTTCTCTACTTGTACCATGATGATGGGACCTCCGTTCTGTATGGTCATACCAGCTACCTGCTCGGCAACGGCTTTTTCGAAGATACCTACACGCTCCATAAAGTAGGGGTCGGATTCGCGCAGGCGGATATCTTTTTTCTTGAGTAACCACCAGGGCAGTCCGCCCATTTCCCATTCGGCACAGACATACGGTCCCGGGCGCAGGATGACATACATGTCATTCTGCTGGCATAGGCGGCAGAATTCCGCCAGGTCATTCTGTCCGGTGAAGTCGAACACTCCCGGCTGAGACTCGTGGGAGTTCCAGAATACATAAAGGCAGATGGTGTTCATGCCCAGTGCCTTGCATAGCTTGATGCGTTGGTCCCAATAGGCTTTGGGGATACGTGGATAGTGCAGCTCTGCGGCTTTGATGACAAACGGCTTGCCATTCAATAGGAATGTTCCTTTGCCGGCAGAGAAGTCGCCTTGTCCTTCCCATTGGGTACGCAGGTCCCAGCTGTCGCGCCAGGGTATCGTGATTGTGCCGTCCTTGCCGAATTCAAGCGGGAGCCATACGTAGCGTGAGTCCTCAAGGTTTTTCTTTTTCCAGCGGTCGAACATGGCAATGTAGGCATTTCCTTTTCCGTATACTTGCTGCACGTAAGTGCTTTGTGCATAGAAGGTCTTATCTGCATCAGGACCGGTACACGGATTGCCGATGGTAGTCCATTGCCCCATGATGGAGTCGGCCACAGCCAGTTCGGCAACATTGGGATCCCAGCCGGTACAACCGGAAGAGAGCATATAGTACTTGCCGTTATACTTGAATACGGCGGGTGCTTCGCGGCTTTGCTTCACGAAATTGCGTGTATAGCGACCAGTGGGCTTCAGGTAGTCATCCGTTAGTTCGCTTATATATAAGGTAGCGTTGTTTTCCGACGAGTAGAACTGATATGCCTTGCCGTTATCATCAACGAACACTGTTTGGTCGCGGCTCATCGCACCGTTGGGACGGAAGCTGCCTACATAGGTGAATGTCCCGGTAGGAGAATCGCTGACCGCTACGCCGGCACATGCCTTACTGTAGTCGGCGCTTTCCACATGCGCCCACATGACGAATTTCTTTGTCTTTTCGTTGTAAATCACTTTGGGACGTTCCAACACCTTGCTGGGGTGCAGGTCGTGTTTCTCGTCATCTTTCACGGCAGGAAGTACAATACCCTCGAACTTCCAGTTCAGCAGGTCTTTTGAAGAGTAGCAGCTGACACCGGTTACGTCGGTGCGGTAGCATTCCCACGTAGCCCATTCGGGCAGGATGGTTTCCCCTTTTTTGTATTCGCCATACCAATAGTAGGTCCCTTCGTGGTAAAGAAGGCCGCCGCCATGGGCGTTGATGGGATTGCCGTCGGTGTCTTTCCATACTTCCCCGGGTATGATTGCGGCATTTTTCGTTTGTGCTTTTGTTTTTGCAGATGGCAGGCAGCAAAGGCAGGCCAGCAATGCAAAACTCCAAATAATTTTCCTTTTCATTTAAGAATTCGGTATTAGATAATTAATAAATCGTTTATGTTTTGGGCAAAGATATGCGAAAGTTGAGAAATGGAGGGTATGTAAATGTGTCAAAAAGGAGAGATTATAGCTCTAATCTCTCCTTTTTGTGATGTTTTTCGGTCTTTTCTATTTGGTTTGTACTTGTTTCATCACCCGGAGGAAATTTCCACCCCATATCTTGGCGATGTCTGTTTCTGTAAATCCATGTTCCAGCAGACGGACGGTGATATTGATGAAATCATTGTCCCCATTGCATCCTTTGACCCCGCCTCCACCGTCGAAGTCCGAGCCAATGCCCACGTGGTCTATGCCTGCCACTTCAACCATGTGCAGCAGGTGTTTCATGAAGTCCGTAAGGTTGGTTTTCTTGGCATCCGGGTTCAGGAACTCGTCTACCAGGCAGGCTTGAGCCACACCGCCATGTGCGGCAAGGGCGCGTAGCTGTTCGTCGGTCAGATTGCGGTCGTGTCTGTAGATGGCGCTTGCAGAGGAGTGGGAGACTATGACCGGTGCTTTTGAATATTTCAGTACATCCCAGAAGGTGCTTTCGGCTGCATGGGAAAGGTCTATCATTATTCCCAGCCGGTTCATTTCTTTCACCACTTTTCTACCGTAAGGACTTAAGCCGTTCCAACGGGCAGTCGTGTCCGAAGAACTGTCGCAGATGTCATTGTTGCGGGTGTGGCAAAGGGTGATGTAGGTAACGCCTGCATCATGGAAACGGGTGATATTCTTCAAATCCTTGCCGATGCCGTATCCGTTTTCGATGCCAATATAAAAAGCTTTCTTTCCTTCGGTCTTGAGCCTGGACAAATCATCGGGCGTGCGGGCTATGGCACATTGCTCCCCGTTCATCTCCACTTGTCGGTAGATGTGGCGTATCAACTCATCCACTCGGTCAATGGCTTTCAGACTGTTCTCTTCATCGCACAGGCCTTGGCGCACCCAGCATGCCAGGTATTGTCCATCCAATTTTCCTTCTCGCATCTTGGGCAGGCAAACCTGCGTTTTTTCGCGCGTACCTATATTATAGGAAACGTCAAAATCAAGTGGGGTGTCTGTATGCGTGTCGAGGGAGAGGATGCGGCGGTGAATCTCTTTGGCATGCCGGTAGGTAGCTGCCTTTTGAACCAGAAAATAGAAGAATCTGGCAGAGATGCTGTCGCCTGCCGTAGCCAGAGCTTCGGGATGGAATTGCACACCCCATATCGGATATTCGTGGGAAGACTCTATAGCTTCGGGAATACTGTCTGACGACCAACCCGTTACGCTGAATCCCGGGGCAACTTGCTTGACCGCCTGGTGATGGTGAGTATTGGTGAAAAGTTGTGTCTGTCCGGTTATGGATGCCATGGCAGAACCGGGAGTGAGGTGGACGGTATGAGTTGGTATACTGCTCGGTTCCTGCTGCTGGTGGCAGACAGTGGTGTCGGGATGCTGGGTAGGGATATCCTGATAAAGGGTTCCGCCGAAAGCTACATTGATTAACTGTTCTCCCCGGCAGATGCCAAACATCGGAATGTTACGCCGGGTAGCCAGGCGGATGAGTGCCATGTCGTATACATCACGCAGGGAGTCCACCTCTCCCAGCTGTTCGATGGGCGATTCATTGAAATAGGAAGGGTGGATGTCTCCTCCTCCTATCAGAATGATACCGTCCAGCCGGTTGGCAATGTCTGTCAAGACAAGGCTATCGGTAGTGATGGAAATCAGTATAGGTGTTCCACCTGCCTGGATTACAGACTCGGTATACGTCATCTGTGTGGATGAGCTTCGGCCCGGATGTGAGCAGGAAATGCCGATGAGAGGGGCTTTCCTGGTTGTTTTTTGGTTGGACTGTCCCATTGCCAAATATGGACATAGAACGAGCAGTGTTGTTAACAGTAGTTTGTTCATGGTTTTCGGGGGGGATTCTTTTTCCTGCAAAGTTATAAGAAATATTTAAGCCGTCCAAGAAGTTGGATGACTTGTGAATTCGGGCAGTTTATTGGCAGAAGAACATTATATTCTTTGTTGGCGGAGGAAGTGTGTTATATAACATGCTTCCCGATGTTGCTTTTCTTTGAATTAATGCCTAATTTGCGCCTCACAAAAAGTTAACGGCATCATCGTATGTCAGGTTATTCACTTAAAATCTTAATATATCATGAAAGTATATCAGACGAATGAAATTAAGAACATTGCCCTCCTTGGCAATGACGGCTCGGGTAAAACCACTCTCACGGAAGCGCTGCTCTTTGAGAGTGGTATTATAAAACGTCGCGGCAGGATTACTGCCAAGAATACAGTCAGCGATTACTTCCCGGTGGAGCAGGAATACGGCTATTCTGTGTTTTCCACCGTTTTCCATGTGGAGTGGAACGGCAAGAAACTGAATATCATTGACTGCCCGGGTAGTGATGACTTTGTAGGGGCTGCCATGACGGCGCTCAACGTTACAGATACTGCCATTCTGCTGCTGAACGGGCAATACGGTCCCGAGGTAGGTACGCAGAACCATTTCCGCTACACCGAGAAACTGGGCAAACCGGTTATTTTCCTGGTAAACCAGCTCGATAATGAAAAGTGCGATTATGATATGGTGCTTGAGCAGTTGCAAACCATATACGGTCCGAAGGTGGTGCCCGTGCAATATCCGCTGGCTACCGGACCGAACTTCAATTCGTTGATCGATGTACTTTTGATGAAAAAATATTCGTGGGGACCCGAAGGTGGCGCTCCCATTATTGAAGAGATTCCGGCCGAAGAAATGGAAAAGGCTACAGAACTGCACAAGGCTTTGGTAGAAGCTGCAGCCGAACATGACGAAGGCCTGATGGAAAAATTCTTTGAGCAGGACTCTTTGACAGAAGACGAAATGCGCGAAGGTATCCGCAAGGGACTGGCTTCACGAGGTATGTTCCCGGTATTCTGCGTCTGTGCCGGCAAGGATATGGGTGTACGCCGTCTGATGGAGTTCCTGGGTAATGTGGTGCCGTTTGTGGACGAAATGCCACCGGTGCACAATACACGCGGTGAGGTGGTGAAGCCGGATTCTAACGGACCGACTTCCTTGTATTTCTTCAAGACTGCCGTTGAGCCGCATATCGGTGATGTTCAATACTTCAAGGTTATGAGTGGTAAAGTGCACGAAGGTGATGATTTTACCAATGCAGACCGCGGTTCCAAGGAACGCATCGCGCAGATTTATGCTTGTGCCGGTGCCAACCGTATCAAGGTAGAGGAAATGGTAGCCGGTGACATCGGCTGTACAGTGAAACTGAAGGATGTACATACCGGCAATACATTGAACGGTAAGGGCTCTGAAAACCGTTTCAACTTCATTAAATATCCGAACTCCAAATACTCACGTGCTATCAAGCCGTTGAACGAGTCGGATACAGAAAAGATGATGGTTGCTTTGAACCGTATGCGAGAGGAAGACCCGACGTGGGTGATAGACCAGTCTAAAGAATTGCGTCAGACTATTGTACACGGACAAGGTGAATTCCATTTGCGTACCTTGAAGTGGCGTCTGGAAAACAATGAAAAACTGCAAATCAAGTTTGAAGAACCGAGAATACCGTATCGCGAAACGATTACCAAAGCTGCCCGTGCGGATTATCGCCATAAGAAGCAGTCGGGTGGTGCAGGCCAGTTCGGTGAAGTTCATCTGATTGTTGAGCCTTACTACGAAGGCATGCCGTTGCCCGAAACCTATAAATTCAATGGTCAGGAGTTCAAGATGAACGTCAAGGGTACCGAAGAAGTTCCATTGGAATGGGGTGGCAAGCTGGTATTCGTCAATAGTATTGTGGGTGGTTCCATTGATGCACGTTTCATGCCGGCCATCTTGAAGGGTATCATGTCACGTATGGAGCAGGGACCGTTGACTGGTTCGTATGCTCGCGATGTACGTGTCATCGTATATGACGGAAAAATGCATCCGGTTGACTCCAATGAAATCTCCTTTATGCTGGCGGGACGGAATGCGTTCAGCGAAGCGTTCAAGAATGCAGGCCCGAAGATTCTAGAACCCATTTATGACGTGGAAGTATTTGTTCCGTCGGACAAGATGGGTGATGTGATGGGGGACTTGCAGGGACGCCGTGCCATGATTATGGGTATGAGCAGCGAGGCCGGTTACGAAAAACTGAGTGCTAAGGTGCCTTTGAAGGAAATGTCATCCTACTCTACGGCACTTAGCTCACTGACCGGTGGACGTGCTTCGTTCATCATGAAGTTTGCCAGCTATGAACTCGTTCCGAGTGATGTGCAGGATAAACTGATTAAGGAATTTGAGGCAAAGCAAGCTGAAGAATGATTTTCAGGGGTTGGTAGTTTGGCTGTTGTAACTACCGGCTGCTAATATAACAATTGTTAAAGCCGTTGTTACTTCATGGCAAGTAATAACGGCTTTTTTCATTAACGTAGATTAAGAACATGCAGAATTGTGAATTGAATGATTAATTTTTTATTAAATTTGCAAACCAAAGGCTTGTGTTTTTGTTATAATGCTCATAATACAACCTAAAAAATGGTCTTCGGTTAATTTACGAGAACGTCCGGTTAAATCAGGTTAATTGGTTAGGAGTGTTAATTAGGGAGTGTTAATTTTGTGACTATGAAAAAGTCAACTATATGGATATTAGGTGTTGTTATGGGGCTTTCCTTCCTTAGTTTGCTGTATCTGCAGATAAGCTATATTGAGGAAATGGTGAAGATGCGTAACGGACAATTTGATGAATCGGTGAAGCGTGCGTTGATGGCTGCTTCGAAAGAGGCAGAGTCCGCAGAGGTTGTGCGTTGGCTGAATGAGGATATCTCCGAGGCAGAAAAGAAGGCGTGGGAACAATCGCAAAGCAGTAGCGGAGTGATGCGTACCCAGCGGTTTGTGATGACAGCTCCGGATGGCAGTGTCCGTTCTTCGGTGGAATTGAAAACTTTCAGTAACGAGCCTTCTGAATTGCCAAGAGCAATGATTTCACGCAAACACGGAGCAAAAACCATTCCTCAGACTTCACGCTCGCAGATAGAGATGCTTAAAAACCGCTATCTTTACCAGCGTGCATTGGTAGACGAGGTGGTGTTGCAGATGGTATACAATGCCAGCGACAAGCCGATTGAGGAGCGTGTTAATTTCAAAAGTCTGGACCAGTATCTAAAAGCAGGTCTGATAGAGAATGGTCTCGGTGATATGGATTATCACTTCAAGGTGATAGACCGGGAAGGTCGGGAGGTATACCGTTGTGCGGATTATAGCGATGCAGGGAGTGAAAGCTCTTATTCGCAGCCATTGTTTTTGAATGACCCACCAGCCCGTATGAGTATCGTCAAGATACATTTTCCGGGAAAGAAGGATTATATCTTCGATTCGGTCAGGTTTATGATACCGTCGATGATATTTACTTTTGTACTGCTGGTGACGTTCATCTTTACGATTTACATCGTATTCCGCCAGAAGAAGCTGACGGAGATGAAGAATGATTTCATCAACAATATGACGCACGAGTTCAAGACGCCGATATCGACGATTTCTCTGGCGGCACAGATGTTGAAAGACCCGGCTGTGGGCAAGTCTCCGACTATGTTCCAGCATATATCGGGTGTCATCAACGATGAAACGAAGCGCTTGAGGTTCCAGGTAGAAAAAGTGCTTCAGATGTCGATGTTTGACCGTCAGAAGGCTACTTTGAAGAATAAGGAACTGGATGCCAACGAGCTGATAGCGGGTGTTATCAACACGTTTACACTGAAAGTGGAGCGTTATAATGGAAAGATTGAATCGGAGCTTAAAGCTACCAACTCTGCCATTTTTGCCGATGAGATGCATATCACCAATGTGATTTTCAATCTCATGGATAATGCAGTGAAGTATAAACGTCCGGATGCGGATCTGCAACTGACGGTGAAGACTTGGAATGAGCCTGGCAAACTGATGATTTCCATCCAAGATAACGGCATCGGCATCAAGAAGGAGAATTTGAAAAAGATATTCGAGAAGTTCTATCGCGTGCATACAGGTAATCTGCACGATGTGAAAGGCTTCGGCTTGGGACTGGCTTATGTGAAGAAGATTATCATGGATCATAAGGGAACTATCCGGGCAGAAAGTGAACTGAACGTAGGAACTAAATTTATTATTGCATTACCTTTATTAAAAAATTGATTGATATGGACGAGAAACTGCGTATTTTATTGTGCGAAGATGATGAAAATCTTGGCATGCTTTTAAGAGAATATTTACAGGCAAAAGGTTACGCTGCCGAGTTATATCCCGATGGAGAAGCAGGATACAAGGCTTTCCTGAAGAATAAATATGACTTGTGTGTGTTTGATGTGATGATGCCGAAGAAAGACGGATTCACACTGGCACAAGAAGTGCGTGCGGCCAATGCCGAAATACCTATTATCTTCTTGACGGCAAAAACATTGAAGGAAGATATTCTGGAAGGTTTCAAGATTGGTGCCGATGACTACATCACCAAGCCCTTCAGTATGGAAGAGCTGACTTTCAGAATTGAAGCTATCCTGAGACGTGTTCGCGGAAAGAAGAACAAGGAGAGCAACATCTATAAGATTGGTAAGTTTACATTCGACACGCAGAAACAGATTCTGGCGACTGCCGAGAAGCAGACTAAACTGACCACCAAAGAATCCGAACTGCTGGGCTTGCTTTGTGCACATGCCAACGAAATTCTGCAGCGTGACTTTGCGTTGAAGACTATTTGGATTGATGACAACTATTTCAATGCACGTAGTATGGATGTATATATCACAAAGCTTCGTAAGCACCTGAAAGAAGATGATTCGATTGAAATCATCAACATTCACGGAAAAGGATATAAACTGATTACTCCGGAAGCTGAGTCTTGATGAGACTCGGCTCCTCTGGGGGAGAGAAAATAAAAAAGGCGGTCTGCATGTATATGCTAACCGCCTTCTTTATTTCTTTTCTTTTGATATTAGTCGACAATTCTCTTGTTGATGACAATGTAGGAAATCAATCCCACTACAACCAAAACGGCAGAACTGCCCAAGATGGCATTGTTGTTAACATTGCCGGTAAAAGAACATGCAACCAGGATTACAGCTCCTATTGCGACTAATATCAATCCCAGATTTTTTAATAAGCCTTTCATGTGTGTGTATTTTAATTAGATTATTATATTCTTTCGTATTCTTGTCACAAAGAAAAGCATAATTCTTTAACAAGCGAAATTATTTTTGCAAAAAATCCATATTTTAATAAAGAATGGAAGATGAGGAATGAAAAATGACGCTTCATCCCCTTGTTTTCTCCTCCCTTAATCTCTAATCCTTAACCCCTAATCCCTATATCTTAGTCCTTCGTATTGAAGAAAATCTTCCTCAGTACCTCCTGGCTCACACTGAGCTCTTCAATGGTGATGCCTTTCAAGGCTTCTTTGAGGGTCTGGTTGGCAATGACGCGCGCGCGTTCTTCCAGCTCCTTGCCGTCCTTGGTCAGATGTATCAGATTGGTTCGGCGGTCTTTCTTGTCCGATATGCGCACGACGAGATGCTGACGCTCCATATTGTCTATCAAGCGCGTCATGCTGGGCTTGTCTTTGAAAGTTGCATTACACAACTCTTGTTGCGTCACCCCGTCCTTTTCCCATAAGAAGATGAGGACGGTCCACTGTTCCGGAGTAATCTCCAAACCGTTCTGGCGGAAGTTGCGGGACAGCTTTCGGTTAATGGCAGCCGACACTTTACCGTTCAGTATGGCAAAGATAAGGCGGATATCAAAGTTGAATTGCTCTATCATGAAATTATTGTTTAAACAACTTTGCAAAGATAGTGCAAGCCGAAGACAATTCCTATATCCCTACACAAAAAAACATTAAATGTTTGTAGTTCAAAATAAAATGTCTACCTTTGCACCGCATTTTTAAAACGAATAATTTATTTATTTAATTAAACGAGTATGAATCAATACGAAACCGTTTTCATTTTGACTCCCGTTTTGTCTGATGTTCAGATGAAGGAAGCGGTAGAAAAATTCAAAGGCATCCTTACTGCTGAAGGTGCTGAGATTGTAAATGAAGAAAACTGGGGACTGAAGAAGCTGGCATATCCTATCCAGAAGAAGTCAACCGGTTTCTATCAGCTGATTGAGTTCAATGCAGAACCTACTGTCATTGAGAAACTGGAAATAAACTTCCGTCGTGACGAGCGCGTTATCCGTTTCTTGACTTTCAAGCAAGACAAGTACGCTGCTGAATATGCTGCGAAGAGAAGAAGTGTTAAATCAACTAAAAAGGAGGATTAATCATGGCACAACAAGTTCAATCAGAAAT
>UMDO01020610.1_pt1 | contig 13221 bp, 12 predicted proteins | sample 1964511 | NCBI WGS metagenome assembly UMDO01 (sample SAMEA4835996, study PRJEB28245) | human gut metagenome | biome: gut microbiome; material: fecal sample | place: Denmark | collected 2008 | reverse complement strand
TTATAAATAATGTTAAACTATAGTGTTGCGGAATTAAGGTTTCGGAAAAAACGATGGGATTCTCGGCAAAAATCACTAACTTTGCACCCTATAAGCATATATTCAAGAGAATATGCACTCCAAAAAGTGTTTATCAAAATAGAACAGAAATTCATATACACACCAAAAAGTGTTTATCAAATAGAATATGAACAGAAATTCGAATACACAAATCCAGATGATAGCCGACTTTGAGGGCGATGCATCCGTATTGATACAAGAAAGGGAGGCAGGAGTCTATCCTACCCTCTGCACCCGCGACCTGGTGGTTTTTCCATCCGTGCTTACTCCTATCTTGATAGGCAGGGCGGAAAGCAAGGAGTTGGCAAACATGCTGGAGCAAAATCCAGAAACAGTATTCTGCATCTTTTGCCAGAAGCATGCGGACATAGACTCACCTAATCAGGAAGACTTGTACGAAACCGGAACATTTGCCAAGTTGATGAGAGTCATCAACATGCCAAACGATGAGCATCAGAAAACCATCATCGTACAGGGTTTAGGCAGATGCAAGATGAAGCAGATTGTAGATAAGGATCCATTCTACCTGGCCGATGTAGAAAGTCTGCCAGAAACCTGGCCTACCGAAAAGGAAGCCGAAGATCCTATGTTCAAGGCATTGACCCAAACATTCTTCGAGGAATCTATCAAATTCATTCAGTACAATGAGAACATTCCCAACGAGGCTATCTATGCGATCAATGAGATTACCAATCGCTTCGTGAAATGCAACTTCATCTGCACCTCCCTGCCTTTTACGGCAGAAGACAAGATCAAGATGCTGGAACAGGAGAAGCTGTCAGAGCGACTGATAGAGGCACTCAAGGCCTTGCACAAGGAGCAGAAACTGCTCTACCTGCAAAATGAAATCAGAAACAAGACTCAGTTTGATCTCGACGAGCAGCAGAAGGAATATTACCTGAAGCAGCAGATCAAGAACATCAAGGAAGAGCTGGGCGAAGGCGAAAGCAGTCCGGAAAAGAAGGAGCTGCTCGAAAAAGCCAAGACCAAGAAATGGAACGAGGCAACCCAGAAGGTTTTTCAGAAAGAGTTGGCTAAACTCGACAACATCCATCCTCAGAGCCCAGACTACCCTATCCAGCTCAACTATCTGCAGACGCTGGTAGATTTGCCTTGGGGCGAATACACCGAGGATGACCTCAGCCTGTCTCATGCCCAGAAGATTCTCAACCAGGACCACTACGGCATGGAGAAAGTAAAGGAACGCATTCTGGAATATCTTGCCGTAAGATCCCTGAAGGGTGGAATGCAGAGTCCGATTCTCTGCCTCTATGGTCCTCCGGGAGTCGGCAAGACCAGTCTGGGCAAGAGCATTGCCAAGGCCATGAAGCGCAAATACGTGAGAATGTCTCTGGGCGGTCTGCACGATGAAGCCGAGATTCGCGGTCACCGCCGCACTTATATCGGAGCCTTGCCTGGCCGCATTGTCAAGAACATCCTCAAGGCAGGCAGCAGCAACCCTGTCTTCATTCTCGACGAGATAGACAAGGTTTCAGCCAACAACCACCAGGGTGATCCAGCATCAGCCTTGCTTGAAGTACTCGACCCAGAGCAGAACAACACCTTCCACGACAATTACCTGGACGTGGATTACGATCTCTCTAAGGTTCTCTTCATCGCAACCGCCAATGACATCAGCTCAATCCCACGTCCTTTACTCGACCGAATGGAGCTCATCGAAGTAGGTGGCTACATTACGGAGGAGAAGATAGAGATTGCCAAGCGCCACCTGATTCCGAAGGAATTGGAGAATACAGGTCTCGACAAATTCACCCCGAAGGTAAGCTTCAACAAGGCAGCCATCGAGGGCATCATCGAGCACTACACCCGAGAAAGCGGTGTGCGCCAGCTCAAGAAACAGATCAACAAGGGACTGCGCAAGATGGCCTACAAGCTCGCCTATTCCAAGGAATTGGAGAAGCCATCCATCACCGCATCAGACCTGAAGGAGATTCTCGGCACCGCCCCATTCACCCGCGACATCTATCAGGGCAACGATTATGCAGGAGTAGTAACAGGACTTGCATGGACCTCTGTGGGCGGCGAGATTCTCTTTATCGAAACCTCGCTGAGCAAGGGACGACAGGGCAAGCTTACCCTGACCGGTAACCTGGGAGACGTGATGAAGGAATCGGCTATCATCGCCCTGGAATACATCAAGGCGCATATCGACCTGCTGGGCGTGGATTACCGCATTTTTGAAAACTGGAACATCCATATCCACGTACCCGAAGGTGCAACGCCAAAAGACGGTCCTTCGGCAGGTATTACCATTGCCACCAGTATCGCTTCGGCCATCACCCAGCGCAAGGTTCGCAAGAACATAGCCATGACCGGCGAGATTACCCTTCGCGGCAAGGTACTCCCAGTGGGAGGCATCAAGGAGAAGATCCTGGCAGCCAAGCGTGCCGGCATTACCGACATCGTGATCTGCAAGGAAAACAAGAAGAACATCCTCGACATTCCTGAAAAGTATCTCAAGGGCGTAGAGTTCCATTATGTAGAAGATGTAGCAGATGTCTGGGAGTTTGCCCTCACCGACGAGAAGGTAAAGCACCCTATCGACTTCACCATTCCTGAAAATGACAAAAAAGAAAAGAAATGAAATTTGAACTACAAGTAACAGATAAGGCAAGCGATGCTCGCACCGGCATCATCACCACCGACCACGGACAGATCAAGACTCCGATCTTCATGCCTGTGGGAACTGTGGGCAGCGTAAAGGGTGTACATTTCGAAGAATTGCGTCAGCAGGTAAAGGCCCAGATCATCCTGGGAAACACCTACCATCTCTACCTGCGCCCGGGACTCGAAGTCATCAAGGCGGCAGGCGGACTGCATAAGTTCAACGGCTGGGATCGTCCTATCCTCACCGACAGCGGCGGCTTCCAGGTATTCTCTCTTACCGGAATCCGCAAGCTCAGAGAAGAGGGCTGCGAGTTCCGTTCCCACATCGATGGCAGCAAGCATTTCTTCACTCCAGAGAACGTGATGGATACAGAACGCATCATCGGTGCCGACATCATGATGGCTTTCGATGAGTGTCCTCCCGGACAAAGCGACTTCATGTATGCGAAGAAGAGTCTGGAGATGACTCAGCGCTGGCTCGACCGCTGCATCAAGCGCTTCGACGAGACAGAACCTCTCTACGGTTATCAGCAAAGCCTCTTCCCTATCGTCCAGGGTTGTACTTTCCCAGAGCTGCGCCGCGAAGCAGCCAAGTACATTGCCGATAAGGGAGCCGACGGAAATGCCATCGGCGGTCTTGCCGTAGGCGAGCCTACCGAGGTGATGTACGAAATGATCGAGGTGGTGAATGAGATTCTGCCAAAGGACAAGCCTCGCTACCTGATGGGCGTAGGAACTCCCCAGAACCTGCTCGAGGCCATCGAGCGCGGTGTTGATATGTTCGACTGCGTAATGCCAACCCGCAATGGCCGCAATGCGATGCTCTTTACCTATAATGGTACGATGAACATGCGCAACAAGAAGTGGGAGATGGATTTCAGTCCAGTGGATCCAGACGGCTGCGACATCGACCAGATTACCACCAAGGCCTACCTGCACCATCTCTTCAAGGCTCAGGAGCTCCTTGCCATGCAGATTGCCAGCATCCACAACCTGTCGTTCTATCTCCGTCTCGTTACAGATGCACGCCACCATATCGAGCAGGGCGACTTCGTAGAGTGGAAACGCTCTATCATCGATCAACTCGGCCGACGAATCTAGCTTGAGCATTGAACTTTATAGGATGCTCCTATACATATTTTACATTAAATGATGAAAGATTATAAATACATCAGAAAACATCGCAGACTGCTCAAGATGGGCAGAGCCTTCGAATCTCGCTTCGGCTGGCTCATTGCCATCCTGCAGCGCATAGCCAGCATTCTAGGCTGGATCGGGCACAAGCTGCGATTCCTCAGGGTGCTCAGGTATCTCAACCCACTGAGATACATCAAGCGGTTAGATTGGTACATTATCAAGAAGTTCTTAGGCTACTACTTCTTCTCGATTGCACTGATCATCTCCATCTCCATCGTGTTCGACTTCAATGAGAACCTGGCGAAGTTCACGGAGTATCATGCACCAGCCAAGGCCATTATCTTCGATTATTATGCCAACTTCATCCCTTACTTCGCTAACCTCTTCAGTGCGTTGTTCGTGTTTGTGGCGGTCATCCTCTTCACGTCGAAGCTGGCAGGCAACTCAGAAATCATCGCCATTCTGGCATCAGGTGTTTCCTTCAAGCGACTCCTTCGTCCTTACCTCATCACCTGCATCATGCTCTCAGCCTTGAGCTATGTACTCTCTGCCTACGTGATTCCACATGGCACGGTAGTACGCCAGAACTTTGAGACGATGTACAAGAACAAGAAGAAGAATACTTCTGCCGAAAACGTACAGCTGCAGGTAGATAAGGGCGTAATTGCCTATATGCAGCACTACGACAACAACTCGAAGCGGGGTTACGGATTCTGCCTCGACAAGTTCCAGGACAAGAAACTCGTAAGCCACCTTACGGCGATGGAGATTCAGTATGATACAATCTCCGACAGCAAATACCACTGGAAGCTGAGCAACTGGAAGGTGCGCCAGCTGAAAGGTATGAAGGAACACATCACCAGCGGAGCACAGAAGGATACGCTGATTACGATGGAGCCTACCGACCTGGTTTATTCCAAGGGTCAGCAGGAAACCTTCACCAGTCCGGAACTGAAGGAGTATATTTCCAAGCAGATCAACCGCGGTTCGGGCAATGTGGTGCAGTATCAGGTAGAATACCACAAGCGCATCGCCGCCTCGTTTGCCTCCTTCATCCTCACCATCATCGGTGTTTCGCTTTCATCACGCAAGCGAAAGGGAGGTATGGGCCTATCCTTGGGAATCGGTCTTGCACTGAGCTTCGGCTACATCATGCTGCAAACTGTATCGGCAACCTTTGCCATCCAGGCAAACTTCCCTCCGGCACTTGCCGCTTGGTTGCCAAACATCATCTTCGCCTTCGTTGCCTACTTCTGCTACCGCAAGGCACCAAGGTAATTAAACATTGAAACAAAGAACCTTGACCATTGGAACGGATGAAGATCCATCCGGCTCAATGGTCAACAAAAGAAAGGAAAAGAATGTATTTCGACGAATTAGATTTGAATGACAACGTGCTCGACGCATTATACGACATGCGCTTCGACACTTGCACCCCTGTACAGGAAAAATGTATCCCTGAGATATTGGAAGGTCACGACGTATTGGGCGTAGCACAGACCGGAACGGGTAAGACAGCAGCCTATCTGCTCCCTGTATTGAGCAAACTTGATGATGGCGGCTATCCGAAAGACGCCATCAACTGCGTCATTATGTCGCCAACCCGCGAGTTAGCCCAGCAGATAGACCAGGCCATGCAGGGCTTCGGCTACTACCTGCAGGATGTGAGCAGCGTGGCTGTTTATGGCGGCAACGACGGCAATCGCTACGATCAGGAACTGAAGAGTCTCCGCATGGGTGCTGATGTCGTGATTGCTACTCCAGGTCGCCTCATCACCCACATTTCCCTGGGTAATGTAGATCTGAGCAAGGTAAGCTTCTTCATTCTCGATGAGGCCGACCGCATGCTCGATATGGGCTTCTCTGAAGACATCAATACCATCGCTTCCAAGTTGCCAAAGACCTGCCAGACCATCATGTTCTCTGCCACCATGCCTGAGAAAATTGAGGAACTTGCCAAGACCCTGCTCAAGGATCCTGTAGAGATCAAGCTTGCCGTAAGCAAGCCTGCCGAGAAGATCAAGCAGGAGGCTTACGTTTGTTACGAGACCCAGAAGATGACCATTATCAAGGATATTTTCAAGGCTGGCGATATGAAGCGCGTCATCGTGTTCAGCGGCAGCAAGATGAAGGTGAAGCAGCTGGCTGCTGCCCTTCAGCAGATTGGCATCAACTGCGGTGCCATGCACTCCGACCTGGAGCAGGCAGAGCGCGATGATGTGATGTTCAAGTTCAAGAGCGGTCAGTTAGACGTACTGGTTGCTACGGATATCGTGGCTCGTGGAATCGATATTGATGATATCGAGATGGTCATCAATTATGACGTTCCTCACGATACTGAGGATTATGTTCACCGCATCGGCCGTACAGCCCGTGCCAACCGTGATGGTAGAGCCATCACCTTCGTCAACGAGGAAGACCAATACTGGTTCCAGCAGATTGAGAAGTTCCTGGAGAAGGTGGTAGAGAAGATGCCTCTGCCGGAAGATTGCGGCGAAGGCCCTGAATACATCAAGCTCAACAAGCCTTCAAAACGCAACAATGGTCGAAAGGGCAAGGGCGGAAACAACCGCGGCGGCAACAATAACAGCAACGGCGAGGGCAAGAGCAAGACCAGCGCCAAGAGCCGCAGACAGAAAGACCGCGACCAGACTTCACACAAGCGCAAGCCAAACAAGCCAAACGAGCGTCAGGAAAAGACTCCTCAGAACAATGGAGAGAATGGTGCACAGAAGAATCACGAGAATGATGCACAGAAGAATGGCGAGTTCAAGAACAATGAACAGAGAAACGCTGAGCAGCACAACGGCGAGCAGAAGAACCACAATAACAACAAGCGCCGCAACAATAAGCAGCGCAACAACAATAAGCAGCGCAATAACGAGAACGGCAACCAGCAGGGCAATCAGCAGTCTAACGGCAACCAGCGCCCAGGCAATGAGAACAACGTTCGTCCTGGAAGCAATGGCCGAGGCAGAGGCGTAGCCCAGAAGAAGCAGGGTGGCGCTCAGCAGAACCAGCAGAAGAAGGGAACTGAGAATTCCGGTCCTCGCAAGTATGCTCCTGTTGTCAATCCACAGAAGAACGAAAATGCAGTGAAGAAATTCATCAAGCGTATCTTCGGATTCGGCAAATAATCTCCAGAGAGAGAGTAATCTCCCGAAATGATATATTCCTGCTTCCAGGCAGGCTTATACATTATTATATATATGAGAAGCCCGATAAGAGAGTTGGACTATCCCAACCTTTTGTCGGGCTTCTCTTTTTTAAACGAACCTGAAAACACGGCTAAAATGGACAGAAATAAAAGACTCCCAGTCACTCCGCTGATGTTCTTCAGCCTCATACTATCACTCAGCATCATCACAGCCAGATACAGCTATGATTACTTTTCCACGCGCTATTGGCTCATTGCAGCCATCATTGCCATAGCCTTAGCCGGCTGCTGCTATGTACTCAATGAAAACCGTCAGCTTTTCCGGCTCTTCTTCAGAAAAATCAAGCAGTTGGTCCTTCTTCAGAGCTTCCTTCTGTCGCTCTGCCTGTTCTGTCTGGGCGGTTTCATCACCTCCCATCATATCGATAAGACGAAAGCACCTGGCAGCATCATGACCTACCAGTCACTCTCCCCCATCGACCGCACCATCCTGGCAAGCCGTTCCTTCCGCCAGCAGCTGGAACAGCAGCTGCATACTTATCATATCGACGGACAGGATTTCGCCGTGATTTCTGCGATGGCGATGGGCGATAAGGGTTCACTCGACCGGGAAACCAAGGAGAGCTTTTCCATCTCCGGCACAAGTCATATACTGGCAGTTAGCGGCTTGCACATAGGCATTATCTTCCAGCTCTTCGTGATTCTTCTGGGCGGAAAGCGCCGTTCCAGACCCACCATTGCCTTGTCCCTCGTTGCCGTATGGGCGTATGTCGTCTTTATCGGCTTTCCCCCTAGTGCCGTCAGATCAGCCTCTATGCTCAGCATCTACAGTTTCTGCCTGTTATCCCTGCGCCCCGACCTTTCGCTCAACACCCTGGCGCTAGCCTATGTCATCATGCTGTTTCTGAATCCCTTCCATCTTTTCGACATCAGTTTCCAGATGTCCTTTCTCGCCGTGGCTTCCATCCTTATGTTCTATCCCCCACTCTTCGACCTGCTCAAATCCCACGGCAAGATTATCCGTAGCCTCTGGGGACTATTCAGCGTATCCCTGGCGGCACAGATAGGTACGCTTCCGCTCATCGTCTATTATTTCGGCAGAATATCCTGCTACTCCCTGCTCACCAGCTTCATCGCCATCCCGGCAGCCACCCTCATCCTCTATCTTTGTGCCCTACTCCTGCTGCTTTCTCCCCTTACCTACATTTCCAGCCTTGCCTCCGTCGGCTTCTGGCTGATGCAACATATAGCAGCAGTACTTGCCAGCATTACCCAAGCCACCCATACCGCCTTCCGGCTTACCAGTCTGTTGCCGGGTGCCAGCATAGACCATCTTCATCTGTCACTCCTTCAGTTGATGCTTCTCTATCTGGCAGTCGTATCTGGCTATCTGGTCCTTGCCAAATGGAACCAGATAAGGGAAAAAATCTACAAGATTCGCCATTCTCATGCATTACCTTTCTAATCATTTGCCCATCACAAAAAAAATGTGTATCTTTGCAGTATGAATTACGATAGAATCCAACAGCAGGCTGGTCATCTGCCAGCATTCCAGATAGCCGACGCCATCAACAGCACCCTGAAGGAGTCGGCAAACCTTGTTGTCACTGCTCCGCCGGGAGCCGGAAAATCCACCGTGCTTCCACTCACCCTCCTCGAGGCTACCCCACAGGGCAGGATTCTGATGCTGGAACCACGCCGCCTTGCTGCCCGTCAGATAGCTGAACGAATGGCAAGCATCTTGGGCGAACCCGTGGGCAAGACCGTGGGTTACCGGGTACGCTTCGAGAACAAAGTTTCTTCAGAAACCCGCATCGAGGTGCTCACCGAGGGAATACTTACCCGAATGCTCATCCATGATGCCACGCTCGAAGGAGTGAGCGCCGTCATCTTCGATGAGTTTCACGAGCGAAGCATCAACTCCGACCTGGCACTTGCCCTCACCCGACAGGCACAGGAAATCATCCGACCAGATTTGAAGATCATCATCATGTCGGCAACCATCGATGCTACTGCCATCTGCGAGGCTCTTCAGGCACCATTGATAGAGAGCGAAGGACGGATGTTCCCCGTAGAGACCATTTATTCTGAAACCGATATTGCGCGATACGATATATATAAAGAGGTGGCGGCTACCATCCTCAAGGCTGCAGATAGGTACGAGGGAGATATTCTGGCTTTCCTTCCTGGACAGTCGGAGATTCTGAAATGCAAGGAGATATTGGATGCAAGCCTCAGCAGGGCTTCAGCTGAACTTTCCGTTACGCAGGTTTATCCGCTCTACGGCAATCTTCCACCAGAGAAGCAGCGCCTCGCCATAGCCCCTTCGAAAGAGGGAGAAAGGAAAATTGTGCTCGCCACACCTATCGCAGAAACCTCACTTACCATCGAAGGCGTGAGGATCGTGGTGGATTCCGGACTTTGCCGAAAACAGGTTTACGACGCCCGAACGGGATTGAGCCACCTGGAAACCGTTACCATCAGCAAGGATATGGCAACCCAGAGAAAAGGACGAGCCGGACGAGTGGCTGAAGGAATCTGCTACCGGTTGTGGACTCAGACCTCGGAACATCTGATGGAAGACCAGCGCCGACCGGAGATAGAGGAAGCTGACCTTACATCGATGGTGCTCGACATTGCAGCCTTTGGCGAGAACAATCCCCAGTCGCTGCTCTGGCTTACTCCGCCACCAGGCAGTAACCTACTCAATGCCAAGGAATTGCTTCTTTCTCTGGAAGCGATAGAACCGGATGGCAGCATCACCCCATTGGGCAGGAAGATGGCAACATTGCCTTGTCATCCACGCATCGCCAAGATGATGATGAGTTCAGAATCTTCTGCACTCAAAGCTCTAGCCTGCGACGTTGCCGCCCTGCTGGAAGAGAAAGACCCGATGAGCGATTCAGAGGATTCGGATATGGCGCTGCGCCTCTCCATCCTCCGTTCGCAGCGACAGAAAAACAGTCTGGGCAGATGGGCACGCATTGCCCAGATAGCCCAGGAATACCGCAAGATGCTCAAGGTGAAGGAAGACAATGAGCCGGTGGATGCAGAGGAAGTGGGCAGACTGATAGCCCTAGCCTATCCAGAGCGCATCGCCATGGCCATCGATAATATCGGACATTTCAGAATGTCGAACGGCAAGACAATCTTCATCGATTCAAGCGATGCAATGTCGGCGCAGCAATGGCTCGCCATCGCCTCGCTCAATGTATCTGCTCAGCCGTCGGGCGCGAATGCTTCCACCCCGCTTCCATCTTCAGGAAAGGCAGGCAGGGTGTTTCTCTCGGCTCCCGTAAACATCATCGACCTCCCTACCCACGAGTTCGACAACATCTCGTGGGACAGTAAGGCGGGAATAATCAGGATGCAGAGAGAGCGACGCATCGGAACCCTGGTGGTAGATAGCAAACCACTCCAGGATGCCGACAAACAGCAGATTATCCATATCCTCTGCACCGCCATCCGGAAGGAAGGACTCAGCATGCTGGATTGGAAGGAAGACGTTCAGCGGTTGCAGCGGAGAGTGGCGCAGGTAAGTGCGTGGCACCCGGAAATGGAGTTGCCCGATTTGTCCACCGCACACCTGATGGAGACAGCCGGCAAATGGTTGCCCTTCTATCTGGACCAGGGCGGAAAGCTCAAGACGAGCACTGCCGAACTCAGGAAGCTCAATCTCCCGGAAATACTCTGGGCACAGATTCCATACGAGCAGCAGCAGGAGATAGACCGCCTCGCACCCACCCACATCGTGGTTCCATCGGGCAGTCATATCCGCATCGACTATCGTCAGGGAGCCGAGGCTCCCATCCTCAGTGTTCGTCTGCAGGAATGCTTCGGAATGACTCAGACGCCAGCTGTTGATGATGGCAGGCAGCCTCTGTTGCTGGAGCTGCTCTCTCCAGGTTTCAAGCCCGTTCAGCTTACGCAGGATCTCGCCAGTTTCTGGCAATCCACCTATTTCGAGGTGCGCAAGGAGCTGAAGCGCCGCTACCCCAAGCACTTCTGGCCCGAGAATCCATTGGAAAGTGAGGCAGTAAGAGGGGTGAAAAGGAAGAAATAATAGATAGAAGAATAGTATAACTTTTTAAATAATAAATAATTATGAATGTAGGAGATAGAATACCAGAGATTCTTGGCATTGACCAGGACGGACGTGAAATCAAGGCAAGCGACTATCGTGGTCGCAAGATAGTGCTCTACAGTTATCCGAAGGCTAACACCAGCGGATGCACTGCCGAAGCCTGCTCCCTGCAGGCTCATAAGGAGGAACTGGCAGCAGCCGGTTACGAGATTATCGGCGTGAGCAAGGACAAGCAGGCACTGCAGAAGAAGTTTGCAGAAACCAAGGGTCTGCAGTTCCCTCTTATTGCCGATACCGAGACCACCCTTTTGCAGGAACTCGGCTGCTGGGGCGAGAAGGTAACCTGCGGCAGAAAGACCATCGGAATCCTCCGCACCACCTATCTTGTCAACGAAGAAGGCATTATTGAGAAAATATTCACTCCAAAGGAGATCAAGACCAAGATTCATGCAGAGCAGATTCTGGATTACATCCATCAATAAGCCTACAGCAGAATGGACAATATTGTCATCGAACTTTTTCTGTTGAGCATCGGAGCCAGTTTTGTGCAACGCACTACTGGCTTCGGTTTTGGCATCTTCATCATATCAGCGGACTAGCCTTCCTTCTTGGGGCGTAATCCACTGTAAAACAAGACATTCCATCCAATAGACATAAAAACATTGGTAAAAAACATAAGATTATGACAAACAAGGAATTGACACTCGCCCAACTGATGAGGGCGATGATAAAGTACGATGGTGGCGATGCGCCACGCATCCAGCATTTCGTAAAGGTACACGACTTTGCCCGTATGATAGCGATAGCAGAGGGTATGAACGAGGAAGACCTCTTCGTGCTCGAAGCAGCAGCCATTCTTCACGATGTGGGCATTCACGTTTCAGAAGCCAGATACGGTAACTGCGATGGCAAGCATCAGGAAGAACTGGGACCTGATGAGGCAAGAAAAGTACTGTCAGAAGTAGATGGATTCACAGCCGCGCAGACAGAAAGAATCTGCTGGCTCATTGCCCATCATCATACTTATCAAGATGTTACCAGCCTCGACCACCGCATTCTGCTTGAAGCAGATTTCCTGGTGAATTCCTTCGAAGCCCACCTTGCTCCCGAAGGCATCATCACCTTCCGCGATCATGTTTTCCGCTCGGAGTCAGCTATTAGTATGCTGAATGATATGTGGGGGCTGGAATAAAAAATCCGCAGCCTTGTTTTTACAAGGCTGCAGCCACCCTTTTTACTTTTGCCAATTTGGTCATAAAGGTAGAACTACATACAAGCCCAGCCAAACTTTCTTACAAGTTCTGTAAACAGACCTTTATCCTTTACAGGGATATTAACCACGATACTTTCCTTACCAGATGTTTCCAGATAATAGCCTTCATCTGGCAAACGATCTTCAGATATAGCAGTACTGATTTTCGAATCCAGCACAAGGCTGTTATCTGTCCCCCTCACATTGAAGTACGCCTTATCTCCTTCTGGAGACAAGAACAAGGAGCGCAGGTCCTTCTTTCCCATGCAGAAATCCTGCAGTCTTTTACTGGAAATACGAATCGCCGTATATTTGCATTCGGGAGTATCTTGATACAGCAAACACAAATACAACGTATCAAAACAATCCCTTGCGGTTAGCAATTGAGGATTGTCGTAGTACTCCAGTATGCTATCTACTTTCAGTATGGATTGTTTCTTATTCATAATTTTATTGTTTTTGCATTTTTAATATCAAACGCTTTGCTTCTCCACCAAGAATAATGAGAGTTTTTGAAAGTTTTCTTGATTTTGCCATCCATAGGTCGAAGACTTACCACTGCTATATTAGCATGCTTGAACTTTGGGAGTTTCAATAGTTTTTTTGCATCTTCTAATAAGGCAAAGACAGATACTGCTCTCACTATACAATCATCAATACCTTCTCCCTTAAAAACTTTGTTTGGAGCCAAGCGTTTTTGAGAGAAAAAGTCCTCAGATTCCGCAGGATTCCCATGTGATACACGGAAATAAGTACCATCGCATTCAACAGAGTCAAATGACGGACAACTCGGTGGCAATTCTTCAAACCATTGATATTCCATAATCATATTTTTTAAAACACATGGCAAAGATAATATTTTAATCCTCAAATCCGCAACCTATAGGGTTTAGTGGGATTTTG
>UMDO01022470.1_pt1 | contig 13643 bp, 9 predicted proteins | sample 1964511 | NCBI WGS metagenome assembly UMDO01 (sample SAMEA4835996, study PRJEB28245) | human gut metagenome | biome: gut microbiome; material: fecal sample | place: Denmark | collected 2008 | reverse complement strand
GCTGGAGCAGTCGCCCCAGATGACAGCAATGTTTTTTTCCATTTTAGGCTCCTTATTTCTTCGTCAGCGACTTCATCAGACCGCCGTCGGCGATGATCTTCTGGATGAACGGCGGGAAGGGTTCGGCCTGGAAAGTCTTGCCGGTGGTCTCATCGGTGATGACGCCGGTATCAAAATCCACGCTGACAGTATCGCCTGCGCTGATGGCGTCCACGGCCTCGGGGCATTCCATGATGGGCAGGCCGATGTTGATGCTGTTGCGGTAGAAGATGCGTGCGAAGCTCTTGGCGATGACGACAGAGATTCCGGCGGTCTTGATGGCCAGCGGTGCGTGCTCACGGGAGGAGCCGCAGCCGAAGTTCCAACCGCCCACCATGATGTCGCCGTCCTTGACGTTGTTGATGAAGTCCTTGTCAATGTCCTCCATGCAGTGGCTGGCCAGCTCTCTGGCATCCTGCGTGTTCAGGTGGCGGGCCGGGATGATGACGTCGGTATCCACGTTATCCGGGTATTTGAAAACAGAACCGTTTGCGTTGTTCATGGGTGACTCTCCTTTTCTCAGACCGTGCGGGGGTCGGTGATGTAGCCGGTCAGTGCGCTGGCGGCAGCGGTAGCGGGCGAAGCCAGATACACCTCGCTCTTGACGTGGCCCATGCGGCCCACGAAGTTGCGGTTGGTGGTGGAGACGCAGCGCTCACCCTCGGCGAGGATGCCCATGTAGCCGCCGAGGCAGGGGCCGCAGGTGGGGGTGGAGACGATGCAGCCCGCGTCGATGAAGGCCGTCGTCCAGCCGCGGAGGATGCACTCCTTGTACACGGCCATGGTGGCGGGGATGATGATGCCGCGCACGCCCTTTGCGATGTGTTTGCCCTTCAGGATGTTGTAAGCGGCCTCCATATCCTCGAGGCGGCCATTGGTGCAGCTGCCGATGACCACCTGGTCGATTTTGATGTCCTTGCCCTCGCTGGCGGGGTGGGTGTTCTCGGGCAGGTGGGGGTAGCTGACGGTCGGCTCGAGGGCAGAGAGGTCGATTTCAATGGTCTTCTCATACTCGGCGTCCGGGTCGGCCTCATAGAACACCGGCTCGCGCTGGCTGCGGCCCTTGAGATAAGCCTTGGTCACGTCGTCCACGGGGAAGATGCCGTTCTTGGCACCGGCCTCGATGGCCATGTTGCAGATGCTCAGGCGGTCGTCCATGGAGAGGGAAGCGACGCCCGGGCCGGTGAACTCCATCGACTTATACAGCGCACCATCCACGCCGATCATACCGATGATGTGGAGGATGAGGTCTTTGCCGGAAACTTTCGGCGGCAGCTTGCCGTTCAGCACGAACTTGATGGCGGCAGGCACCTTGAACCATGCCATGCCGGTAGCCATGCCGGCGGCCATATCGGTGGAGCCAACGCCGGTGGAGAATGCGCCCAGTGCGCCGTAAGTACAGGTGTGGCTGTCGGCGCCGATGACGCAGTCACCGGCTGTCACGATGCCTTTTTCGGGCAGCAGAGCGTGCTCGATGCCCATCTGGCCCACATCGTAGAAATTGAGGATGTCGTACTTGTTGGCGAACTCGCGGCACTGCTTGGACTGGGTCGCGCTCTTGATGTCCTTGTTGGGAACGAAGTGGTCGAGGACGATGGCGATGTGCTCTTTGTCGAACACGCCGTTGAAGCCCGCCTTTTCGAACTCGTTGATGGCGACGGGGGTAGTGATGTCATTGCCCAGCACGATGTCGAGCTTGGCGTTGATGAGCTGGCCTGCCTTGACCTCGGCGAGGCCTGCGTGTGCGGCCAGAATTTTCTGCGTCTGGGTCATTCCCATGGTTCATTCTCCTTTTGATACTCTCTCAAAAATCTCTCTTTATTTATTGTTGATCGCGCTGACCAGTGCATGGATACCGGCCACGATAATATCGGTATCGGTGCCTGCACCCCAGGTGACGATGCCGTCGCCCCACTCGAGGCCGACGTAGGAAGCGGCGCGGGAGGTGGAGCCTTCGTCCAGACTGTGCTCGGAGTAAGTTTCCAGGTGGAAGTCCATGCCGGTGGCGCTCTGGATAGCGTTTGCCACAGCATCCAGACGGCCATTACCCACCGAGGTGACCACCTTGCGCTGACCGTTCAGATCCAGCGTGACGGTGGCGGTGATGCCGTTGACCTGTGCGAAGTGGGCCTCGACGACAGACAGGGGCTTCGACTTGTTGAGGAAGGTATCCTCGAAGATGTGGAGCACTTCGCCTGCGCTCAGCTCCTTGTGGTTGTGGTCGGACACGCTCTTGACCTTGTAGCCCAGCGCCTCGCGCATCTTGGCGGGCAGGTTGTAGCCGTAGTTCTGCTCCAGCACGAAGCCGATGCCGCCCTTGCCGCTCTGGCTGTTGATGCGGATGACGTCGGCGTCGTAGGTGCGGCCGATGTCGTGGGGGTCCACCGGAATATAGGGGCAGGTCCAGCGGTGGTCGCCCTTCTCCTTGCGGTAGGCCATGCCCTTTGCAATGGCGTCTTGATGGCTGCCCGAGAAGGCGGCGAATACCAGCTGGCCGGCGTAGGGGGTGCGCTCGTAGATGTGCATCCGGGTGACCCGCTCATAGGTGGCGCAGATGGCGGGCATATCGGAGAAGTCCAGCTTCGGGTCTACGCCGTGGCTGTACATATTCATGGCGAGGGTCACAGCGTCCACGTTGCCGGTGCGCTCGCCGTTGCCGAAGAGGCAGCACTCCACCCGCTGAGCGCCTGCCAGAACGGCCAGCTCTGCACAGGCGACGCCGGTGCCGCGGTCATTATGCGGGTGGGTGGAGATGATGACGCTGTCGCGGTACTTGAGGTGCTTGTCGCAATACTCAATTTGATTTGCATAGACATGGGGCATACTCATCTCGACCGTGACCGGCAGGTTGATGATCATGGGGCGGTCAGGGGTGGGCTGCATGATGTCCAGGACCGCGTTGCAGACCTCAACGGCGTAGTCCACCTCGGTGCCGGTGAAGCTCTCGGGGCTGTACTCGAAGAGGAAGTTGCCCTCATACTCCTCGCTCAGCTGCTTGACCAGCTTTGCGCCGTCCATAGCGATCTGCTTGATCTCCTCCTTAGACTTGTGGAACACCTGCTCGCGCTGGGCGACGGAGGTGGAGTTATAGAAGTGGATGACCGCACGAGGTGCGCCCTTGACAGCCTCGAAGGTGCGGCGGATGATGTGGTCGCGGCACTGGGTCAGCACCTGCACGGTGACATCGTCGGGGATCATGTTCTTCTCGATGAGGGTACGGAGGAACTCGTACTCCGTCTCGCTGGCGGCCGGGAAGCCGACTTCGATCTCCTTGAAGCCAATTTTGACCAGCATCTGGAAGAATTCCAGCTTTTCCTCGAGGCTCATGGGGACGATAAGGGCCTGATTGCCGTCGCGCAGGTCCACGCTGCACCAGGTGGGAGCTTTCTCGATGTGGTCTTTCTTGACCCAGCTGTCATAGCCGGCGGGGACCGGGTAATATCCCGGTGCGTACTTGGTAGCATCCATCATAATTCTTGTCCTCCATTTTTGCTGTGTCAACCTCTCAGTCTCGCATTCGCTCGACAGGGCCGGGCTGCGGCAGCGCGTCAGCGCTGACTGAGTGGTTGACTCCTTTTATCAAACGAAAAGGCTCCCGTCTCTCAAAGGACGAAATCCCCTGAGAGACGAGAGCCTGTAATTTCTGTTACAGGGCACCCGTGGTACCACTCTCTTTGCTGTGCCAAAAGCACAGCCGCTCTGCACGATCGGCTTTTTGAAGCGAATCGCTGCCCTTATAACGGTAGGCTTCCGTCAGGACCTACTGTCTGCTTCAGTCCTGCCGCTCAGGGGCCAGTAACCGAGACCCTCTGCACCGCCTTGCACCATCCGGCGGCTCTCTGCACGCAGAAGAAAATCGTTTTTTCCCCGTCAACGCATTTGCGCTTTGTTCAAAGTGGTTTCATTTTAGCAAAACCCGCCGCCCCTGTCAAGCAGTTTTGCTCACAATGAAAATGAAACGATTTCACATAAATAGCAGCATAAATTTTCAAAATTTGCGGGTGGATTCTTTGCTTTGTTAAGAATCTGCGAAGTTTTTGCAAAGTTCGCCTCGAAACGCTGGTTTCTGAAATGGCGTCGTGGTATGCTGGTTGCAACGTAAGGAGGGACCCCCATGAAAGAAGTCAAGACCCCCAAAAAGCCATTGGCTATTTACTACGCCATTGTATTACTGGTGCTGATGCTGCTCAACTTCGTGCTCGTGCCGTGGATGAGCGAACGGCAGGTAAAAGAAGTGGACTACGGCACCTTCATGTCCATGACCGAGGACAAAGACATCGGCCGGGTGGATGTGGAATCGAACCAGATCATCTTTACTGATAAAGACGAAAAGCAAATTTACAAGACCGGCCTGATGAACGACCCTGACCTGACCCAGCGCCTCTACGACGCAGGCGCACAGTTTTCCAGCGAGATCGTCGAGCAGGCTTCGCCGCTGATGAGCTTTCTGCTGAGCTTTGTGCTGCCCATCGTCCTCTTCGTCTGGCTGGGCAATTTCATGAACAAAAAGCTCATGGAAAAGGCCGGCGGCGCGAACTCGATGATGTTCGGCGGCGTGGGTAAGTCCAACGCCAAGGTCTACGTCCAGTCCACCCACGGCATCCGCTTTGCGGATGTGGCCGGCGAAGATGAGGCCAAAGAGAACTTACAGGAGATCGTAGATTATCTGCACGATCCCAAGAAATACGAAGAGATCGGTGCCTCGATGCCCAAGGGCATCCTGCTCGTTGGCCCTCCGGGTACCGGCAAGACCATGCTGGCAAAGGCCGTGGCGGGCGAATCCAACGTGCCGTTCTTCTCCATCTCCGGCTCGGAGTTTGTGGAGATGTTCGTGGGCATGGGCGCATCCAAAGTCCGTGATTTGTTCAAGCAGGCCAAGGAAAAAGCCCCCTGCATCGTGTTCATCGACGAGATAGACGCCATTGGCCAGAAGCGCAACAGCGGCCAGCTGGGCGGCAACGACGAGCGCGAGCAGACCCTGAACCAGCTGCTCACCGAGATGGACGGCTTCGAGGGCAACAGCGGCGTCATCATCCTCGCGGCCACCAACCGTCCGGATTCCCTTGACCCGGCTCTGACCCGTCCCGGCCGCTTTGACCGCCGTGTTCCTGTGGAACTGCCCGACCTCAAGGGCCGCGAAGAGATCCTGAAGGTCCACGCCAAGAAAGTCGCCCTTGCCCCCGGCATCGACTTCAACACCGTGGCCCGGATGGCCTCCGGTGCCTCCGGCGCAGAGCTGGCCAACATCGTCAACGAAGCCGCCCTGCGGGCCGTGCGCGCCGGCCGCAAGAGCGTGACCGAGGCCGACCTCGAGGAGAGCATCGAGGTGGTCATTGTAGGCTACCAGAAGAAGAATTCCATCCTCACCGACAAGGAAAAGTGCATCGTAGCCTACCATGAGATCGGCCACGCACTGGTGGCGGCGCTTCAGAATCACTCCGCACCCGTGCAGAAGATCACCATCATCCCCCGCACCTCGGGCGCACTGGGCTACACCATGCAGGTCGAAGAAGGCAACCACTACCTGATGACCAAGGAAGAGCTGGAAAATAAGATCGCCACCCTCACCGGCGGACGTGCTGCCGAGGAAGTGGTGTTCGGCTCCATCACCACCGGCGCGTCCAACGACATCGAGCAGGCCACCAAGCTTGCCCGCGCCATGCTCACCCGTTACGGCATGAGCAAAGAGTTCGACATGGTGGCCCTGGAGACGGTGAACAACCAGTATCTGGGCGGCGACACCTCGCTGGCCTGCTCGGCGCAGACCCAGCGCGAGATCGACCAGCGGGTCGTGGAGCTGGTAAAGGCCCAGCACGAAAAGGCCATCAAGATCCTCACCGACAACCGTGCAAAGCTCGACGAGCTGGCGAAGTACCTTTATGAAAAGGAGACCATCACCGGCGACGAGTTCATGGCTATCCTTGAGGAAAAAGATTCCAGCGAAAATTAAAATAGGATCTCTGCAATAATCCAGCCGCTGTATCCGTATTCATTACAGATACGGCGGTTTTCTGATACGCCGTACCGCTGATAAAACAGAAATTCGGGGCCTTGTCCCCTACAGGAGGATACTACTATGAGACTGCTGAACAAGAACACTGCCCGCCGCGCCGCCGCTGCTGCCGCGCTGCTGACCATGACCGCCGCCATGAGCGTGGGTGCCTTTGCCGCCGACGCCGAGGACGTGACCGTTGCCGGTTATCTGCCCCCTCAGTCGTCCGAGGTCATGGTTCAGGGTGACATTGCTCTCCACTCTGACGTTCCGGTGGGGGAGGTAGACCCCAACTACGGCGGCTACGCTTCCCCGGTGGAGAACCCCATTCAGGGCAACGTGATGATGATTTCCGACGAGACCCCCCTGCCCTCTGACACGCCGGTGGAGAAGAGCGAAGCCCGCTACACCGTCAAGGGTCTGCTGGGCAAGCAGGTGCTCTACACCGCCCGTCAGGAAGGCCGCGTGCTGACGCTGGACGCCCCCGATGACAACGCCACCTTCCGCACCACCATCCTCGACATGCAGACCCTGATGAATCAGGGCGTAAGCACGCTGGTGCTCAAGACCGGCAAGACTTCCACCACCCTGAACCTGACTCTGCTGTGCCAGGATCAGAAGCCCGGCACCCGGGTCACTCTGCGCCACCTCGGCAGCAGCGCTCACCTCACCGTGGGCTTCCGCAGCCGCCGCGACCTCATCGTTGGCCGATAAGTTTTTCCCTCTCTCCTCTTTGTTTTCCATAGATACTTTTCCCTCAGACGAAAAAGATCCCCGCTGCAAACGCAGCGGGGGTCTTACTGTTTATCAAATGGTCCCGTCCGAGCCGTTCTCGCTCTGCTCCGATGCATAGAGCACCATCAGGTGGTTTGCGGATGCTTCGAGCTGGCTCTTGGCCTGACGGAGGTTTGCTTCTTCCGTCTCATTCATCTTCTCGGGCTTATCCTTCCGCAGGCAGCGGCGGAGGTTGGCCACATCGGCCTTGATGCGGTTCTTCTCCTCCTTGTCCAGCTCCTTCTTGCACTTGGAAAGGGCCTCGTCCACCTTATAAGCCAGCACCTCGGCCTGATTGTGGAGGTCAAGCCGCTCTTTGCGGCGGCTGTCCTCGGCCTCGTAGGCGGCCGCGTCGGCCATGGCGCGCTGGATCTCATTCTCCGAGAGGTTCGTGCTGCCGGTGATGGTGATGTTCTGCTCCCGGCCGGTGCCGAGGTCTTTGGCCGAGACTTTCACGACGCCGTTGACGTCAATATCAAAGGTGACTTCGATTTGGGGCTTGGACGAGAAGCTGGCCCGGATGCCGTTCAGCTTGAACTTGCCGAGGCTCTTATTGTCGCGGGCGAAATGCCGCTCCCCCTGCAGGACGTTGATCTCCACACTGGTCTGCATGGGGCGGGCCGTGGTGAATATCTGGCTCTTGCGGGTGGGTATCATGCTGTTGCGGGTGATGAGGGGGGTCGCCACGCCGCCCAGTGTCTCGATCGAGAGGGTCAGCGGGGTGACGTCCATCAGCACAAGGCCCTGCGCCGCTGCACCAGAAGCGCCAGCCAGCTTGCCGCCGCCCTGTAACAGACCGCCCTGCACAGCGGCACCCATCGCCACGCATTCGTCGGGGTTGAGGCTGTGGCTCGGTTCACAGCCCAGCAGTTCCTTCACCTGACGCTCGACGGCAGGCATCCGGGTGCTACCGCCGACGAGAAGGACTTTGCCCAGCTGCGAAGCCGAGATGCCGGCATCCCGCAGTGCGTTCTGCACCGGGGCCACCGTCCGTGCCAGCAGGTCGCCGGTCATCATCTCGAACTGGGGGCGGGAGATGGTCAGATCGAGGTGGTGGGGACCGTCCTTGCCCACAGCGATGAAGGGCAGATTGAGCTGGGCCGAGAGGGCGCTGGACAGCTCTTTCTTGGCCTTTTCGGCCTCTTCTTTCAAGCGTCCCATGGCGGCGGGGTCGCGGGAGAGGTCGATGCGGTCCGATTTCTTGAACTCTGCCACGGCGTATTCCACGATGCGCTGGTCGAAGTCGTCGCCGCCGAGGCGGGTATCGCCGCCGGTGGCCAGCACCGTAAAGGTGCCGTCTTCGATCTCGATGATGGAGACGTCGAAGGTGCCGCCGCCGAGGTCGTAGACCAGGATCTTCTGGGGCGCTTCGTTGTCAAGGCCGTAGGCCACAGCGGCGGCGGTAGGCTCATTGATGATGCGCAGGACGTTCAGGCCTGCGATGCGGCCCGCATCCTGGGTGGCCTTGCGCTGGCTGTCGTCAAAGTAAGCGGGGACGGTGATGACGGCCTCCGTCACCGGCTCACCCAAGTAGCTCTCGGCGTCGCGGCGTATCTTGGTCAGTATCATGGCGCTGATCTCCTGCGGAGTCAGGTCTTTGCCATCGATGTGGACGCGGTAGTCGCTGCCCATATGCCGCTTGATGCTGGACACCGTCCGGCCGGAGTTGGTGGCAAGCTGGCGCTTTGCCGCGCCGCCCACCAGACGCTCGCCGTCTTTGGTGAACGCCACCACGCTGGGGGTGGTGCGCTCTCCCTCTGCGTTGGTGATGACGACGGGCTTGCCGCCCTCCACCACTGCCACGCAGCTGTTCGTGGTGCCAAGGTCAATACCGATCACTTTGCTCATTCTGGTCGTCCTCTCTGTTTTTGCGACGCGCATATTTTTCCTTCAATATCATATCGGTTCTGTATGACGATTTCTTAGAGCATTTGTAAAGATTTTGTGTTTCCGCTCATTCTCTCTCGAGCAGCTGGCGGATGGCGGCCTCCGTCTCGTCCAGCCAGCTCTGGGCCGTCTCGTCCCCTTCTTCTTTGCGGACGAGGAAGCCCTGCTTCGCCTCAGCCAGCTGAGCCAGCGCCTTTTTGCGGGAGATATACTGGGTCTCATACTGGGCCACCCGCAGGCAGACCTGCGGCATATAGGCGATGTCGGGGGTGGCGGCGCAGAGTTTCTGAGCCTTGCGGTAGGCCCGCAGAGCCGCACCGGCCCCCTTTCCCTGCACCATGGCATCGTCGCCCAGCGCCACCCATGCGGCCACATCGCCGGCGTCGGCAGCTTTTTTCCAGAACTTGCGGGCCTGTGCAGGGCTCTTGCGGCAGCCCCGGCCCTCGTAGAGCATCTCGCCCATCATGGCAAGACCCTCGGCGCAGCCCTCTTCGGCAGAGAGCTGATAATAATGCATCGCGTCGTCCCAGCGTTCCTCGGCCATGGCACGGTTGCCGGCCCGCAGCTCCGCTTCGCCCGGTTCATCGGTGTCGTGGCTGGCGTGGAGCAGACCGTTCAAAAGCGAGCAGTCCAGCGTGGCAGAGCTGGTCCACGGGTCGATGACCACGCCGTCGATGCTGTCCGAGTCCAGCGCCATCTGCATGGCGGAAGCCAGAAGCCGTTCCGCCATGGGGCGGCTGGCCGTGCCTTTATCGGCCTCCGCCATCTTCACTGAGGTGAACACCGGCAGGTAACACCGGCCCTTCTGGGTACGCAGGGTCCAGGGCTGCAGGTCTTTCGCTTTCTCCGCCGGGACAGGATGCTCCGCCCACGGGGCGGCCCCGTCCGGCTGGTCGGACGCCGCTTCCAGCGGCACCAGGACCCTGGTGTCCAGCTCGAGGGCATAGTTGATGGCGTTCATCAGCGCCCAGAAGCTCTCCTCGTTCTGGCCCTTATAGAGCGCTGCCACAGCCCGCTCTATCGCCGGACAGCCCGTACCCAGCGGCCCGTATTCCGGCAGCTTTTTGCGGTCTGCCGCGCCCACCGGGCGCAGCCGCAGCCGTGCCGCACCATCTTTTGCCATTGCATCCACCATTCTTTCCGTTGAGATTCCTTTTCAGTATAGCAGGATTTTTCGGTTTTCTCAATCTCCGGAGCCGAAATCTGCATCCAGAGCCGGTTTTCTTTGGCAAAAAACATAGCATTCCTGTTGGGAGTGCGTTATAATAAGGAGCGTCTCGACTAAATGTATGAAAGAAAGGGAGTATCGAGCCTTGAACAAAATGCTTCGCTATCTCAGCGATTACAAGCGCGAGAGCGTGCTTGCACCGCTTTTCAAGATGCTGGAAGCTACGTTTGACCTGTTCGTGCCGCTTGTGATGGCCGACATCGTCAACGTGGGTATCGCGGCCCACGATTTCCACTACATCCTCGTGCGGTGCGGCATCCTGCTGCTTCTGGCCATCGTCGGCCTCACGTGCAGCCTGACGGCCCAATACTTCTCGGCCAAAGCCGCCGTGGGTTATTCCACCGGTCTGCGTCATGCGCTGTTTGAGCACATCCAGACGCTGAGCTTTTCCGAGATGGACACCATGGGCACCAGCACCCTCATCACCCGGATGACCAGCGACGTCAATCAGGTGCAGAGCGGATTGAACCTCTTCCTCCGTCTGTTCCTGCGCAGCCCCTTCGTGGTGATTGGCGCCATGATCATGGCCTTTACGGTCAACTTCCGCGCCGCCCTCATCTTCGTGGTGGCTATCCCGCTGCTGAGCGTCGTGGTCTTCGGCGTCATGGTCATCACCCGGCCGCTTTATAAGTCGGTGCAGACCCGCCTTGACCGGGTTCTGGGCCTCACCCGCGAAAACCTGACCGGCGTGCGCGTCGTCCGCGCCTTCGACAAGGAAAAGAGCGAGGTGGACCGCTTCGAGGACGCCAATGAGCTGCTGACCAAAATGCAGCTCCACGTGGGCCACATCTCCGCCCTGATGAACCCGCTGACCTACGTTATCATCAACCTTGCCATCGTGGCGCTGCTGTATGCAGGCAGCATCGAGATAAGCATCGGCGGCATGGCCTCCGGCGACGTCATCGCGCTGGTCAACTATATGAACCAGATCTTGATCGAACTGGTCAAGTTGGCCAACCTCATCGTTCAGGTGAGCAAGGCTCTGGCCTGTGCAGGCCGTGTGCAGGCGGTTCTGGACACAAAGCCCGGCATGGAGTTCCCGGCTGAGCTCACCGGCAATGTTCCGGCGGAAAAGGCCGGCGACGCCGTCCGTTTCGACCATGTGAGCCTGACCTACAAGGGCGCAGGCGCACCCAGCCTCTCCGACATCAATTTCACCGCCAAGCGCGGCCAGACCATCGGCGTCATCGGCGGCACCGGCAGCGGAAAATCCAGCCTCATCAGCCTCATCCCCCGCTTCTACGACGCCACTGAGGGCAGTGTGGAGATCATGGGCCGACCGGTCCGGCAGTACCCCCGCGCCGACCTGCGCGGCAAGGTGGCTGTGGTCATGCAGAAGGCCCAGCTCTTCGGCGGCACCATCCGCTCCAACCTGCTCTGGGGCAACCAGAATGCCTCCGACGCCGACCTCTGGGCTGCGCTGGAAACGGCACAGGCTGCGGAGTTCGTGAAAGCCAAGCCCCTCGGCCTCGACGAGCCGGTGGAGCAGGGCGGACGCAACCTCTCCGGCGGTCAGAAACAGCGTCTGACCATCGCCCGCGCCCTCGTAGGCAAGCCGGACATCCTCATCCTCGACGACAGCGCCAGCGCACTGGACTACGCCACCGACGCAGCCCTGCGCAAGGCTCTGGCCGCTCTTCCGGGCGATCTGACCGTCTTCATCGTCAGCCAGCGCGCCGCCAGCCTGCAGCACGCCGACCAGATCATCGTGCTGGACGATGGCCGCATGGTGGGCCTTGGCCGTCACGCCGAGCTGCTGGAAAGCTGCCCGGTCTACAAGGAAATTTATGAGAGCCAGTTCAAGAAAGGGGATGCGCAGAAATGAGTGCAAAAGCAAAAAGCAAGCTGACCCCTGAACAGCAGAAGGCCACTATGACCCGGGTGCTGCAGAAAATCAAGCCCTACGGCTTCTTCGTGGTGTGCAGCCTCATCGTGGCCGCTGTGAGCGTGGCGGCTCAGCTGTATATCCCCATCCTCTGCGGCAGTGCCATCGACATGATGCTGGGCAAAGGTGCCGTGGACCACGCGGGCGTGCTGCGCATCATCTACGAGATCATCGTGGTGGCTGTTGTCGCCGCCTTTGCGCAGTGGCTGCTGAGCGTCTGCAACAACCGCATCACCTTCGCAGTCAGCCGTGACCTGCGCAACGCCGCCATGCGGAAGATCCAGACCCTTCCCCTCTCTTACCTCGACAGCCATCCATCCGGCGACATCGTGAGCCGGATGGTGGCCGATGTGGATACCTTCGCGGACGGCCTGCTGATGGGCTTCACCCAGCTGTTCTCGGGTGTGCTGACCATCCTCGGCACCCTGCTCTTCATGTTGCAGCAGAATGTCCCTATCACGCTGGTGGTGGTCTGCATCACCCCGCTGAGCCTTGTGGTGGCCAGCTTTCTCGCAAAGCGCAGCTACAAGTATTTCCAGAGCCAGAGCACCGTGCGCGGCGAGCAGACTGCCCTTGTCAACGAGATGATAGAGGGTCAGAAGGTCGTGCAGGCCTTCGGCCACGAAGCCCAGAGCCTCGAGGCTTTTGACGAGGTGAATGGCCGACTGCAGAACGTGAGCCTGAAGGCCATCTTCTTCTCCAGCATGACCAACCCCGCCACCCGCTTCGTCAACAACATCGTCTATGCAGGCGTCGGCCTCGTGGGCGCGATCTATGCCGTAGCCGGAGGCATCACCATCGGCCAGCTGAGCATCTTCCTGAACTACGCCAACCAGTACACCAAGCCCTTCAACGAAATTTCCGGCGTCGTGACCGAGCTGCAGAACGCTCTGGCCTGCGCAGCCCGCGTGTTCGAGCTGCTGGACGCTGAAGACCAGACCCCCGAAGCGGAGAACGCCGCAAAGCTCGTGCCGGACGGCCACGTCCAGATCGAGGACGTCTCTTTCCGCTATCTGCCCGACCGCCCGCTCATCGAGGGCCTGTCTCTGGACATCAAGCCCGGCCAGCGCATCGCCATCGTCGGCCCCACCGGCTGCGGCAAGACCACCCTCATCAATCTGCTCATGCGGTTCTATGATGTCAACGGCGGCTCCATCAAAGTCTCCGGCACCGACATCCGGGACGTGACCCGCGCCTCCCTGCGCGGCAGCTACGGCATGGTGTTACAAGATACCTGGCTTCGGGCCGGCACCGTGCGGGAGAACATCGCCTACGGCAAGCCGGACGCCCCCCTCGACGAGGTGGTGGCTGCGGCCAAGGCTGCCCATGCCGACAGCTTCATCCGCCGCCTGCCCAAGGGCTACGACACCGTCATCGCCGAGGACGGCGGCAACATCAGCCAGGGCCAGAAGCAGCTGCTCTGCATCGCCCGCGTGATGCTCTGTCTGCCCCCGATGCTGATTTTGGACGAGGCCACCTCCTCCATCGACACCCGCACCGAGGTGCGTATCCAGGCAGCCTTTGCCCGGATGATGCAGGGCCGCACCAGCTTCATCGTGGCACACCGCCTTTCCACCATCCGGGAGGCCGACGTCATCCTCGTGATGAAGGACGGCCACATCGTGGAGCAGGGCGACCACGATACCCTGCTGGCGCAGGGCGGCTTCTACGCCAAGCTCTACAACAGCCAGTTCGAGGGTGTGGAGACTTAACGCTTCAACTTATAGCAATTCAACTTTTTAATGCAGCAGCGGTGAATTGCATATCGCAAAGATGCCGTTTGAATGCTGCACTAATTTCTTGACTTGCGATAAAATTTGCGATAAACGATTTTTGGA
>UMDO01012685.1_pt1 | contig 14308 bp, 11 predicted proteins | sample 1964511 | NCBI WGS metagenome assembly UMDO01 (sample SAMEA4835996, study PRJEB28245) | human gut metagenome | biome: gut microbiome; material: fecal sample | place: Denmark | collected 2008 | reverse complement strand
GATTAAGAAGCTATGGTAGGAATTATCGGAGCGATGGAAGAAGAAGTCCGTGAGCTGATCGAGGATATGACAGAATGCGAGATGCAGGAAAAGGCATCCATGAAATTTTATAAAGGTCAGCTTTATGGAAAAGAAGCAGTTGTTGTACAGAGCGGAATCGGTAAAGTGAACGCTGGAATTTGTACACAGATCCTTATAGACTTTTATCAGGTGGATCAGCTGATCAATACAGGTGTAGCCGGTTCTCTGGATGCAGAGATCAATATCGGAGATATTGTTGTATCTACAGATGCAGTAGAGCATGATATGGATGTCAGTGCATTGGGAGATCCTGTCGGACAGGTGCCGCGTATGGATGTATTTGCATTTCCGGCAGATAAAGAACTTGTGAGAAAAGCAGTGGAAGCAAATAAAAAGGCGAATTCAGATATTCGTACATTTACAGGAAGAGTTGCAAGCGGAGACCAGTTTATTTCTGAAAAAGAAGTAAAAGAACGTATTGTTAATAATTTTGGTGCGAAATGTGCTGAGATGGAAGGAGCAGCAATTGCTCACGGTGCATATTTGAATCATGTTCCATGTGTGATCATTCGTGCAATCTCAGACAAGGCAGATGGAAGTGCACAGGTGGATTATCCTACATTTGAGAAACAGGCGATCGTTCATGGTGTAAAGCTGATGAAAGAATTGCTTCCGACATTATAAGATTTTTAATGTAGTGATTTTTACATGAATTCAGGCGAAAATCTGCATATTTTCGGATATATTTGACCAGAGCTCTGACTTGCAAAATTGTGCTAAAACTAGTACAATAAAGCGTAGAGTTAAAAAATAGACAATCTTAATGCAAAGGAGATATTGAGATGAGCAAAAAACCAACCGTATTGATGATTTTAGATGGATATGGATTAAGAGATAAGACAGAGGGTAATGCAGTAGCACTTGCGAATACTCCTGTTATGGATAAACTGATGGCAGAGTATCCGTTTGTAAAAGGAAATGCAAGCGGACTTTCTGTAGGTCTTCCGGATGGACAGATGGGTAACTCAGAAGTAGGACATATGAATATGGGTGCCGGACGTATCATTTATCAGGAACTTACAAAGATCACAAAGTCTATCGAAGACGGAGAATTCTTTGAGAACAAAGCTCTTCTTGCAGCTTGTGAGAATGTAAAGAAGAATGATTCTGCACTTCACCTGATGGGACTTGTATCTGACGGAGGAGTTCATAGTCATATTACTCATATTTATGGAATTCTTGAGCTCGCCAAGAGACAGGGAATCGAGAAAGTATATGTTCATTGTTTCCTTGACGGCCGTGATACACCACCGGCATCAGGTAAAGAGTATGTAGAGCAGCTTGAAGCAAAGATGAAAGAGATTGGTGTAGGTGAAGTTGCATCTGTATCCGGACGTTACTATGCAATGGATCGTGATAACCGTTGGGATCGTGTGGAGAAAGCTTACAAAGCATTAGTTGCAGGAGAAGGCAATACAGCAGAATCCGCAACAGCAGGAATTCAGGCTTCCTACGATGAGGATGTAACAGACGAGTTCGTAGTACCATTTGTTGTAACAAAAGACGGTGCTGCAACAGCAACAATCAAAGAAAATGATTCTGTTGTATTCTTCAACTTCCGTCCTGACAGAGCAAGAGAGCTCACAAGAACATTTTGTGATGACAGCTTTAACGGATTTGAAAGAGGAGATAGAGTGAAGACTACATTCGTATGCTTCACAGAGTATGATGCGACAATCGAGAATAAGATGGTTGCATTTGTAAAAGAATCTATTACGAATACATTTGGACAGTTCCTTGCAGATAATGGACTGAAACAGGCTCGTATCGCAGAGACAGAGAAATATGCTCACGTAACATTCTTCTTCAATGGTGGAGTAGAAGAGCCGAATGAGGGAGAGGACAGAATCCTTGTGAAATCCCCTAAGGTTGCTACTTATGACCTGAAACCGGAGATGAGCGCTTACGAAGTATGTGACAAGCTTGTTGGAGCGATCAAGTCTGAGAACTATGATGTGATCGTGATCAACTTTGCAAACCCTGACATGGTAGGACATACAGGTGTTCAGGAAGCTGCAATCAAGGCTGTAGAAGCAGTTGACGAGTGTGTAGGAAAGGCTGTAGAGGCTTTGAAAGAAGTAGACGGACAGATGTTCATCTGTGCTGACCACGGAAATGCAGAGCAGCTGATCGACGAGGAGACAGGTGAGCCATTCACAGCTCATACAACAAATCCGGTACCGTTTATCCTTGTAAATGCTGATCCGGCTTACAAATTAAGAGAAGGCGGATGCCTGGCAGACATTGCTCCGACACTGATCGAGCTGATGGGAATGCAGCAGCCGGCTGAGATGACAGGAAAATCTCTGTTAGTGAAATAATTCATAAGTGTTGAATTTGGATTCAGGCAACTTGAATGATTCTTTCAAGAGAAAAGAATCTAGAAGAAAATTGCGTGGATTAAGATAGAAGTGAAAAGGGAAAGCTATTGACTGCGATAACAACAGTGCTTGTTTTAGTTTATCGTAATTGATAGCTTTCCTTTTCCCTATAGGTTGTTGTTCGCAGTAGATGTGTACAGCAATGCCTATAGTTCAGAGAGGAAAGGAAAAGTCATGCGTGAAAGATTGACAAAAAATGATGTGGAAAAGATTCAGGCAGAGATTGAGCATCGAAAATTAGTAGAACGTAAAGAATTGATCGAAGCAGTGAAAGAAGCAAGATCTCATGGAGACTTGAGTGAGAACTTCGAATATCACGCAGCGAAAAAAGCGAAGAATCAGAACGAAAGTCGTATTCGTTATCTGGAAAGAATGCTCAAGACAGCTGAGATTGTGGAAGATCATTCGAAAGAGGATGAAATTGGCCTGAATAATACCGTAGAACTTTATTGCGAAGATGATGATGAAGTCGAAACATATCGTATAGTGACATCTGTAAGAGGAAGCTCTTTGAATGGACTGGTCAGCATAGAATCTCCGATTGGAAAAGCCCTGCTCGGACATAAAGAAGGCGAGAGAGTCTATATTAAAGTGAACGATGATTTTGGCTATTATGTGGTGATTCGTAAAGTGATAAAAACTGAAAGTGAAGAGGATGATCAGATTCGTAGCTTCTAAATCAAGCAGGTTAACAAGTGGATATTGAAAAAGATAATTTGATAATAGCAAATGAGGAAAAGAAGATGAGAATTAGTACCGTATTATTTGACCTGGACGGAACACTTACAGATTCGGGTCCTGGAATTATGAATTCCGTAAAATATGCGCTGGAGAAGGTGGGAGAACCGACACCTGACGTAGATGAATTACGTAAATTTATTGGACCACCGCTGAAGGGTCAGTTTATGGAACACTGTGGAATTGATGAAGAAAAAGCAGCAGAGATGGTTACTCTTTATCGAGAATATTTCACAGTGACAGGTATTTTTGAAAACAGTGTGTATGATGGCGTAGAAGAGATGCTCAAGACATTGAAACAAGCGGGAATCAAGATTGCGATGGCGACATCCAAGCCGGAAAAATTTGCTAAAATCATCGCAGATCACTTTGAACTGGCTCAATATTTTGATGTGATCGGCGGGGCATGTATGGATGAGACACGTACAGAAAAACAAGATGTTATCCGTTATGTCTTGGAACAGTGCGAAGAGAAAGAACTGGATAAAATCGTAATGGTCGGAGATCGTTCATATGATGTAGTTGGAGGTCATGCGGAAGGTCTGAAAGTGATCGGTGTTCTATACGGATATGGAGATTTAAAAGAACTTTCAGAAGCAGGAGCAGATGCTCTGGCAACAACACCACAGGAAGTGGCCGAATTGGTAATTGGTTCTGGAAAGCGAATAAAGTAAATCGATTTAACAATAGTTTGATTTATTTTACATAGATTTAGCATTGGAAGAAAATGAGACTTTACAAATACCCTCTATACTAAGAATTGTCAAAAGGAAAAACACTTAGACATTTTTAGTAGAAAGAGGGTAATTTTTATGTATGGAAAACTTTGGAGTTTTGTAAATCATTATATAGATGCAGATCATGCACTTGCAGTATATCTGCCAATTTTAATTGTAGGATGGACAATCATAGGAACACTGTTTGGATTAGGAATATGTTCTGCAATCAGGATAGATCTGATACAGAGTCTGGCAGATATCCTCTGTGCAGGAGGATACGCAGGAATTTTCCTGGGCCTTTTCGGGGGAATCCTTTACTTGTATCGTAAATAAAGATTTATCGTAGGGATTCTTTTTCGAGTTCGGACGAAATCAGATATCGCATATAAAGTTTATTCGAATAGACAGACATCGAGGGTTTGATGCAGGCTCCGGGTTCTGTATATAGGAAAGGCTAAGAAAAACGAAAGGTTACTAAGAACAAAGCAGTGTTCGGCAAACTCGCTGCCGCTTCAAACAGTAGTCTCACACTGCTTTAACGTAACCTTCCGTTTTTTAAGTCTTTCCAAGCACACAGAACAGTCACCTGAATCAAACCCTCGATGTTTGTCTATCGGTAAGTTTTCAGCGATATCAGATTTCTACTTCCTCGAAAGAAGAACTCTACTTGAGAGGTAGGCGCAACGGAAATTCTATAGAATGATATCCATATCTCAAACGTTTTTGCACCTAATAAAATTTAGCGTTGGAATCGATTTTTTAATAAACAGAAAACAGAAAATATGAGCTTCGAGGAGCTTTATGTTAGAAGGTGGGTATAGGGACGCAGACGAATGTGAAGCATGCTTGCTCATACTTGAAAAACAATAGATTGCGTCAAAGAAAGGATTGACAGCTGTCTGAGCGGCAGCGAGTTTGTCAATCCTTTCTTTGCTTTTAGCAGTCTATTGTTTTTCTTAGTATGAACAGTATGCGTAACCCTGAGTCGGCGTTCCTATACCCACCTTCTAACAATCAACTATCTAAAATCATATTCTCTGTTTTCGTCCGAACTCGAAAAAGAATCCCTACGTCAAATCTTTATTTCTCCAGATTTTTAAACGCCGTTGACAGCATCAGTTTAATACGATTCAACTGATTTACTTCACTTGCGCCCGGATCGAAATCGATTGCTACGATGTTGGATTCAGGGTGCCTGCGGCGGAGTTCTTTGATAACTCCCTTACCTACAACATGGTTTGGCAGGCAGGCGAATGGCTGGGTGCAGACAATATTTCCGGCACCGCTGTGAATGAGTTCGAGCATCTCACCGGTCAGGAACCATCCTTCACCGGTCTGGTTTCCGAGAGATACGATCTCTGAAGCCATTTTTGCAAGATCTTCAATGTGAGCCGGCGGATCAAAGTGTTTACTTTCTGCAAATGCTTTGGAAGCCGGAGCACGGAACCATTCCAGAGCTTTGATTCCAAGATTTCCTGCTGTCGCTTTGGACTTCTTCATTCCCAGATGGGAAACTTTGAAGTTCTGATTGTAGAAGCAGTAGAGCAGGAAGTCGAGAAGATCCGGAACAACTGCTTCGGCGCCTTCACTTTCCAGAAGCTCTGCCAGATGATTGTTGGCAGCCGGAAGGAATTTAACAAGGATTTCTCCAACGATTCCAACACGTGGCTTCTTGATATCAAGTGTCTCGATATTATCAAAATCATTGATGATCTCTTTACAAAGCTTCTTAAATCTCTTACGGGATGGATATCCTTCGGACACAAACTTCTTAACAACTTCAGCCCATTTGCGGTGAATCTTATTTGTAGTTCCCGGTACGGCCTCATAAGGACGCATACGGTAAACGCATTTCATAAAGATATCTCCGAATACTGCTGCGTAGATTCCGCGGAGAACCAGTGCAGGAGAAAGTTTGAATCCAGGATTATCTTCCAGTCCACTTAAGTTAAGTGAGATAACCGGAATATGCTCCATGCCGGCTTTCTTAAGTGCACGACGGATAAATCCGATATAGTTCGAAGCACGGCAGCCACCACCAGTTTGTGTGATGATAACAGCTGTATGATTCAAGTCATATTTTCCGGATAACAGTGCATCCATGATCTGACCGACAACGATCAGAGAAGGGTAGCAGGCATCGTTATTTACATATTTTAATCCCATATCGACAGCCTGTTTGTTATCGTTAGGAAGAACATCGATGTTGTATCCGGCAGCGCGGAAAGCAGGCTCAAGTAGTTCAAAATGAACCGGAGACATCTGCGGACAGAGAATTGTATAATCCTTACGCATTTCTTTTGTAAATGTAACCTTTTCGATAGAAGCCGGACGAATGGTACGTTTTTCCTGTTTCTTTTCACGCACACGGATTGCGGCGAGAAGAGAGCGTACGCGGATTCTTGCAGCTCCAAGATTATTTACTTCATCAATCTTCAAAGTTGTGTAGATCTTATCTGAATTTGTAAGGATCGCAGCAACCTGATCTGTTGTAACAGCATCCAGTCCACATCCGAAGGAGTTGAGTTGAATCAGATCAAGATTCTCTGTTGTTTTTACATAATTTGCGGCAGCATACAGTCTGGAGTGGTACATCCACTGATCCATAACATTCAGAGGGTGCTCTGCCGGATTCAAATGAGAGACAGAGTCTTCTGTAAGTACTGCAATATTGTAGGATGTAATCAATTCAGGAAGACCATGATTCACCTCCGGATCGATATGGTATGGACGACCGGCAAGTACGATACCGCGGTTTCCTGTTTCATTTAAGAAACGGATTGTTTCTTCCCCTTTATTTCTCATATCCTGACGACAGGCAGCAAGTTCATTCCATGCGTCATGGACTGCTGACTTGATTTCGCTTTCGGAAAGAGAGAACTTCTTACTTAATTCTTCTACAAGACGATAAGAAATCGTCTCTTCACTTTCAAAATTCAAGAATGGATGGATAAAATCAACTTCTCCGTTGACGATCGGGTCCATGTTATTCTTGATGTTTTCCGGATAAGAAGTAACGATCGGACAGTTGTAGTGATTATCAGAATCAGCAAATTCTTTCCGCTCATACGGGATTGACGGATAGAAAATGTGTTTCACTCCCTGATTGATCAGCCACTGTACATGTCCGTGCGCCAGTTTCGCCGGATAACACTCGGATTCACTTGGAATAGATTCAATACCAAGTTCATAAACCTTTCTTGTGGAAGCTGGTGACAGAACAACACGGAATCCAAGTTTTGTAAAAAATGTGAACCAGAACGGATAGTTCTCATACATATTCAATACGCGAGGAATACCGATTAATCCGTGTTTTGCCTCTTCTTCGGAAAGCGGTTCATAATCAAAATAGCGATGTAATTTATATTCAAATAAATTCGGCATCTGATTTTTTGATTTCTCTTTTCCAAGTCCGCGCTCACAGCGATTTCCTGTGATGAATTTACGTCCACCACTGAAATGGTTGATCGTCAGACGGCAGTTGTTTGTACATCCACGACATTTTGTCATTGTTGTGGAGTATTCAAGGGAACGGATGTCATCAATGGAAAGCATTGTTGTGCCTTCGCAGTCAACATAACGTTCACGGGCAATCAGAGCTGCACCGAATGCACCCATGATTCCGGCAATGTCTGGGCGGATCGCTTCACAGTTCGCGATTTTCTCAAAGCTTCGAAGAACTGCATTATTATAGAAGGTACCTCCCTGAACAACAATATGATTACCAAGTTCAGATGCATCAGATACTTTGATTACCTTGAACAGGGCATTCTTGATAACAGAATAAGCAAGTCCGGCTGAAATATCAGCAACAGACGCCCCCTCTTTCTGTGCCTGTTTTACTTTGGAGTTCATAAATACAGTACAGCGTGTTCCGAGATCGATCGGATTCTGTGCATAAAGTGCTTCGTGAGCAAAATCCTCTACAGAATAATTCAGAGATTTTGCAAATGTCTCAATGAAAGAACCGCATCCGGAAGAGCAGGCTTCGTTCAGCTGAACACTGTCGACAGTCTGATTTTTGATTTTGATACATTTCATATCCTGACCGCCAATGTCCAGAATACAGTCTACATCTGGCTCAAAGAAGGATGCTGCATAATAATGAGAAACAGTTTCAACTTCTCCTTCATCAAGCATCAGAGCAGCTTTGATCAGTGCTTCGCCGTATCCTGTGGAACAGGAATGAACAATCTCTACACCCTCAGGGAGTTGATCGTAAATATCTTTGATCGCTGTGATCGTTGTACCAAGCGGATCCCCGTCGTTGTTGTGATAGAAGGAATAAAGAAGTGTTCCGTCTTCACCAACGAGAGCTGCTTTTGTAGTTGTTGAACCGGCATCGATTCCAAGAAATGCTTTTCCTTTGTATGAGGCAAGATCTTTTACCGGCACCTGATGCTTTGCATGGCGGGAAATAAATTCCTCGTAATCAGCAGTTGTTGCAAACAGTGGATCCAGACGTTCCACTTCGAAATCCATTTGGATTTTATTCTCGAGACGATTCTGCATATCACGCAGTTCCATCGGAGTATCTTTTTTGGAATTCAGTGCGGAACCAATCGCAGCAAACAAATGTGAGTGATTTGGTGCGATAATATGTTCATCATCCAGTTTTAATGTGCGGATGAATGCTTCTCTTAATTCTGAGAGGAAATGAAGTGGACCTCCTAAAAATGCAACATGACCACGGATCGGTTTTCCACAGGCAAGACCACTGATGGTCTGATTCACAACAGCCTGGAAAATGGATGCGGCAAGGTCTTCCTTAGCAGCACCGTCATTGATCAGTGGCTGGATATCTGTCTTGGCAAATACACCGCAGCGCGCAGCGATAGAGTATAATGCTTTGTAATTTTTAGCGTATTCATTCAGACCGGAAGCATCTGTCTGAAGAAGAGATGCCATCTGGTCAATGAAAGAACCTGTACCACCGGCACAGACACCATTCATACGCTGTTCTACATTTCCACCCTCAAAATAAATGATCTTCGCATCTTCTCCACCAAGCTCAATTGCTACATCTGTCTGAGGAGCGTAATCCTGTAGTGCAGTGGAGACTGCAATTACCTCCTGGACAAATGGAACACCGAGATGTTTGGCAAGTGTCAGGCCACCGCTTCCTGTGATGACAGGAGAAACCTGGATTGGTCCAAGCTTATAAAGCGCACGGCCGAGCAGATCGGAAAGCGTCTCCTGGATATTAGCGAAATGGCGCTCATAATCAGAGAAGAGGACTTCATTTTCATCATTAAGAATTGCAATTTTTACTGTTGTGGAACCAATGTCGATTCCTAAAGTATGTAGATTTTTTGCGTTCATAATTAATATCCCCAATCTTTTGTAATTCAGTTAATTTGTCAAATTTATATGAGTTACTACCTATTAAATGCGTTTGTTAGCTCGCAATAAATAACATTATACGACAAGATTCTCAAAAAGACAATGGTCATTGTAGTGTAGTAAGTGTGAAGAAATGAGCTGCAATATGGCAAAATGTCTAAGTAGAAAGGAACGGAAAATATCATATTCTTGTTAAAAGTGTATTAATATAAAAACAATCGTTTGACAAAACAAGTCTTCCCTTGTACAATTACTGCTATACAAAGATGTGAGTGCTGGCCACACGTAGTGGACAGTAATATAAAATGAAAATAGAAGGAGAATACAAGTTGAACTGGCTTGACAAATTAGAAAAAAAATTAGGTCGTTTTGCAATACCGAATCTTACGGTGTATCTGCTGGCCGGGTATGTGATAGGTTTCGCTATTTATTATTTAGCACCGGGACTTTTAGGATGGCTTACACTGGAACCGGCATATATTTTAAGAGGACAGATCTGGAGGATTATTTCCTGGGTATTGATCCCACCGACAGGAAGTTTGATTTCTTTACTGTTTCTAGTATTATTGTACTATTCTCTTGGTTCTGCACTTGAGAGAACCTGGGGAACATTCCGCTATAATGTATACATTTTTTCAGGAATACTTTTTACAGTGATCGCAGTATTCATACTGTATGGTGTGTTTTATCTTATCTATGGAATTGAACTTCCACTTTCAAGCATCGGATTGATCAGCACGAACTACATTACAATGTCTATCTTTTTGGCATTTGCTTCCATCTATCCGGATATGGAAGTTTTACTCTATTTTATTTTACCGATTAAGATGAAATGGATGGCTTTCGTATATGTAGCAATGGCACTGTATTATTTCTTTACAGGAAGTCTCGCAACGAAAGTTGCGATTGCGGCATCCTTATTGAACTTTGTTATCTTTTTCCTGTCCAGCAGGAATATGAAGCGTTTCAGTCCGAAAGAGCAGGCGAGAAAAGCAAAGTTTAAACAGCAGACGAGACCACATATGACTTATGCGAATGGGGCAAGACACCGTTGTGCAGTCTGCGGACGTACAGAACTTGATGATCCGACATTGGAGTTCCGTTTCTGTTCAAAATGTAATGGAAACTATGAGTATTGCCAGGATCATTTATTTACACATGAACATGTAAAGTAGAAAATGAGAATTGTGTAACGCATATTTTTCATAGTTTACCGGAGATGAGGTATGGCAGTGCAGTGTATCAGATCAGAGTTGCAGCCGAAAGTGATACAGTGCAGCTTCGCTCCAGGTGTATAGGAACTTTATGGTTATATTTTTTAAAGGAGAGATTGACTTAGTATGAAAAAAACAAAAGTAGTATGTACGATGGGACCAAACACAAATGATAGAGAACTGATGAGAAAACTCATCCAGAATGGCATGGATGTAGCTCGTTTCAACTTCTCTCATGGTGATCATGAAGAACAGAAGGGTCGTATGGATATGCTCAAAGAGCTTCGCGAGGAAGAGCATGCAACGACAGCTATTCTTCTGGATACAAAGGGACCAGAGATCCGTACAGGTGTTCTGAAAGACGGAAAGAAGATTAAGCTTGAAACAGGGAAGACCTTTACACTTACTACAGAAGATATTGTTGGTGATGAGAATAAAGTATCTATCACATATAAGGGACTTGCAGAAGATGTAAGTGAAGGAAAGATTATTTTGATCGATGATGGTCTGATCGGACTGAAAGTAATCGGAAAAACAGACAAAGAAATTCATTGTGAGATCATCAACGGTGGTGAACTCGGAGAGAAAAAGGGCGTTAATGTACCGGGAGTACCGGTAAGACTTCCGGCAATCACTGAGAAAGATAAAGAAGATATTAAATTTGGAGCAGAGCAGGGGATTGATTTTATCGCTGCATCTTTCGTAAGAAATGCAGAGTGTATTCTTGAGATCAAGGCATATCTGAAGTCTCTCGGAGCTCCTTACATTCCGATTATCGCAAAGATTGAGAATGAAGAAGGAATCAGCAATATCGATGAGATCATTCGTGCAGCAGATGGTATCATGGTTGCCCGTGGAGACCTCGGAGTTGAGATTCCGGCAGAGGAACTTCCATATCTTCAGAAGATGATGATCCAGAAATGTAACGATCAGTTCAAGACAGTTATCACAGCAACACAGATGCTCGATTCTATGATGCGTAATCCACGTCCGACAAGAGCTGAGGTAACAGACGTTGCGAACGCTGTATATGACGGAACAGATGCTGTAATGCTCTCAGGAGAGACAGCACAGGGTAAATACCCACTCGAGGCGCTTCAGATGATGGTTCATATCATTGAGCAGACAGAGAAACACCTTGATTATGATAGCATGCTTGAGAAAGAGCACGGTCATTTAAGAGGCGGAGTATCCAGTGCAATCGGATATTCATCCGTACTGGCAGCAGCAAACCTGAATGCAAAATGTATTATTACACCATCTGTATCAGGAGCAACTTCAAGAGTTGTATCCAACTTAAGACCAAGACAGGAAATCCTTGGTGTAACTCCGAACGAGAGAACACTGAGAAGAATGTCTATTTACTGGGGCGTAAGACCGCTGAAGTCTCTTGAAGTTGATACAACAGAAGATATCTGTGAAAATGCGATCGAACTGGCACAGGTAAAACAGTATGTTGAGCCGGGAGATGTTGTAGTTATCACAGCTGGAATTCCTTCAACAAATGTAAGCAAAGAGAGAAGCTTTACAAGTAATATGATGAGAATTGTGACAGTAGATTAAATTAGAAAAACTTTTAATAAGAGCCAGAACAGTTACCGTGCGAGGTGACTGTTCTGGCTCTTATTAAATACAATCAATATATTGACATCCAACAATCAATACTGTATAGTGTTCCTGTAAAGAACTACTAATCAGAGGGATGGTGCTATGGACGAAAGTAAAGCAATTGAATATCTGATGCATTTTGGAATGTCCCGGCAGGAAGCAACTGTTTATCTTCGGCTGATCGAAGCAGGAAAGCAGACGGGGTATGAGATTGCGAGAGATACAGGAATCTCAAGGTCGAATGTGTATGCATCACTGGCAGCTCTGGTTGAGAAAGGGGCTGCATAACTGGTAGAAGAGGATGCCAAGCGATATATTCCGGTTCATGTTCAGGAGTTCTGTGGTAACAGAATTCGCAGAATGGAAGAAGAACAGAAGTGGTTGGATATGAATCTTACGGGAGAACAGAAAGAAGAAGAAGGATATGTTACGATCGATGGTCAGGAACATATTTCAGATAAGATCCATAATCTTCTGGCTAATGTGGAAGAAAGAGTGTATTGTTCCTGTTCTGGTGTCTGTCTGGAACAGTTGAAAGGACAGTTAAAGGAACTGACAGAAAAAGGAAAAAAGGTAGTTCTTGTGACAGATCATCCATTTGAACTTTCAGGGGCGATCATTTATGTGACGAAAGAAAAAGGAAATCAGATTGGTCTGATCACAGATTCTAAATATGTACTTTCGGGTGAGTATGGACAGGAGAGCAGAAACACTTGTGTCTATTCCGGACAGAGAAATTTCGTTACGCTGTTTAAAACAGCACTTGCGAATGAGATAGAATTAATCAAAATACGCGAAGGAGAAAATGAAAATGAGTAAGAAACCATTTGTGACAAAAGAACAGGTTGAAGAGATTGTAAAAACATATCCGACTCCGTTCCATCTTTATGATGAGAAAGGAATCCGCGAGAATGCAAAAGCATTAAAGGAAGCATTCGCATGGAATCCGGGATATAAAGAGTATTTTGCTGTAAAGGCAACTCCGAATCCGTTCCTTTTACAGATCTTGAAAGAGTATGGATGCGGTTGTGACTGCTCCTCTTATACAGAACTGCTTATGTCAGATGCAGTTGGAATTGATGGTCATGATATTATGTTTTCCTCTAATGATACACCAGAGGAAGATTTTAAACTTGCTGATAAACTTGGAGCAATCATCAATCTGGATGATATTACACATATTGACTTCCTTGAGAAGACAATCGGACATATTCCGGAGACAATCAGTTGCCGTTATAATCCGGGCGGAATATTCAAGATCAGTAATGATATTATGGATAATCCGGGAGATTCAAAGTATGGAATGACAACAGAGCAGATCACAGAAGCATTTAAGACACTGAAGGCAAAAGGTGCAAAAGAATTTGGTATTCATGCATTCCTTGCCAGCAATACAGTGACAAATGATTATTATCCAATGCTTGCAAAAGTTCTTTTTGAACAGGCAGTACGTCTTCAGAAAGAAACAGGAGTACATATTAAGTTTATTAATCTTTCTGGTGGTATTGGAATTCCTTACACACCGGATCAGGAGCCGAATGATATCCGTGTGATCGGAGAAGGTGTCCGCAAGGTTTATGAAGAAGTACTTGTTCCGGCAGGAATGGGAGATGTTGCAATCTACACAGAGCTTGGCCGCTTTATGATGGGACCTTATGGCTGCCTTGTGACAAAAGCAATCCATGAGAAGAATACTTATAAGAACTACATCGGAGTAGATGCGTGTGCTGTTAACCTGATGCGCCCGGCAATGTATGGAGCATATCATCATATTACTGTTCTTGGAAAAGAAGATGCACCGTGCGATCACAAATATGATGTAACAGGTTCTCTGTGTGAAAATAATGATAAGTTTGCAATTGACAGAATGCTTCCGGAAGTTGATATGGGAGATTACCTTGTAATCCATGATACGGGTGCACATGGTTTCTCTATGGGATATAACTATAATGGTAAATTAAAATCAGCAGAGCTGCTCCTGAAAGAAGATGGAAGTGTACAGATGATTCGCCGTGCAGAGACACCGAAAGACTATTTTGCAACATTTGATTGTTTTGAGGTTGGAAAGAAACTTTGCAAATAAAAAACAAATAAAATCATAAAAAAATAGTTGAAAAATGTGACCGGATATGGTAACATAAAAAAAGCTGATTCGGACAAGAAGGTTTTCTTGTCCGGCAGAATAAGCCGCTGTGGCGGAATTGGCAGACGCACTTGACTCAAA
>UMDO01021989.1_pt1 | contig 15071 bp, 9 predicted proteins | sample 1964511 | NCBI WGS metagenome assembly UMDO01 (sample SAMEA4835996, study PRJEB28245) | human gut metagenome | biome: gut microbiome; material: fecal sample | place: Denmark | collected 2008 | reverse complement strand
CGTGGATGGGGGTGGTCTTCAGGCTGCAGTAGCGGCTCACATCGGCCCAGGGCACAGCGGAGACACCGGCAGCCGGGCGGCCGAACTCCTCATAGGCGCGGATGAGCTGGGCGCAGACAGGGTCCTCGCCCCAGATCACGTCATCGCCGTAGATGACCACGAACGGATCGTCACCGGTAAAGGCCTTTGCCATGCTCACGGCGTGGCCCAGGCCCAGCGTCTGCTTCTGGCGCACAAAGAAGATGTTGGCAAGGTTCGAGATGCCCAGGCACTCCTCCAGCATCTTTTCCTTGCCGGGGGCGGCCAGCTTTTCTTCCAGCTCGGGGCTGCGGTCAAAGTGATCCTCGATGATGCTCTGGTTGCGGCCCAGAATGATCAGAATGTCCGTGATGCCGGACTTGACGGCTTCCTCCACCAGATACTGGATGGCGGGCTTATCCACGATGGGGAGCATCCCCTTGGGCATGGCCTTGGTGGCGGGCAGCACACGGGTACCCAGACCGGCGGCAGGGATGACAGCCTTCGTAACTTTTTTCATGGTTCGGAACTCCTTCATCATATCATTTCAGGCTGAACGCTCAGCCGTAGACCAGATGGATCAGGGCATCCACATTGGGGCCAAGCAGCAGGGTGAACGCACTGCCAATGACCATGAGCAGGACCAGACAGCCGAGCACGGCGGCCCAGCTGGTGCCGCCCTGAGCGCAGAGCACGGCTTTGCGCTGTGCCGCGTCCGGGAACTCCGCACGGATGCGGCGGATCTTTTCGGCGGCACTCTGGCGGTAGAGCCACTTGCCATACAGGCCGCGCACGATCATCAGCAGGAAGCTGAGCACCGAGCAGACCCGGGAAAGGGTGAGCAGGGTGGAGGTGGAAAGCCCCGGGGCCAGGCTGCTGTCCGTGATCTGCAAAAGGTCAATGAAGGTGGGCAGGGCCAGCACCAGCTCGGCGGCCAGAAAGGCGAACGCGGGCTTCCACGCCTTGCGGTAGAAGAAATAGAACGGGCCGAACAGCATGGCCGAAAAGCTCATGGAGGTCTTGGTGTGGGACAGCTGCATCCGGCAGTAGGCGCTCAGGTAGGCCGGGGAAGCCGGGCCGATGAAATCCGCCCAGTCCTTGCAGGGGATGCCGTCCATGACCTCTTCCTTGCCAAAAGCGGCCTGATAGGTCTGACGCAGCGGGTCTACCTGCGGGGCCCCGGTCTCCTGGAACTGGCGGTAAAAGGTGGAGTAATCAAACTCCTCGCTGTGCTCATCCGAATCGACACGGTCTGCGGGTTCCTGTGCCCCCTCCGGAGGCAGGGCCGCACCGCAGCAGCGGCAGACAGACTCACTGCGCAGGGTGCGCTCGCCGCAGGCAGGGCAGGTGCACAGCTCACTTTCCTGATAGGGGAACTTCCACTCGTATCCGGCGGCGTGGGCCGGAGCATGGATGCAGCGGCCGAGCTTTTCGTAACAATCGCGGTGATAAGGCGCGCCGCAGTCGGGGCAGACAACGATGTCGTCCTGCAGTGTCAGCGGCTTGCCGCAGCCCTCACAGGGGCAGCCATAATATTTGGGCATAAGATCCTCCCGGTATGCTAGTTGAACTTATTATACTCCCTTAAAAGAGAAAAGAAAAGGCAAAAATCTTCAAAATTCCAGTAGGTTGAGTATTTTTCCTCTTTACTTTATCATGGATTCTGGGTATACTAATGAAGTATCTGTGTATAAACTGTATCTTTTGAGGGATTCTTAAAATATGATTACTACTGACGAACTGAAAGTGCAGCTGGCCGATTACGGCACCGCTGTGAAGGACCTGGAGGAAGCACTGGCCATCGACGCTTCCCGCAAGCGCGTGCAGGAGCTGGAGCACACCATGAGCCGCCCCGGCTTTTACGATGACGCTGAGCTGAGCAAGAAGGTCTTTGATGAAGTGGGCGACCTGAAGGGCAAGCTGAACCGCTTTGAAAAGCTGCAGGGCCTGTACGATGATGCCGAGACCATGCTGGTGATGCTGGACGAGGAGTACGACCCCGATATGGTGCCCGAGGCAGAGGAAGCCGTGAACGCCGTGGGCAAGGCCGTGGACGAGCTGCAGCTGATGACCATGCTGAACGGTGAGTACGACCACAGCAACGCCATCCTGACCTTCCACGCCGGTACCGGCGGCACCGAGGCGCAGGACTGGGCCGAGATGCTGTACCGCATGTACAACAAGTGGGCACAGGCACACGGCATGACCGTGGAGGTGCTGGATTATCAGGACGGCGATGAGGCCGGCATGAAGAGCGCTTCCATGATGGTCAAGGGCCCCAACGCCTACGGCCTGCTCAAGAGCGAGAACGGCGTGCACCGTCTGGTCCGCGTGTCTCCTTTTGATGCCAACGCCCGCCGCCAGACCAGCTTTGCCTCTCTGGAAGTGATGCCCGAACTGGACAACACCATTCAGGTGGACATCCGCCCTGAGGATATCGAGATGCAGGTGTTCCGCTCCTCCGGTGCAGGCGGCCAGCACATCAACAAGACCTCTTCCGCTGTGCGTCTGATCCACAAGCCCACCGGCGTCGTGGTCAGCTGCCAGACCCAGCGCAGCCAGTTCCAGAACCGTGACTACGCCATGGAAATGCTGAAGGCAAAGCTCTATCAGATCGCAAAGCAGCAGCACATGGACAAGATCGATGACATCAAGGGCGTGCAGAATGAGATCGCCTGGGGCCACCAGATCCGCAGCTATGTGTTCATGCCCTACACCATGGTCAAGGATCACCGCACCAACTACGAGACCGGCAATGTCGATGCCGTGATGGATGGTGATCTGGACGGCTTTATCTTTGCTTACCTCAAGGCCGCCAGCCGCGGGGAACTGCAGGATACCTAAAATTTATCATAAAATGTCAGAGGGACCTCGCCGTTGGGCGGGGTCCCTCTTTTGGTTACAGGTGCAGATATTTTCCGGTGATGCTGGCGGGATCGGCGGCCACCTGCTCCGGTGTGCCGCAGGCCACGATGCGTCCGCCGCTCTCGCCGCCGCCGGGGCCAAGGTCCACGAGATAGTCGGCGTTGCGGATCACATCCAGATCGTGCTCAATGACCACCACAGTAGCCCCGCTGTCGATGAGACGCTGGAACACGCCCAGCAGGGTGCGCACGTCCAGCGGGTGCAGGCCGATGGTGGGCTCGTCGAATACAAACACGGTGTCGGCCTGCCCTTTGCCCATCTCGCTGGCGAGCTTGAGCCGCTGGGCCTCCCCGCCCGAAAGGCTGGGGGTGGCCTCGCCCAGAGTCAGGTAGCCCAGCCCCAGGCTGGAAAGGGTCTGCAGCCGGCTGGCCACCAGCTTGAGGTCGGCACAGGCGGCAAGGGCTTCGTCCACGCTCATCTCCATCAGGCGGGGCAGGCTCTCGGCCTGGGTGCCGTCCTTCCGGGTGCGGTAGAGGGCGGCGGCATCCTTCTGGTAGCGGGAGCCGCCGCAGTCCGGGCAGGTGATCTCCACATCCGGCAGGAACTGGATGTCCAGGCTGATGGTGCCGGTGCCGTCGCAGCCGGGGCAGCGCAGGCGGCCCGTGTTGTAGGAAAAATCGCCCGCCTTGTAGCCCTTCTCCCTGGCAAGGGGGGAGCGGGCGTAGATCTTGCGCAGTTCATCGTGGACATTGGCATAGGTGGCCACCGTGGACCGCACATTGATGCCGATGGGCGTTGCGTCAATGAGCTTGACCTGCGCAATGCCCGGTGCAGTGATGCTTTCCACATGGGCGGGCAGAGCTTCGCCCTTGGCGGCGGCTTCCAGCGCGGGGATCAGGCTTTCCAGCACCAGCGTGGTCTTGCCGGAACCGGACACGCCGGTCACCGCAATGAGCCGCCCCTTGGGCAGCCGGACTTCCAATGGCTTGACGGTGTGGATGGCCCGGGTGCGCAGGGTGATGGTGCCCAGCGCAAAGAGCTCTGCCTCCGGGGTGCGGGTGCGGGCTGAGAGGGTGTGCAGGTCGGCAAGGAAGGGCCCGATGCGGGAGGCCGGGCTTTGGGCCACCTGCTCCACGGTGCCCTGTGTCAGGATGGTGCCGCCGTTTTCACCGGCACCGGGGCCCATCTCAATGAGCCAGTCGGCATCCCGCAGGATCTCAGTGTCGTGATCCACCAGCACAATGGAGTTGCCGTCCGCGATCAGGTCATGCATCACGCCCCGCAGGCCCTCGATGTTGGAGGGGTGCAGGCCGATGGAGGGCTCGTCCAGCACATAGAGCACGCCGGTGGTGCGGTTGCGCACCGAGCGGGCCAGCTGAACCCGCTGGCGCTCCCCTGTGGAAAGGGTGGCAGCCTCCCGGTCAAGGGAGAGGTAGCCCAGCCCCAGATCCAGCAGGCGGGCGGCGGTGGCCTGAAAGGACTCGCAGATGCTCTCAGCCATGGGGCGCATCTCCACGGGTAGGGAGGCGGGCACCCCCTCCACCCACTGCACCAGCGTGTCCAGCGTCATGCGGCAGGCATCGGCCAGCCCGATGCCACGCAGCCGAGGAGCCCGGGCCGCGGCGTTCAGGCGGGAGCCGCCGCACGCGGGGCAGGGGCCCTGCTTCAGGAACCGTTCCACCCGCTTCATGCCCTTTTCATCCGTCACCTTGGCAAGAGCGTTCTCCACGGTATAAACGGCGTTGAAGTAGGTGAAATCCATTTCACCGGCCGCGCCGGTCTTGCTGTTCTGGTAGAGCAGGTGCACCTTTTTGGCGGGGCCGTGGAACACCATGTCACGCTCTTCCGGGGTCAGCTCCCGGAAGGGGACGTTGGTGCGCACGCCCATCTTTTCGGCGATCTCCTTCATCAGCGACCACATCAGGGTCTGCCAAGGCAGCACCGCGCCCTCGTTGATGGAAAGGCTCTCGTCCGGCACCAGAGTGGATTCGTCCACCACCCGCACGATGCCGGTGCCTTCGCAGTCTGGGCAGGCCCCGGTGCTGTTAAAGGCGAACTGCTCCGCGCCCAGCACCGGCACCTGCGCGCCGCACCGGGGGCAGTAGAGCGGGATCTCAGCCGCAATGTTCAGGCTGGGCGGCACCATGCAGCCGCAGGCGGGGCAGGGGTAGTGGGAGAGCCGGGAGAACATCAGCCGCAGGCTGTTCAAAAGCTCGGTCATGGTGCCAAAGGTGGAGCGCATTCCGGGCACGCCGGGCCGCTGGTGGAGGGCCAGTGCGGCGGGAACATAGCGGATCTCGTCCACCTGCGCCTTTTCGGCCTGGGTCATCCGGCGGCGGGTGTAGGTGGAAAGGGCCTCCAGATAGCGGCGGGAGCCCTCGGCGTAGAGGACACCCAGCGCCAGTGAGGACTTGCCGGAACCGGACACGCCCGCAATGCCGACGATCTTGTGGAGCGGCACGTCTACGTCGATGTTCTTCAGGTTGTGCACCCGCGCGCCCCGCACCCGGATGGCGGCGGGGAGAGCGGAACTGGATTCGTGGTTCATCGTGTCTCCTTTCTCTGAATGGGGTCACAAAAGGCTCCCTCACAGGGGAGCCGGAAAGATCATAAACCGAGAGGATTGAACCGCTGGTGTTCGAGCTGGTCGATCACCGCCTGGGCTGCCGGTGCAATGGGGGCGGGCACTGCGGCGGGGCGGCTGAGGTAATAGCCCTGCAGCAGATCCACGCCCAGACCGATGACGGTGCGCAGCTGGGCCTCGGTCTCAATGCCCTCGGCAATGAGTTGCATACTGCGGGCGTGGGCGTAAGCCACAATGTTGGAGACGATCTGCTGCTTGTCACGGTCGGTATCGATCCCGCGCACAATGGAAATGTCGATCTTGATATACCGGGGCGAGAGCTCCAGCAGGTTCAATTCGTTGCTGTAGCCGCTGCCGTAGTCATCCAGCGCAAAGGAGCCGGAGAAGCCCGGAACGTTCCGCTTCCGTTCCAGACATGCGCGGTCCAGATCTTCCTGTTCGGTGATCTCCACCACCAGCCGCTTGAGCAGCTCGGGGTAGCGCTGGGCATATTCCTCCACATCCTCATTCGTCAGGCTGACATTGGCGATGGAGTTGATGAAGAGCAGGGCATCGCTCTGGAGCAGACCCTGTGCCTGCAGGCGCTGGAAGATCTCGCTGGAATGGAACACAGTGATCCGTTCGATCTCATACAGGCGGCCCGTCTCATGGGCCAGCTGCATGACCTGAGCGGGGGAGTGCAGGGTGGGCAGATCGACCCGCATGAGGGCCTCATAGGCTGCGACCCGGCCGCTGCGGGCAGAGTAGATGGGCTGGAAGTGGTAGGACACCAGCTCTTCCTGCAGCAGAAGCGCAAAGTCCTGCTGGGTCTGGGCGGCGTATGCCTCCTGATGGTAGCTGCCGATATCAAAATCACACATGCGGCCCTTGTGGGAATGCTTGACCTGATACATGGCAAAGTCGGCATATTTTTTCAGGGTGAGCAGGTCGTGGCCGTCCGTGGGGTACCAGGCAATGCCGCCCGAGATGCTGATGTGCAGCTGCCTGCCGTTGGGCAGGATGGACACGCTGCGCTGCAGGGCGGCACTCAGCAGCTCCAGCTGGGCGCGGAGCTGTGCCTGATCCTGGTAGCCATAGAAGAAGATCAGGAATTCATCGCCCGAAAGGCGGGAGCAGATGGTGTTGGCGGGCGTATTGGCCGCAAAGCACTGGCCGGTCTGGCGGATGTACTGGTCGCCCCAGTCGTGGCCGTAGGTGTCGTTGATCTGCTTAAGGTTGTCCAGATCCATCATCAGCAGGGCGGCACAGCCCAGCTTTTCGGGCTGCTGGAACAGCGCGTCACAGGCGCGGTCAAAGGCACGGCGGCGGTACAGGCCGGTCAGGGTGTCGTAATCGCGCTCGTGCTCAATGCGCTGCTGCTCCAGCACCGTGGTGGTCATATCCTCAGCAAGACCCACCTCGGAGACGCTTTCGCCCAGGATATGGGTGATGCGCAGGGTGATGTAGTGGGTGCTGCCGTCGGGCTGGGGGATGGCAAAGACCTTGTTGTTGGCCGGGGACAGGCGGTAGAACCACCGCTGCTCCAGTGTGCCCATCAGGGCGCGGAAAGCCTTTGGCGTGAGCGGATCTGGCTGCTCCTGCGCAAGGCCCAGCATGGAGAAGAAGTTATCAGTCACATAAACGCTGTCATCGCGCAGCTCATAGCCGCCCAGCTCCGCGCTGGCCAATTTCATAATGCGCAAAAAGCGGGTGGAGGAGTCCAGCACGTCCTTGCTCAGCTGGGTAAAGGCGGAGGAGAACTGATCCAGCTCCTTGATGCCGGTGGCGGACAGATGCGGGATGGCGGAGGAATCCGCTTCGGCAGCGGCTACCTCGGCCGAGAGCTTGGCAACGGGCCGAGCCAGCCGCCTGCTGACCAGCCAGCTGCAAACAATGCCAACGGCCAGCGTGATCAGCATGATGAAGGAGAACAGCTGCTTCAGCCGCTGGGCGAAAGCAAAGAGCTGCACCGCGGGAACGGAGCCCACGAGAAGCCAGTGCTTGCCCGAGAAAGGGGCGTTCCGGCTGTAGAGGTTCAAGGGGGAGACCGAAGCAATGTAGAGGGCATTGCTGAAGAGGTAGCGGTGGGTATGGGCACTGTGGAGGCGCAGCGTAAGGCTTTCGTCCGCAGAACCAGGCTGCCCGTCGCAGTGGGAACGGAGCACCGGACGCAGCTGCAGTTCAGAGGCAGAGAGCTCCTCCGTATCGGTCACGGCAAGAAAATAGGTGCCGTTGTTCTGCAGCTCAGAGCAGGGCAGGTTCTCCCACAGGTAGTCGGCCAGCAGTTCCACGCCGATCACGCCGTAAACGGTGCCGTCCGGCAGGATCAGGGGCTGGCTGTAGGCAATGGCCTCGTGGGTGTCCCCGGGCACCAGATAGGATTGTGAGGTCCAGTGGCCATAATCGGAGGCGGCAAGGCTGGCTCCGTCTTTATAGGCGGCCTGGAAAGGGGGATAAAGGAAGCCGCGATTTCCCAGTGCCCGGTAGCGGATGGTGGGGGACCAGCTGTTGTCCGTGGCAATGGAGAGGGACTGCACCAGCTGGGCCGGTGCCCGCACAAAGGTCAGGTCGGCGTTGCGCTGGGAGGGAGCGGCATCCGGGTCAAGATCCCGCAGGTAGATGGCGGGCATGAGGCTGTCCTGCTTCCGCTTGTCCAGATCATGGGTGTTCAGGATAAGGAACACGCCGGTCACCGACTTGATGCGCAGGGTGCTGATGAGCTCCGGCGCGGCGGCTTCCAGCAGGGGATAGGCCGCGTCGCTGCTGCTGTCCAGCGTGCTCAGGCTGATCTCTCCCTCGTCCAGAAGCTGCTGGGTCAGGCCATTGATGGCATCGGAAAGGCTGGTCAGCTCCTGTGCATCGTGGAAGATGGACTGAAGATACCGGCTGCGGTTGTCCACCTGCATGGCAAGGATATCCTCGGCGTTCTGGTTCAGCTGGGGGCCAAGCCGGGTGACGTGGACGGCAAAGGTCAGCAGCAGGAACTCCACCGCCAGCACAGCCAGCAGGGAGAAAAGGATGGTGCCGAAGATAGAATGGCCCGTCTGAGGGGCCTTCTGGCTGTGCGGCTTGCGGTTCTGCATCTGAGAGTCTCTCCTTTTGTGGTTGTTCCAAGGGCATCTCAGCCCGCAAAGGCGCTGAGAGCGGCCAGAGTCTGGTCGTACCAGGCATCAAAATAGGCATCGGTCAGGAACTCGGCTTCGGCTTCCTCGGGGGTCTGCCCGGCAGCCAGCCGCTCCAGCACCGTGGCACGGTCGGCAGTGACACGGTCTTCCAGCGCGTACTGCAGGGTATTGCGGGCGCTCAGGGCAGCCGGGAAGGCATGGGTGGTGTAGAGCTTGCTGCGATCGATGGCATCAATGGACAGGCTCAGCACCTTGTGGATCCTGTCGGAGACCGTCAGGCCGCTGTTCTCAAGGGCAGATATGCTGTTGGCGGCATAGGTCACGGGCATATAGCCGGACTGCACCGAGAACTGCAGGTTGTTTTCCGGCTGGGTGAACCATTTCAGGAAGGCAACGCAGGCACTGATCTCGTCCTCGGTGCCCGGGATGACTACCATGCCGGCCCCCTGCTGGACGGCCACCGGCTCACAGCCTGCAAAGCTGGGGCAGGGCAGCGCGGCCATCTCGATGCCGTGGCTCTCGGTGTCGCTGGTCAGCACCTGGGTGGGGAAGAAGGAAGCGCTGGAGGAGGAACCGACATAGGCCAGCAGGCTGCCGATCTTGATATCGTCGCTGCGGAACTTGCCGCTGGCACTGCACCAGCCCTTGATGTAGGGGACATAGTAGTTATCCCACAGCTTGCGGAGGGTCGGCTTGTCAAAGTGCAGGGTCATCACGCCGTTCTCGGCATCAAAGATAGTCGTGCCCAGTTCCTGTGCGCCGCAGAGCAGGTAATTGGTCAGCGCGTCGCGGCCATACAGGGCCTTGCCGTCGTTGGGCGCAGCCGTCTGGGCATCGGTCCAGTCGTAGTATTTGTGTGCGGCCTCGTTCAGCCCCTCCACAGTGGAAAGATCCGCATAGGTCACGCCTGTGGCCTCGGCAAAGGGGGCAAAGTCGGTGGTGTTCAGGTAGAGCAGCTCAGTGGATTTTGCTATGGGAAAGACCTTGAGCTCCCCGTTGTTCATCAGGTCGCCTTCTTTGAGAAACCCGGCGATATAGGCAGACTTCTCTTTTTCGGTCAGGTAGGGGCTCAGGTCAACGGCAAGGCCCATCTGATCCAGCGTAAAGGCGGTGTCTGCGTAGGAGGAGACGATGTTGGGCAGCTTCTCGGCACCCACCTTGCCCTCGGCGGCGGCCAGCACGCTGGTCTCCAGGTCGTTCACGCTGCCCTGACTGGAGCTTTCGACCCGGATGTTCTTCTCTTTGCCCACGGTGGAGTTGAACTGCTCCACCAGCAGGTTGAAGCATTCCAGCTGATCGCCGTTGTAGTAGGTCCAGATCGTGATGGTGGTGGGCAGCTTGCTTCGGCCGCAGGCAGTGCCGCCCAGCGCCACGGCGGCGCACAGCAGCAGACTGACGGCAGAACGAAGGATTCGTTTCATTGACTTATCTCTCCAATTTCCGACAAAAACGGCTCACGGAAAAACGGCGCGTCCTGTCGTTTCTGAAATGATACCAGACGAAAACATTGTAACACTTTTTCGGGGCGGGGGCTACTGATTTTTGAAAAAACACCCGAAAGCAGACGAAAAAAGAAAGAATCTCTGGCCTGCGCTTCCATTTTTCGTAAAGTCTGGATATAATACAAGCATAAAATACAACAAAAAGAATGGGAGAGCTTATGGCACAGAAGAAGGACGAGGGCCTGAACGGCAACGAAAAGATCGAACAGGCAGTCTGCCAGTTACAGCAGGAGCCTACACAGGAGCAGCTGGCGCATACCCTGACCGTGATCCGGCGGAGGATGCGGGAAAACGGACAGGTCGTGGTGGCGGTGGAGCCGAACCCGGCCAGTGAGCAGATGCAGCTGCGGGCCCTCCGCACGGCCGATGGGGCCAGCTGGTGGTATGCCTTTACCAGCTTTGAAGAGGAGATGAAGGGCGCGGAAGCGGTGCAGTCTACCTTTCTGGTGGAGCTTGAAAAACTGTTGGATGCCGCACTGCAGGTGCAGGAGATCCAGGGCATCATCCTGAACCCCTGGAACCGCACCATCCAGCTGGACAAGACCCTGCTCCGGATCATCAAGGGATAAGCACGAAAGGGCCCGCCTGCCGCATTTTGGTGCGCGCAGACGGGCCCTTTTTATATGGTAAAGGAAGAAGGAGAATGGCAGATCAGGCCGCGTCGGTGCGGTCCTTCTTGAGCAGGCTCAGGATCACGGCACCCACCATGCTGCCAGCGGCCAGAGCCACGCAGTAGAGCAGGGCATGATCGACCACGGGGAACACGAAGATGCCGCCGTGGGGAGCGCGCAGGGCGCAGCCGAAGGTCATGGAGAGGGCACCGGCCAGCGCGGCACCGGCCACACAGCTGGGCAGGACGCGCAGCGGGTCGGCGGCGGCGTAGGGGATGGCACCCTCGGTGACGAAGCACAGGCCCATGACGTAGTTCACAATGCCGTTGCGGCGCTCGTCGGGGGTCCACTTCTTGGGGCAGAAGGTGGTGGAGAGGGCGATCGCGATGGGAGGAACCATGCCGCCCACCATGACAGCAGCCATGACCTCGTAGTTGCCGGAGGCCAGTGCGGCAGTGCCAAAGACGTAGGCAGCCTTGTTGAAGGGGCCGCCCATGTCAATGCTCATCATACCGGCAACGATGGCACCCAGCAGGACTTTGGAGGTGCCGCCCATGGCGTTGAGGCAGTTGGTCATGGCGGTGTTGATCATGCCCATGACCGGGTTGATGCCGCACATCACGGCACCGATGATGAGGATGCCGCCCAGCGGGTAGATCAGCATGGGGCGGATGCCGTTCAGGCTGGCTGGGAGCTTTTCGGTGATTTTCTTCAGGAACTCGACCACATAACCGGCCACGAAACCGGCCAGCAGAGCGGCCAGAAAACCGCCGGAGATGCCGGTGGTCTCACCATTGGCAAGGCCTGCAAAGTTGGTGCCGTTCATGGCCAGCACGCCGCCCGCAAAGCCCACGGCCAGACCGGGACGGTCGGCGATGGACATGGCGATGAAGCCTGCCAGAATGGGAAGCATGTAGCCAAAGGCGGCGCTGCCCACCGTCTTGAAGAAGGCGGCGATGGGAGTGTTCATGCCGAAGTTTGAGGGGTCGATGGTGTAATCGTCCAGCAGGAAGGCCAGCGCGATCATAATGCCGCCGCCCACCACAAAGGGCAGCATGTGAGACACGCCGTTCATCAGGTCCTTGTACACCTTGCGGCCAAAGCTGTCGCCGGAGGTCTCCTCCTCGGCAGCGGAAGCACCGCCCTTGGCGTGATAAACAGGAACTTCACCGTGGGCTACCTTTTTCAGCAGCTCCTCGGGCTTGTGGATGCCGTCATCCACCCGGGCAAACAGCACGGGCTTGCCGTCAAAGCGGGCGGTCTCCACATTCTTGTCTGCAGCCACGATGATGCCGTCACAGGCTGCGATCTCGGCGCGGGTCAGCACGTTCTTGGCACCATCGGAGCCGTTGGTCTCCACCTTGGTGGGCAGGTCCAGCTTGTCACCGGCCTTGGCCAGCGCCTCGGCGGCCATGTAGGTGTGGGCAATGCCGTTGGGGCAGGCGGTCACGGCCAGAATGCGGTAGCCGCTCTGGGGGATGGCCTGCTGGGTGAAGCTCTCCTCACCGAACTGGGCCTCTTCCTGTGCGTCGATGAGGGCAAGGAATTCGGCGGGGGTCCTGGCGGCCTTCAGCTTTTCCACAAAGTCCTCGTTCATCAGCATCTGCATCATGCGGGCCAGCATATCCACATGCAGGCTGCCGTTTTCGGGGGCTGCAATGGCAAAGAGCAGGTCGGTCTTGCCGTCATCTTCGGCGTTGTACTGCACCGGGGTGCTCAGACGCAGGGCGGCCAGGCTGGGCCGGGTGACCACATTCGTCTTGGCGTGGGGAACGGTGATGCCGTTGTCCACGTAGGTGGAGGCCTCATCCTCCCGGGCGTAGAGAGCCTTCTTGTAGGCTTCTGTGTCGGTGATATTGCCGTGGGTGGCCTGCAGCTCTACCAGCCGGGAGAGGATCTCGTCCCGGTTGGAGGCCGCAGAATCCAGCTCGATGGACTTTGCGGTGAATAATTCCGTAATGCGCATAAGGGTTCTCCTTTCTCTCTCTGTGCAACCCTCTCAGCTGCGGTCTGCGCCGCAGACCGCAAAGAGGGCTCTGCTTCAAATTTCCTGCATCAGTTCGGCAATCTTTTCTTTCGTTGCCAGCCCAAGGCTGAACGCGGTGGCGCTGCCGCAGGCGGTGCCCAGCCGGAGGGCCTGCTCATAGCTGCCGCTTTGCAGATAACCTGCCACAAAACCGGCCACCATGCTGTCGCCTGCGCCTACGCTGTTCACGACCTTGCCCTTGGGGCAGCCGATGCGGTGCACCTCGCCGTGCTCATCCACCAGCAGAGCACCGTTCCCGGCCATGCTCACCAGCACGTTCCGGGCACCCTTTTCCTGCAGGGCGCGGGCGGCGGCGGTGATCTCTGCGTCCGTTTTCAGCTCCCGGCCCACGATCTCGCCCAGCTCGTGATTGTTGGGCTTGATCAGGAAGGGGTGATAGGGGAGGACGTTGACCAGCAGATCCTGGGTGGCATCCACCACGGCCCGCACGCCGTGGCCCTCCAGCCCTGCCAGCAGCCGCTCGTAGGTGCTCTGGGAAAGGCTTTTGGGGATGCTGCCCGCCAGAATGAGGATGTCGTCAGGCTGCAGGGTGTCCAGCTGGGCTTCCAGCTGCTGCATGGCGCTTTCCGGGATGCTGGGGCCTGCGCCGTTCAGCTCGGTCTCGGTGCCCGCCTTGATCTTGACGTTGATGCGGGTCATGCCCTCGGCCAGATGGATGAAATCGGTCCGGAGCCCCTGCGCGGCCAGACCACGCTCCAGCCAGGCACCGGTCTCACCGGCCACAAAGCCCAGAGCCACGCTCTCACAGCCCAGCTCCCGGAGCACGCCGGATACATTGATGCCCTTGCCGCCCAGCACGCAGTCCTCCCCGGCGGCGCGGTTCACCTCGCCCACCTCAAGGGGCCTGTCGAGACGGACGACATAATCAATGGCAGGATTGAATGTAACAGTGTAGATCATACCTCGGTCTCCTTTATCAGAGTGTATTGCCGGTATTTGGGGTTGGGGCACCGGTTCGTCAGGATGGCACCGCTGTGCAGATCACAGATGACGGCGGGGTAGACCTGCGCGAATTTGGTGTCGTCCACCAGGAACCACGCCTCCCGCGCCCGGCGGATGACCGCAGCCTTGACGGCGGCCTCCTCGGGGTCTGGTGTGGTAAAGCCGGAACCCAGCGCCACGCCATTGGCTCCCATGAAGGCTTTGGTGAAATTGTACTGCTGGATGGCAGTCAGCGCAGCCGCCCCGATGATGGCCTCGGTCTGGGGCCGCAGCAGCCCGCCGGGCAGGAACACCCGGCAGCCTTTCTGGGCCAGCAGGCGGGCGTGGGCCACGCCGTTGGTCACATAGCTGGCGTTCAGGGCCGGGCCGCTCAGCGCCCGTGCCAGAGCCAGCGTGCTGGAGCCAGCATCCAGATAGATGAAATCTTCCGGCAGGATCAGTTCTGCCGCCGCCTGGGCGATGCTCTGTTTCTGGCTGACGGCCAGCTCTTCCTTGGCGGCCATGGTGGGTTCGTCGGTGCGGAAGGGGCTGTCCGGCAGGGTGGCCCCGCCGTGTACCTTGTTCAGTTTGCCCTGCTTGTCCAGCTCGTTCAGGTCGCGCCGGATGGTGGATTCGCTTGCGTTCAACGCCTCGCACAACTCCTGCACGGTGGCGGTGCGCTGCCGCGCCAGCAGATCCAAAATCAGGCTGAATCGTTCTTCTGCCAGCATCGGGAACATTCCCCCTTGTTCGATTTATATGATTGATTTTGATTGACGTTGGCGGGTTCTGACCGCCTTGCCCCCTTATTATAGCAAAATCTCAGTCAAAATCAATCAGATTCCGCCAAGTTTGAGTGACAAAATATTGCTCTGTTTTTTGGGCAGGATGCATAAAGAGTGGGATACAACAAAAAACCGACACTCCACAATGGAATGTCGGCTGAATCTCTCACCGCTTCGGTCTGGCTGTGCCAGTGCCTTGCGGAGCTCTCCTAATAGAGAAGCCAGGAATCAAGGTTACTTGTTCTGGATGTACTCGTCCATGGCCTTGGCGGCTGCCTTACCGGCACCCATGGCCTTGATGACGGTGGCGGCACCGGTTACGGCATCGCCGCCGGCGTACACGCCCTCACGGCTGGTCTTGCCCTCGTCGCCCTCGGTGACGATGCAGCCGTGCTTGTTGGTCTCCAGGCCAGGGGTGGTGGAGCGGATCAGGGGGTTGGGGCTGGTGCCCAGGCTCATGATCACGGTATCCACATCCAGCTCAAACTCGCTGCCCTTCTTTTCAATGGGACGGCGGCGGCCGGAAGCATCGGGCTCGCCCAGCTCCATCTCAATGCAGGTGATGGACTTGACGAAGCCCTCGTCGTTGGCGTGGATCTCCACGGGGTTGCACAGGGTCTTGAAGATGATGCCC
>UMDO01010499.1_pt1 | contig 15333 bp, 9 predicted proteins | sample 1964511 | NCBI WGS metagenome assembly UMDO01 (sample SAMEA4835996, study PRJEB28245) | human gut metagenome | biome: gut microbiome; material: fecal sample | place: Denmark | collected 2008 | reverse complement strand
GAGGATAAAAGAGTTGCGGAAATGAGGATAAAAAGAATATTACATAATTTTAATTTAAATGTTACAAGTTATGATTAAAAAATTATTTTCATTATTAGCATTGGCTTTAGTATGCCTGACAGCTGAAGCACAGACGTTTCAGTACGGCTATCCATTCGACTTAAAGTCGGATAGGTTTGATAAAACGGCAAAGAATCCGGCAACACGTGCCACAGCCTGGGAATACTTTACCTACATGAAAGACAATGAGTCTGCCCAATCTTTTGGTATTGCCCTTAAGGCTGAAACCATTGACTGCGCAATATTTGTACCGGGTTCATATGAAGGAAAAAGAATAGAGGAGATAAATTTCTATCTTACAAGTTCTACCGTTGTTTCTGATGTAAAGACATGGATTTCAACAACACTTCCAAGCAGTGCATCAAGCGCAGAGCTGTGCGTAGATGTAACAGACCCTATTGGATTATATGAAGAAGGCGTAAACACTGTGAAACTTGCATCACCATATACCATTCCTGCCAAAGGATGCTACGTTGGATACACATTCACAGTTACAAGCGTTACAAGCCAATTAGGTCAATATCCTGTAATAATCACCGACCAAGGTAACGGAGACGAAGGCGGAATGTACCTAAAATCACCGTCTATCAACGGATGGGTTAACGGCAAGCAATACGGCAACCTGCCAACAATGCTATACATCACTGGCGACAACTACCCTGAGAACGGTGCAAGCATTCCAAGCACATTCAAACAGGTGAACACAACAAGCGGCAACACAGAGGCAAACGCAGTAATTACCGTGACAAACAGAGGTGTAAACAATATAAAATCATTGAGCTACACTATTAAAGACGTTGCAAGCGGCAATGTTTCTGAAGAGAAGAATATAGAGATACCCTCTGACGTTGAATTCAGCTTAAACAGCAGCATGAATCTCAACATACCCATGCCTGCAGAGCAGGAATATAAAAAATATGTCAAAGAAATAACAATCACAAAAGTAAATAACGTAGCCAACGAGATTTCTGACGCCACCTCAACAGGAAACCTGTTTGTAGTGAGCAGCATCGTGCCGCGCAAAGTTGTTGAAGAAGAAGTAACAGCATCAGGTTGCCCATATTGCACACGTGGTATAGCCGGCATGGAGGCCATGGCAGACATGTATCCCGACAACTGGATAGGAATAGCAATACACGGTAGTGTAAACTGGACAGACCCGATGGTGATAAGCGACTACAACGAAGTAAACCTGCCGACATCACTTCCGGGAGCATTGTTGAACAGGAGTGTAGAAGTTGACCCTTATTTCGGATCAAGCGGCAACATGCTGGGTATATCCGACGACATAAAGGAACTGATAAACACATATCCGGAAGCAGAAGTGACCGTTAAACCTGTTTGGAAAGACGAAAGTCAAAACGTGATAACCGTTAATACAGACGTGAAGTTCGTCATCAACAATGTCGAGGCACCATACGCACTCGGATATGTCCTGGTAGCAGACGGCCTGAAAGGAACCTCGTCTAACTGGATGCAGTACAACGGTTACTACGGCGCAACCGGAGCTGAATCAGAGCCATACATATATGAATGGACAAAGAAAGGCGAATATGTGACATCAGTCCGCGGCTATTGTGTACCGCAGGACGAGATGGTTTATGACCACGTTGCAATAGCAGCAAAAAGCGTAAATAAAGGTATTGAAGGATCAATAACTGCCCCGCTTGTAGCCGAGCAGATACAGAGCCACCAAGTAGAATTTGACCTGACAAACGGCATAAAGTCATATACCACAAAAGAAGAGTTAGTACAGGACAAGAGCAAGCTAAAAGTTGTGGCCATGCTTATTAACACCCAAACAGGCGAAATAATCAATGCAGACGAAAAAGAAATAGCACCTTATGGTTCTTCAGGCATAAGTGGCGCAACAACAGAAGCTGCAGATGCAACAGAAATAGCACGCTACTCTATTGACGGAACAATGCTGTCTGCTCCTGCAAAAGGCATAAACATCATAAAGAAGTCTGACGGAACAACAAGAAAAGTGATTGTAAAATAAATGATACATATAACTTTAACAGAATGTTGATGCTTGATAAATAAATCTGCACAAAGAGCTATTACAAGTTATAACATAAAAAGAACCATATCAATTTCAATGCCGAATGATGATATGGTTCTTTCTTTTTATCCCAATCGCCATTAGGTTCTGAGAATCAAGTAGAATGGAAACTATTCTGTATGTCCATGAACCCTCCTCTGATAAGGATATTAACATTCCATCTTATGTTTGCTTCATTGCACCGATAGTTCCGAATAGCTATAGTTTTGGGAAGGGGTAACAACCTTACCCATAGTCATATACCTTATATGAAGTTTCTGTTCATCAGACCATATGTTTGCCGTCAGCTTCTTTCAGATGAAACCTTGCTATCAACGGAATGACTCCCGCCATAAGGGCTCATTGGGACTTATGCACATTAGCCAATAACCATACCAAGCATACAAAAAAGCGGTACGGGAATAACCCGCACCGCTTATGGTGTAATAACATCAGCCTTGAAATTATTCTTTCTCAGCTGTTTGCTTTTCGCTATAGTCAATCACGTTCTTACGGTTTGCCTGTATGCGGTCATAATCCTCACGTGAACCGACAATAATCTTTTCGAATTCACGCAGACCTGTACCGGCCGGGATAAGGTGTCCGCAGATAACGTTCTCTTTCATTCCTTCCAGATAGTCTACCTTTCCGCGGATAGCAGCCTCGTTGAGCACCTTGGTTGTCTCCTGGAATGATGCGGCAGACATGAAGCTCTTAGTTTGGAGAGCAGCACGTGTGATACCCTGCAGGATCTGAGTCGATGTTGCAGGAACGGCATCACGCACCTGAACAGTCTTAAGGTCGCGACGCTTCAGGGTTGAGTTCTCATCACGCAGTTTGCGAGCTGAGATAATCTGACCCTTCTTAAGAGTCTCGCTGTCGCCGGCGTCGGTAACAACTTTCTTACCCCATATACGGTCGTTCTCCTCAGCGAAGTCGAGTTTGTCGACAATCTCCTGCTCAAGGAAGGTTGTATCACCCGGATCATTGATCTGTACCTTGCGCATCATCTGACGAACGATGATTTCAAAGTGCTTGTCGTTGATCTTCACACCCTGCAGACGGTATACGTCCTGTACTTCGTTTACGATATACTCCTGAACGGCGGTAGGACCCTTGATTGAAAGGATGTCGTTAGGCGTAATAACACCGTCTGACAGAGGAGTTCCGGCGCGAACGGCATCGTGCTCCTGAACCAGAATCTGCTTTGACAGAGAAACGAGATACTTGCGCTGCTCGCCTGTCTTTGAGGTAACGATAATCTCACGGTTACCACGCTTAACCTTACCCATTGTAACCTCACCATCGATTTCACTCACTACAGCAGGGTTAGACGGGTTGCGGGCCTCGAAGAGCTCTGTTACACGTGGAAGACCTCCGGTGATGTCACCAGCCTTACCAACTGTACGAGGAATCTTAACGAGGGTTGCACCGGTCTTGACGGTCTGACCGTCTTCAACAACAACGTGACCACCCACAGGGAAGTTGTATGTACCGACAACATCGCCGTTCTTATCTACGATATCACAGGTAGGCACCTTGCTCTTATCCTTAGACTCAGTGATAATCTTTTCGGTAAGACCTGTTGTATCGTCGGTCTCAGAGTGGAACGTAACACCGTCGATAACGTCGCGGAACTTCAGCGTACCGGCATACTCGGTTACGATAACGGCGTTGAACGGGTCCCAACGTGCAATCATATCACCCTTCTTAACGATAGAGCCGCCCTTGAAGTAGAGTGAGCTTCCGTAAGGAACGTTCAGAGTAGAAAGCACGATGTTTGTGTTAGGATCAACGAAACGGATTTCGGCCAGACGGCTTACGACCATCTCACACTGAACCTCGCCATTGTCACCTTCTTCAACAAACGGCACGGTACGAAGCTCGTCGAACTCGATGCGGCTGTCGTTCTTGGCAACGATAGATGCATTGGCTGCAGCATTAGCAGCCACACCACCGGCGTGGAACGTACGAAGTGTAAGCTGTGTACCCGGCTCACCGATAGCCTGAGCTGCGATGACTCCGACAGCCTCGCCCTTCTGCACCATGCGGCTTGTGGCAAGGTTACGGCCGTAACATTTCATGCAGACACCCTTCTTGCTCTCACAAGTAAGCACAGAACGGATTTCAACGCTCTCAATTGGGCTGTCTTCTATAATCTGAGCTATAGGCTCTGTTATTTCCTCACCGGCAGCAACGATAAGCTCGCCTGTGTTAGGATGTATAATATCGTGAACTGACACACGGCCGAGGATACGCTCATACAGAGAAGAAATAACCTCATCGCCATTCTTCAATGCAGTACATACAAGTCCTCGCAGAGTTCCACAGTCTTCCTCTGTGATGATAACGTCGTGAGAAACGTCAACAAGACGACGTGTAAGATATCCGGCATCGGCAGTCTTCATAGCGGTATCCGCAAGACCCTTACGGGCACCGTGGGTAGAGATGAAGTACTCGAGCACGCTCATACCTTCCTTGAAGTTAGAAAGAATCGGGTTCTCAATAATCTGAGCACCTTCAGCTCCTGCCTTCTGCGGTTTTGCCATAAGTCCACGCATACCTGCCAACTGACGGATCTGGTCTTTAGAACCACGGGCTCCAGAGTCAAGCATCATGTAGACGGCATTGAATCCCTGGTCAGCCTCAGTCATCTCCTTCATCAGGACGTCACCCAACTCGTTATTTACGTGTGTCCAGGCGTCAATTACCTGGTTGTAACGCTCGTTGTCTGTGATGAATCCCATGTTATAGTTGTCGGTAATCTGACGTACTTCCTCATTACCTTTTGCAACGAGGTCGGCCTTCTCCTTCGGAATGATGATATCGTCAAGGTTGAACGACAGACCTGCCAGATATGCCATACGATAACCAAGGTTCTTGATACCGTCGAGGAACTCGCAGGCACGGGCAAAGCCCACAGCCTTAATTACGTCGGCAATAATATCGCGAAGGCTCTTCTTAGAGATAATCTTATTTACATAACCAACTTCTTCAGGTATGATGCCGTTGACAATCACACGGCCGACAGAAGTCTCAACCATCTTGTCAACAAGTTTTCCGTCTGCATCAAGGTCTTTCACAACAACCTTTACCTGAGCATGGAGGTCACACTTGCCTTCATTGTGCGCAATGATTGCCTCTTCCGGACCATAGAACGTAAGTCCCTCACCCTTTGCACCCGGACGGATTTTTGTAATATAGTAAAGTCCGAGCACCATATCCTGTGAAGGCACTGTGATAGGCGCACCGTTGGCAGGGTTAAGGATGTTGTGGCTCTGAAGCATCAGGATCTGTGCCTCGAGCACTGCCTCATTGCTCAATGGAAGGTGAACAGCCATCTGGTCACCGTCGAAGTCGGCGTTGAACGCAGTACATGCCAACGGATGGAGCTGAATAGCCTTACCTTCGATAAGTTTAGGCTGGAATGCCTGAATACCAAGACGGTGAAGTGTAGGCGCACGGTTGAGCAATACGGGGTGTCCCTTCATTACATTTTCAAGGATGTCCCAGATAACCGGCTCACGACGGTCTACTATCTTCTTGGCGCTCTTTACAGTCTTAACGATACCGCGCTCAATGAGCTTACGGATGATAAACGGCTTATAGAGCTCTGCAGCCATAAGCTTAGGCAGACCGCACTCGCCCATCTTCAACTCAGGACCTACAACGATAACTGAACGTGCTGAATAGTCGACACGCTTACCGAGAAGGTTCTGACGGAAACGTCCCTGCTTACCTTTCAGTGAGTCAGACAGAGACTTCAGCGGACGGTTAGAATCGCTCTTAACGGCGCTGCTCTTGCGTGAGTTGTCAAACAAGCTGTCGACAGCCTCCTGCAACATACGTTTCTCGTTACGGAGAATAACCTCAGGAGCCTTAATCTCCATAAGTCTCTTCAGACGGTTGTTACGTATGATGACACGACGATAAAGGTCGTTGAGGTCAGATGTTGCAAAACGACCACCATCCAGCGGAACCAACGGACGAAGCTCAGGAGGAGTAACAGGAATAATCTTCATGATCATCCACTCGGGCTTGTTTATGTTGCGGCTTCCGCGGAATGCCTCTACAACCTGCAGACGCTTGAGGGCTTCGGTCTTTCTCTGCTGAGAAGAGTCGCTGTTGGCACGGTCGCGAAGCTCATAAGAAAGAGAGTCGAGATCGATATTTACCAACAGATCATAGATTGCCTCGGCACCCATCTTGGCGATGAACTTATTCGGGTCTGTATCATCAAGATATTCGTTGCCGTCGGGCAGGTTGTCCATTATGTTTACATATTCGTCTTCAGTAAGGAAGTCCATCTTGTGAGAACCGTTGATTTCAACGCCCTCAGAGTCTGTACGGCCTTCCATTACACCCGGCTGTATTACGATATACTTCTCGTAATAAATTACAGAATCGAGTTTCTTTGTCGGTATACCGAGCAGGTAACCTATTTTGTTAGGCAATGAACGGAAATACCAGATGTGTGCAACAGGCACAACAAGCTCGATATGTCCGGTGCGCTCACGGCGCACTTTCTTCTCTGTAACCTCTACACCACAGCGGTCGCAGACAATGCCTTTATATCTGATGCGCTTATATTTACCGCAGGCACACTCATAGTCCTTTGTCGGACCAAAGATGCGCTCGCAGAAAAGTCCGTCGCGCTCAGGTTTATATGTACGATAGTTTATGGTCTCAGGTTTGGTAACCTCGCCAAAAGAACTTTCGAGGATTTCTTCCGGTGATGCAAGTCCGATAGTAATCTTCGTGAAATTACTCTTTATCTTTGAATCTTTCTTGAAAGCCATAATTCTTGTTTATATTTGTTATGTAAAGAGTTTCGTTATTAATCAAGGGTAACACTTAAGCCAAGACCACGGAGCTCGTGCAGCAGCACGTTGAGAGACTCCGGTATGCCCGGTGTAGGCATAGGCTCGCCCTTGACGATAGCCTCGTAAGCCTTTGAACGGCCCACAACGTCATCAGACTTGATGGTAAGGATTTCCTGAAGCACATGGCTGGCACCGAATGCCTCAAGAGCCCAAACCTCCATCTCACCAAAACGCTGACCACCAAACTGTGCCTTACCTCCAAGAGGCTGCTGTGTGATAAGAGAGTACGGACCGATGCTGCGGGCGTGCATCTTATCTTCTACCATGTGGCCGAGTTTAAGGAAGTATGTGATACCTACCGTTGCCGGCTGGTCGAACATCTCACCTGTCTCACCGTCATAGAGGTGTGTTGAGCAGAGACGCGGCAGACCTGCCTTGTCGGTCCACTCCTGAAGGTCGTCGAGTTTGGCACCGTCGAAGATAGGTGTTGCGAACTTTACGCCAAGACGTTTACCGGCAGCACCGAGAATAGCCTCAAATATCTGTCCGAGGTTCATACGTGAAGGCACACCCAGCGGGTTAAGAACCAAGTCTACAGGACGTCCGTCCTCGAGGAACGGCATATCTTCCTGACGTACAATCTTAGAAACGATACCCTTGTTACCGTGGCGACCGGCAAGCTTATCACCTACGCCGATCTTACGTTTCTTGGCAACGTAAACCTTAGCCATCTGCAGGATGCCTGAGGGCAGCTCGTCACCGATTGTAATTGCGAACTTACGGCGCTTGAGTTCAGCGTCCAGGAGCTTGTACTTCTTGATGAAGTTCATAATCAGCTTCTGTATCAGCTCATTAGTATGTTCGTCGTTAGTCCAGTTGTTTGACTGTATTCCGTCATATTCAAGGTTCTTCAGCTGAGCCATTGTGAACTTGCTTCCCCTTGTAATAATCTCGGCACCGGTATAATCCTTGATACCCATAGACGTCTTGTCGTCTGTAAGAGTGAGGAGCTTGTCAACAAGAATATCTTTCAAGTCGTCTATCTTGGCAGCATACTCTTCGTCGATCTTAGCCAGAACGATCTTGTCCTGCTGCTTAGAAGAACGTGTCTTAACGGCACGTGAGAACAGTTTCTTGTCGATAACGACACCGGTAAGAGAAGGATTGGCCTTAAGTGAAGAATCCTTCACGTCGCCAGCCTTGTCGCCGAAAATAGCGCGGAGCAGTTTCTCCTCAGGTGAAGGATCGCTCTCACCCTTAGGTGAAATCTTACCGATAAGGATATCGCCCGGCTCTACACGAGCACCAACTCTGATTATACCATTGTCATCGAGGTCTTTGGTAGCCTCTTCGCTGACGTTAGGAATGTCGCTTGTGAACTCTTCCATACCGCGCTTTGTCTCACGAACGTCGAGCGAATATTCATCCACATGTACTGAAGTAAGAATATCCTCACGCACTACACGCTCGTTTAGCACGATAGCGTCCTCATAGTTGTATCCCTTCCAAGGCATGTAAGCAACAAGCAAGTTGCGTCCGAGTGCCAGCTCGCCGTCCTCTGTAGCATATCCTTCTGTAAGGATGTCGCCCTTCTTTACACGCTGTCCCTTGTCGCAAATAGGACGGAGGTCAACGGTCATGTTCTGGTTAGTACGGCGGAACTTAGGTATTCTGTACTCCTTGAGAGCAGGCTCAAAGCTTACGAACTCTTCTTCCTCAGTTCTGTCATAAAGGATACGTATTGTAGTTGCATCAACATACTCAATTACGCCATCGCCTTCGGCTGTGATCATAGTACGTGAGTCAACGCATACCTGCTTCTCAATACCGGTACCTACGATAGGAGCCTCATTGTGAAGCAGAGGAACTGCCTGGCGCATCATGTTACTACCCATCAACGCACGGTGAGCATCGTCGTGCTCCAAGAAAGGAATGAGTCCGGCAGCAATAGATGCAATCTGCTGAGGAGATACGTCCATAAGGTCAACCTCCGAAGGAGGCACTACGGGGAAGTCGGCATCCTGGCGGCACTTAACCACTTCACGGATAAACGTACCGTCGTCGTTCAGCGGAGCATTACCCTGACCGATGATATGGTCTTCCTCCTCTTCAGCAGTAAGATAAAGTATATGGTCATTGTCGAGATCAACAATTCCGTCCTTAACCTTACGGTAAGGAGTCTCGATGAATCCCAACTCATTGATTTTAGCGTAAACACAAAGAGACGAGATAAGTCCGATGTTAGGACCTTCAGGGCTCTCAATAGGACAAAGGCGTCCGTAGTGTGTATAGTGAACGTCACGCACCTCGAAACCGGCACGCTCTCTTGACAGACCACCAGGACCAAGGGCAGACAGACGGCGCTTGTGAGTTACTTCGGCAAGCGGGTTGGTCTGGTCCATGAACTGTGACAACGGGTTGGTACCGAAGAACGAGTTGATAACACTCGATATTGTCTTGGCGTTGATAAGGTCTGTAGGAGTGAACACCTCATTGTCGCGAACGTTCATACGCTCTCTGATGGTACGGCTCATACGTGCCAGACCAATAGAGAACTGGTTGCTCAGCTGCTCGCCTACTGTACGTACACGGCGGTTGCTGAGGTGGTCGATATCATCTACAGTGGCGTTAGAGTTAACCAGCTGTATAAGATATTTGATAATTTCGATTATATCTTCTTTAGTCAGGATACGGACATCCATGTCTGTATCAAGACCTAACTTCTTGTTGATACGGTAACGGCCTACATCACCCAAGTCATAACGCTTGTCAGAGAAGAACAGGTTCTGGATAACCTCACGTGCACTTGCATCATCGGCAGGGTCTGCATTACGCAGCTGACGGTAGATGTAGAGCACGGCTTCCTTCTCAGAGTTACTCGGGTCTTTCTGTAATGTGTTGAAGATTATTGAATACTTGCTTGCAGAATCAATATCCTTGTGGAGAAGAACTGTCGAAGCGCCGCTGTCGATAATGTCGTCGATGTTATCCTTTGTGATTTCTGTCTCACGCTCCATGATAACCTCGTTACGCTCGATAGAAACAACTTCACCTGTATCCTCATCTACGAAGTCCTCGTTCCAGCTCTTCAAAACCCTCGCAGCAAGCTTACGGCCAATGGCATCCTTCATATTCTTCTTGTTGACCTTAACTTCCTCAGCCAGGTCGAATATCTGAAGAATATCCTTATCGGTCTCGAAACCGATAGCACGCAAAAGTGTTGTAACAGGCAACTTCTTCTTACGGTCGATGTATGCATACATCACATTGTTGATGTCGGTTGCAAACTCTATCCATGAGCCCTTGAACGGGATGATACGTGCCGAATAAAGCACCGTACCGTTGGCGTGAACGCCCTGTCCGAAGAACACACCGGGAGATCTGTGCAACTGTGATACAACAACACGCTCGGCTCCATTTATGATAAATGTGCCGTTATCAGTCATATAAGGAATTGTGCCGAGAAAAACATCCTGAATGAAAGTACCGAAGTCCTCATGGTCAGGGTCTGTACAATACAGTTTCATCTTAGCCTTCAGGGGCACGCTATATGTAAGTCCACGCTCAAGACACTCGTCGATAGTGTAACGGGGCGGGTCGATATAGTAATCCAAGAACTCAAGAACGAAATTATTACGTGTGTCGGTGATAGGGAAATTTTCAGCAAAGACCTTATACAAACCGTCATTCTTGCGTTCCTCAGGCGGAGTATCCAACTGTAAGAAGTCTCTGAAAGACTTTAACTGCACATCGAGGAAATCCGGATACGGCATCGGATTCTTCACGCTGGCAAAATTCACTCTGTTATCAACAATTTTTGAAGCCATTACAGATTTTTATTACCGTTAAAAATGCCACCTTGAAAATAAATGGCCGCAGATTTCAAAGTCATGAATCTTGACCTACACCTTGCAGCGGTGGTTGACTGCATGGTATTAATAAAAGACACAAAAAGGTTAAGACTCTCCGACTGGGAGAATCTTAACCCGAAATATTTTTTATTGTCTCAATTATTTGAGCTCAACCTTAGCGCCAGCCTCTTCGATAGCCTTCTTCAGGTTCTCAGCCTCGTCCTTAGACAGACCTTCCTTCAATGTAGAAGGAGCACCGTCTACGAGATCCTTAGCCTCTTTCAGACCAAGACCACAAGCCTCTTTAACGGCCTTAACTACCTGCAGTTTTGCACCACCAACCTCAGCGAGTACAACATCGAAAGATGTCTTCTCCTCAGCTGCGGCTGCAGCACCACCTGCAGCAGGACCAGCAGCAACAGCAACAGCTGCAGCAGCGGGCTCAATTCCATACTCGTCCTTCAGGACTGTTGCCAACTCGTTTACTTCCTTAACTGTCAAATTTACTAATTCTTCAGCAATAGCTTTAATATCTGCCATTTTATTTTAAATTTTAATGTTTTTAAATATTAATGTTTGGGTGTTAAAATTACTCAGGACGCTCGCCTAAAGTTTTGAGTACACCATGGATGGTGTGAGCGCCTGACTGAAGAGCAGAAACAACGTTCTTTGCAGGAGACTGCAGCAATGCAACAATGTCTGCAATAACTTCGTCCTTGCTCTTGAGAGCTGCGAGTTCTTCCAGCTTGTCAGCACCAACATAGATGCTTTCCTCTGCATAAGCAGCCTTCAATGCAGGAATACTCTCTTTTACATAACCTTTCAGCATCTTAGCTGGAACGTTAGCTGTGTTGCAGAAGAGAACAGCAGTGTTACCCTTCAGACAGCCATACAAAGGCTCATAATCAACATCCGAAGCCTCGAAAGCCTTGTGAAGAAGAGTGTTCTTTACAACGACCATCTTGATTTCGTTCTTGAAGCACTCGCGACGGAGCTTGCTTGTAGCACCAGCATTCATACCTGTTACATCAACGAGGTAGAAATGAGAATACTCTTTCAGCTTCTGACCGAGTTCAACAACTATAGTATCTTTTACTTCTTTCTTCATCTTACAAAACTTTTAGAGTTATTCAACTGATTTAGGATCAATCTTGATACCCTTACTCATAGTGCTAGAAATAAAGATACTCTTGATGTATGTACCTTTAGCAGCAGAAGGTTTCAGTTTAATAACAGTAGCGATAAATTCTTTCGCATTCTGATAGATCTGTTCCGGAGTGAAAGAAACCTTACCAATTGATGCATGGATGATACCGGCCTTGTCAACCTTGAAGTCGATCTTACCCTGCTTAACCTCCTTGACAGCCTTTGCAACGTCCATAGTTACAGTACCGCTCTTAGGGTTAGGCATCAAGCCACGCGGACCAAGAACACGTCCTAAAGGACCAATCTTGCCCATGCATGACGGCATTGTGATGATAACATCAACATCTGTCCATCCACCTTTGATCTTTTCGATATACTCGTCAAGACCTACATAGTCAGCACCTGCTTCTTTTGCAGCAGCTTCAGCATCAGGAGTACAAAGGCAGAGCACGCGTGTAACCTTACCAGTTCCGTTAGGCAGAGACACAACGCCTCTTACCATCTGGTTAGCCTTACGCGGGTCAACGCCCAAGCGTACATCAATATCAAGAGAAGCGTCAAACTTGGTAGTAGTAATATCCTTAACCAACCCTGCAGCCTCTTTCAAAGAGTATGCTTTCCCTGCTTCAACCTTATCAGCTACTGATTTTTGATTTTTTGTCAGTTTACTCATTTTCTTGAAGTTATAAATTATTTACCAGGGAAGTCCCCTTTAACTGAGATGCCCATACTTCTAGCCGTACCAGCAACAAGCTTCATCGCAGACTCTACGGTAAAGCAGTTAAGATCAGCCATTTTGTCTTCTGCAATGGCACGGATCTGATCCCATGTCACAGAAGCCACTTTTCTACGGTTAGGCTCGGCAGAACCACTCTTAACCTTGGCTGCCTCCAGCAGCTGAACAGCAGCAGGAGAAGTCTTAATTTCGAAGCTGTATGACTTATCGGTGTAGTAAGTGATAACAACCGGAAGCACTTTTCCAGCCTTATCCTGAGTTCTGGCGTTGAATTCCTTGCAGAATCCCATGATGTTAATACCCTTTGAACCGAGAGCCGGTCCAACTGGTGGTGAAGGATTCGCAGCGCCACCTTTAATCTGTAATTTGATTAATCCAGCAACTTCTTTAGCCATTTCTTTTGTTAATTAAAAAAATTTGAGATTTTATAAAAGAACACACGTGTCCGTAACAACACGTTATTCTTTTGCAACTTGCATAAAACCTAATTCCAATGGAGTTTTACGTCCAAAGATCTTAACCATAACCTTAAGTTTGTGCTTCTCGGTATTCACTTCTTCAATGACACCGCTAAAGCCGCTGAACGGTCCATCAGTAACCTTCACTGTCTCGTCAACACAGAACGGAATATTTACTTCTTCCGTCAGCACTGACTCTTCAGCCGTTCCAAGGATACGGTTGATATCAGACTGCTTAACAGGGGTAGGATTATCCAATCCGCCCAAGAAGCCAAGTACGTTAGGTATGAAGCGCAGTGTATGTGCCACGTCTCCTTTCAGTTCTGCCTCTACGAGGACATAGCCCGGGAGAGAAATCTTCTCTTTAACCACACGCTTGCCATTACGCAAAGAAGCATGCTTCTCCATAGGTATAAGTACCTGAGAAACATAAGTTGAAAGAAGCGTGTTGTGCTTAAGTTCGGCATCGATATATTCTTTTACCTTAGCCTCCTTACCACTGACAGCACGCAATACATACCACTTTTTTCCTGATTCAGCCATTTTCCTTTTTACGATTAATTAGGATAGATCGTACTCATAACAAACCGGAACACGGAATCCATAATGAACACTACAACTGCAATGATCAAGGAAGCAGATAATACAACCATTGCACTATGAGTAAGTTCGGCACGTGTCGGCCATGTTGTTTTATGCACAAGTTCTTCGTAACAAACTTTGCAGTAATTTGCGAATTTTTTAAACATATTATCTTTATTTTGGCACGGGAAGAGAGGCTCGAACTCCCGACACCTGGTTTTGGAGACCAGTGCTCTACCAACTGAGCTATTCCCGTAAAATAGGTTCTCGCCGGAAGACGAGAACCTAAAACTTATATCATTGATAATGATTAATCGATGATTTCAGTAATCTGACCAGCACCTACTGTACGACCACCTTCACGGATAGCGAAGCGCAGACCTACGTTCAATGCAACAGCGTAGATAAGCTCAACAGTGATTGTTACGTTATCACCAGGCATTACCATTTCTACGCCTTCCGGCAGAGAGATTTCACCTGTACAGTCCATTGTACGGAGGTAGAACTGAGGACGATACTTGTTTCCGAACGGAGTGTGACGTCCACCTTCTTCTTTCTTCAGTACATAAATCTGAGCCTTGAACTTCTTGTAAGGTTTGATCTGACCCGGGTGGCAGAGTACCATACCACGCTTGATTTCGTTCTTGTCGATACCACGGAGAAGCAGACCTACGTTATCACCAGCTTCACCTTCGTCAAGAATCTTACGGAACATCTCAACACCAGTTACAACTGACTTCTTATCTTCACCAAGACCGAGGAGTTCAACTTCGTCACCAACCTTAACACGGCCAGTCTCGATACGACCTGTAGCAACAGTACCACGACCTGTGATTGAGAATACGTCCTCAACAGGCATCAGGAACGGTTTGTCGAGGTCACGCGGAGGCAGCGGAATCCACTCGTCAACAGCAGCCATCAGCTCCATTACCTTCTCTTCCCACTTCTCAACACCGTTAAGTGCACCAAGAGCAGAACCGCGGATAATAGGAGTATTGTCGCCATCATACTCGTACTGATCGAGAAGCTCACGCATTTCCATCTCAACGAGCTCAAGCATTTCCTCATCCTCAACCATATCGCACTTGTTCAGGAATACAACCAGACGAGGAACGTTTACCTGACGAGCGAGAAGCACGTGCTCACGTGTCTGAGGCATAGGACCATCAGTTGCAGCAACAACGATGATAGCACCATCCATCTGAGCAGCACCTGTTACCATGTTCTTTACATAGTCAGCGTGTCCCGGGCAGTCAACGTGTGCATAGTGACGGTTTTCTGTTTCATACTCTACGTGTGCTGTATTGATAGTAATACCACGCTCTTTTTCCTCAGGAGCGTTATCGATAGAGTCAAAAGACTTAACTTCAGAAAGACCTTTCTTTGCCAATACTGTTGTGATAGCAGCAGTCAGAGTAGTCTTACCGTGGTCTACGTGACCAATTGTACCAATGTTTACATGGGGTTTGGTACGGACGAATGTCTCTTTAGCCATAGCTTTACTTTTTATTTATTGTTAATGAATAATCGTGTATTTTTTCTGTTTTTAAAAAATTAGAAAGTCGTAGAGCTGTAACCGAGATTTGAACTCGGGACCTCTTCCTTACCAAGGAAGTGCTCTACCACTGAGCTA
>UMDO01016504.1_pt1 | contig 16589 bp, 16 predicted proteins | sample 1964511 | NCBI WGS metagenome assembly UMDO01 (sample SAMEA4835996, study PRJEB28245) | human gut metagenome | biome: gut microbiome; material: fecal sample | place: Denmark | collected 2008 | reverse complement strand
CCGCCCGCCTGCGTCGGTCTGCTCGGACGGGAAGCGGAAGCCGCCTGTCCGTGTCCGCTCCATCCGCCGGAAGGTGCGGTGGGCTGTGGTGGCGTGGGCTACTCCGTCGTGAGGGCTGCAGGCCGCCCAGCCGGAGAATTCTGCCGGGAGCAGCTGCCGCTGGCCCTTCTGGGCCAGATACCAGCAGTCATCCTCGGCGCTGTACACAAAGTCGCAGGAGACCCGCCGGGGGCGGTTGGCCTCGGTGTTCCGGGGCTTGGGGCGGAGGGCGATGGCCCGCCCGGTGAAGTAGCGGGCAAAATCCGTCACCGCCATCGTGCAGTTCACGGCCCCGTCGCTGTCGGCGGTGGGGTCGTTGAGCAGGACATAATCGGCGAGGACCGCGTCATCGTGGCCGAAGCCCCGCAGACCCATCCAGACTCCGATGGGGTCCCGCTGGCCCCGGATGCGGCGCTCGATGCGCACGGCTACGGAACAGCCGTCGTGTATCTGCTCCCGCAGGTCCTGCAGGTCCATCCACGCCTGCCAGCAGGGAAAACCGCAGCAGCCTGCTGCCGCAGCGGCGAAAGCGCCGTTGCTGGTGCTGCCGGTGGTCTTGTCCTCCATGACGTAGGCCACCTCTTCGGGCAGGATGTCCTCGCCCCAGCGGTTCATCAGGGCCGCCATCACCAGCGGCAGGTCCATGTCCCGGCCAAAGCTGGGGTCATGGGCCGAGAGGCAGTATTCCGGTAAGTACAGGCGGCGGTTGATGGGGTGGCCGCTCTGCTTATCCCACGCAAGGGGGCGGACCGCCGCCGCCAGCAGCCGGAGCGCCGGGGTGACTTTATCGTCGTTGGTCGAAAGATTGACCTGAAGCTGGACGCCGGTGCCGCCGCCGGGCAGCGCCACCGTCACGGTGTCGCCCATCAGGAAGATGAGGCCGTCGTCGCTGTGGGTGCTGATGCTGGCCCGGGGGTAATCCGGCGCCCACTTGCCAAAGCTCATCCAGCCCGTCCAGCTGCCGCCTGCGTAGACGCGGCAGCGCACCTCCACCATCGTGTTCTGGGGCGCGTGGGCGTTCCAGCTGACGTTCAGGTTGCAGAAGGCCGGCATGGCGAACTCGGGCGTCGTGTAGCTGCCGTATTGCAGGTACCGCCCGGCCACGCTGTCCAGCACGACGCTGCCGTTGTCCAGCGCTACATTATCGAGCTGTCCGCGGGAAAATGTCTCCGTGCCCTGCAGCACCAGATTGTTCCGCTGTTCCATTGCACGCATCCCCTTTCCGCGTCGGTGTGTCATTTATTCCTCGTCGTCGCTGCGCTCCTCGGCCATCTCAGCTTCATACTCGGCGTCGTGGAGCTTGCGGATGTTCTCCTCGATGTGGAACACCCGGTCGAGGTCGCCGTAGACGATCTGGCTGGTGATCTCCACCTGGAACCAGAAGCCGAACACCAGCATGAGCAGCAGGCCCAGCGGCATACAGAGGATGACGAGGCCCCAGAACAGTACCGTCACGAGAGACGCAGCCAGTGCGTGGGGCAGGAAAGCGATCATGCAGTTGACGCTGTTCTTGAGGGTCTGGCCGAAAGGCTGGTCCAGCAGGACCACCTGGGGCCACATGTAGGAGAACAGCATGTGGAAGATGACGAGGTTGAGCACCGTGGCCACCCACATGCCTACGCCGACGTTGGTGCCGTGGTAGAGCAGGTTGAAGCAGAAGTACACGAGGAAGATCTGCACCGTGACCACGACGCAGTAGAGCACGCCCGGCAGGATGCTGGCTTTGAAGTTCTGCTTGAAAGCCTTGCGGTAGGTGGTCCACCAGTAACCGGCCTCATCGCGCAGAGCGCGCAGGACGGTGTCGTACATGCCTGCCAGCACCGGACCGGCCAGGATGCCGCCCACGGCAGCGCTGAGCACCATGACGGGCAGGCTGTTCATCAGGAAGCCGATGTACACCAGACAGATGACGGGCAGAAAGCCCAGACAGGTGAGCAGGTTTGCAAGGAACATCCCGCTCATATCCCGGCCCACCAGCTCGAAGAAGCGGCCTACGCCGGTCTTGCGGGGGGCGTCCTTTTCGACGCCCGGCCCGGACTTGAAATCGTTTGCAGAAGGGAACAGACTCATGTTGTGTGAATATCCTCTCTCGCTGTCCCGAAAGACGGCTTACATTGCGCAGCACGGTTTTGGCAGGAAACGCCATTGTGCTGGCTTTCTGATTATAAATATACCCGGATTTTGTGGATTTTGCAAGCCGCAAAGCCCTCTAAATGTAAAAAAAGTATTTCCTCTCCCTTTTTGGGGCGGAGTGTGATACAATAGAAACGGCTTTTTGAGCCAGAAGGAGGTATCGCTCTGTGAGCATTTTCCGCACCATTGCGTTATTCGTTTATCTGTTCGGGTACATGATCGTCCATTACAGTGTGCTGTGCAAAGCCGAGCGTGCGCAGGCCGCAGGCGACACCGAGAGGGTGCGCCAGCTGGTAAAAAAGCACATCCCCCATTGGAGCAAAGGCATCCTGAACGTCACCGGCGTCCGGCTCAGCGTCGAGGGACTGGACAACATCCCGAAGGATGGCCCCTGCGTCTTTGTGGCGAACCACCGCAGTTATTATGACATCCCGCTGCTGCTGGCCGGCCTCGATGAGCCCTACGGCATCCTCGCCAAGGAAGAGCTGGGAAAAATTCCTCTGCTCAACCGCTGGATGAAGCTTCTGGGCTGCGTTTTCGTCCAGCGCGACGATGTCCGCGCCTCGGTGCGCGCGTTGAACGACGCCACCGCCATCGTGGAGAGCGGCAGGAGCTTCATCATCTTCCCTGAAGGCACCCGCTACAAGGGCGAAGAGGGCGGCGCCGGTGAGTTCAAGGCCGGTGCCTTCCGCATTGCGGTCAAGACCGGCGCGCCGGTGGTGCCGGTGGCCATCTCCGGCGCACGGGGCCTGTTCGAGGCCCACGGCAACCGTGCCACCCCCGGCACGGTACATGTCCGGGTGCTGCCGCCCATCCAGACGGCAGGCATGAGCCGGGCCGAGCAGAAGCAGCTGCCTGACGCCGTCCGCCAGACCATTCTGGCAGAGTTATAACTTTTTTGGAGGACACTGCCTCATGGCAAGCTACCGTTACGAGCGCGACATCGACCCGAAAGACATTGCCCCTCGCAAGGAAAGACAGTACACCCGCAAGGAGCGCTGGGCCAACTGGTGGGACTATAACCTGAAATGGGTCATCATCATCGGCATCGCTGCGGCTTTTGTGGCCTACAACTTCATCGGACAGTATTTCTTTGTCACCAAGCCCGATTATAACGTGGCCGTGGTGGCTCCCTACTATCTGCCCGAGGACACCGTGAACGCTTTGCAGGATGCACTGGCCGCCTACGGCGAAGACCGCAACGGCGACGACAAGGTGGTCGTGACCCTCAACGTCTACACCCTCGACTACTCCGACACTGAGACCCAGACCGAGAGCGCTGCTTATCTGACCATGGCTGGAACTACCAAGCTGGCCACTGACGTACAGGGCGGCCTCAGCTCTGTCTTTCTGCTCTGGGACCCGGCGGGCTTTGAAGAAAGCACCGGCTCGCTGCGGTATCTTGACGGAACTCTGCCCGCCGCCGACAGCGACGAGGACTGGTGGAACATGGTGTACAAGTGGGACGACTGCCCGGTCCTGGACAGCCTCGACCTCGGTGATTACGGCCCCGACACCACCCAGAGCAGGAGTGGTTCCAGTCAGGAGTATATGTCCCAGTTCTATGTGGGAATGCGGGGCGCGTGGAACAGCGGCACTGCGGATAACCTCGCAGGAGGCGAAGAATTCTGGCAGAAGCTGACCGAAGGCGCTGTCTCCACGGCATCCCCGGAGGGCTGAGCCATGCGGTACCGTGTTCTCTCCAAGGGGAAGGCAAAGCATCTCAGCATCCCTGAAAAGCCTGCCGAAAAAACTGCATCTCTGAAGGCTGCCGACCTCGACAACCCCTATGGCCGGGTGTTCGGCACCCCCCGTAGCAGGGAAGACCTGCGCAAATAAGCAAGAACGCCCTCTCCGGCAATGCCGGAGGGGGCGTTTTGGTTGCAATCTCTTCGCGTTGACGGCCCCGGATTTGAAATATTATCTACTCTCAAAGAGAGCCGGGCTTGTTGTTTCCTCATCCGGGTTATGGTATACTTACTAGGTATCATTGCTGTAGGAACTGAAATTTTACCCAAAGGATGTGGAAAGATGGACACACTGGAACAAGCCCGCGCCGAGATCAACGCGGTGGACGCGCAGCTAGCTGCCCTGTTTGAGCGGCGGATGGCCGCTGTGCTCAGCGTAGCCCAATACAAACAGGCCCACGGCCTGCCGATTTTTGACGCCGCGCGGGAGGCGGTGGTGCTGGAAAAGGCTGCGGCCCGCATCCAGAACGCTGCCCTCCGGCCTTACTATAAAGACCATGTCCAGAACATGATGGATGTCGCCAAGCAGTACGAAGCTGAGGTGCTGGGCCGGAACCGCGCCGCCTATCAGGGCGTGGAAGGCGCTTTCGCCCACATCGCGCTGCGGGCGCTCTTCCCCCACGCGGAGGCTGTCAGCTACCCGACGTGGGACGAGGTGTTCGATGCCGTCAGCCGGGGCGACACCGCCCACGGCGTTGTGCCGTTTGAGAACAGCCATGCAGGCGATGTCTCCGCTGTCCTCGACTTGTGCTACAACCACCCCGAGCTGTGGGTGGTGGACGTCTACGACCTGCCCATCTCCCAGAACCTGCTCGTCCTGCCCGGCACCCAGCTGGCCCAGCTCAAGCACGTTTACAGCCATCAGCAGGCCATCGCCCAGAGTGAGACGTTCTTAAAGCAGTTCCGTCTGCCCGCCACGGCCATGCCCAACACGGCCATGGCCGCAAAGTTCGTGGCCGAGTCGGGCGACCCGTCCAAAGCCGCCATCGCCAGCGCCGAGACAGCCGCCCTCTACGGGCTGGAAGTCCTCGTCCCCAGCATCAACACCGACGGCGACAACACCACCCGCTTCATCGTCCTCAGCCGCGAAAAGCCCACAGTGGGCAACCGCTTCTCGCTGCTGTTCACACTGGACAACAAACCCGGCAAGCTGGCTGAGGTTATCCAGGTCATTGGCCGCTTCGGCTACGACATGGAGTCCATCAAGAGCCGTCCGCTGCCCCATGTCCCCTTTGATTATTATTTTTACGTCGAGCTGGTGGGCGACCCCTCCGCCGACGAGACCGCCGCGCTGCTGCGTGAGCTGGACCATACCTGCCGCACAGTGCGGCTGTTAGGAGTGTATACAAAATGAGTGGATTTATCGGCACCAAGCTCACCATGAATCTGGGTGAGCGCAGCTATGACATCATCCTGAAAAACGGCGCACTGGAAAATCTGTACCAGTTTGCCCGCCTCGACCGCCGGGTGGCGGTGGTGACGGACGCAGGCGTTCCCGCCGAGTACGCACAGCGTGTGGCCGACCAGTGCCGCGACGCAAAAATTATTACTGTCCCGCAGGGCGAGGCCAGCAAGAGCATGAAGATCCTCGAAAGCGTCCTGCGCCAGATGCTCGAGTTCAACATGGGCCGTGGCGACCTCGTCATCGCCGTCGGCGGCGGCGTCGTGGGCGATCTGGCGGGTTTTGCCGCTTCCATCTATATGCGCGGCATCGACTTCATCAACTGCCCCACCACCACCCTCTCGATGATCGATTCCTCTATCGGCGGCAAGACCGCTGTGGATCTGGGGGAGACGAAGAACATCGTCGGTTCCTTCTGGCAGCCCAAGCTGGTCATCGTAGACCCCAGCACCCTCGCCACCCTGCCCCGCCGCCAGTACATCAACGGTCTGGCCGAGTCGGTGAAGGCCAGTCTGCTGGCCGACCCGGAACTGTTCGCCATCTTTGAAAAGGGCGACATCGACGAGCAGATCGGCGAGATCATCTACCGCAGCCTCCGTTTCAAAAAGAGCATCGTCGAGCAGGACGAGACGGAGCATGGAATGCGCAAGGCCCTCAATTTCGGCCACACCATCGGCCACGGCATCGAGGCCGTCAAGGGCGTCAAGGGACGCCGCACCGTGGGCCTCTACCACGGCGAGTGCGTGGCTCTGGGGATGCTGCCGATGATCGAGTCCAAGGCACTGCAGAAGCGCGTCCGTGCGGTCTACCGCCGTCTGGGCCTGCCCCTGCGTACCGCCTACAACAAGGACAAGGTCTACGCCGAGATGCTCCACGACAAAAAGGCACAGGGCGGCCAGATCACCGTCATCAAGGTGCCGGGCCTGGGCTGCTGGCGCGCGGAGACCATCCCGGTGGAGGGTCTGCGCCCCCTGCTGGGCATGGAGGACTAAAGCCATGAAAAACACCTTTGGCAGCGCATTGGCGCTGACCATCTTCGGCGAGAGCCACGGCAGGGCCATCGGCGGTGTGCTGGACGGCATGGCTGCTGGTGTGCCGGTGGATGAGGAATTCATTGCCGCCTGCATGGATAAGCGCCGCGCCCGGGGCGACGGGCTTTCGACGCCCCGCGTGGAGGCCGATAACGTACAGCTGCTCTCCGGCGTCGTGAACGGTCACACCACCGGCACGGCCATCGCGCTGATGATCGAAAACCAGAACACCCGCAGCGGCGACTACGCCAAGACGGCTGACCTTCTCCGCCCCGGCCACGCGGACTATACCGCCTACGCCAAATACCACGGCTTTCAGGACGCCCGGGGCGGTGGACACTTTTCGGGCCGCATCACTGCCGCGCTGGTGGCAGGCGGTGCCATCGTGCTGGGTGCGCTGAACCGCGCCGGCATCGACATCACCACCCACATCGCCCGCTGTGCCGGCATTTCCGATACGCCCTTTGCGCTGGACGATGCCGCCGCACTGGCCGCTCAGGTGAGCGTGCTGGAAAGCAGGGACGAGGGCTTCGCCCTACTGGATGCTTCCGTCGAAGAGCCGATGAAAACGGCCATCCGTGCCGCCGGTTCGGAGGGCGACAGCGTGGGCGGCATCCTTGAAACAGCCATTCTCGGCCTGCCCGCCGGTGTGGGCGAGCCGTATTTTGACAGCGTGGAGAGCCTTATTTCCCACATGGCGTTTTCGGTGCCTGCCGTGAAGGGCATTGAGTTCGGCACCGGCTTCGGCTTCGCCGACCTGAAAGGCTCTGAGGCCAACGATGCCTTCCGCATGAAGGGCGATTCGGTGGTCACGGCCACCAACCACAACGCGGGCATCAACGGCGGCATCACCAACGGAATGCCTGTCGTCTTCCGCACCGCTGTCAAGCCGACGCCCAGCATCTACAAAAAACAGGAGACGGTGGATTACATTGCAAAGCAGGACGCGCCCCTCTCCATTCAGGGCCGTCATGACCCCTGCATCGTGCCTCGCGCCGCCATCGTCCAGACCTGCGCCGCCGCGCTGGCTGTGGGCGATTTGATGACCGCCCGCTATGGCACCGCATGGATGGAGCGGCCCACCAGCTACCGCAGGGAGGGACTGTGATGGAATACGGACTCATCGGCTCGAAACTGGGCCATTCCTACTCGAAGATCATCCATGAAATGCTCTGCGGCTACCACTACGACCTCTGCCCGCTTCCCACCGAAGAGGAAGCCCGGGTTTTCCTGACCAGGCGGCAGTTCAAGGCCATCAATGTCACCATCCCCTATAAGCGGCTGGTGATGGAATACTGCACCTACATCGACCCCCGGGCCAAGGCCATCGGCGCGGTGAACACTGTGGTCAACAAGAACGGCCTGCTCTACGGCTACAACACCGATTATCTCGGCTTTGCCCACCTATGCGACGCCCACGGCGTCGATTTTGCGGGCAAAACCGTCCTCATCCTCGGCACCGGCGGCACCCACAACACCACCAGCGCCGTCGCCCGCGACAAGGGCGCGGCCAGAGTGCTCACCGTCAGCCGGACGCCGGACGCCGCCAAAGGCCAGCTCTCCTATGAAGAGGCTGTGTTCAGCGGCGCACAAATCGTCATCAACACCACCCCCGCCGGAATGTACCCCAACGTGGGCGTGTGCAGTCTGGACGTGGCAAAAATGCCCGGGCTGGAAGCTGTGCTGGACGTGGTGTACAACCCCGATAAGACGGAACTCATCCTCCGGGCCGAAGAGGCCGGGGTCCCGGTGGCTGTGGGCGGCCTCGAGATGCTGGTGGCGCAGGCCGTGTACGCCGCCGAATACTTCCTCAGCCGAAAGTTCGACGACGCAGCAGGGGAGATCGGCCGCATCACTGCCGCACTCCGCCGCGATATGCTCAACGTGGCCCTCATCGGAATGCCCTCCAGCGGAAAATCTACCGTGGGCCGTGCATTGGCCGAGAGGCTGGGCAAAAAGTTCATCGACCTCGACGAGGAGATCGTCAAGGCCGATGGCCGCAGCATCCCCGACATCTTCGCCGCCGAGGGTGAGGACGGCTTCCGTGCGAAGGAATCCGCCCAGACCGCCCGCTTTGCCAAAGAGGGACGACAGCTGCTCTCCTGCGGCGGCGGCATCATCAAGCGGGGCGAGAATCTGCGGGCGCTGCATCAGAACGGCGTCGTGCTCTTCCTCGACCGGCCCCTGGATGCGCTGACGGTGGGCGGCGGACGTCCGCTCTCGTCCAGCACCGAGGCGCTGAAAAAGATGGAGGCGGAGCGCCGCCCCCTGTATCTCGCGGCGGCAGACGCCGTTATCCCGAACAGCGGCACGGTGGAAGACGCCGTGACCGCCGCAATGGAGGCACTGGATGAAATTTTTAGTCATTAACGGCCCCAACCTCAACATGATGCACTTCACCGAGCCGGGCGTGGCCGGTCAGCTGGATTATAACGGTCTGCTGGATTACCTCGAGCTGTGCTGCACCCAGATGGGCATGGAAGTGGAATTTTTCCAGTCCAACCACGAGGGCGACCTCATCGACGAGATCCAGTCTGCCGCAGGCCGGGCCGACGGCATCATCCTGAATCCCGGCGGCTACGCCCACTACAGCGTCGCCATCCTCGACGCGCTGCGCCTCTGCGGCGTGCCTGCCGTGGAAGTGCTGCTCAGCGAGCCTGACGAGCACGAGCCCTTCCGCAAGACGGACATCGTCTCGTTCGGCTGTCAGGGCCACTTCATCGGCGAGGGCATCAGCGGCTATCTCCACGCTGCCGCCTATCTGGCCCAGCTGCTGCGGCTGGACGGCAGTGCGCACACCCATTTAGTGATGTAAGAAATCGACTCTCTTCCGCTGGAAAGCAGAGCAAAGAGGGCGCGGAAAAGAAGGATAGAAAGGAAAAAATTTATGATCATCTCCACCAAAAAGGGTACCCCGAAGGAAGAACTCGAGAAAATCGTTGACCGCTTTGAAAAGCAGGGCCTCGACGTCACCCTCATCACCGGCAAGGACTACAATGTCTTCGGCCTCGTGGGCGATACCACCAAGATCGACGAGCGCGACGTCCTCGCCAATCCCTGGATCGACAACGTGACCCGTGTTTCCGCTCCCTATAAGCGTGCCAACCGCCTGTTCCACCCGGCAGATTCCGTCATCGACTGCGGCGGCGTGAAGATCGGCGGCAAGGAGAAGATCGCTGTCATGGCCGGCCCCTGCAGCATCGAGAGCGAAGAGCAGGCCCTCCGCATCGCACAGGGCGTCAAGGCCGGCGGTGCGACCCTCTTCCGCGGCGGCGCTTACAAGCCCCGCACCTCTCCCTACTCTTTCCAGGGCCTCGAGACCGAGGGCATCCTCGACATGGTGAAGGCCCGCGAGGCCACCGGTATGCCCATCGTCTCCGAGCTAATGAGCGAGGAGCGCATCCCCGAGTTCGAGGAGTATGTGGACGTGGTGCAGATCGGCGCCCGCAATATGCAGAACTTCCAGCTGCTCAAGGCTGTGGGCAAGATGCACAAGCCCGTTCTGCTCAAGCGCGGCCTCTGTAACACCATCGAAGAGTGGATCATGAGCGCTGAGTACATCATGGCCGGCGGCAACGAGCAGGTCATCCTCTGTGAGCGCGGCATCCGCACCTTCGAGAAGTACACCCGCAACACCCTCGACCTCTCCGCTGTGCCTATCATCCACGAGAAGACCCATCTGCCCGTCATCGTGGACCCCAGCCACGCCACCGGCAAGGCAAACCTTGTGGAGCCCATGATGATCGCCGCTGTCGCCGCCGGTGCCGACGGCCTTGAGGTGGAAGTCCACTACGACCCCCGCCACGCATGGAGCGACGGCGCACAGTGCCTGACCCCCGATGCCTTTGCGCAGGCTATGGCAAAGTGCCGTCAGGTCGCATGGGCTATTGGCCGGGATATGTGATATGAATGCTACGATAAAACGCGCCCCCGGCGGCATCGGCGGCACCATCACCGCGCCGCCCAGCAAGAGCATGGCGCACCGTGCGGTGCTCTGCTCGGCGCTGGCCGAGGGTGCTTCCCACATCGAAAACCTTGAATTCAGCAAGGATATTTCTGCCACCCTCTCCGCCGCCGGGCAGCTCTGCGCCAAAGTGCGCACCGGTGCGGATCGTGCCGTCGTGGAGGGTCTGGGGAGCTTTCTGCCCGTCAGCGCTCCGGTGGACTGCTGTGAGAGTGGAAGCACCCTGCGCTTTCTCATCCCCATTGCCAGCCTCACCGGGCAGAAAGTGACCTTTGTTGGCCGCGGACGGCTGATGGAACGCCCTCAGACAGTATACGAGAAGTTGTATCAGGAGCAGTCTCTCCGATTTGAACAGTCTTCGGCGGGCCTGACCGTCGAAGGAACTCTGAAAAGCAGCGAATACGAGCTGGCGGGCGACGTGTCCAGCCAGTTCATCAGCGGATTGCTGTTTGCCCTGCCGCTGCTGGCAGGCGACAGCACCCTCCACCTTATCCCGCCGGTAGAGAGCCGCAGTTATATCGAGATGACCCGGGCGGCCCAGCGCCGTTTCGGCGTCGAGAGCCGCTGGCAGAACGAAAACACCCTCTTTATCCCGGGCGGGCAGAAATACCGGCCTTGCGATTACACGGTGGAGGGCGATTACAGCCAGGCGGCATTCCCGGCGGTGCTGGGAGCGGTGCAGGGCGGCGTGACCCTCAAAGGATTATCCGCCGACACCCTGCAGGGCGATGCTGCGATCCTCGACATTCTGCGCCGCTGTGGTGCAAGCTTCCGCACCACCGATGCAGGGATCGTGTTCGAGAAAGCACCTCTCCACGGTGTGGACATTGACCTTGCCGACTGCCCCGACCTCGGCCCCGTGCTGATGGTCCTGGGCCTGCTTTGCGAAGGGACCACCACCATCCGCAACGCGGAACGTCTCCGGATCAAGGAGAGCGACCGCATTGCAGCCATGGAAGCCGAACTGCGGGCCTGCGGCGGCGTCCTCGAGAGCGAGGGCGGCACCATCACCATCCACGGCTGTGCAGACAGGCTCCACGCCCCCGCCGCGCCGCTCCATGGCCACAACGACCACCGTGTGGTGATGAGCCTTGCGGTGCTGGCGCTGGCCGCCGGGCTGGAACTTTCCATCGACGACGCCGAGGCCGTGCAGAAGAGCTGGCCCCATTTCTTTGAAGCCATCAAGCCGTTAGGCGCGGAGGTAGAATATGCTGGATAAAACAAAGCGTTATCTTATCGTGGGCCTCGGACTGCTGGGCGGCAAATACGCCCTCGAGCTTTCCAAAGCCGGATTCCATGTGGACGGCATCAACCGCAGCGAGGGCCACTTACAGTACGCTCTCGACCACGGCTATATCGAGACCGGCAAGACCCACGATTTCGAGGACCTCGTCTCGCAGGCCGACCACATCATCTTCGGCCTCTACCCCACGGCCCTCATCGACTGGTTCAAGACCTACGGCCATCTCATCAAGTCCGGCTGCATCTTTACCGATGTCTCCGGCGTCAAGACCGGCCTTGTGGAGCCGGTGCAGGCCATGTGTCCGGAGGGTGTGGAGTTCATCGCCAGCCACCCAATGGCAGGCCGTGAGACTTCCAGCGTCGAGCACGCCGCCGAGGTCAGCTTTGCCCCGGCCAACTTCATCATCACCCCCACCGAGAAGAACACCCCCGAGGCCGTCCAGTGGGCAAAAGAGCTGGCCGAGGTGCTGGGCTTCCGCCACATCTGCACCCTGACGGTGCAGGAGCACGACAAGATGATCGGCTACGTCAGCCAGCTCTGCCACGCCATCGCCGTCAGCCTCATGTGTGCAAACGACAACTCTTCTCTCTGCGAGTACACGGGCGACTCCTTCCGCGATTTGACCCGCATCGCCCGCATCAACGAGAAGATGTGGGCGGAGCTGTTCCTCTGGAACAAGGAGAACCTCATCGCCGAGATCGACCAGTTCGATTCCGCTCTGGACCAGCTGCGGGACGCCCTCGTGGCCGATGACCGGGACAAGCTGGAAGAGATGTTCCGTCTGTCCACCCAGCGCCGCGCCGCATTCGACAAAAAGGACTCGTGACCGTAAAGGAGGCCGCCCATGCCCAAGCAGGAGGGACAAAAATCCAAACTGTTGGCGCTGCTGCATATCTTTGAGCAGCAGACCGACGAGGAGCATCTGCTGAATGTGCCTCAGCTGGTGGAGCTGCTGGCCCGGCAGGGCATCCTCTGCGAGCGAAAGAGCGTCTACAGCGACATCGACGCGCTGAACGCGCTGGGCTATGACATCCGGCTGCGCCGGGGCCGCAGCGGCGGCTATTGGATGGCGACGCGGCCTTTCGAGCTGGCGGAGCTGAAGCTTCTGGTGGACGCTGTCCAGTCCAGCCGGGTCATCTCGAAAGCGTCCAGTGATAAGCTCATCCATAAGCTGGAAGGGCTGGCCTCCCAGTATGAGGGCAGTCAGCTCCAGCGTCAGGTCTATGTCGATGGCCGCCCCAAGAGCGCCAATAAAGACCTGCCCTACAGCGTGGATGCCCTCTTTACGGCCATCAACACCGGCAGGATGGTGCGCTTCCGCTACAAAAAGGCGGGACGCCCCGCGCCTTACACCATCAGCCCCTGGCAGATGGCGTGGGAGAATGGCTGCTACTACCTCATCGCCTATCAGGACGAGAAGGAACCGGTGGGCATCCGCCATTACCGGGTGGATAAAATGGCCGGCGTCACGGTGCTGGACGAGCCCCGCCGCGGCAAAGAGCAGTTCGCGGATCTCGACCTGCCCGCCTACCTGAAAAAGCACTTCCAGATGTTCGGCGGGCCGGAGTATAGAGTCACCCTGCGGTGTACTTCCGACCTTGAATCAGCCATGCGGGAGCGCTTCGGCGCTTCGCCCATCTTCGTGCCGGAAGGGAAGGAACATTTCCATTTCGACGTCCCCGTCTGTGTCAGCGACCAGTTCTACGGCTGGGTCTGCGGCTTCGGCGGCAAGATAGAAGTCGTCTCGCCCGCCGAGGTGCGGGACGGCCTGCGGGCGCTGAACGAGCGGCTGGTAAAAATGCATCAATAAAAATAAAGAGGCTGTTGTTCTAACCTCTCCGTCACGGCTGCGCCGTGCCATTGTCCGGGTTGCGGTACCCAGCATCCGCTTCGCTTTGCTTGCGTATTGCTGACCGCGGCCCCAACAACTCCTCCCTGTTTCCGCCACCGGCGGCGGTCGTCGTCGTTGCCCTACCGAGGGGAGGCTTTGGCCATGGCGGAAAGCCTTCTCTTTTCGCCAGAGGCTCCCCTACTAGGGGAGCTGTCGAGCGTATGCGAGACTGAGAGGTTGAGTCAACAGCCTCTTTTTCTGTATAAATATTATTTGAAATTACTTTGCGTTGAACACATACTTGTCCATCCGGTGGAACGCCTCTTCAATGCGGGCGCGGGGCGAGGCCAGATTGATGCGCAGATGGCAGGGGCCGTGGAACATCACGCCGTCCTGCACGGCAGCACCGACGGCCCAGCAGGCTTTCTCCACGTCCTGAATGGTCTTGCCGTGGGCGGCGCACCAGTCGGTGCAGTCCACAAAGAGCATATAGGTGCCTTCGGGCTTTGTCACATGGACACCCTCGAAGTGCTTTGCGATGTAGTCGCAGGCGAAATCCACATTGCCGGTCAGCGTCTCACAGAGCTCGTCGGCCCACTCATAGCCCTCGGGGCGGTAGGCACCGAGGAGAGCGTGCATCGAGAGGACGTTCATGGAGTTATAGTGGCAGAGGGAGGATTCTTTCTTGATGCGGTCACGCCACCACGGGTTATAAACGATATGATAGCTGCCGATGAGACCGGCAAGGTTGAAGGTCTTGGAGGGGGCGTAGAGGGCGGCAGTGCGCATCCGGGCGTCCTCACTGATGGACTGGGTGGGGATGTGCTTGTGGCCGGAGAGGATGATGTCCGACCAGATCTCGTCGGAAACGACGTAGACATTATACTTTTTGTACAATTCCATGGCCTTTTCCAGCTCCCAGCGCTCCCAGACGCGGCCGCAGGGGTTGTGGGGGCTGCACAGGATGGCGGCGTGGATGTGCTCTTCGGCGAGGTGCTTTTCCATGTCAGCGTAATCCATCCGCCAGACGCCATTTTCGTCCTGCACCAGCGGGGAGTGGACGATGTCATAGCCGTTGTCGGTCAGGCAGCGGGTGAAGCCGATGTAGGTGGGGCTGTGGACCAGCACCTTGTCGCCCCGGGAGCAGACGCAGTTCAGTGCGCTGATGACGCCGCCCAGCACGCCGTTCTCGTAGCCGATGGCCTCGGCAGTCAGACCCGTGACGTCGTTGCGAGTCTCTTGCCAGCGGATGATGGAGCCGTAGTATTCGGGCGTCGGGTCAAAATAGCCGAAAGCCGGGTGCTGGACCCGCTCGATGACGGCCTGCTGGATGGTGGGCAGGCAGACAAAGTTCATGTCTGCCACCCACATGGGGATGGCATCGAAGCCGGGCTGCGGTGCGTCGGGCGCAAAGCCTTTGCCCAGCCCGTCCACGGCGATGGCGTCCCGGCCATGGCGGTCGGGCAGGGTGGTGAAATCGTACTTCATGGAAGTTCCTCCTGTGGATGCAAAAAAGGCTTTCCCCAAAGGGAAAGCCATAGGTGCAGAAAATCAGCCCTCGATGAGCTCGACGGTCTTCATCTTGACGGGGGTCTTGGGCTTGTCGTTCCAGTCGGTGGGGACGGATGCGATCTTGTCCACGACGTCCATGCCGGCGACGACCTTGCCGAAAGCGGCGTACTGGCCGTCCAGATGGGGTGCGTCCTTATGCATGATGAAGAACTGGCTGCCGGCACTGTTGGGGTTCATGCTGCGGGCCATGCTGATGACGCCGCGGACGTGCTTGATGGGGTTGTTGACGCCGTTGGCGGCAAACTCGCCCTTGATGTTCCAGCCGGGGCCGCCGGTGCCGTTGCCCAGCGGGCAGCCGCCCTGGATCATGAAGTTGGGGATGACGCGGTGGAAGGTCAGGCCGTTGTAGAAGCCCTGCCCGACCAGCTTCTTGAAATTCTCACAGGTGATGGGGGCAGCTTCCTCGTTCAGCTCGATGTCGATGATGCCGCCGTCTTCCATAGTAATGCGAACCATAGTTTTAACAATGCTCCTTTTATCATAGCCCGTTTCGGGGTGGGTGCGGCAGATGCTCTGCCGAAGCTCCCCTTTAGTATACCATACCTTTTGCAGAGCGCAACGGCGCAGATGCAACCTTTTTGTAAAGAATCACTGCATTTCTACCATATCCTGCCAGAAACGCTTGGGACAGTGGGTCATCCGGCCCTTTTCGTTGTGGCGGGCCTTGATTTCCAGCGTGTCGTAGAACTGCTTCCAGAGAGCCTGAAACTCCTGTTCCCGGGCGCTGGGCGGGGGCAGCTCCAGCGGCGCGGCCAGCTCCAGAAGCTGAGCCTTGTGCTCCTGATAAAGCAATACCGCCTGATGGACCGCGTCGTATATCATGAAGTTCTCTTCCGGAAAGCGGGAGCAGAAATGCCCCCGCAGCAGAGGCAGGATATAGTTTTTGGGGTGGATGACCGCACCCAGCATCCCGTCGTGCTCCTCGAAGCGGACGAAGCCCTGAAACTTGTCCACCTCCCAGTCGAGACTCTTTTTCATCTCGTAGAGCGGGGCCACATCCGGGTGGCCCATCCGTTTGACCGTGCCGGGACCGAGGGCGAAGGCCAGATGCAGGAAGCGGATGAGAAGCAATTCCTTATCTTCCTGCCCGGAGAGGAAATCCCGGCTGACGAGATATTCCGTCTCCCGGCCCAGTTTCCGGCCAAGGGCCGAAAAGACCCGCTGCGCTCTGGCAGAGTCCGTCTCGATGTCCCGGACGGGGTAAAGGGTGGCCGTCTCCCGCTGGGGCGTCCAGACGGCGAAGGGGATCTCATGCTGGGCGAAACTCTCGAATACACAGCACAGGAAGCCCTGAAAGCTGCCATCGTAGAGGTAGACCACATCGGCGTCGTGGAGCTTCCGGGGCGGCATCACAGTGCTCTCGCCAGACATTGCACCGCCTCCTCCCGCACCATCCGCTGGGCCGCCCGGGGCGGCACGCCCTGCTCCACCAGCCGGTCAACGGCGGGCGGTGCGAACATACTCAGCTGCTCGGCCCCGGCGCTGAAGACATTGGGGTCGATGAGCGCCCGGGTGATGCGCTCCCGTCCGGCGCTGCCCCGGCCCGGGTGCGCCCCGGAAAAGCCCTGGCAGGTGATGAAATACTGCGCCCGCTTGAGCACGACGCCCATCCGCTTCAGCTCGTCG
>UMDO01051829.1_pt1 | contig 16607 bp, 9 predicted proteins | sample 1964511 | NCBI WGS metagenome assembly UMDO01 (sample SAMEA4835996, study PRJEB28245) | human gut metagenome | biome: gut microbiome; material: fecal sample | place: Denmark | collected 2008 | reverse complement strand
GGCTGCGACGGCACCCGCCCCTCCCGCCGGTACTACACGGATTTTGCCAAGCTGACCCCGCCCGACACCGTCATCCTGACGCTGGCCTGCGGCAAGTTCCGGCTCAACGACCTGCCGCTGGGTACGGTGGCGGGTCTGCCCCGCATCCTCGACGTGGGCCAGTGCAACGACGCCTACAGTGCCATCCGGATCGCGCTGGGTCTGGCCGAAGCTTTTGACTGCTCGGTCAACGAGCTGCCCCTCTCCATCATCCTCTGCTGGTTCGAGCAGAAGGCGGTCTGTGTGCTGATGGCCCTGCTGGCGCTGGGCATCCGGGGCATCCGTCTCGGCCCCACCCTGCCCGCCTTTCTCTCCCCCGGGGTGGCCGCTATTTTGCAGGAGAAGTATGACCTCCGGCCCATCACCACGCCGGAGGACGATCTTGCCGCCTGTCTGGGTCGGCACTGAGCCGGAAAAGGCATACTATTTCCTACTCTGCGTGTCTGTTTTTCACAAGAAGAACCGTCGCCGTGTACCCACATTTGGTGCAGCTGTCACTTGAATCTCTTTCAGCACCTTTGTATAATATTCTTGTTATCCGGAACAAGGGCGTTCCAGATGAGTCTTTGCCGACCCATCTGGGACGCCTTTTCTTTTTACCGGCATTAAGAGGGACTCTGCGGAATGTGCCGCAGCATTGCCAGGATATTCTCCGGAAAATCGAAAAAAGGATGGGAAAGTCTATGGAAAATTTCACGGAGCAAAAAGGGCCTCTGGGCCTCTATGACCCCCAGTTCGAGCACGACGCCTGCGGCATCGGTGCCGTCGTGGACATCAAGGGCCGCAAGAGCCACCAGACCGTCAGCGACGCGCTGTCCATCGTGGAGCGCCTTGAGCACCGCGCCGGCAAGGACGCCGAGGGCAAGACCGGCGACGGCGTGGGCATCATGCTGCAGATCAGCCACCGCTTCTTTGCCAAGGTAGCCGACGAGCTGAACATCAGCCTTGGCAACGAGCGCGAATACGGCGTAGGTATGTTCTTCTTCCCCCAGAACGAGCATCTGCGCGCCCAGGCCATGAAGCTTTTTGAGCTTGTCACCCGCAAAGAGGGCCTCGAGTTTCTGGCATGGCGCGAAGTGCCTGTAGACCCCGACGCCGTGGGCCAGAAAGCCCGCGACTGTATGCCCGCCATCTGGCAATGCTTCATCAAAAAGCCCGCCAAGGTGAGCAAGGGCATCGACTTTGACCGCAAGCTCTACATCGTCCGCCGGGTCTTCGAGCAGGCCAGCAACGGCACCTATGTCCCCAGCCTGTCCAGCCGCACCATCGTGTACAAGGGCATGTTCCTCGTCCACGACCTGCGCCAGTTCTACCTCGATCTGCAGGACGAGGACTATGAATCCGCCATCGGCATGGTCCACAGCCGCTTCTCCACCAACACCAACCCCAGCTGGATGCGCGCCCACCCCAACCGCTTCATCCTCCACAACGGCGAGATCAACACCATCAAGGGCAACACCGACGCCATGCTGGCCCGTGAAGAGACCATCTCCTCCCCCATCATGAAGGAGGACATGAACAAGATCCTGCCCATCATCAACACCTCCGGCTCCGACTCCGCCATGCTGGACAACGCCCTCGAGTTCATGGTGATGAACGGCATGGACCTGCCGCTGGCTGTCATGATCACCATCCCGGAACCCTGGGAGAACAACAAGAACATCAGCCAGAAAAAGCGGGACTTCTACCAGTATTACGCCACCATGCTGGAACCTTGGGACGGCCCTGCCGCCATCCTCTTCTCCGACGGCGACGTGGTGGGCGCTGTGCTGGACCGCAACGGTCTGCGCCCCAGCCGCTACTACATCACCAAAGACGGCAGGATGATCCTCTCTTCCGAGGTGGGCGTGCTGCCCTGTGAGCCGGAGAACATTCTGGTCAAAGACCGTCTCCGCCCCGGCAAGATGCTGCTGGTGGACACCGTCAAGGGCGAAGTCGTGGACGACGAGAAGCTGAAGGAATACTACGCCAGCCGTGAGCCGTACGGCGAGTGGATAGACCGCAACCTCGTCCAGCTGAAGGACCTCAAGATCCCCAACATCAAGACCCCCAGCTACACCGGCGACGACCTGCTGCGCCTGCAGAAGGTGTTCGGCTACAAGTATGAGGACATCAGCACCCTCATCCTGCCCATGGCACGTCAGGGCGCAGAGCCTTCCGGCGCAATGGGTACCGATACCCCGCTTGCCGTCCTCAGCGGCCAGCACCCGCCGCTCTTCAATTATTTCAAGCAGCGTTTTGCACAGGTCACGAATCCGCCCATCGACGCCATCCGCGAGAAGATCGTCACCTCCACCAGCGTCTATGTGGGCGCACACGGCAACCTGCTGGAAGACAAGCCCGAAAACTGCAAGGTGCTCAAGGTCAACAATCCCATCCTCACGTCCACTGACCTTCTCCGCATCAAGTACATGAACGTCCCGGGCTTCAAAGTCTCCACTGTCTCCATCAACTACTACAAGAACACCAGCCTCGAAAAGGCCATCGACCGCGTTTTCCTGGAGGTAGACCGCGCTTATAAAGAGGGTGCGAACATCATCATCCTGTCCGACCGGGACATTGACGAGTACCATGTGGCCATCCCCAGCCTGCTGGCGGTTTCTGCCGTGTCCCAGTACCTCATCCGCACCAAGAAGAGCACCGCACTGGCTCTCATCCTCGAGAGCGCAGAGCCTCATGAAGTGCATCACTTTGCCGCTCTGCTGGGCTACGGTGCCTGTGCCGTCAACCCCTATCTAGCCCATGAGACCATCGGCCAACTCATCGACGACGGCCTGCTGGACAAAGATTATTACGCCGCCGTGGACGACTACAACAAGGCTGTGCTGGGCGGCATCGTGAAGATCGCCTCCAAGATGGGCATCTCCACCATCCAGAGCTACCAGAGCAGCCAGATCTTCGAGGCCGTCGGCATCTCCAGGGACGTCATCGACAAGTATTTCACCGGCACGGTGAGCCGTGTGGGCGGCATCGGCCTCGAGGACATTCAGGCTGACGTGGAGGCCCTGCACAACGCAGCCTTCGACCCGCTGGGCCTTGACATCAACATGCAGCTGGAAGACGGCGGCGCCCACAAGTTCCGCAGCGGCAAGGAAGAGCACCTCTTCAATCCCCAGACCATCCACCTGTTCCAGAAAGCCTGCTTCACCGGTGACTACGACACCTTCAAGCAGTTCACCCACACCGTGGACAACATGGGCCAGAACGGCGTCCATCTGCGCAGTCTGCTGGACTTCAACTATGCCCCCGACGGCGGCATCCCGTTGGACGAGGTAGAGCCGGTGGGCTCCATCGTCAAGCGGTTCAAGGCCGCTGCCATGAGCTACGGCGCACTGAGCAGCGAGGCCCACGAGACCATCGCCATCGCACTGAACCGCCTCGGTGGCCGGAGCAATACCGGCGAGGGCGGTGAGCCCGAAGAGCGCTACCACAGCGAGAGCAATTCCAAGATAAAGCAGGTGGCTTCCGCCCGCTTCGGCGTCACCAGCAAGTATCTTGTCTCGGCAGAGGAGATCCAAATCAAGCTGGCACAGGGCGCAAAGCCCGGCGAGGGCGGCAATCTGCCCGGCGCAAAAGTGTACCCGTGGATCGCCAAGACCCGTCACAGCACTACCGGTGTCGGCCTCATCTCTCCCCCGCCGCACCACGACATCTACTCCATCGAAGACCTTGCAGAGCTTATCTACGACCTCAAGAATGCCAACCGCCACGCCAACATCAACGTCAAGCTGGTCAGTGAGGCCGGCGTCGGCACCATCGCTGCCGGTGTCGCCAAGGGCGGCGCACAGGTCATCCTCGTTTCCGGCTACGACGGCGGCACGGGCGCAGCGCCCCGCAACTCCATCAAAGATGCCGGTCTGCCCTGGGAGCTTGGCATCGCCGAGACCCACCAGACCCTTATCCTCAACGGCCTGCGCACCCGTGTGCGCATCGAGAGCGATTCCAAGCTGCTCTCCGGCCGCGATGTGGCCATCAGCTGTATGCTGGGCGCTGAGGAGTTCGGCTTCGGCACCTCCCTGCTGATGTGCGAGGGCTGCGTCATGATGCGTGTCTGCAACCTGGACACCTGCCCCATGGGCATCTGCACCCAGAACCCCGAGCTGCGCAAGCACTTCCGCGGCAAGCCCGAGTATATCATCAACTACCTGACCTTCGTGGCGCAGGAGCTGCGCGAATATATGGCAAAGCTGGGCATCCGTACCATCGACGAGCTGGTGGGCCGCACCGACCTGCTCCATGTCAAGCCTGCCCCTGCCGACAGCCGGATGTCCAAGATGGACCTCGACTGCATCCTGCACAACCCCGCCATCGTCAACAGCAATGTCCACTTCCAGAAGGAAGACACCTACGACTTCCATCTGGAAGACACTCTGGACATGAAGGTGCTGATGAAGAAATTCAAGCTCAGCAGCAAGAACCCCCAGAGCGTGAAGCTGGATGTCTCCAACACCGACCGCGCCTTTGGTGCCATCTTCGGCAGCGAGATCACCCGCAAGTACGGCAGCGACCTGCCCGATGACGTCTACACTGTCCACTGCACCGGTGCAGGCGGCCAGAGCTTCGGCGCATTCATTCCCAAGGGCCTGACGCTGGAACTGACCGGCGACTGCAACGACTACATGGGCAAGGGCCTCTCCGGCGGCAAGCTCGTCGTCCGCCCGCCCGAGGGCATCACCTTCAAACCCGAAGAGAACATCATCATCGGCAACGTGGCACTCTACGGTGCCACCAGCGGCAAAGCCTTTGTTTCCGGTGTGGCCGGTGAGCGCTTCTGCGTCCGCAACTCGGGCGCTGTGGCCGTCGTCGAGGGCGTGGGCGACCACGGCTGCGAGTACATGACCGGCGGCACTGTCGTCGTTCTGGGCCAGACCGGCAAGAACTTTGCAGCCGGCATGACCGGCGGCATCGCCTATGTGCTGGATGAGAACTGGGACTTCTACCAGCGGGTGAACAAGGAGACCGTCAGCCTCGAACCGGTGGAGCACAAGTACGACGTCGCCACCCTGAAAGAGCTCATCCGGGAGCACGTCGATCTGACCGGCTCGCCCCGCGGCAAGGAGATCCTGGACAATTTCAGCGAGTTCCTGCCCAAATTTAAGAAAGTCCTCCCCTACGATTACGACCATATGCTGCGGGTCATCGCCTCCATGGAAGAGCGCGGACTCGACGGCGAGCAGGCGCAGATCGAAGCATTCTACGCCGTGCAGAAGAACAAGTAAGGAGGGGAACATCATGGCAAAACTCACTGGTTTTATGGATTACACGCGCAAGACCAGCACGGATGTTCCGCCGCTGGAGCGCATTGAAAACTTTAACGAATTTCACATCTGGCTCTCCCGGGAGGAGCAGCAGACCCAGGCAGCCCGCTGCATGGACTGCGGCGTCCCCTTCTGCCAGGCAGGCATGATGATCGGCGGCATGGCCTCCGGCTGCCCGCTGAACAACCTCATCCCCGAGTGGAACGATTTGGTCTATCAGGGCAAATGGGAGCTGGCACTCCGCCGCCTGCGCACCACCAACCGTTTTCCGGAGTTCACGAGCCGGGTCTGCCCTGCCCTGTGTGAGGCCGCCTGCACCTGCGGCGACGTCACCGGCAGCAGCGTCACTGTCCGGGAGAACGAACACGCCATCGTGGAGACGGGCTACGCCAAGGGCTGGCTCCATGCCGCCCCGCCTCCGGCCCGCACCGGCAAGAGCGTGGCCGTCATCGGCAGCGGCCCTTCGGGCCTGTCGGTGGCCGAATACCTCAACATCCGGGGCCATGCCGTCACCGTCTTCGAGCGTGCTGACCGTGTGGGCGGTCTGCTGATGTACGGCATCCCCAACATGAAGCTGGACAAATCCGTCATCGAGCGCCGCATCAAGATCATGCAGGCTGAGGGCGTCGAGTTCCGCACCAACATGGATGTGGGCGGGGCTGTGGATGCCGCTGAGATTTTGAACAGCTATGACGCCATCGTGCTCTGCTGCGGTGCCAAGAAAGCCCGCGATCTGAACGTCCCGGGCCGCGACGCGAAGGGAGTTCACCTCGCAGTGGACTACCTTACCAGCGTGACCAGGAGTCTGCTGGACAGCAAGTTTGCCGACGACAGGGCCATCAACGCGGCAGGCAGGAATGTCCTCGTCATCGGCGGCGGCGACACCGGCAACGACTGTCAGGGTACCGCCCTGCGGCAGGGTTGCACCGACCTCGTGGCACTGGAAATGATGCCCCAGCCCCCGAAAGAGCGGGCCGCGAATAACCCCTGGCCCGAGTGGCCCAAGGTGCTGAAGGTGGACTACGGCCAGACCGAGTGCCTCGCCAAGTTCGGCAAAGACCCCCGCGTCTACCAGACCACCGTCAAAGAGTTTCTGAAGGACGACGCCGGCAACCTGACCGGCGCGGTCATCTCCTATCTCAAGCCCCAGCGTGACCCCGACACCGGCCGTACCAGCATGGAATCCACCGGCGAAGAGTTCACCTACGACTGCCAGCTGGCCTTTATCGCCGCCGGTTTCGTGGGCTGCGAGGACTATGTGGCCGAGGCGTTCGGCGTGGAGCGGAACGCTCGGGGCAATGTGGCCGACCATGGCTTCCGCACCAATGTAGACAAGGTCTTTGTCTGCGGCGATATGCGCCGGGGCCAGAGCCTCGTGGTCTGGGGCCTGCGGGAGGGCCGCGACTGCGCCGCCGAGGTGGACCGCTATCTGATGGGTTACACCAATCTGTGACCCCCCTATTTATGACATTCTCTTTCCTATCCTAAACAGAAACGGGAGCTTTCCTTCACCGGGAGGCTCCCGTTTCTGCATTTCGGGGCTTTTATTTTCACAAAGTTTTCACAGTTAGCATTTCCTACCCACTTGAAACAGATACCCCCAAGTGGTAAAATCAGAGTGTCGGGAGATTTACCCCCACAGGGTACATTTCCTCTTCACACCGATACACCCGGAAAGGAGTTATCTGCTATGACCGATGCTGAAAAAAAGCCCTGCTGCTGCGCCGCTGAGCCTGCCGAAAAGGACACTGCCCCCTCCTGCTGCCGCCACAAGGACCGTACCCCTGAGGAGTACCGCGCCCTTGCCAACCGGCTGAGCCGCATTGAGGGCCAGGTGCGCGGCATCCGCGCGATGCTGGACAAGGACGTCTACTGCGCCGATATTCTGGTGCAGGTGGCTGCGGTGAACGCTGCACTGAACGGCTTTTCCAAAGAGCTGCTGGGCCAGCACATCCGCACCTGCGTGGCCGACGATTTGAAAGCCGGCGAGACGCAGAAGCTGGACGAACTGCTGCAGCTGCTGCCCCGGCTCATGAAATGACCCCGTTTCGGGCATCCTATAAGAGGGAAAGGAATCCGCAATGGAACAATACAATGTCACGGGCATGAGCTGCGCGGCCTGCTCTGCCCGGGTGGAAAAGGCCGTGAAGAAGGTGCCGGGCGTCACGAGCTGCTCGGTGAGCCTTCTGACAAACTCCATGGGCGTGGAAGGCACAGCCTCCCCCGCCGCCATCCTCTCGGCTGTGCAGGAGGCAGGCTACGGCGCAAGCCCGAAGAATGCCTCTTCCAGTAAGGCTTCGGACGCCAGCGCCGACCTCGATGCACTGGCTGACCACGAGACACCGAAGCTCAAGCGCCGTCTCATCGCCTCGCTGGGCTTCCTGCTGGTGCTGATGTACTTCTCCATGGGCCACATGATGTGGGGCTGGCCCCTGCCCCACTGGTTCGACGGCAACCACGTCGCCATGGGCCTTGTCCAGCTGCTGCTGGCGGGCATCGTCATGGTCATCAACCAGAAGTTCTTCATCAACGGCTTCAAGGGCCTCATCCACGGCGCACCCAACATGGATACGCTGGTGGCCCTCGGCTCCATGGCAAGCTTCGTGTGGAGCACTTACGCCCTCTTCGCCATGACCCGTGCCCAGGTGGATGGCAACGACGAGCTCGTCATGCACTATATGATGGAGTTCTACTTCGAGTCTGCCGCCATGATCCTGACTCTCATCACGGTGGGCAAGATGCTGGAAGCCCGCTCCAAGGGCAAGACCACCGACGCCCTCAAGAGCCTGATGAAGCTGGCCCCCAAGACCGCCACGCTGGTGCGGGACGGAGCGGAAGTGACCGTGGCCATCGCCGACGTGCAGAAGGGCGACGTCTTTGTGGTCCGCCCCGGCGAGAATATCCCGGTGGACGGCGTGGTGCTGGAAGGCACCAGCGCAGTCAACGAGAGCGCTCTGACCGGCGAGAGCATCCCGGTGGACAAGGCCGTCGGCGACAAAGTCAGCGCCGCCACCACCAATCAATCGGGCTTCCTCCGCTGTGAGGCTACCCGCGTGGGCGAGGATACCACGCTGGCTCAGATCATCAAGATGGTCAGCGATGCCGCCGCCACCAAAGCTCCTATCGCAAAAATCGCCGACACCGTGTCGGGCTTCTTCGTCCCGGCGGTCATCTCCATCGCCGCTGTCACCACCATCGTCTGGCTGCTGCTGGGCCATGAGCTGGGCTATGCGCTGGCACGCGGCATCTCCGTTCTGGTCATCAGCTGCCCCTGCGCACTGGGCCTTGCAACACCTGTGGCTATTATGGTCGGCAATGGTCTCGGCGCAAAAAACGGCATCCTCTTCAAGACTGCCGCCTCGCTGGAAGCCGCAGGCCGCACCCAGATCGTGGCGCTGGACAAGACCGGCACCATCACCGAGGGCGCACCCCGCGTCACCGACCTGCTGCCCGCTGAGGGTGTCTCCGAGACGGAGCTTCTGACGCTGGCCGCAGCGCTGGAAAGCCGCAGCGAGCATCCTCTGGCAAAGGCTGTTCTGGCCGACGCCGAGGCAAAGGCCATCACTCCCCCGGAAGTCACTGACTTCGCGGCCCTGCCGGGCAATGGTCTGGCGGCCAAGCTGGACGGCATGGACATCTATGCCGGCAATGCCGCCTTCATCCAGACCAAGCTCACCCTGCCCGCCGCACTGGCACAGCAGGCTGAAAAGCTGGCCTCTGAGGGCAAGACTCCCCTCTTCTTCGGCGGCGCAGGCCGTCTGCTGGGCGTTATCGCCGTGGCCGACACCATCAAGGAGGACAGCCCCGAAGCCATCCGTCAGCTGCAGAACATGGGCATCCGGGTCGTGATGCTCACCGGTGACAACCAGCGCACCGCCGACGCCATCGGCAGGCAGGCGGGCGTGGACGAGGTCATCGCGGGCGTCCTGCCCGACGGCAAGGAGGCCGTCATCCGCCAGCTGCAGGCCAGCGGCAAGGTGGCCATGGTGGGTGACGGCATCAACGACGCTCCCGCCCTCACCCGTGCCGACACCGGCATTGCCATCGGCGCAGGCACCGACGTGGCCATTGACGCCGCCGACGTCGTGCTGATGAACTCGAAGCTCTCGGACGTGCCTGCGGCCATCCGCCTCAGCCGCGCCACCCTGCGGAACATCCACGAGAACCTGTTCTGGGCGTTCATCTACAATATCATCGGCATCCCGCTGGCGGCTGGTCTGTTCATCCCCTTCGGCCTGACGCTGAACCCCATGTTCGGTGCTGCTGCCATGAGCCTGTCCAGCTTCTGCGTCGTGAGCAACGCCCTGCGGCTGAACCTGTTCGATTTGCACAGCACCAGGCACGACCACAAAACCGCTTCTCCCGCTGCTGCCCCGGTGCAGTCTGCGGCTGAAAATAACAAAAAATCGGACGCCGAAGCGCCCGAAGTCAAAACGGAGGATCATACCATGAAGAAGACCCTGAAAGTGGAAGGCATGATGTGCGGCCACTGCGAAGCCCGCGTGAAGAAGGCTCTGGAAGCCCTGCCCGAGGTGGACGAGGCTGTGGTGAGCCACGAGGCCGGCACCGCCATCGTCACCCTGAACGCCGAGGTCGCCGACGACGTGCTCAAGAACGCCGTCGAGGCACAGGACTACAAGGTCACCGGCATCCAGTAAGCTGTAAAATGCAGAAAAGCCAGCGCACGGAATGTGCGCTGGCTTTTTGTATGCAGTGTTTTACGGAGTCAGACGGTTGGGGCCGCGGAACAGGAACTCGGCGTCCTTGATGGACTGGCCGCAGAGCAGCATGGTCAAACGGTCGATGCCCAGACCGAAGCCGCCGTGCGGGGGGCAGCCGTACTGGAAGAACTCCAGATAGAACTTGACGTCATCGGCCAGGCCCTTCTCCTCTGCCTGCTTCTTCAGCACGTCGTAGCGATGCTCACGCTGTGCGCCGGTGGTGATCTCCACGCCGCGCCAGATGAGGTCGTAGCCCTGCGGCACGCCGTTCTCGTCGCGCATGTGGTAGAAAGCACGCTTCTCAGCGGAGTAGTCGGTGATGAACAGGAACTCGTGGCCGTAGTGCTTCTTGACCCAGTCGTAGCTCAAGCGCTCGGCCTCGGTGGTCAGGTCGCCCTTCTCGCTCTCATCGACAGTGTAGCCGAACTCCTCTTCCAGACCCTTGTACAGGTCGGCCAGCTTGACCACAGGGAACGGCGTGGTGGGGACGACGACTTCCAGACCAAACAGCTCCTTGATCTGCTCGCCGTACTGCTCCTTGACGGCCTTCAGACCGGCAGTCAGAAGCTCTTCCTCCATCTTCATGACGTCCTTGTAAGAGGTGATGTAGCTGAACTCAAGGTCGAAGCCGGAAAACTCGGTGGAGTGCTTGTTGGTGTAGCTCTTCTCCGCGCGGAAGACGGGGCCGGTCTCAAAGATGCGCTCGAAGCCGGCGGCCATGGCCATCTGCTTATAGAACTGAGGGCTCTGGGCCAGATAGGCGTTGCGGTCGAAGTAGTCCACCTTGAACACCTCAGAGCCGCTCTCGCTGGCAGCAGCGATGAGCTTCGGGGTATGGATCTCGATGAAGCTGCGCTCGAGCAGGAACTGACGCATGGCGTTGACGAAGCAGCTCTGTGCCTTGAACATCAGCTGGTTCTCGTCGGTGCGCAGGTCGATCCAGCGGTAGTCGATGCGCTGGTCGATGCTGGAACGCTCCACAGCCTTCTTCTTCTTGGTGGCGGCGATCTCCTTGCGGACGATGGGCAGCGCGTCGGCGATGCTCTCGATCTCGATGGCCTCGGGGATCATCTCGATGCCGCCCATCTTGACGTAGTCGTTCTCCATCACCTTGCCGGTGACGGTGATGACAGAGTCCGGGGTCAGCTTGTCGATGGTGTCCACCAGCTCAGGGTGGTCCTCCTTCTCGATGGTGATCTGAAGTTTGCCGGTAATATCCTTCAGCACGATGAAGGCCATATATTTGCTGTTGCGCAGGTTCTCGATAAAGCCCTGCACCTTGACCGTGCTGCCAATTTCCTTTTGTACCTCATTGATATAGGTGCGTTCCATGGAAATCCTCCTTCTGTGTCTTGTATACTGTTTTATTATATAACATTTCCGACATAAATCAAGACAAAACCACTTCGTTTCTCAAGATGCTCCGGCTCATCCCTGTTTCAGCTTTTTTCCCAGCCTCCACATCCAGCGTCCCGCCGCCGGGCAGCAGATCAGCATCCAGAGCTTGCTCTTTTCACGCTTCTTGCTGTTCGGGACTCGCAAGGCCGCCCGCCAGTGCTCTCGCGCCATCCGCACGATCTTGGCTTGCAGCTCCGGATCGGCATGGTCGCTGCCCGCCATCCGGTAATATACATGGGCGCAGGCCACCACGAACCGCTCTTCCGCTGTACGGCTCATACTGCCCGGCTGTCTTTCCACCAAGGCACAAATTTTTTCCCAAGTAGTTATTTCGCTGTATTGTTTTGGTGAAAAGTCGCTCTGATGAATCGCTGAATCCGGCCGGATGTAATAGGCATAAAGTGCACAGGGCACACAAACGTACCCTTTCGTCCGCAGCAAGGCCTGCACCATAAATAGAGCATCTTCTCCGATAGCAATCTGTTCGTCATATCGAATATCTCGAACCAAATCCGCTCTCATCATTCCTCGAACGCACCGGGTACACACATTTTCATCCCAAAATGTATAATTTTCAATTTTATGTGTTTTCAGCGCAGGCATTTCTGTCGGAAGGTCACAGAATGGCTCCGTCTCTTTCTCCTCAAAATCCACCTGTTTGCAAATTGCAAGAGGAAGCCTGCTTTCTTGTATTGCCCGGCAAAGCCATTCCAGATAACACGAAGCCACCACATCGTCCGCATCCACAAAGCACACATGTTCGCCTTTTGCCTGTTCCAGCCCCCTGTTGCGTGCTGAGGACACCCCGCCATTTTTCTTATGTAGGGTGCGGATGCGCGGGTCCTTCTCCGCGTATCTCTCCATGATCTCAGGGCTGCCATCCGATGAGCCATCGTTTATCAGGAGCAGCTCAAAATTCGAATACGTCTGTGTCAGGAGGCTCTCGATGCAGCGGGGAAGTTCTTTTTCTACATTGTAGACCGGTACGATCACGCTGATCTTCACATCTGTTCTGCCCGCCATCTTTTATCCTTTGCCTTTCTGCTCTATTGATGTGCCGCCCAGCATCTCCGCTGTAACGTGATAATATTCCATCAGGTTCTGAAGTGCTTCATCGTTCCGCATCTTTCCGGCGGTGTTGACCGACATCAGGCACTGGCGCTGGCTGTTCCGGATGGTGAACCACTCCTTCGAGTTGGTGCTCACCTTCACTGCCGGGATCCTTTTCTGCGCTCCCACGATCTTGAGCCACATATCGTCCGCCGTCGGGCACAGCTTCATAATCTTCCCGCTGTCGAACTCGATGCCGCTGAAATAGCCTGCAGGATACAACACCCCTCCAACGCCCACCGGAAAAAGTGCTTCCGAAGGTCCTTTTTTGTCTGGCGACAAGCCGTACCACTCCTGATAAGGCGCCACCCTTCCGCCTTCAAACGTGATTTCATGCGCGCGGTAACAGCACACGCAGCCCGGATACTTTTCGTGGGTATCCCACAGCCCTTCCAGCCAGTTTTCCGGGTAGAGCGCATCATCATCCGCCGTAACGATCACATCATTTTCAAATTCCTGCGCGGTGTAGAACACCTTTTTAAAGGAGCGGATATTGTCGCAGAAGCGGATGTCCAGTCCCTTTTCTTTCAGGCGGAGCAGGTTTGCCGGGAGCTGTGCTTCCTCCGGAAATTCCTCCTTGGACAGCCAGAGCAGGATACGATCCGCCGGACGGCTCTGCCGCAGGATGCTCTGGATCGTCAGATGGACTTTCCCGATTCGGAGCGGGAAGGTGGTCAGCGATACCACCATCCTTTCGCCCTGCGTTGTTCTCTGCTTCGGGAGCGGACTCCATGCACAATATATCGGATAAAGAGCATTCGCCGCCACTCCAAGCATCCGGTTCACGTTGATCTGGCGTTTCGTTGCCTTTGCCCATGGAGTCGCAAAGTGATACAGTTCATTCAGCATGTTATGTTTCCCTTATTTATGGTCATTTTTCTCTTCTTCGTGCAGCGTCCCGGTGCCGCCCTCCACCACGCCGTCGTGGTCGGCCACAGCCTTGATGGTGCCGAAGAAGCATTTGATGTCCAGCCAGAAGCTCATATGCTCCACATACCAGCCGTCGAGTTTCGCTTTCTCCGTGATCTCCAGCTCGTCGCGGCCATGGATCTGCGCCCAGCCGGTCAGGCCGGGGCGGACGTCGTTTGCGCCGTACTTGTCCCGTTCGGCCAGCAGGTCGTACTGGTTCCAGAGGGCCGGGCGCGGACCGATGACTGCCATATCGCCCACAAGGATATTCCACAGCTGGGGCAGCTCGTCCAAGCTGGTCTTGCGCAGGAAACGGCCCACCCGGGTGATATACTGCTCCGGGTCGTGGAGCAGATGGGTGGGCATGTCGTGGGGGGTGTCGATGCGCATGGTGCGGAATTTCAGGATGTTGAAATAGCTCTTATGGATGCCCACCCGCTTCTGCTTGAAGAACACCGGCCCCGGCGAGTCCAACTTGATGGCAAGGCAGAGCAAAAGCAGCAGCGGCGACAGCACCAGCAGCCCGCAGGCCGACAGTACCACGGCCAGCAGCCGCTTGATTCCTTTTTGATACATGATGGTTCTCCCTTTTATTCCTAGAATATACTTATTATATACCATTTTCCCCTGCCCAAACAAGTCCCGGGCCGCCTGTTCTGCCGAAAATGCCGGTTTTGTTGTATCGGCTATACCCGCCACGACACCCTCCGCTTCGCCACGGCAGATCCGAACTATGCGCTCTACCTCATCACAGCCCCTACAGCGGCAGAGGTCGCAAAGGAGTTCCGGCATCTCATCGGCCCCAGCTATATCCCACCCAAGTGGGCGTTCGGTCTGGCCCAGAGCCGCTTCGGCTACAAGACGGAGGCCGACATCCGGAAGGTGGCACAGCCCGCCGCCAACACCGCTCAGCTGAACGATACGGCCCTCACCTTCTGGCGCTTCGCGCCCGACGGCCAGCCTGCGCCCTACCGGATGTATACCGACGACGGCGTGACCACCGATCACAACAAGCCCGAACACTGGCGCATCGTCGGACAATAACACAAAAACACCCGGAAGCATCTCCGGGTGTTTTTTGGTATTACAGGTATGCGACCGTCGCGGACAAGGGCTTTCTCGAGCCGTGGTTTGCCAGCGGCCCTGCGCCTTCTGCGGCATAGCCGAGGTCGAGGATCATCAGGACCTCTTCATTTTCCGGCAGGCCCAGCTCCTTGGCCAGCTCATCCGGGTCGAAGAAATTGAGCCAACAGCTGTCCACACCTGCGTTGGCGGCGGCCAGCATCAGGTGGGTCGCCACGATGGCGGCATCCTCCACGCCGGAGTCCCGCTTTCCGCCGGGATAAGTAAAGACGCTGTTTTTATCGAAGGCCACGACGAGGCAGGTAGGCGCGCCATAGCGGCAGGGCGTCACCTTGTCGAGCTTTGCCAGGCTTTCTTCCGACTGCAGCACATAGATGCGCTGCTCCTGAAAATTCTTGGCGGTCGGGGCCAGCCGCCCCGCTTCCAGGATCTCCGTCAGCTTCTCGGCTTCTACCTTACGTGTGCTGAAATTCTTGCAGGAATAACGCTCTGCAACGACCTTAGTAAATTCCATAACCGTTGTCCTCCTGACTTTGGGTGATAGACTTTTCATGTACAGAAGTCTCAGCATTATTGTAGCACGCTTTTTCTCTGAGAGCCACTGTTATTTTTACTAAAGGATCTGTCGTTTTTTAAGAAACGGCGCGTCCGATTCAGCCGGACATTCCCCGCAGGCCTCCCGGGTGAAAAGTCCTTGACAAATCCTTCTAAAAGAGTTACACTGTTCTCGTTCTGAAAAACAAATATGGGCCTATAGCTCAGCTGGGAGAGCGTTCGGTTCGCATCCGAGAGGTCAAGGGTTCGAATCCCTCTAGGTCCACCAATCTGCCGCATCGTTTTGTACGCTGCGGCGTTTTTTATGCCCAAAAAACTTTGGCAGACCGTGCCGGGCTCCGAACCCTGAAGTCGGATGCGAACCGGGCGGGGTCATCCATGTGCTTTTTGAAAATCCATCGCTTTCACGTCTCTTTCTTTGCATTTTGCAGAGTGCTGCGGGCAAGTGCATCGCTTTTATGCCCCCCTCTCGGAAATTCCTTCAAAAATTTCCGCACCATCGTAGGTTGATACAGCCTTGAGCTGCTCCACTTGGTTGAAGCTGGCGTTCAGCGTAATCGAGGTCTCATAGTCTTTTCGGACGCGAATCTCCTTGATGAACTGCTGCAAAATGGCGCGGCGTTCATCGTGGTTGGCGGTGTCGTAAACATCCGCCCATGTAAACAGCTCGTTGCAGATGTAGTTGCTGCGCTTTGCTGTTTTGGTGGCTTCTTCGTATTCATCCTGTGCCTGCACGAGCTGCTTTTCCAGAGTTTCCAGAGCCTCTCTTGCCTCGGCTACCAGTGTGCCCAGCAGTTCTTTGTCCAAGGCACTTACGCCCCGGATGACGAGGATGGTTTCGGCTTTCAGGTCGTCCAGTTCTTTCTGCTTGCTTTCCAAGTCTTTCTGGATTTTCTTGACCTTCTTCTGGATGCGAGCGGCATCGTTGGTCTTGACCGATTCCAGCAGCTTCTTCCGGGAAACCTCCCGGAACTGTGCGAAGATCTGCCGGACAACTTCTTCCACAATGGAATCCAGCTTGGAAACACCGTAGCCGGACTGCCCATCGCAGTCACCCGGATGCCGAATCTTATAAAAGCAGCTATACCGGGGCCGGACTTCTTTCACCGTATGCCCATCGGCGTAGGTGTGTGTCCGTCCGCTGCTGGTCAGGCTCAGGCGGTTGCCGCAGTGACCGCAGTAAACCAGCCCGGTCAACAGAGCTTTGGAACTGGTGCCCAGTGAAGTGCCGCCACGCTCACAGGTGCGTGCCTGCCGCAGTTCCTGTGCCTGCTCGAACAGCTCTGGTTCGATGATGCGGAGCTGCGGACACTCCGTCTCCACCGCACCGTTGATGAGGTATCCCGTGTATCCTTTATTCTTGATCATCCGAACGATGCTGGTGTTGGGGATATTTTTGTTGTTCCGTCCTACGACTCCCTGTTCATAAAGATAAAGAATGGGCAAAAATGTGAAGGCTTTGTGAAAAGACGGATTTCTGTAATCCAGATCGCTTTTTGAATACCATATAAAAAAGAAAGAGCCCGTTTCCGGA
>UMDO01001398.1_pt1 | contig 16824 bp, 8 predicted proteins | sample 1964511 | NCBI WGS metagenome assembly UMDO01 (sample SAMEA4835996, study PRJEB28245) | human gut metagenome | biome: gut microbiome; material: fecal sample | place: Denmark | collected 2008 | reverse complement strand
TCCAACTATTCAAACTCAATCGTTCCCGGTGGCTTACTCGTCAGATCATAGAATACTCTGTTTACTCCACGCACTTCATTGATAATTCTGCTCATCACCTTATTCAGAACTTCATACGGGATCTCTGCCGCCTCTGCAGTCATGAAATCAACTGTATTCACTGCTCTCAGTGCAACGGCATAATCATAAGTTCTCTCATCACCCATAACACCAACACTTCTCATGTTCGTCAGTGCTGCGAAGTACTGACCGATCGTGCGGTCAAGTCCTGCATTGGCAATCTCCTCACGGTAGATAGCATCTGCATCCTGAACGATACGAACCTTATCGGCTGTTACTTCACCAATGATGCGGATTCCAAGTCCCGGTCCCGGGAATGGTTGACGGAATACCAACTTCTCCGGCAGTCCAAGTTCCAATCCTGCTTTGCGAACCTCGTCTTTGAAGAGGTCACGAAGCGGCTCGATGATTTCTTTGAAATCTACATAATCCGGAAGTCCTCCTACGTTGTGGTGGGACTTGATCACTGCAGATTCTCCACCGAGACCACTTTCTACAACATCCGGATAAATTGTTCCCTGTGCAAGGAAATCAACTGCACCAATCTTCTTTGCTTCTTCTTCAAAAATACGGATAAATTCTTCACCAATGATCTTACGCTTTGCTTCCGGCTCTGTAACGCCTGCAAGTTTATTATAATATCTCTCCTGTGCGTTCACACGGATAAAGTTCAGATCGAACTGTCCTTTCGGTCCGAATACAGCCTCTACCTCATCTCCCTCATCTTTGCGAAGAAGACCGTGATCTACGAATACGCAGGTAAGCTGCTTTCCGATCGCTCTGGAAAGTAATCCTGCTGCCACTGAAGAATCAACTCCGCCTGATAATGCAAGCAGTACTCTGCCGTCTCCGACTTTTTCACGGATCTCTTTAATTGTATTCTCCACAAATGCATCCATTTTCCAGTCACCAACACATTCACAGACATTTTTTACAAAATTATTGATCATCTTTGTTCCTTCAGCAGTATGGAGTACCTCTGGATGGAACTGGATTGCATACAGCTTTTCTGCTTCATTTTCGGCTGCTGCCACAGGACAGTCTGCTGTATGTGCAGAAATCTCAAATCCCGGTGCAATTTTTGAAATATAATCGAAATGACTCATCCAGCAGATTGTCTTTTCAGATACTCCCTCAAAAACTTTGGATTCCCTCTTATCAATAATAACTTCTGTCTTTCCGTATTCTCTGACATCTGCTCTCTCAACTTTTCCGCCAAGAACATGAGACATCAACTGTGCTCCATAACATAACCCAAGAACCGGAATACCAAGCTTGAACAGCTCATCTGTATAAGTCGGTGAATCCGGCTCATAGCAACTGTTCGGTCCCCCTGTCAGAATGATTCCCTTAGGATTCATTGCTTTAATCTTCTCAATATCCGTCTTGTAAGAATAAATTTCACAATATACATTACATTCTCTGACACGGCGTGCAACTAACTGGTTATACTGGCCACCGAAATCAAGAACGATCACTAACTCTTTCTTCAAGGCTCTCCTCCTGTAAAATATGATCTTATAAGATCTTCTTTTTTGTTCCGTACCCTTAATTATAGTAGAGCTTTCCCGCTTTTACAAGCATTATTTCAGTCCTTCCAAACTGTTGTCCTTCCAAACTGTACATATTTCAATCCTCCAAACTGTCATAAATTGAGCTGGCTGACACCTACGGCTCACCATTGCCCACAACACATCACTTAACAGTTCAGTGTTCTTCCTCCGGCAAATTATATCTCATGTGAACCCGACTGCAGCTTACCAGGTTTTTGCAACAAAGAAACTACGATACTCCGCACCATCTATCTCTACTGTTTCCCAGATGCAGCTTACCGGATTTTTGCAAAAAAGAAACTCCGATACTCCGCATCGTCTATCTCTACTGTTGCCCGGATGCAATTCACCGGATTTTGCAATAAAAAGAAGCAGTCCTGCATTACCAGAACCGCTTCCTCTTTTCAATCCTATTTTTTTCTATAATCAAGCTGCATATTTTTCAAGTTCTTTCTGTAATTCTTCACATTGATCCGAATACATCTGAAGTTCGATCACGTTATTAAGTCCAAGGTGCATAATGCCAAGCAATGATTTTGCATCTACCACTGCACGACCTTTTCTCATATCCATATCAAAATCATATTTTGAAACTGTATTAACAAACGCTACAATTTCCTCAGGATTTTTAAATGTAATCTGCATCTTACTCATTCTTCTCACCTCTTTATTTCCCGACTATGTAATGCATGAAACCCTTTTCATCTAAATCAGTTGGTATCATATCATATATTTCTATCTTGAAAAGGTGGAAATTCTTTAAAAAGGTGAACTATTTTAATCTATTTTATTGCATTTTTTTGCGAAATTCCGTTGGAAGCATCCCCACTTCTTCTTTAAATACCCGGCTCATATATTTGGGGTCTGAATATCCTGTTAATTCCGCAATCTGATTTAATTTTAGCTTACTGTTCAACAGCAAATCTTTGATCTTTTCTATTCTGAATTTCCGAACTGTTTCTGTAAAACTGCTCTGCGTCTCTTTCTTAAACTGCGTACTCAGATACTCTTCCGAAACGTAAAGCCTGCTGGCTGTCTCTTCCAAAGTAATTCCCTCACTATAATATTTTTTTGCCATCTCGACTGCTTTACGAACCATTGTACTGAAGGCTTCATTTCTCTGGAGATCCTCTTTTTCAAAATTAAAATAATTTAATAATTCTTCCATCGCCCGTCGGATCTGCTTCCAGCTTGTTGCCTGACCTATTTCAAGAATCAGAATAAGCACCTGGATCTCTGCTCCAAGCTCCCATTGGATCTTGTACATATTTACGATATTCAGACTGAAACGGATCAGACAATCTTTCAGTGTCTCTGGAAAGCAAAACTGCCCTTCCAGCATTTCACGCAATTCTTCAAAGCACTTTTCCAACTCTTTTTTTCTTCCTGCCAACGTACAATCTCGTGCCCGTAATTCAAGTTCTGCAGGATATCTCAAAGGAAGAAGTTCCTGTTCTTGTCCCTCTATTCCATTTTCACTGATCAGCACACCTCTTCCAAGTGTCAGATTCCACTGCCGCAATAACGGTATTTTCGTCCGATATCGCCACAGATCCATCATATGATCGATTCTTTTCCACACGCAGACTACATCTCCATTGAGATTGCTGCATAACATAGGGACAATATTTTCCTGAAAGTATTTCTCTGCCATTTCAAATTCTGCTGTCTGATATACGATCACAAATATTTCCTGCCATACTTCCAGTGGAAGAATGCAAACTCTAAATTTATTTTCCTTTTGCAGACTTCTTTTCAGCAAATGAACTGCTTCTGCTTTATTTTTTTCAAAATCTTCCCCCAACCACAAAATAAACATCCCACAGGGGTCTTCCACAGTAAATCCGTAAGTTCTGACTGTAATCTCATTTAATTTATTCTCTGGCTGATACTGCCCGTTCATACACCCGATCAGGAGATTTTCCACTGTAAAAGATGCATTCAGCCAGTACTCATTTCTCATTTTTTCACGAATCTGCATCAATGCCTTTTTTAACTGGATCGGTCGGATAGGTTTCATAATATAACCGTCCACGCTCAGTTCAATCGCCTGCTTTGCATATTGAAAGTTTTCCGTTCCGCTTAGAACTACCACTTTAAAATCAAATGCTTCCGCACGAAGTTTCTTCAACATCGACATTCCATTCATTCGTGGTAATTCTATATCCATAATCACCAGATTCGGACGTAATGCACTGATCAGCTCATAACCAGACTGTCCATTCACGGCTGTTCCCACCAGTTCATAATCGGAATCAACTTTTTGCAGGATTGACTGTATCTGCTGCAGTATTTTTTCGTCTTTCTCAATAATTACAGCCCGCACTTATCTGCCCCTTTCAAGAATCTTACTGCCTGCTTTCGTTTATCTTGTCGTCTATTTCATGGTTTCATCATTATTTGCATTATAACATATCTTCCTGCTATCAGAAAAGAAAAAGCAAAAGGACTTTGAATCCCTATATGCTCCTTTGAGATTCTGTCCTTCTGCTCTCTCTAAACTAAATTCTATTTTTCTCTCATTTATCTGCTCTCATTTACATCTGTCGCAAATGTTGATGGAGATATTTTTCTCTTGTTGCCATCCCACCTCTGATATGTCGTTCTGATTTATTCATGTCCAACACTTTTCGTGCCTCCTGTGCCAGAGAGGGATTGATTTGAAGAAGCCGTTCGGTGACGTCTTTATGTACCGTACTCTTACTTATCCTGAATTGCTTCGCAGTCTGTCTCACCGTCGCACTATTTTCTATAATATAGTCTGCGATTTCCACCGCCCGCTCCTCAATATAATCTCTCATGGAAAAGCCCCTGCATCGTTTATTTTTTACAATCTATGCAGAGGTCTGAAGATGTATGTCTGAATTGTATATTCAGACAATATCTCCTGATCATCCGCGACATATGGCAATTCATATACAGGGGGCACTTAGTTTTTCTTCCTTATCCCCCGGATCGCCAACACGATTCCCGTCCATATAATCGCCGTTCTTGCCAGCCACTCAACTTCGCCGCCAATGATATAACAGATCAGATATATGATAACTACTGCAACAATTATTTTCACAATATTATCTTTTTTCTCTTTCTCATTCTGCAGACGTTCTGACACAGCTCCGATGGTATTCTGATCTAGATTCATCTTTCTGAAAATAGCTCCAAGGACCTGAACTGCAGGATTCTCGAGCACCCGCTCTCCTCTTCCGTTGGTGATTTCTTTAAAAATTTTGGACATCCAGTTCGTATAAGTTATTCTTCTCATAAATCATATTCCTTTCTGCTGCTTCATTGCTGCCGTATTGATTCAGTCTGTATTCATTTGAGAACTGCATTTACAACTTATTTTTTTAAATAAGCTTTCAAATTTGTGTAACAAAAAATAAGAACCAGATAAGATTTCCTCATCTGATTCTTATTATCTCATTTCAGGTGTCCTTTTGTACGGACACCCGGTTTTTTAATTTAGTATCTTTTTCTTTTCAGCACGGTTACAACCGCCCCTGCTGCCAGTATCATCAGTGCAAATGCTCCTGCGATCGGTGCAGTATCTCCGGTCTTGACTGCTCCGTTAGCGGATGTGCCATTTCCTTTGCCCGATCCATTTCCATTACCTGCTGTATTTCCATTATTCTGACCATTATTGGAATTACCGTTCTGGTTATCCTTTCCATCATCAGACTTGGATTTTACAACCAGGTTGTTGATTGCATCATGAATCGCATCTGCATAAGCATCTACTTCTGCCTGCTTGGACAATGGCTGATTTCTGTCGACCTTGGCGATCGCATCTTTCAGTGTCTTCACAGTTGCGTCTGTATAAATACTCAGATCAGCCGGTACTTTTGCAAGTGCTTCATCCACTTTCGTGTAATCTGCCTTGATCATTTTCAGTGCTGCCTGTGCATTTTCAAATCTTGCTTTTGCTGCCTGGAACTCATCTGCTGATACATTTCCTGTACTGCTGTCCAGTGCCATCAGTGCATCGTAAGCTTCCTTATACTCTGTATAAGTCTCTTCTGTGTAATCTCCTGCTTCAGACTTGAACTGAATCTTATCTCTGTAAGCATCCATATCTGTTGCTCTTAATACAAGACCATCGATTGCATTGCGGATAGACTGTACTGCTTCTGCAATCTGTTCTGCTGTACCGGATGTCTTCAATGCATTCATGTTATCCGCATTTACAGTTGCTGCCAGAACTGTATAGGAATCTGTTGTATAATTAGCTGCTTCATATTTTGCTGCATCACTTAATGCTGCATTCAGTTCCACGATGCTGATAAGATTTGCTTTCGCATCCTGCATAGCACGGATATTGGCATCTGCCTTTGTCTCATCATCAATCTGGCTTTCAGCCTGTGCGATCGCTGCTTTCAGGACTGCATAGCTGTCGCTTGTGTAATTTTCCGCATTGACTTTCTTCATCTCATCAATGACTGTCTGTACTGCGGATGTATCTTTCAGTACAAGTGCTCCTTCTGCTGCCTGCAGAGCTGTCTCTGCTTCCTGTACACTTTCTGTTGTTCCATTTGCAAGAACAGCATTTGCTGCATCCAGTGCATCACTGTAATTCTTCCAGCTTGCTGCTGTATACTTCTTTTCATTTCCCTCATGCCGTTCATTGCATTCTGCGATCACGCTCTTCAGACTTCTCACATCAACTAATGCTGTAATACTGTCTGTATAAGCTGCTTTCTTTGCTGCGATCTCTGTCGGATTAACTCTTGTAGTATTATCTGCTTCGATCAGATCACTCAGAGCTTTCTTTGCATCGGTATATGCTTTGGCAGATGCTGTCGTATAATCATCTGCATTATACTCAACTCCTGCCTGAAGCTCCAGTTCAGCAAGTTCTCTTTCTACTTTTGAATACTCAAGAGCTGCTTCTTTTTCTTCCATCTGAGTCTTCAGCTTTTCTGCTGTATCCTGGGAAAGATTATCTGTATCTTCCAGTGCTGCCACAATCTTATTGAGTACAGTTTCATATGCTGTAAATGTCTTGGCTGTATAAACTTCAACCTCTCCGTCTTTCTGGCTCTTCTTCTCTGCAACTGCCCTGCGAAGTGCCTCAAGAACTGTAGCATCTGCTTTTACTTTTGCCTTACTGCATGCAGTCTTCAATGCACCTGCTGCTGTATCAACTGTATCCTGTGTAGCATACTCATTCGTTTTCAGTTCTTCAGCAACTGCTTTCGCTTTATCTACTGCTGCTTTAGAATCTGTTGTCCAGTTTGCTGCATCACTGCTTCCTGTTGCCGCAATCGCCTCATCCAGCTTTGTCTTGTCAACTGTAGCTGCTGCCTTACTGCTTGTCTTGATCATTGAAATTTCCGGAATATTTTCACCCCAGGTTACTGTTACATCCAAAATTCTTTTAGCTGAAGCTACAGCAAATTCATTGATTGCCTGGCTCAGTTTACCAAGTGTAACTCTCTGGATATTACTTCCATCTTCATTTGCAATTCTTGCAGTTACAACTGCATCAGATGCTGCTCCATTCTGGATCATACGGATCGTTCTCTTTGCCTCCAGATCAGAAATGCGATAAGTAAATGATCCATTTGCTTCTGACGGCTTGTATACCGTACGGTAATCTTCTTCAAATACATTGGAAGGTACTTTTCCTTTTTCTTCGATCACGGTCGATACGATATCTCGATTTGACTCTGTAGAGATATAGGCTCCACCATTGATCTGGATCTCATAGAAATCAACCCATCTGTAACTGTATGTCTTAAGCGGTACAACTCTTAAGTAACGTCCGCTTACATTCAGCCCTGTCTGCTCTGCATACATATTTCCAGGATTCTCACTGTCATGTGTCAGAGCTGCATAATCTTTTGCTGTATCTGTATTGGCTGTATTCTCGAAAGAATTATTTCCTACAGTCAGCACTGTTGTCCAGTTTGCTGCATCAGGATCATTTGCTACTTCAAATTTTGCATAACGCAGGAAATCAAGGCTTGTCTCTTTTACATAGTAACGGATGGACTTGAAGTCGATCGTCTGTCCAAGGTCAAACACGATCTTCTTTCCGCTATCCTGCACACCTGTGATCGTTCCATATGTTGTAAGGTCTCCGTCAAAAACATTATTGACGTTTCCACTTCCACGCATATCACGGCTTGCATCGTTCTGTGCAAAATCACTGGTTACTGTCTTTTCACCAATAAATTCATACGTTACTGTGAAAGCATCCCAGCTTACATCCACTGCTGCATCTGTATCATTATAAAGTCTGATATAACGTGCATCGGCTGCCGGGGACGGATCTGTTACCTCTGTCCACTCTACCCCATTCATAGAAGTCTGTAACTTCAGTGAAGTTCCTGTCGGACTGGTAATTCCTGTCACCGCCTTGATATGTCCAAGATCGATTCCGATATACTTTTCGGCTCCTACGCTTAAGGATGCTGCATTCAGTGATACAGTTCCTTCTGCTGCTGTTCCAAGGACCTCACAGTTCTCGATATTTGTAAATACGTTATCTTTTGTTCCTGTATTATTTACTCTTTCTGTTACCGTAAATTCTGAGAATCTCGCCCAAGTCTGTCGATATTCCAGATTGCGGATACGGATATACTGTGCAGAAAGTCCGTTTAATTCAATATCCAGTACATCAGTTCCTGAAGTTGTTCCTGTATGGGATTCATATCCCGGAACGGCTGTCCAGCTCTTTCCATCTACAGATGTCTCAACTGTATATTTTACAAACTTATCACCATTGGACGGTGATCCTACTGCGATATGTACACTTTCCAATGTTGCAACCTTTCCAAGATTGTATCCAAGGAAATCATCTACATTTACAGCATCACCAGTACCTGTATTAAACCAGATAAATGTACTGTCATTTCCGTCACGAAGGAGTGATTCTGATCCCTGGTAAACAATCCAGCGATCCGGCTTCATTAATGTATAACTGAGTTCGCTGTCGTCGCCGTCATCTGTATTCTCATCTTTGTTGATCGTGATCTCATTAACCTGCAGCCATGCATCTGCTGCATTGTCTGCTGTTGCAATCAGGCGGATACCCATTGCTTCAAAATGTTCCGGAAGATTTTCTTTTGCAACACTTACTTCCTGGTTCTGGTTTCTGACACCTGCAAAACTATTGTTCATGCCTGTAAGCTCCAGATCTTTCCAGGTCTTTCCATCGGTTGTGTACTGCAGCTTTGCCTGATCCATATGATCTTTTCCTGCTCCAAGAAGGAACCGGATATCATTGATCTTGATTGCCTTGCTGTAACTTACTCCGATATAGGTACCTGTTGTAATCTTATTCGGTGTCTTATAAATCGCACTTGTGCTGTCATCTCCGTCAAATAAGTTATCCGCAGAGCCTGTCGGTGTGTCTGTACGGCTTGTGATGTATTTACGGATCACTTTGTCCGGATTCAGGGCAAGTTCTGCTTTGCCTGATACATATTCAGCCAGTTTTTTAATAAACGGAACAATATGCTGTACTCCGACTTCTGCGACTTCCTGATAATTTACATACAGGAAATCATGCGTCTTGGACTGTGCGAATGCCGTTTCTCCTTCTGTATTGTATTCCACAACTGCGGATACATCTCCGTTCAGAGAACTCTTTACTCCATTCAGGTATGCAATCGCTGCATCTGTTGTATCTTTCCAGCAATCCAGCCAGTAAACAATCTGATTTCTGATTGCCTCATTACCTGATTCTTTATACAATGCTGCTGCATCCTGAAGTGTCTGGAATTCCTGGATCAGATCATCCACATCTGCTTCTGTGACCGTTTCCGTTTCCAGTTTATCTTTAAATGCGTTGAGTTTTTCCTTCAGTTCTACTGACTCCTGAAGCTCAGTTACACGGCTGTCCATATTCTGATTGATCATATGCTTGGACAACTCTCTGAGTGCATCACTTGCTTCTGTCTCTACTGCCGAATTATGATCTACAAATGAAAATGCGTCTTCCCATGTCTGATCTGCATCGGCATCTGTATCCCAGATATTCCATGCATAGGATGCATTTGCAAAAATAGCTACTTTACTTGGCTCTGACTGCTGCATCGGGTTCAGCATGATTCCCTGAATCTTAGACGCATCAACACCACCATGAAGGAATGTGCTGTTACCACCCATGATCAGATGCTTATGTGAGTTATCTGAACAAGGCCAGTTGATCCACATGAAAGGACCTCTTCCTACATTATTTGTAAATGTAGTAGTAAAATTATTTGTAACCTCACCCCAGACACGTCCACCGGTCATAACGATCTGTACATTTTCCGGTACACTCTTCAGGGCCTGAAGTTCACTGGAACTTCCATTTCCCATATAATCATACGGAACGAACGGAAGTGTCATCTTCATATCAGGGTATTCCTGCTTCACCTCTGCCAGCCAGGTACTCATATCGTTCAGAAGTCTTACTTCATTTGCTGCTCCCGGATTTACAAAGTCATCCGCAAGAATCGCAATCTGACGTACTCCTGCATCAATTACCTGCTTAAACTTTGCTTTCAATTTTGCAAGATCTTCATTATAGTGTGCATCTGTATCAAAGCGGAAGTTATTTCCACTCGGAAATGGATGCAGGGCATACACAAATCTGCACTTGGAAGCATTTCCAGCTTCTGCAAGTGGTCTGATCTTACTCTCTAACTCTTCATCTGTATAGAGTTCATTCCATTTCGTTCTGTGTTTCGGATCATCCTTTGGTGCATAGAAATAAGCATTTAACTTATAGTATCCCCCCCATGTCATCAGATTCACACGATCCTCTGTAGACCATGGATTTCCATAATATCCTTCAATAAATCCACGGCTTACAACATCTGCATAATCTTCAATCGTAAAATTTCTGATCGACAGGCTCTCTGTCTGTGCAAGTACATGATACAGTGTCGTCAGTCCATAAAAACTTGCATCTGTATCTTTTCCCAATACAGCAATCGTATTGTTGTCACTTTTCAGGAAATAGGAATCGGTATGATCAAATAATGAAGTATCTACAGCATATTCATCTACGATCTGATCATCTACTGTTCCGTCCGATCCGTAAACTCCTACATAAATGTTCGTTGCACCACTCTTTTCTGCATCTGATTCTGTCACATTCAGACCTTTCAGTTCTGCAGTCTCTTCAAGTCGTGCTTTTGTTGCATCGTCAATATCCTCATCATAAATGACATTGACATTCTTTTTCAGGATGTAGCTTCCATCCTGATACGTCATTTCCTGAGGATTCGGATAAAGCTTATATGTAACTTCTTCCGCTTCCTCAGCCTTTGCCGGTATTGCAGTCATCGGCAGAACCATTGCCACCGCCAGCACTGCTGCAAGTACCTTTTGGACTCTTCTTCCTTTCATGCTTTTTCCTCCCTTGCAAAATTTAATTTTATTTAACTATCAAATAAAATCACGCAAGTATACAAATCTATTATAACATTACAAGATTTTTTTTCCTTGTCATTACCGTTACTATTCTTCCTTATTTTTGTCTAATATGGAACTAAAAATCACCGGATTTTCAGATACTTCTCTTTAAAATCCGGTGGTTTTCTCCATCTTGAAACTATTCTTTTAATATTCAAATACAGCAACGCCATAAGCAGGGAGCGGATATGCAAAAGAATATTTCTGACCGTCGCACTCTTTCTTCACCGGCTTATAGATCTCGGTTCTCTTTTCTCCAGAACCTCCATACTCTTTCTCGTCGCTGTTCAGTACCAGCTTACACTGCCTCTTCGTCGGCACTCCAACCCGGTAATCTTCTCTTGCTACCGGAGTAAAGTTGCACACAAATAAAAGATTCTTTTTCTTTCCCTTTGAATGTCTGACAAAACTGAAGATACTTCTGAAAATATCATCTTTATTGATCCATTCAAATCCGGCCGGATCATTATCCAGCTCATACAGTGCAGGATGCTTCTTATATAAATGCAGAAGATCTCTGTACCAGTTCTGGATCTGCTGATGTGGTTCTTCTGAAAGAAGGAACCAGTCCAGTTCTCTCTCCTCGCTCCACTCACGCAGTTGTGCAAACTCCTGTCCCATAAAAAGAAGCTTCTTTCCCGGATGTCCTGTCATAAATGCATATGCTGCCTTGAGATTGGCATATTTGTCAAAGCCTTCTCCCGGCATCTTATTCAGCATGGAGCATTTCAGATGAACGACTTCATCATGCGAAAGAACAAGGATATAGTTCTCCGAATATGCATACTCCATGGAAAATGTCATCATATGATGTGCATTTTTCCTGAAATACGGATCCAGCTTCATATACTCTGTAAAATCATGCATCCATCCCATATTCCACTTCAGGCTGAATCCCAGTCCGTCATCCTCCGGGTTTCCTGTAACCTTTGGCCATGCAGTGGATTCTTCTGCGATCATCATCGTCCCCGGATTTCTTCCAAGTACAACAGAATTAAGATGCTTGAAAAACTCAATCGCCTCAAGATTCTGATTTCCACCATACTTGTTTGGAACCCACTGTCCGTCCTGCTTTCCATAATCAAGATAAAGCATGGATGCCACTGCATCGACACGCAGTCCGTCCACATGGAAATGCTCGATCCAGAACAATGCATTTGCAATCAGGAAATTCCGTACCTGCGGCTTTTCATAATCAAAGATCTTCGTTCCCCAGTCAGGATGCTCTCCCTTTCTCGGATCTGCATACTCAAAAGTCGGTGTTCCGTCAAAATCAGCCAGTCCGTGAGCATCCTTCGGGAAATGTGCCGGAACCCAGTCAAGAATCACACCAATCCCATTCCGGTGCAGATAATTGATCATATAAGCGAAATCTTCCGGTGTTCCATATCTGGAAGTCGGTGCAAAATAACCAGTTACCTGATATCCCCATGAGCCATCAAATGGATGCTCCGCGATTCCCATCAGTTCTACATGCGTATACCCCATCTTTTTTACATATTTTGTAATCGCTTCTGCAAATTCACGATAAGTATAAAATCCCTCATCTTCCCTTCCCGGATGCCTCATCCAGGAACCCATATGCACTTCATAGATGGATAACGGATTTTCTTTATTATCCCATTTTTTTCTGCTTTCCATCCAACGGTCATCCGTCCATTTTAAATGAGAAATGTCCGTAATCCTGGAAGCAGTTCCCGGCCGAAGTTCTGCATAATTGGCAAATGGATCTGCCTTATAGATCAGCTCTCCGCTCTGTGTCTCAATACAGTATTTGTACATCTGTCCGTCTTTCGCTTCCGGTACAAAAACTGTATAGATTCCTAATGGCTCCTGCCGCTCCATCCTGTCCGCTGCAGCATCCCATCCATTAAACTCTCCGATCACTGAAACACTCTTTGCATGTGGAGCCCATACTGCGAAATAAACACCCTTTTTGCCTGCTGTCACTTCATGTGCACCAAGCTTCTTATAAATCTCATAATGATTCCCCTGCCCGAAAAGGTAGTGATCCAGTTCTCCTATCTCATAAGGCTGCAGTTTTTTCACTGCCTTCTTCTTTGTAACCATAAATCCACCTCACTGCTCGAATTCTTTCATTGCTTGGGATTTTGCTCCCAACATCATAGCATCATTATACTTGATGTACCTGAAAAAAGAAAGAGAAAACATATTTTTGCACAAAAATAGACAGCCTTTCCCAAGACTGTCTATTAATTCTGACTAAATTTTGTCGTTAAATGTTGAAATCTCGTTCGGAAAGAATAATTCTGTCCGACGAATCTGTATTTCTTCCGAATACTCTCTTCACCAGCTTCTTGGCTGAAGCTTTCTGTGAATGTGCGATTGCCTTATCCATTACTTCTTTTACTTCCGCAACAGTTACTGAATGATCTTCTCTCTGAAGAGAATCAATGCAACTGTAAAGAGCAAGAATACCCATTTCATCAATCTTGTAACCATTCTCCTGGGCATAAGTCTGACCAAATGTTACAAGCTCATCATTAATGAAGATCGGCACTTCCAGACGGGAAGTAAACTTTCTCCTGAACTCACGGTTGGAGGAAAGCAGACGATCTAACGGCTTTCTCTGTTCCTCAAGCACGATCAGAAGTTCTCCTGTATCACGCTCCATTGCCCTGTTCAGCTTGGCGACTGTCTTTTCATTCATCTTTCCTGCTTTTTCAATGATCAAAGCACCACCGTATAATTTATCGAAAATATCTCCGATCTTTTTCTTATTCAGGGACTCTCCTGTCACGATTGCTACCTTACCCTGACGGATCTCTCTCTGCTTCTGGATTGCTTTAACTACATCTACTGCAAGAACAGTCTTGCCATTTCCTTTATCTCCAATAATCAGGAGATTTCCTGTCTTCGACGTTCCCTTCCGGTTTGTACAGTTCTTATCCTGCTCCAGAACATCTACTAACTGTTCGCTCATGCCACGCACAGGAACAAAATAAGAGAATAATTTCTTCTGTTCTTCTGTCAGGCCGGCTCTTGTACCGATTCCGCTCTGAGTTTCCAGATCATATCTTCCATGTACTACAAATCCTGTATCCATGGATAATGCATCTGAAATTTCATCCAGTGGCAACGGAGAAGTCTTACCTGTAGCGATCAGCTTTGCAGTTTCCTTTCTGCTCAACGGTGTCGTAGCCGACATGATATCAATTCCATCATCTTCGTCCGGAATCTCCCGATCATCCGGCTCTTCACTGTGCTTCGGATCTACCTTGAATTCATCTTCAAAATCAGGTGCATCTTCCTCGTCCGGTTCTTCGTCCGGTTCTTCTTCGTCTTCATAGTAGAATTCCTCATCATCTGCTAACTCATCATCATCCGATTCTTCATAATAAGCTTCATCGTCATCTTCATATTCGTCATCATAGATTTCATCTTCATACTCATCTTCATCATAGGATGTATATTCATCTTCTGAATCGTCGTCTTCGTAAGATTCATACTCATCTTCTTCTGAATCGTCATCTTCGTAAGATTCATACTCATCCTCTTCTGAATCGTCATCTTCGTAAGATTCATACTCATCTTCTTCTGAATCGTCGTCTTCATAGGACTCGTACTCATCCTCTTCATCCTCTGACTCTAAGAAGTCTTCATCTTCAAATAAATCTTCGTCTTCCTCCGGCAGATCATCTAAACGGAGAGATTCTGTCACTTCTCCCATATTTTCATGCGGTTCTTCCGGTGCTTTTTCTATCTCTTTTTCTTCTGGCAAAGACTCCTCTGCCGGAACTGCACCTTCAATTTCATCAATCAGCCGCTGAATATCAGGAGACAGGATTGGAGTATCTTCCGTAACCTCGTCTTCCGGCTCTTCTTCGTATATTTCCTCAGCATCCGCCTCAACGACATCTTCTGCTGATTCTTCAATCGGCTCTTCCTCGGCATCTTCTAATATATCTTCTGCTTCGTCTTCGTCCGGTTCTTCCTCGTACGTTTCTTCTACCGACTCATCATATACTTCTTCCTCGGCATCCTCAAGCAACGCCTCTGCTTCTTCCGAATCCCAGTCAGATAAAATCTCTTCAAAACTCAGCTCCTCTGCATCCGCTTCTTCAAAGGATTCTGTATCATCTTCCCAATCCTCAGCAGGTGAATCCTCCAGGAAGTCTTCCGCTTCTTCCATATCGAAGATCTCTTCTTCCGGTTCAGCCGGTTCTGCATCAGCAATTTTTTGCAGTTCTTCTTCTATTGTCCCTGTCTGTGTTTCTTCAATCGGCTCTGCCTCTTCGACTTCTTCCGCCTCTTCTTCAACCGGTTCTGCCTCTTCGACTTCTTCCGCCTCTTCTTCAACCGGCTCTGCCTCTTCAACTTCTTCCGGCAGCTCTTCTGCCACCAGATCTTCAAGATCCAGCTCTTCTGCGTCATCTTCCGTAATATCTGTTGTGATTTCTACAGGGATCCGCTCTGTCTTATCTGCCGCTTCTTCTGATACTTCTCCAGGAATAAGTTCCTTCATTCCGATTGGCACATCACCTGTATGCTTTTCCTGTGAAATCTGATTTACCATATCAAGATCCACGACCGACTCAATATCACCGATCGCACTCTCAAGATCAGAAATATCCGGCTCTTCATCCTCTGCCGCAGATACTTCCGGCTTGCGATGCAGTAACTGCTCCAATGCCTCATCCAGCCGCATTGTATCACCGATCTTTTTCTTTTCCGGCTTACGGACTGGTTTCTCTGAACTTTCTTCTTTTCCTGTATCCTGCTGTCCAATACTCTCAGGAATATCCTCAACCGGCTCTTCTGAAACAGCCTCTGAATGCTCCGTTGCTGCTTCATCCAAATGATCTTCCGGCTCTTCATTTTCTGCAACATACGTCTCAAGATCCGGAATCTCTTCCGTCTCACCGCCATTTTTTTCAAATCTGCGATTATACTTTTCCTGCTGCGAAGGTGTCAGTGGCTTATACTGCATCTTCAATTCCATTGCTTTATATACATATTTGCCTTCACTGAACCACAGGATCAGATCATCACATTCTTCCAGACATTCTGCCGTCATACCTGCTTCCTGATAAAGCTTTGCAAGTTCAAACGCCCATTCTTCAATATATTCTGCCTTCTTAAACTCTTCCAGTGCTTCAATCTGCTGCTCTAACGGAGCCCGCTGTGCCCGTAAGATCTGGTATCTCAGAATATGTCTGTTCGGATCTTTTGGTGCTAACTGCACAAACTCATCATAAAAATCTATTGCTTCATCTACATTCCCCGTCTTCAGTGCAAGAGAACTCAGACGATACAATACCTTCCGGCTTCCTTCTGCCCGATGATAAGCAATCTGCAAAATATCATAGCTTTTCTGATATTCACCGGTCTTTTCATAAATATCACTTACATTCGCAAGCATCATGGCATTGCGAACCCTTCTCCAGTCAATGGAGTCAGCAATCTCCTTTGCTTCCCCGTATTCTTCATTTTGCATAAGCTCTATCATTCGCTCTGACAGTTGCTTATATTCATATTTGTCCACCGCATTCACCTCATTATATTAATGTTTATTCGGTAACTCAAGATCTCTTCATGTCAATTTAACATAAGGCGATACTCTTTCATTAGTGTACCATACCATCTTCCCAATGTCAAAAAAATGCACCTCCAACTACCCTTGAAGATGCATTTTTTATAATATTTAATTTTCTCATTATTTTTATTTTATATTTTGGATCGAAGGTAAATCCTGATACGATTCCTGTAAGACCATTTTTCTTTTACAGCTACTGTTCCATGTTCCTTTACACATCGTTCAGTTCTGTATGTGGTAACTTTA
>UMDO01013626.1_pt1 | contig 17851 bp, 15 predicted proteins | sample 1964511 | NCBI WGS metagenome assembly UMDO01 (sample SAMEA4835996, study PRJEB28245) | human gut metagenome | biome: gut microbiome; material: fecal sample | place: Denmark | collected 2008 | reverse complement strand
AAGGAAATATGTGATAATTAACTTCCTAATTATCATACAAGGAATACTATGAGTAAAAACCTGAAAAAGATGATTTCATATTATAAGCCGTATCTGGGAGTGTTCTGGGCAGATATGTTTTTTGCAACGGTATCTGCGGCGGTCGCGCTTGTGATCCCGCTTGTGATCCGTTATGTGACATCTACATTAATCTATATGGAACCGCAGGCGATTTTAGGACAGATCCGTTGGATTGCGCTTATGTTATTCGCACTGGTGGCGGTAGACTGTTACAGCCGTTTTTTTATTGCAAATCAGGGGCATGTGATGGGCGCTAAGATTGAATATGATATGCGGGCAGAAATTTTTGCGCATTTTCAGAAACTGTCATTTTCCTTTTACGATGACCAGAAAGTCGGACAGCTGATGTCCCGTATTACGACGGATCTCTTTGATATCACGGAGCTGATGCATCATGGACCGGAAAATATTATTCTGTCCCTGATAAAGATTATCGGTGCATTTATAATTTTAATGAGTATTAAACCGGCGCTGGCACTTGCTGTGTTTGCGGTGCTGCCGTTCATGTTTCTGTTTGCCTATTACATGAACGGAAAAATGCGACGTGCGTTTCGCAGCAACCGCGAGCGGATCGCCGATATCAATGCACAGATCGAGGATAATTTGTCCGGGATCCGTGTGGTAAAGTCATTTGCGAATGAGGATATCGAAAAAGAAAAATTCCGTCAGGGAAACGAAGGCTTTCTGCGCGCAAAAAAGAACAGTTATTATTATATGGGAAGTTTCTCGGCAGGACTTGGTACTTTTACGACCCTGATCCAGGTAAATGTCATACTTGCGGGTGTCATTCTGATCGCAAAGGGAAGTGTGGATATCAGTGATCTGGTCACATTTTTGCTTTATATCAGCGTGTTTACAGAGCCGGTGCGGACACTAATTGATTTTACGGAACAGTTTCAGAACGGATATACCGGGTTTGAACGTTTTCAGGAGATCATGGCGATCGAACCGGATATTGCAGATAAAGAGGATGCAAAAGAGCTGGTCAATGTCAAAGGCGATATCAGCTTTGAGGATGTATCTTTCCAGTATGAGGAAAATACGGAATGTGTGTTAAATCATATTAACCTGAACGTTCCGGCGGGGGCTTATATGGCACTTGTGGGGTCGTCAGGAGCCGGAAAGAGTACACTGTGTTCACTGATTCCGAGGTTTTATGATGTGACGGCAGGAGCAGTTAAGATTGATGGCTGCGATGTCCGGGATATCAGGTTAAAGAGCCTGCGCGACCATATAGGTATCGTACAGCAGGATGTGTATCTGTTTGTCGGAACCGTTTTTGATAATATCCGTTATGGAAAACCGGATGCAACACGTGAGGAAGTGATTGAAGCGGCGAAAAATGCCAATGCACACGATTTTATCATGTCGCTGCCAAATGGGTATGAAACAGATATCGGACAGCGGGGAATCAAACTTTCCGGCGGGCAGAAACAGCGTTTGTCCATTGCAAGGGTATTTTTAAAGAATCCACCGATCCTGATCTTTGATGAGGCGACGAGTGCACTTGACAATGAAAGTGAGAAAGTCGTGCAGGATTCTCTGGAAAAACTGGCAAAGAATCGTACAACATTTGTGATCGCACACCGGCTTTCCACAATCAAAAATGCACAGCGAATCCTGGTTTTGACGGAGGAGGGCATTGCGGAGGAAGGAACGCATGAGGAACTGTTAGAAAAAGGCGGTGTGTATGAAAAACTGTATCAGATGCAGTTTCATAAATAAGAGTGCTGTGTAGAAGAGAAGTGTATAGCGTAAAATATAAAAGTTTCATGAAATCCATGCAAAAATTTGCAAAAGAGGAAAAACTAGAGTAAAATAGTAGTGTTTGTGAAGGGAGAGATAAGACAATGACAAAAATTGATATTATATCTGGTTTCCTTGGAGCCGGAAAAACAACATTTATTAAAAAAATGATCGAGGAAGTTTTTAAGGGCGAGAAGATCGTTCTGATTGAGAACGAATTTGGTGAAGTCGGCATTGACGGAGGATTTTTAAAGGATGCAGGAATTGAGATCACAGAGATGAATTCCGGATGCATCTGCTGTTCCTTAGTAGGCGATTTTGGTAAAAACTTACATGAAGTCATCGAGAAGTTCCATCCGGACCGTATTTTGATCGAGCCGTCCGGTGTTGGTAAATTATCCGATGTTATGAAATCTGTCATCGACGTGGAAAAAGACGAGGATGTCAAATTAAACGGACTGATCACGGTTGTAAATGCATTAAAGGCAAGCAAACAGATGAAAGCATTTGGTGAATTTTTCAACAACCAGATCGAATATGCAACAACGGTTGTCTTAAGCAGAAGCCAGAAGGCAACACCAGAGCAGTTAGAGCTGTGTGTAAAACAGATCCAGGCATTAAATCCGAAAGCTGCTGTTATCACAACTCCATGGGATGAGATCAAAGGCGAACAGATCTTAAAAGTAGTGGAGGGACAGGACTCTCTGGAAGTAAAACTTCTCGCAGAGCAGCATGCAAAAGAGGAAGCTTTAGAACATGAGCATGAGCATCATCATGACCACGACCACGAGGAGCATGACGAGAACTGCACCTGTGGCTGCCATGATCATGACCATGATCACGAAGAACATGAACATCACCATGACCATGATCATGACCATGATCACGAAGAACATGAACATCACCATGACCATGTTCACGACCACGATCATGAGGAGCATGACGAGAACTGCACCTGCGGCTGCCATGATCATGATCATCATCACCATCATCATGCAGATGAGGTATTTACAAGCTGGGGCAAGGAGACGCCTCATAAGTTTACAAAAGAGCAGATTGAGGAAGTGTTAAAGACACTCTGCGAGACAGACGACTACGGCGAGATCCTTCGTGCAAAAGGTATGGTAGCCGATGTGAATGGTTCCTGGATCTACTTTGACATGGTTCCGGGTGAGTACGAGATCCGTGAGGGAGAGCCAGATTATACCGGAAGACTCTGTGTGATTGGTACACATATTGACGAACACAGATTAGAGGAACTGTTTGGAATCGCGTAAAAGCGGGAAAAAGTTACTCAGGAATGGAGATTTATATGAACGAAATACCAGTATATTTATTTACCGGTTTTATGGACAGCGGCAAGACGACTCTGGTGAAGGAGACGTTATTTGATGATGGTTTCACTGAGGGTGGAAGAAGTGTTGTGATCTGCTGTGAGGACGGAGATGTCGAATATGACGAGGAGGAGCTAAAAAAAATCAATGCCAGACTTGTCATGGTAGAAAATGAAGAGGATTTTACCGAAGAGTTTTTAAACAAAGTGCAGACGGAATATCTGCCGGAGCAGGTGTTTATCGAATACAACGGTACCTGGGGAATGGGAACACTGATGGATATGGAACTCCCGAAACACTGGGTGATCGTACAGCAGTTAGCGACTGTGGATGCGACAACGTTTGACATGTATCTTGCAAATATGCGTACCATGGTAATGGAGCAGTTATTTCAGGCAGATGTCGTGATCTTTAACCGCTGTGATGACAGCACGGACAAAGGCAAATGCCGTCGTAATGTCAAGGCACAGAACCGCAAGGCACAGCTCGTCTTCGAGCGTGAGGACGGCAGCTTGGATGAACGTCCGGAGGAACTTCCGTTTGATCTTTCTGCGGATGTGATCGAGATCACCGATGCAGACTATGCGATCTGGTACATGGACTGTATGGATAATCCGAAAAAATATGAGGGCAAAAAAGTATCTTTTCTGGCACTGGTATACAATCCGGAAAAACTTAAAAAAGGAGTGTTTGTGCCGGGACGTTTTGCAATGACATGCTGCATCGAGGATGTGACATTTATCGGATTTAAGTGTAAATATGCGGATGAGGACAAGATCCCGCACAAATCCTGGATCAATATCACTGCGGAAGTGCATGTGGAATTTGCGAGAGAGTATAAGGGAAAAGGACCGGTACTTTATCCGGTATCCATCGAACCGGCAGAAAAACCGGAAGATGAGCTGGTATATTTCTCGTAAACCGGATATACTCTACATGTATAGGCTGGGAAGAATAATCGCTGCTGGTCACACTTGGAGATGTGAACAGCAACAAATAGATGCATAGGAAAAGGACAGAAGTTGGAATCCGAAGATTCCAGTTTCTGTCCTTTTAAAATTTTTAGTAATCAGATATTATTTTTTGTGTTCTTGTTTTTCTTTGAGCCTATTCTTCCTTGATTCCATGTTCACGCATATACTCACCAATCTTTTTATCGGAACCTAAGATATGATTGATCAGCCAGCCGGACAAAAAATTGATCAGGTCAATCAGATATTCCTGCTGATTGTCATCCATTTCGTCCAAATCTGTTAAATCAACCTCAACAAGACGTTCCACGAAGGCAGTATGTGCACGTTTCTGAGCACTGATTTCCGGATAATGGATGCGTTCCATGAGATTTTCTTCATCACGGAAATGAAATTCTGTATAGTCTTTTAATTCTACAAGCAGGTGCATGATCTCATCATATTTGTCATGCAGAAGTTCTGCGTGAATCAGATCGTTGGTATCGTGAATGATCTCAAACAGCCGTCGGTGCTCAGTATCAATTAACTCAACGCCGGTTTTGTATTTTTCGCAAAATGCAAATGGATCTTCTTCATCAGCAGAAATAGAAAACATTTTTCCGATCATCGTATCACTGCTTAAGATATGCCGGTATAACCAGCGAGCCAGATAAGCCAGCAGGTCGTTTAGGGATTGCCTTGCTGCTTCCGGGGAAGAAGTATCCAGAGCAAAAGTGTTGATTTTTTTTGTAAATGCTTCATGTTCTTTTTTTTGGATCGGAAGCTCAGGATCATGAATATGCTCCATGTAAGCTTCCTCATGGGCGAAATGTGTTGCAGCGTAATTTTTCAATCCGGAAACCAGATTCTTGGAGATAACAGAGGTATCTGAACTTTCTTTTGAAAGGTCAATCGCTTCATTTATCATCTGAAATAACCGACGATGCTCATTATCAATCTCGTCAATTCCAATTAAATAGTCGTCTGTAAATTTATACATTATAAAATCCTCCATTCCGTGGTAAATACCACTTTTCTTTTGAATAAAAATATGGATTTCCCAGCCCATAATTATATTTATGGAGTTATATGGGATAATACATCAACATTATAACATGAATCCGTGTGAGAAAAAAGTAAATAAAAAAGAAAATAAAAAATGTGTTGACAAAATCACTTTAATATATTAAAGTATACCCATAAAGAAAAACCGTTGAGAAAGAATAGTAAGCATTTTTTGATATTACAGAGAGCTGCAGGTGGTGGGATTGCAGTATGGATGGATTTGCTGAATGGACTTTTGAGGGCGGCCTGAACAGGATTTAGTAGGCGCCGCCGGGAACCGGACCCGTTACCCATCCGGCATGTATGGTTGTACATGAAGTGAGTGGACTTTTCAGTCAATATGAGTGGTACCGCGATAATAGATACTATTACCGTCTCAGGCAAGAACCTGAGGCGGTTTTTTAATGTAAAATTCATTTACATTGTAAACGAAAGTTTGCATGATGACGAATTCCACCTCTCGAAACGGCTTTTTCCAAATTTAAAATCTGGAGGGAACAAGTGCGAAAAATAGAATTTTTCGCACACAGGATTTGTGCTTATGCACAAACCTGTAATGCGCAGAGAACGGCGCAGAAAGGGGAAAGAAATGAAAAGAAAAATGATGGCAGCAGTATTAATGATGGCAATGACAGCAGGTGTGCTTGGTGGATGTGGAAACAGCACGGAAAATAATGCGAAAACAGACACAAATGCACAGAATAATGCAAATACCGCAGAAATAAAAGAGAATGCCAATGCGGATGTGACAGAGATCGCCAATGCAGATGGCACGGTATATAAAGTTGGTATCGTCCAGTATGTAGATGATGCTTCCTTAAACCAGATCGAGAAGGCGATCGAGGCAGAGCTTGATGCAAAAGGTGCAGAACTTGGTGTGACATTCGATTATGCAGATTATACCTATAATGGTCAGGCAGATTCCTCTACCTTAAATCAGATCGCAACGGATCTGGTTGCAGAAAAAGTGGATGTGATCATCCCGATCGCAACACCGGCAGCCATGATCATGCAGAATGCGACAGAGGACAATCAGATCCCGGTTGTATTCTCCGCAGTATCAGATCCGGTCAGCGCAGGACTTGTCGCAGATTTAAATGCACCTGGTGCAAATATCACAGGTACATCCGATGCACTTGACACCACGGCTGTTATGAAACTGATCACGGCAGCCAACCCGGATGTAAAGAAAATCGGACTGTTATATGATAAGAGCCAGGATTCCTCAAAAGTGCCGGTTGCAGATGCAATCGCTTACTGTGAGGAAAACGGTATTGAATATATTGAAAAGACAGGAACCACCAATGCAGAGGTATCTGCAGCAGCAGATGCGCTTGTGGCAGAAGGGGTAGATGCAGTATTCACACCGACCGATAACACAATCATGACAGCCGAGCTTGCAATCTTTGAAAAGTTTGCAGATGCAAAGATCCCGCACTATACAGGAGCTGATTCCTTCGCGTTAAACGGAGCATTCTTAGGATATGGCGTCAATTATACAGAGCTTGGAACTGCAACGGCAGATATGGCAGCAGACATCCTTGTAAATGGTGCTGATCCTGCAGCAACAGCAGTCCGCACATTAGACAGTGGTATCGTGACTGTCAACACGGAGACAGCTGCAGCTGTTGGCATTGATGACAGCGTATTTAAAGATATGTGTGAGGAATTAAAAGAAGTTACAACCGCAGAAGAATTTGAATAAAAGCGGAATAGAAGAAAAACGGAACCGGAGGGGATTATGGGTTCGATCATTACACTTTCCATTGTACAGAGCGCATTAGAACTTGGATTTATCTATGCACTGGTTGCGCTTGCATTATTTGTATCATTTTCCATATTAGATATCGCGGATCTGTCAACAGACGGCTGCTTTACATTAGGCTGTGCAGTCTGTGCGACGGTGACGCTTGCCGGACATCCGGTGTTAGGACTGTTTGCGGCGGCGGCAGCAGGAGTTGTATCGGGATTCGTTACTGCATTTTTACAGACCAGAATGGGTATTCAGTCCATCTTAGCTGGAATCATCGTAAATACAGGATTATACACGATCAACATTGCGGTGATGGGTTTTGCATCCAATATCAATCTTTTTTCCTGTGACACAGTTTTTTCATGGGCGAAAGATCATATCGGGGGAACCTGGTATAAACTGATCGTTGCAGCTGTATTTGTTGTGATTGTCGGTGTGATACTGGCATGGTTTTTAAATACGAGACTGGGACTTTCCATCCGTGCGACCGGCGATAACCCGGATATGGTAAGGGCATCAAGTATCAATACCGGACTTATGATCACGATCGGACTTTGTGTTGCGAATGCCATGACCGGACTTTCCGGCGGACTGCTCGCACAGTATCAGAAATCCTGTGATATCAATCTTGGAACCGGAATGGTAACGATCGCACTTGCGAGTCTGATCATCGGGGAGTCGATCATCGGAAAAGGCGGTGTGTTAAAGCGTGTGATCGGCGTGGTATTAGGAAGCTGCCTGTACCGCTTTATCGTAGCGATTGCTTTAAGATTAAATGTTCCGGCAGAATGTTTAAAACTGGTATCATCACTTATCGTTGCATTTGCGATCGCACTGCCTTATCTGAAAAAGCAGGCAGCGTTTATGAAACAGCGCCGCCTTGCAAAGGCAGAAAACCAGTTATATATGGAACAGATCCAGAAACAGAACCAGAAGAAGGAGGAATCGTGATGTTAATTATGAAAAATGTCAGCAAGACCTTCAATCCGGGAACTGTCAATGAAAAATGCGCATTAAAAAATCTGAATCTGGAATTGAAGGATGGCGACTTTGCAACAATTATCGGAAGCAATGGAGCAGGTAAATCTACATTATTTAATGCAATCACCGGAGCATTTTTTATCGACCGGGGACTTATTGTGTTAGATGGGGAGGATATCACTTACCAGAAAGAACATGTGCGGAGCAAGGTGATTGGTCATTTGTTTCAGGATCCTTTAAAGGGAACCGCGCCGCATATGACGATCGAGGAAAATATGGCACTTGCCTATCTTCGCGCCAAAACCTCAAAAAATGCATATTTCAGCCGTATCAATGCGGCGGATAAAGCAAAATTCAGGGAGCACCTTGCACTGCTTGATATGGGGTTAGAGGATCGCATGAAGCAGCCGGTAGGACTCCTTTCCGGAGGACAGCGCCAGGCACTGACGCTTCTTATGGCGACGATGGTCACACCAAAGATCCTGCTGTTAGATGAGCATACGGCGGCATTGGATCCGGCAACCGCAAAAAAAGTGCTCGACCTGACCAGACAGATCGTTGCAGAGAGAAAGATCACCTGCCTTATGGTAACCCACAATATGCACCAGGCATTAGAACTTGGAAACCGTACCCTGATGATGGATTCCGGAAATATCATCTTAGATGTGAGCGGAGAAAAACGTGCGGGCATGACGGTGGAGGATCTGTTAGAGCAGTTTGCGGTCTGTGCCGGAAAGCGTTTGGACAATGACAGGATCCTGTTTTCGCAGGCGGAATGATGGTTAGTCAACGACAGGATCCTGTTTTCACAGGCAGAATAAGGGAAAAATAGGATTTTTTGCAGGATCTGGCAGTAATAATTTGAGAAAAAACAGAACTAATTGAGAAAAAATAGAGGAAAGCCGTTGAAATTTAACGTGTTTTCCTTTATTATGTTAAAGTATGAAAATAAATACTTTGACGGGTATGTTGATGTATATAAAAATGTTAGGAGGAGACCATGTATCCAATCGTAAGAAGAGAAAAACTGGCAGATAAGATTTATCTTATGGATGTCAAAGCACCTCGTGTGGCACAGTACTGTGAGCCGGGGCAGTTTGTAATTGTAAAGATTGATGAGGAGGGCGAGCGTATTCCGCTTACCATTTGTGATTATGACAGGGAAGCAGGTACGATCACGATCGTATTCCAGACTGTCGGAGCATCTACAGAGCGTATGGCATATTTACAGGAAGGAGATGCATTCCAGGATTTTGTAGGCCCGCTTGGATGTGCGTCTGACCTGATTGACGAAGATATTGAAGAATTAAAGAAAAAGAAGATCCTTTTCGTTGCCGGAGGTGTTGGTACAGCACCGGTATATCCGCAGGTAAAATGGCTGCATGAGCACGGTGTGGACTGTGATGTGATCATGGGATCTAAGACAAAAGATCTGTTGATCTTAGTAGACCAGATGAAAGAAGTTGCGACAAATCTCTATGTGACGACCGATGATGGTTCTTATGGATTCCACGGTATGGGAACTAATCAGTTACAGGAACTCTGGGATGCAGGAAAACGCTATGATCACTGTGTAGCGATCGGACCGATGATCATGATGAAATTCGTATGTAAGCTGACAAAAGAGCTTGGAATTCCGACCGTTGTTTCCATGAACCCGATCATGGTAGACGGAACCGGAATGTGCGGTGCATGTCGTCTGATAGTAGGCGGGGAAGTAAAATTTGCCTGCGTGGACGGACCGGAGTTTGACGGGCATCAGGTTGATTTTGACCAGGCGATGAAACGTCAGGCACAGTACAAGACAGAAGAGGGAAGAGCGATGTTAAAGCTGCAGGAAGGTGATACACATCACGGCGGCTGTGGCAACTGTCAGTAGGGTTGAGCGTTTGAAAAGGAGATAGAGAGAATGGACGTATTAAATAGAGTACCGGTTCGCGAGCAGGAACCACAGGTTCGTGCGGCTAACTTTGAAGAGGTATGTTTAGGATATAACGAGGAAGAGGCAAAAGCTGAGGCAGCACGCTGCTTAAACTGTAAAAATGCGCAGTGTATGAAGGGCTGTCCGGTATCTATCAATATCCCGGCATTTATCGCACAGGTAAAGGAAGGAAACTTTGAGGAGGCATATCACATTATCAGTCAGTCTTCCGCACTTCCGGCAGTCTGCGGACGTGTCTGCCCACAGGAGAGCCAGTGTGAAGGAAAATGTATCCGCGGAATCAAGGGTGAACCGGTTGCAATCGGTAAATTAGAGCGTTTTGTTGCCGACTGGGCAAGAGAAAATGGTATTAAACCGAAAAAAGCAGAGAAATTAAACGGACATAAGGTTGCAGTCATCGGTTCCGGCCCTGCAGGTTTAACCTGTGCCGGAGATCTGGCAAAACTTGGCTATGATGTGACAATCTTTGAGGCACTTCATGAGGCAGGCGGTGTACTGATTTACGGTATCCCGGAGTTCCGTCTTCCGAAACAGAAGGTTGTTGCTGCTGAGGTGGAAAATGTAAAAGCACTCGGTGTTAAGATCGAGACAAACGTTGTTATCGGAAAATCTGTTACAATCGATGAATTAATGGAAAACGAGGGATTTGAGGCCGTATTTATCGGTTCCGGTGCCGGACTTCCAAGATTTATGGGTATTCCTGGCGAGCAGGCAATGGGTGTATTTTCTGCAAATGAGTTCCTGACCAGAAACAACCTGATGAAGGCATTTAAAGATGAGTATGATACACCGATCAAAGCAGGCAAGAAAGTTATTGTTGTCGGCGGCGGTAACGTTGCTATGGATGCTGCGAGAACTGCAAAGAGACTTGGCGCGGAGGTACATATCGTATACCGCCGTGGCGAGGAAGAGCTTCCGGCGCGTGTGGAGGAAGTACATCATGCAAAAGAAGAGGGCGTGATCTTTGATCTGCTCCAGAACCCGACAGAAATTCTTGTAGATGAGAATGGCTGGGTAAAAGGCGCGAAAGTCATTAAGATGGAACTCGGTGAGCCGGATGCATCAGGAAGAAGAAGTCCGGTAGAGATTCCTGGATCTGAATATGAGATCGAGGCAGATACCGTGATCATGTCACTTGGAACTTCCCCGAACCCGCTGATCTCTTCCACTACAAAGGGACTTGAGATCAACCGCAGAAAATGTATCATCGCAGAGGAAGAAAACGGTGCTACCTCAAAAGCCGGTGTATTTGCCGGTGGTGATGCCGTAACCGGAGCTGCAACTGTAATTCTTGCCATGGGTGCAGGAAAAGCTGCCGCAAAGGGAATCGATGAATATCTGAGCAATAAATAATAGACCAGTGATGGTAAAAATGCCGGAGTCAGTGGAAACTGCTGATGTCCGGCATTTTTTCTTAAAAACTTTTTTTTATAAAAATTTCTTAACACATCTAAAATATTCCTTAAATCTTATCCAAAACCTACTTTTTTTCAAAAATATTGGTTATACTTGTAAGCAAAGTTATGATGAATTGTAAATGAGTCAGAGTGACAGTGATGAATACTAAGAGGTATAGCTATATGGAGGAAAATGTGAACCAGACAGAGAAAGAAATGGCAGAAAACGAAAAACAGAATCAGACGGGAAAAGAAGTGGCAGAAAACGAAAAACAGAATCAGACGGGAAAAGAAGTGGCAGAAAACGAAAAACAGAATCAGACGGGAAAAGAAGTGGCAGAAAATGCAAACTTGGAACAGACAGAAACGATCCGGGGACTGACCGCACAGCAGGTGGAGGAGCGGAAAGAAAAGGGACTCTGGAACAAAAAAGCGGAGTCAGCGACAAAGACGACGAAAGAGATCGTAAAATCAAACGTATTTACATATTTTAACCTGATATTTTTAGTGATCGCGTTATTGTTAATCGGCGTTGGTGCTTTCCGGGATCTGACATTTCTTCCAATCATTGTTGCAAATACGCTGATCGGAATCGTGCAGGAGATCCGGTCAAAAAAGGTTTTAGACGATCTGTCTATCTTGAACAGTCCCAAAACGAGAGTGCTTAGGGATGGCAGTAAAAAAGAGGTACCGGCAGAAGAACTGGTGCAGGATGATATTGTGGAACTTTCTGCGGGCGGGCAGATACCGGCGGATGCGGTTGTGTTAGAAGGGCAGTTAAATGTGAATGAATCACTCCTTACCGGAGAAGCGGATGAAATTGTAAAGAAAAATGGCGATGAACTGCTGTCCGGCAGCTTTGTGGTGTCCGGCAGCTGTCTGGCACAGCTGACAAAAGTTGGGGAAGAGTCTTATATATCAAAACTTACCCACCGTGCAACACAGACGAAAGAGGGAGAACAGTCAGAGATGATCCGCTCTTTGAACCGGCTGGTGCAGGCAGTCGGTATTGTGATCATTCCCATTGGTGTGGTTCTTTTTATACAGCAGTTTGTATATGCGGGAACCCCTTTGCGGGACAGTGTGACAAGTATGGTCGCAGCGATCATTGGAATGATACCGGAGGGACTTTATCTGTTAGCGAGCGTTGCCATGGCGGTAAGTGCCATGCGTCTGGCAAAGCAGCAGGTTTTGATCCATGATATGAAATGTATTGAAACGTTAGCCCGCGTAGATGTACTTTGTGTGGACAAGACAGGAACAATTACAGTGCCGGAGATGGAAGTGGATCAGTTTATTCTTGCAGAAGACCTGACGAAAAGAGTTTATGAGAAAGACGGTGATACGAAAGTATATGTCGATGTAAAGTGCGGTGAGGAACAGGAACAAAAACATGCGCAGATAAAGGGCATGATCGGTGAGTTTGCGGCAGACATGGATGCCGATAATGCAACAATGGAGGCATTAAAGACATATTTTAAGCCGGATACTTTAACAAAGATAAAGAAAGCAGAAAAGGTATTTGCATTTTCATCAAAGACAAAGTACAGTGGAATCATTTCAGAGGGAAAAAGTTATGTGATCGGGGCACCTGAATTTGTGCTTCGGGAGGATTATGCAGAGTACAAAGACCGAATAGAAGCGTATAGTGAGAAAGGGTATCGTGTCCTTGTGTATGGCAGATATGAGGGAATTTTAGACGGACAGCAGCTTACGGAAAAAGTATTACCGATCGCGTTTATCATGCTGACAAATGCGATACGGGAAGGAGCAAAGGAAACCTTTTCCTATTTTACAGAGCGTGGTGTGGAGATCAAGGTTATCTCCGGGGATAATCCTAAGACTGTTGCTGAAATTGCGGAAAAAGCGGGAATCTGCGGCGCAGATAACTATGTGGATGCATCCACGTTGACAACAGATGAGAGTATCGCACAGGCTGTAGCAAAATATCAGATTTTTGGCAGGGTGACACCTGATCAGAAGTTAAAGTTTGTGGAAGCGCTGAAAGCACAGGGAAGAACGGTTGCCATGACGGGTGACGGTGTCAATGATGTGCTGGCATTAAAAGATGCGGACTGCAGTATCGCAATGGCATCGGGAAGCGAGGCTGCATCGCAGGTGGCACAGCTTGTTCTTTTGGACAATGATTTTTCAAGGATGCCCTCTGTAGTGATGGAAGGGCGGAGAGTGGTAAATAATATCCAGCGCTCGGCAAGCTTATACCTGGTTAAAAATATTTTTTCCATGCTGCTTGCAGTATTTTCCATGATCTCTATGATCAATTATCCACTGGAACCGTCACAGATTTCGCTGATCAGTATGTTTACGATTGGAATTCCGTCTTTTGTGCTTGCATTAGAGCCAAACAAAGACCGCATACAGGGACATTTTATGACAAATGTGTTGTTGAAGGCATTGCCTGCCGGACTTACCGATTTCTTTGCTGTCAGCAGTCTGGTATTGTTTTGTCAGGTATTTGGTGTGAACGAAGAGGACATTTCGACATCCTGTACGATACTTGTTGCTATTGTTGGATTTATGATCTTATATCAGATCGCAAAACCGATGACGGCCGGACACCGGGTACTGATGGTTGGAATGGTCGCCGGCTGGCTGTTCTGCATGATATTTGTCAGCCACTTATTTGCAATCAGGGATATCTCAGGGCAGTGTATGATGCTGACTGCGGTATTTACGGTTGCAGCGGAGTCCATTCTGCGGTATCTGTCGAAATTTGTGGAGTGGATGCGGGAAAGTCTTTTAGTGTTAAAAAAGAAAATACATCAGGCAACAGCATGAAAGAGGACAGGTATTCGGTAAGGATAAAAACCGGATAAAAAAACAGCCGCTCCGTTTTTAAAGCAGAGCGGCTGTTTAGCAATCAATTTTTGTGAAAATGAAATGTTGCAGTTATTCCAGATTAAGGTGTTTTTTGATGATAACCATGCACACGATATAGAAAACAACACACTCGATGATCGAAAAGAGCGATCCGGAAAACAGCATAGAGGAAACAGTTGTGCTGAATGTAACGTTTTCAGTGGCATTATAAGTTACAACATTGACGTTGTTCATGACACCAAAATATCCGGTAAGTACCAGGATGATCGAGGATACAATCTGACCTGACATGTAAAAGACGATTCCGGCACCGATGGAAGCTCCTACTTTATGTTTTGTAAAGAGCTGACCGATAGAACCGCTTGCAAATACCATCAAAAGGTACTGTAGGCAGGATAAGATCATGGCAAAAATCATATAAATGCTAAACGTATGGAGAGACATGCCAAACAGATTCTGGAAATCTACCATGAGCATATCAAAATCTGCATCAAAGGAAAATCCTCTGTTTGCCGCACAGCCCAGGGCGAAGATCGATACAAACATAATGATCAGGGAGAGCATCAGCCAGCATAGGGAAACGAGCAGTTTTACATTAAAAATTGACATCTGGCCAACCGGCAGTGTGTGTGTCAGGTATCCCTGATCAGAATACATTGTCTTATAAAAATGTACACACATATATACATAGCTTACCACGAAAAGTGCAAATACGCCGAGTACATAAAATACCATAGCTGCTGTAAAGAAGATCTCCTGTAACTGGTTTTCTGTGCCGGCAGGATCACTGTCACCGTACATGGCAATACAGCCAAGGATGGTAACAAACGCCATAACGCCATAGATGATGAACATTAACTTGTATGTGTTTTTAAATTCGTATTTAAATAATTTTCCTAACATCTGAATACCTCCCGGAACAGTGCATCGACGGATTTCCCCTCCTCGGCGCGGATATCGTCCACAGAGGATGAGAGACGGATCTGTCCGTTCTGAATAAAAATAACCTGGTCTAAAATGTTTTCGATATCTGCAATCAGGTGCGTTGAAATCAGGATGGAAGCGGACGGATCGTAATTGGTTAAGATCACGTCTAAAATGTAATCTCTCGCAGCGGGATCGACACCTGCGATCGGCTCATCTAAAATATATAATTCTGCTTTGCGGCTCATGACGAGGATAAGCTGCACTTTTTCTTTCGTTCCCTTTGACATGCTTTTTAGAGAATCATTTGGATTGATATTTAGTTTTTGTAGCATATCATAGGCGCGTTCGCTGTCGAAATCTTCATAAAAGTCCTGAAAGAAGGCGATGATCTCTTTCACACGCTGGTTCATATTCAGATAACTATGATCCGGCAGATAGGAAATGTGGCGTTTGCTCTCGACACCGATCGGATTTTCTTTGTAATAAAGGGTGCCGGAGGTCGGGGTTAAAAGTCCGTTGATCATTTTGATCAGTGTTGTCTTTCCGCTGCCGTTTGGACCGAGCAGACCAATGATATGTCCGCTCTCAATCGAAAGATCAATGTGGTCGATCGCTGTTTTTCCACTGAAACTTTTGGTGAGATCTTTGCATTCAAGTAATGTGCCCATCATTTTTCTCCTTTCATGGTCTGACCGATCATAGCCAGAATCTCATTTTCCTGAAAGCCGAGCTGCTGCATAAATGAGAGCAGTTCTGTAATTTTATCTTTTGCAAGTGTTGATTTTAATTCATCGATCATGGAAGTGTCCTCCGTAATAAATCGTCCGGTTGTCCGCTGTGAGAAAACAAGACCGGTTCGTTCAAGTTCTGTGAAAGCTTTCTGCATCGTGTTTGGATTTACCGCTGCCTCGGCGGCAAGGTCACGGACAGAAGGCAGTTTGTCTCCGGGTTTATATTTGCCCGAAATGATATCCATTTCGATCCGTTCGACGATCTGTATAAAAATAGGACGGTCGGAATTAAGGTTCCATGCCATTGTATCACCTCGTTTCTTTGTACTAGTGAAATAATACAATAATACAAGAAAAGTGTCAAGAGATTTTTTTGTAAAGTATTCTGATTTTATGACGATATAAATTACATAACAGGAGAAAGCTAAGGATGGCGTCTGATTTTCAAGGAATGAAATACCCGGAAAAACAGGCGCCATTTTGTTATATGGATGAAAAATCAGCTGTATAACGGGAAGAACTTAACTGTTGTCATAAAATGAGTTGTGAAATGGGGAAAATGAGTATGAGAGTTGGAAACAGACTAAACAGCACCATTGTGCGTGCGCGGATGAAACGTATTGCAAAGACGAAGACATTTACGACAAAACGGCAGAGAACACAAAAGAGCACTTCCGGGAGTTCCGGACAGTCGATCAGTCAGCTTCTTTCAAAATTAAATGCAAACAGTGGAAAGACGTCATCTGCGGAGCAGTTACTTGCAAACCGGACGCAGACGCTTTTGTACAGTGGTATGGAGACGGCTGCGGAACGTGTGGAAAAACGGTTGGGAAAGTTTTTAAAAACGGATGGTACTTCCGTATTTGACGAGGAAGATGAGACAAAGCTGAAGGAAAATGTGGCGGATAATATAGAGTCGTTTGTGAATGACTATAATTATCTGATGAAGCGTCTCGCACAGTCTGGCGATATTGTTGATTCAAATTATGCCAAAAAACTGAAAAATTATGCAAATGCGGAAAACAAGGAACTCCGTGAGATCGGAATTACGATAAAAGGTGACGGGACATTAGAACTGGACGAAAACAAATTAAAGGCAGCCGATATCAGCCAGGTAAAGAAACTGTTTACCGGTGAAGATGGATTTGCCAAAAAGGTGTCGAATCTGTCAGGCCAGATCGGCAAATATGCAAAAGAAAAGGTGACGGAACTCGAAAAATCAAGTGCGCAGGCGAGCAGTAATTATAACCGTTATGCACGCTACGCGAATAATTCACAGAGTTATAACAGCAGTTATTATAACAATAGCTATTATAACAGTAAGGCATAATGACAGATCATATATATGGAGAAGAATCTATCAAAATAAAACAGACGGCAAAGACAGACTGGGTGCGGTCGGAATTCAGGGAGCAGGAGAAGTACCGCAGAAATTATTATGGTACAATTTTTCTTGAAATCCTGTTAGAAAAAATGCAGCGGAAAGAGGATGTCCTCTACATTGAGTCAGTCCGGGCGCCGCGGGTTGTACGGGTGAAGCGGAGAAAAAAAGAGCCGGATCCGAAAAATTGCAACGTGATGGAAAAGCAAAATGAGCCTGTCGCAAAAACCTGTGATGAGCATAGGTCCAAGGAACCGGCTGCATCCGGGGGGCGGTCTGTGCAGTCCGTACAGAATGTGCAGGATATGCCGGTCATGCCGGAAATAAGACTGTCCAATGAACCGGCGGAGCGGCTACAGAAGGGGCGTTCGGGACTTGGGATAAATGTTGAAATGCCGCCTGAAAGTCGGAACGTGGGCAATAGTCAGGGTGGAAACCAATATTCTATGGAGCATTCTATGAGATCTTCCATGGAAGTCTTCAAAGAATATTCCATGAATGTTTCAAAAACCGGGATGGCTTCGATTTCTGGAGAAACGATCCTTGTGTGGGCGTCGGGAGATATTTTAGAACTGTCTGTGATGTCGGAGCTGCCGGAAATATCGGGAAATTATAATGCACGGGCGTGCATGGTGTAATGTTGCCGGTCACACAACAGGTGTGTACAGCAGTGTAAAAAAGAGGCGGTGTTCAAGTCGGACACTGTCTTTCTTTAAAAATCGGACTTCTTTTTTGTGCAGACT
>UMDO01004656.1_pt1 | contig 18189 bp, 10 predicted proteins | sample 1964511 | NCBI WGS metagenome assembly UMDO01 (sample SAMEA4835996, study PRJEB28245) | human gut metagenome | biome: gut microbiome; material: fecal sample | place: Denmark | collected 2008 | reverse complement strand
AAACACCTCACAGTCTCCCAGAATTTGACTTTCCCATCTATAGTATATACGAAAGACCCGGACATTTCATTGCAGAAATGTGGCCGGGCCTGGTTACAGTTTTATGACAAGCTTATTCTTCGTCTCCCTGTTCCTTCAATTCCTTCAGGAAGGGCAGCAGGAAAGGCACCGAGATGCAGAAGGTGAGGCCATCGGCGATGGGCTGGCACAGCTCAATGCCGCTCAGGCCCCAGATGCGGGGCAGGGTGAGGATGAGCGGGATGAAGCAGACGCCCTGACGGCAGCAGGCGAGGAAGGTGGCCCGGCCCGACTTGCCGATGGACTGGAACATCATATTCGTCACGATGATGACGGGCTGTAAGAACATGGCGACGCACTGATACCGCAGGGCGGGCAGGGCCACGGCGGTGACCTCGGGGTCATCGCGGAAGAGGCGGATGAGGGGCTCGGCGTTGAACCAGCAGAGAGCGTTGAGCACCGCCATAAAGACGAAAGCCGTCGAGATGGTGAAGATGGCCGCTTTCCGCACCCGGGCAAAGCGGCGGGCGCCGTAGTTGAAGGCCGCTACAGGCTGCAGGCCCTGTCCGACGCCGATCGCCACCGACAGCACGAACTGGAAGATGCGGGACACGATGCTCATGCCGGCCACAGCAGCGTCGCCGTAGTTGCGGGCGGCGACGTTCAGCAGCATGCTGCCGATGCTGTTCAGGCCCTGACGGCCGAAGCTGGGCGCACCGTTGAAGAAGATCTGCCCGAAGTCCCGGGCGCTGCGGGTGACCTGGGTGATGCGGAATCGGCTGACGGTCTTGCCCCGCAGGAACATGGAAAGCAGGATGCAGAAGCTGATGCTCTGGCTCAGGGCGGTGGCCGCGCCTGCGCCGCCGGTCCCCATGCCGAGGCCGAAGATGAAGACGGGGTCCAGCACGATGTTGAGCACACCGCCGGTGACGAGGCCGATCATGGCGAAGCTGGCCTTGCCCTCGTAGCGGAGGATGTTGTTCATCACGAGGCTCGACATCATGAGCGGGGCCGCGATGAGGATGGGCCGCGCGTAGGCGCAGGCGTGGGGCAGGATGGTGTCGGTGCTGCCCAGCAGCATCATGAAGTCGGGCAGGGTAGCGAGACCGAGAACGGCCAGCACTGCGCCGAAGGTCAGCGCCGTGAAGAAGCTGGTGGAGGCGAACTTTGTGGCCGCATGGGTGTCCTGACTGCCGAGGCTGCGGCTGATGATGCCGCCCGCGCCGTGGCCCAGCATGAAGCCGAGGGCCTGAATGATGGCCATCAGGCTCGACACGACGCCCACTGCGCCCGACGCGCTGGTGGACAGCTGGCCCACAAAGAAGGTGTCGGCCAGATTGTAGATGCTGGTGATGAGCATACTCAGGATGGTGGGGGCCGCGAGGCCGAGAATGAGCTTCGGCACGGGGGTCTGGGTCATTTTCTCGAACTGGAGCCTGCTGCGCTCCAGCTCGGCGGCGTCGGATGCGGTGCGGGGGGAAGACGGCATGAAGTGATACCTCACTTTCGGAAATCAAAGAAAATACCGCTCTTTGCGCAAAGAACGGGTAAAATGCAAATACATAATAAGTATAGCGCAGATCGGGGGAAATGTCGAGACAGCAGTGCGGGCAGGCACGGTGGAAGCTTTCTCCTCAGATACGGTGACCGGGTTGCGGCTCCCAGCGTCTGCCGCGCTGTCGCTTGCATCCTGCTGGCCGCGGCCCCAACAGCTCCTCCCTGTTTCCGCCGCTGGCGGCGGTCGGCTCCGCTGCAAAAAGTTAGGGTATTGAGTGCAAAAGCAGGAGAAAATGGAATGCCTTTTGGCAAATTTGCCAAAGAAAGGTCGAATTGCTTGTAGAAAATCACGTCAAGTGGTATAATTTATGGAAAGAAACAAAAGCGCGAAGACAAAAAACAGCGCAGAGAAGAGTTCCGGGGAGATCCTGCCCCGGGATACGGAGGGAAATCTTATGAAATCTGTGGCACAGACTATCATCGAAGCAGACCGCTTCTACACCATCGCCGCCAAGACCGGCAGCGTCATTCAGGCTGTGGAGAGCGTCAAGGACGGCGGCAACATCCGTCTGGGCAAGTACGAGCACAAGCCCGAGCAGGAGTGGGCTTTCGTCCGCGAGGGCGACGGCGTTTACCGTATCCGCAACCGCGCTTCCGGCAAGCTCATCGACCTGATGATGACCGGCACCGCCAACGGCACCTGGCTCCACCTGTGGGAGGACGTGGGCGGCACTTCCCAGATGTGGAAGATGGAGCCCACCCCGGCCGGCACCGTCCGCCTGCGCTCCATGTGGGCTGCCGGCAAGTGCATCGATACCGTGGGCATGGGTACTGCGGACGGCGCTGTGCTCCAGATCTGGCAGGAGACTGCCGGCGAGGACCAGCTGTGGACCATCTCCGAGGTGAAGGACCGCGCAAAGCACGCCCCCAAGGCGGAGGAAAAGCCCGCTGAGGTCAAGGCCGAGGCCGCTGCTCCCGCCGAGGAAAAGCCGGTTGAGGAAAAGGCTGCACCTGCCGCGAAGCCTGCCCGCAAGACCGCTACCCGTAAGAAGACCACGAAGGCCAGCAAGTAAGCAAGGCTGCATAGTCTACATAATATCATAGCAAAAAGAGCACCCGCTCTCCACAGTGATGTGGAAAGCGGGTGCTTTTGGGTTTAGGGTCAGGTTTGCCTTCGTACAACCTCTCAGTGCCCCATCTTGCCCTTCTTGAACTTCAGCGCCGCTGCGACAAAGCCCTTGAACAGGGGATGTGCGCGGTTGGGACGGCTCTTGAACTCGGGGTGGAACTGTGCGCCGAGGTGGAAGTCACGGCCCGGCAGCTCCACGGTCTCCACAAGGCGGCCATCGGGGCTGGTGCCGGAGATGACCAGACCGGCGTCCTGCATCTCCTGACGGTAGTCGTTGTTGAACTCGTAGCGGTGGCGGTGGCGCTCCCAGATCTCGCTCTGGCCGTAGCACTCGGCCATCTTGGTGCCGGGCAGGACGGTGCAGGGGTACTTGCCCAGACGCATGGTGCCGCCCTTGGGGATGTTGCCCTGCTGGTCGGCCATCAGGTCGATGACGTTGTGATGACCCTCGGGGGTGAACTCGCTGGAGTTGGCGTCGGCGTAGCCCAGAACATGGCGGGCGAACTCCATGACCATGATCTGCATACCGAGGCAGATGCCGAAGTAGGGGACATCGTTCTCGCGGGCGTACTGTGCAGCCTGTATCATGCCTTCGATGCCACGGTCGCCGAAGCCGCCGGGGACGATGATGCCGTCCACGTCCGCAAAGGCTTCCCTGCAGGCTGCCTGGTCGGGCAGGTCCTCGCTCTCGACCCACTTGATCTCCACCTGACTGTCGTTCTCGAAGCCGGCGTGGTAGAGGCTTTCCATGACGGACAGATAGGCGTCATGCAGCTTGACGTACTTGCCCACGAGGGCGATGGTGCAGGTCTTGCTGCGGGTGGCGATCCGGGCCAGCATCTCTTTCCACTCGGTGAGGTCGGCGGGGGGAACGTCCAGATGCAGCTGCTTGACCACCACGTCGTCGAGGCCGCCGGTGTGGAGCATCAGCGGACACTGGTAGAGGCTGGGCATGGTCAGGTTCTCGATGACGCACTCCGGCTTGACGTTGCAGAAGGTGCTGATCTTCCGGCGGATGTCGCTGCCCACGCTGCCGTCGGCGCGGAGGATGATGATGTCGGGGCTGACGCCCATGCCCTGCAGCTCCTTGACGGAGTGCTGTGCGGGCTTGGACTTGTACTCATCGGAGCCGGAGATGTAAGGCACCAGCACCACATGGATGAAGCAGCAGTTCTCCTTGCCCTGCTCGAGGCCCACCTGACGGATGGCCTCGAGGAAGGGCTGGCTCTCGATGTCGCCGGTGGTGCCGCCGATCTCGGTAATGACCACATCGGCCTCGGTGGAAGAGGCCAGATTGTAGATATAGCTCTTGATCTCGTTGGTGATGTGGGGGATGATCTGGACGGTCTGGCCGAGGTAAGCGCCCTGACGCTCCTTGTTCAGCACGTTCCAGTAGACCTTGCCGGTGGTGAGGTTCGAATACTTGTTCAGATTCTCGTCGATGAAGCGCTCGTAATGGCCCAGGTCCAGGTCGGTCTCGGTGCCGTCGTCGGTGACGAAGACCTCGCCGTGCTGCAGGGGGCTCATGGTACCCGGGTCCACGTTCACGTAGGGGTCCAGCTTCTGGCTGGCCACCTTGAGGCCGCGGCACTTCAGCAGTCGGCCCAGAGAGGCGGCGGTGATGCCTTTGCCCAGACCGGAGACGACGCCGCCGGTCACGAAAATAAACTTTGCCATAATGGTTCTCCTCTAATTTACAGATATTCTTTTCCGTGAATATCACGATAAGCAAATACTTCCCCTCAGTGGGGGCGCAATACGCATTATTGCGCGGGGTCGTAGGAGTCCAGTATCTCCTGCGCGACCTCGGCGCGGTCGCGCCGGGTGTCCATCGCTTTTTTCTCGATGTAGCGGTGCGCCTCGGCCTCGGTCATATGGCCCAGCTCGATGAGGCAGCACTTGGCGCGGCTCACCAGCCGCACCTGCGCCAGCTTTTCCTGCATCCGCTGATTCTCCTGCCGCAAAAGCAGGAGGCGGTGGTTGCTGGCGGCGGCCATGTGGATGGCCTGCAAAAAGAAGGTGTTGGAGAAGGGCTTTGTGACCAGCAGAACACCTTCTTCGCTCAGCGGGGTCAGAAGCTGCTCGGCGGCTGCGGCCTTGGCCAGAAATATCACACCGGCATCCGTTTTCTCCACGGCGTCGGCGCACAGCTCGTGGCCGAACTCATCCGGCAGCGGCGAGTTGACCACGATGAGCTCAAAGTCGGATTCCAGCATCCTCCGCCGCGCCTCCGCCGCACTTGGTACGATGATAGGCCGCGCATAGCCCAGCTCCGTCAGGCGTGCGGAGATATATTCGTTGGAGCTTGCGCCCGCGCTTACGATCAGGGCACGTCCCATTCGGCTCACTCCTTTCCTATGTCATTCTGCATTAGATGGCATTGAAGTAGTGGACGCGCTCATATTCGGCGGGGTCGGAGGCGTTCTTGAGCGCCTCGCAGCGGCGCAGAGCCTCGGCATAGTAGCGGCGGCTCAGCTCGTCGGGCAGGAATTTGTGAAGGAACTCGCTGTTCCTGGCCACCTCGACGGCCTCTTCCAGCGAGGCGGGCAGGGTCTCGAGACCGAGACCGGCGGCTTCGCCCGGGATGAAGAGGTTGCGGTTGACAGGGGCAGACAGCTCCATCCGGTGCTCGATGCCGTCGAGGCCTGCTGCCAGCACGAGGCCGATGGCAAGGTAGGGGTTGCAGGCGGGGTCGGGGCTGCGCAGCTCCATGCGGCAGTTGTCGCCCTTCACCTGCGGGATGCGAACCAGCTGGCTGCGGTTCTGGCGGCTCCAGCTCACGTAGCGGGGAGCCTCGTCGCAGCCGAAGCGGAGGTAGCTGTTGGGCAGGGGATTCGTGAAGGCCGTCAGCTCCCGGCTGTGGCGGAGGATGCCCGCCATGAAGCTGCCGGGGATGCTGTCGGGGGCAATGTCGCCCTCAAAGAGGTTCTTGCCGTCCATGGTCAGCGAGAGGTTGATGTGGAGGCCGCTGCCGGCCTGGTCGGGCAGCGGCTTCGGCAGGAAGCTGGAGTGGAAGCCGTTGCTGGCCGCCACGGCCCGGACGATCTGCTTGAACAGGAAGATGTTGTCGGCGGTCTTGAGGGGGCCGGCGTAGTGGAAGTCAATTTCATTCTGGCCGTGGCCGTTCTCGTGGTGGCTGTGCTGGGGGGCGAGGCCCATCTGCTCCATGGTCAGGCAGATGTCCCGGCGGATGTTCTCGCCGGCGTCCAGCGGCGCTACGTCGAAATAGCCGCCTGCGTCGATGGGGATGCGGGTGGGACGGCCCCGGTCGTCGTTCTCGAAGAGATAGAACTCGCACTCGGTGCCGACGTTGCAGCGCAGGCCCAGCTGCTTGAACCGGCGGTTGATGTCCCGCAGGAAGCCGCGGCAGTTGCCGCCAAAGGGGGTGTTGTCCGGCTTTTCCACGTCGCAGAAGAACTGCATCACCCGGCCCTCAGCCGTGCGCCAGGGCAGGATGGTCATGGTGGACAGGTCGGGCCGGAGCACCAGGTCGCTCTCCTCCACGTGCATGAAGCCCGCGATGGCGCTGCCGTCGAAGCAGACGCCATCTTCCAGCGCCTTGGGAAGGTCGCTTGCCAGCACGGCGATGTTTTTCTGAAAGCCGAAGATGTCACAGAACGCGAAGCGGACAAATTTTACGTTGTTGTCCTCGACGAAATCGAGGATGTCCTGCTGTGTCGTATAACTCATAGGTGTGTGTCCTCTGAAAAGTATGTCTTCTTAAAAAACGCCCAAAGGCCTGCCTCTGTACAGAGGCAGGTCTTCAGGCTGGTGTAAGAAATAGGAAAAGGAGAATGGCTCAGATAAGCGCCTCAGCCTGTGGTGCTTTATTCTACGCTGGTATGTGAAGATCAGACGTAGTAGAGCATCTTGCTGTAGCTGGGCAGAGGCCAGTAGTCCTCGCCGCAGATGGTCTCGGCGTCGTCGGCGGCGGCGCGGAGGGCGTCCATCTTGGGCAGAACGTCGTCGTGGAAGGCGACGGCCTTTGCGCTCTCGTCGGAGAGGGCCTTTGCGGCATCGACGGCGGCCTGCAGCTCGTCCACAGCGTCGCTCATGGCGTCGGCATCAGCGGACAGGCGGGTCAGTGCCTTCGTCTCGCTGCGGACGCTCAGGTTCTCGCTGACGGCCAGCTTGGAGGCGGCGGTGTTGGCGACCTCACTCATGTAGGCGTTGACGGCGGGCAGCAGCTGCTTACGGGCCATCTCCAGCATGGTCAGGGCCTCGATGTTGATGATCTTGGAGTAGTGCTCCATCTCAACTTCGTAGCGGCTCTCCATCTCGACCTTGGTCAGGACGCCGAAATCCTCCATCAGGGCGATGTTCTTCGGCTCGATGAGGGCGGGCAGAGCGGCGGGGGTGTTCTTCTTGTTGGGCAGGCCGCGCTTTGCTGCTTCCTCTTCCCACTCGGCAGTGTAGCCGTTGCCGTTGAAGATGACGCGGCGGTGGTCGCGGATGGTGCGCTTGACGAGGGCGATGGCGGCGCTGGTAAAGTCGTCGGCCTTCTCCAGCTCGTCAGCGTAGCCCTTCAGCTCCTTGGCGACGGCGGTGTTCAGGATGGTGTTGCAGTCGCTCAGGTTCTCAGCGGAGCCGGGCATACGGAACTCAAACTTGTTGCCGGTGAAGGCAAAGGGAGAAGTACGGTTGCGGTCGGTGGTGTCCTTGCTGAACTTGGGCAGGACATCGACGCCGAGGTCCATCTTCATCTTGACGGGGCCGGCGTAGGGAGAATCGGAAGCGATGGCGTCGATGACGGCTTCCAGCTCTTCGCCCACGAAGATGGAGATGATGGCCGGAGGTGCCTCGTTGGCGCCCAGACGGTGGTCGTTGCCGGGGGTGGCGACGGAGGTACGGAGCAGGTCGGCGTACTCATCGACAGCCTTGATGACGGCGGCGAGGAAGACCAGGAACTGCAGGTTCTCCATGGGGGTGTCGCCCGGGTCCAGCAGGTTCTCGTGGGTGGTGGACATGGACCAGTTGTTGTGCTTGCCGCTGCCGTTGACGCCCTCGAAAGGCTTCTCGTGCTGCAGGCAGACCAGACCGTACTTGGGGGCCAGCTTCTTCATCATCTCCATCGTCAGCAGGTTGTGGTCGATGGCGACGTTGGTGGTGTCGAAGATGGGGGCCAGCTCATGCTGGCAGGGAGCTACTTCGTTGTGCTTGGTCTTGGCGGGGATGCCCAGCTTCCACAGCTCTTCGTCCAGCTCCTTCATGAAAGCGGAGACCTCGGGGCGGATGACGCCGAAGTAGTGCTCTTCCAGCTCCTGACCCTTGGCGGACGGTGCACCGAAGAGGGTGCGGCCGGTGAGGATGAGGTCCTGACGGGCCTCGTAGTCTTCCTTCTTAATAAGGAAGTACTCCTGCTCGGGGCCGACGGTGGTGGAGACATAGTCCACATCCTTGCCGAAGAGCTTCAGGACGCGGATGGCCTGATTGGACAGCGCGTTCATGGAGCGCAGCAGGGGAGTCTTCTTGTCCAGCGCCTCGCCGGTGTAGCTGACGAATGCAGTGGGGATGCAGAGGACGTCGTCCTTCACAAAAGCGAAGCTGGTGGGGTCCCATGCGGTATAGCCGCGGGCCTCACAGGTGGCGCGCAGGCCGCCGGAGGGGAAGGAAGAGGCGTCGGGTTCGCCGCGCACCAGCTCCTTGCCATTGAACTCCATGATGGCGGTGCCGTCGCCCACGGGGGAGACGAAGCCGTCATGCTTCTCGCTGGTAATGCCGGTCAGCGGCTGGAACCAGTGAGTGTAGTGGGTGGCACCCAGCTCCATAGCCCAGCGCTTCATGACGCTGGCCACGACGTTTGCCACCTCGATGTCCAGAGGTGCGCCCTTGTGCAGGGTCTTCTCGAGGCTCTTGTAGGTAGCACTGGGGAGGCGCTCCTTCATGACGTGCTCATTGAACACCTTGCTGCCGTAGATCTCCATAACATTTGCTGCCATAAATCCTACTCCTTACTTGAATTGAAATACTTCAGCTGGTCGCGGATTTTCACGCGGAAAGAGGCGGGCTCTCCCGCGAAATATCGGGTTAAACGAAACGACGCTGCGAGTCAGGAGGTGACTCACAGCGTCGTTGCTGTCTATGCGATGATTATAGCCGAACGGGGCGAAAAACGCAATAGACAGATTTGACGATTCTGCACAAACTGACTCCTGATTTTTTGGAGTATTGCGCGGATGGTATGACTATTAGATGACCTGAAACAGGAAAAACTTCAGATAGTTCGTCTCCGGCACGCCCCAGAGGATGGGGTGGTCGGGGGCCTGCTGGCGCACTTCGATTTGGCGCAGCTGGCGGTGAGCGTCCTTTGCGGCGGAGTGCAGCATCTTGATGAACAGCTCCTCGGTGGCAAAATGAGAGCAGCTTGCCGTGGCGAGGTAGCCGCCCCGGGGCAGGAGCTTCATGGCCCGGTAGTTGATCTCCTTGTAGCCCCGCATGGCGTTTTCCACCGTGCGGCGGGCCTTGGTGAAGGCCGGCGGGTCGAGGATGATGAAATCGTAGGGATGGCCTTCTTTTTCGAGGCGGGGCAGAAGCTCGAAGGTGTCCTCACAGAGGAAGTCCATGTTGGTCAGGCCGTTGCGCTCCGCGTTGCGCTGGGCCATGGCGATGGCGTCGGCGCTGATGTCCGCTGCCGTGACCCGGGCTGCGCCGCCGCTGGCTGCGTTGAGGGCAAAGCTGCCGGTGTGGGTGAAGCAGTCCAGCACGGTGTGGCCGGCGGCGAGACGGGCGACCGCCCGGCGGTTGTACTTCTGGTCGAGGAAAAAGCCGGTCTTCTGGCCGTTCTCGAAATCGACGTGGTAGTAGACGCCGTTCTCGCAGATCTCGGTCTGGGTGGAGGCGGGGTGGCTCTCACCCGGCAGCTCGAACCAGCCCTTGCTCTGCTCGAGGCCCTCTTTGGCACGCAGGGCCTCGTCGTTCCGCTCGTAGATGCCGTCGATGGTCTGACCGTCGGCCCGCAGGACTTCGGCGAGGAGGGGGAAGAGGACAGGCTTCAGCTTCTCCATGCCGACGCTGAGGGTCTGGGTGACGAGGATGTTGTTGAAGCGGTCCACGGTCAGGCCGGGGAACTGGTCGGCCTCGCCGAAGATGACCCGGCAGGCCGAGAGGTCGGCAGGCTCGAGGACGGTCTTGCGGTAGGCCCAGGCGTACTCGACGCGGCGGCGCCAGAAGCTGGCGTCGAAGGTGTCGTTGGCGTTGCGGGAGATGAGGCGGACGCGGATCTTGCTCTTGAGAGAGACGAAACCGGTGCCGAGGTAAGCGCCCTTCGGGCTCACCACGTCGGCGAGGGTTCCGTTCTCAGGCTCTGTCTCCGGGAACTCGAGGATGTCGTTCTCGTACACCCACGGATGCCCGCCCACGAGGCTGGCCTCGGCTTTTTTGTTTACTTTATAAATAGGATAGCTGCGTTCTGATTTCATGGTTGCTCCTTAATAATTGAGGATGAACCTCTCCGTCACGGCTGCTGCACGAGGGAAGGCTTCGCCTTTGTACAACCTCTCAGTCTGCTTCGCAGACAGCTCCCCTAGTAGGGGAGCCTCTGGCGAAGAGGCGAGGCTTTACGGAATGCCAAGGCCTCCCCTCGGTAGGGGAGCTGTCGAGCGATAGCGAGACTGAGAGGTTGTTCTTCTAACTCACCATTTATAATACCATAAAAATATGTTAGAATAAATACAAAAACCACCGAAAGGAAGGAAAACATCATGGAGATCGAGCGCAAGTGGATGGTGAACGGCTGGCCGGAGGGGCTGCCGCTGAAAGAGGAGTTTGCCATGCGGCAGGGCTACATCAGCGTGCGGCCCACCGTCCGCATCCGGGAAGAGGCCCTGACGGGCGGCAAGACCCACTACGTCCTCTGCTTCAAGTCGGGCAGCGGGCTGGCGAGGGAAGAGATCGAGCGGGACATCGACCCTGCGCTTTTCAATGACCTCGAGACGAAGATCATCGGCAGGCCCCTTATCCCGAAGCTCCGCCGCAGCTACCTGCTGCCGGACGGTGCGGTGCTGGAAGTGAATCATGTGGACGAGGGCCAGCCGACGGAGTTCTGGTACGCCGAGGTGGAGTACCCCACGGTAGAGGCAGCCCGCAGCTGGCAGCCTGCCGCCGTGGGCCTCGCGGACTACCTGAACGACGAAGTCACCGACCAGCCCGGCCAGAGCATGGGGGCCTATTGGGAGCAGACCCGGGGTTGAACCGACGAAAGTTGTGGAAAAACCTTGAAGATTATGATATGATGGTCGTATCACTCATACTGCGGCCCCGGACGGGCCGGGAAAGAAGGAAACAACTACGAAACGACCCAAATTCACGCTGTCTGTGCAGTACAATTCGCCGGTCATCCTGACATTTTTCCTCCTCTCACTGGGGGTGCTGTTCCTGGGCCAGTACACCGGCGGCTGGACGACCACCCATCTGTTCAGCGTCTACCGTTCCTCGCTGAAAGACCCGCTGTTTTACATCCGGCTCTTCGGCCATGTGCTGGGCCACGGCAGCTGGGACCATTTCCTGAACAATATGCTGCTTCTCCTCGTCGTCGGCCCGCCGATGGAAGAAAAGTACGGCAGCCTGCCCCTGCTCAAAGGCATCCTGCTCACGGCCCTCATCTCGGGCATTCTGCAGTGTGCGTTGTTCCCCCGCACGGCGCTGCTGGGCGCGTCGGGCATCGTCTTCATGCTCATCATGCTGGCATCCCTGTCCGGCTTCTCGGGCGGCATCCCCGTCACCATGCTGCTGGTGGCGGCGCTCTATCTGGGCCAGCAGATCTATGACATCATCTTTGTGCGGGACAACGTGGCCAACTTCATGCACATCGTCGGCGGCGTCTGTGGCACAGTGTTCGGCTACGTCAATGCGGGGCCGCGGCGAAAGAGAAGGAAATAAACCTCTCAGTCTCGCTATCGCTCGACAGCTCCCCTAGCGAGGGGAGCCTCTGGCGAAGAGGGAAAGTTTACCGAAATGCCAAAGCCTCCCCTCGTTAGGGGAGGTGGCACGGCGTCAGCCGTGACGGAGAGGTTAAAAGGCAAGCTGCGCCTTGGCTAAGAACAAGCAAATTTTATCATTCGGGTGGTTTTGCCGCTTGCTTTTTGATGGGCAGCGCTCTATTATATCATTTGTACAAATATTTCCCTTCGAATTTTAACAAAATCACCAAATGTAGTTTATCGAACGGAGGTTGTTTATGAGACGACTGCGCAGCCCATCCCCGGGGATGAAACTGCAAAAAAATCACGACAAAGGAGGACGGACGCTTTGAACGAACACGAAAAACCACAGATAGACTTCATGCACAAGCTTGCGCGCCAGATCGTGGAACGCCGCAACCTTGTGTTCCTGTTTGTCATTCTGGCTGCCATCTTCACGGTGTTCTCGGTGCGGTGGGTCAAGGTCGAGACCGACATGACCACCTACCTGCCCAAGACCTCGGAGACCCGCATGGGCCTTGACATCATGGACGAGCAGTTCACGACCTACGGCTCTGCCGACGTCATGGTAGCCAACATCACGCCCGCTGAGGCCGATGAGCTTTCCGACCGGCTCACCGAACTCAAGGGCGTCCAGATGCTGGACTACGACGACACGACCGACCATTATAATAAGGACGCAGTGTCGGCCCTTTACTCCATTACCTTCGACTACCCCGAGGACGATGACCAGTGCCTCGAGGCCCTCGACCGGGTGAAGGAATACCTCGCCGACTACGACATCTACGTCTCCACCTCGCTGGGCAACACCCAGCAGGAGACCATTGATGCCGAGGTACGGGTCATCATGGTGTACGTTGCCGTCATCATCGTCATCGTCCTGCTCCTGACGTCCCAGACCTACGCCGAGGTGCCTGTCCTCATCCTCACCTTCGTGGTGGGCATGATCCTGAACATGGGTACAAACTTCATGCTCGGCACCATCTCCTTCGTGTCCAACTCGGTCACGAACATCCTGCAGCTGGCGCTGTCGCTGGACTACGCCATCATCTTCTGCAACCACTTCAAGGAAGAACACCAGACCATGCCTCTGAAGGAGGCCGTCATCGAGTCACTGAGCAAGAGCATCCCCGAGATCAGCTCCAGCTCCCTGACCACCGTCGGCGGCCTTGTGGCTATGCTGTTCATGCAGTTCCGCATCGGCTCCGATATGGCCATCTGCCTCATCAAGTCCATCCTCTTTGCGATGCTCTCGGTGTTCGTGGTCATGCCCGGCCTGCTGATGCTCTTCGGACCCTACATGGATAAGACCAGGCACAGGAACTTCGTGCCGGAGATCCCCTTCGTGGGCCGCTTTGCATGGCGCACCCGCAAGGTCATCCCTGTCATCTTCCTGGTGGTCATCCTCATCGGTTACCACTTCTCGAACCTTTGTCCCTACGCCTACGGCTACGATGTCATCAAGGTGCCGAAGATGAACGAATCCCTCATCGCGGACCAGATGATCGAAGAGAACTTCACCAAGTCGAACCTCGTGGCACTCGTCTACCCCAAGAGCGACGATTACAGCATCGAGAAAAAGATGCTGGAGGAGCTGGAAAGCTTCGATGAGATAGACTCCACCAAGGGTCTGTCCAACATCGAGGCCCAGGACGGCTATATGCTGGAAGACAAGCTCACCGCCCGCCAGTTCTCCGAGATGGCCGACCTGGACTACGAGGCCGCCCAGATGATCTACACCGCCTACGCCATCGAGAACGAGGAGTACGGCCAGGTCATCGGCAACTTCGCCTCCTATAAAGTGCCGCTCGTGGATATGTTCCTCTACGTCTGCGATGAGGCCGACACCGGCATCGTCTCCCTCTCTCAGGAAGACCTGGACGACCTCCACGACGCCCGCGACCAGATGGAGAGCGCACTGGCCCAGCTGCAGGGCGACGACTACAACCGCGTCCTCATCTACCTGAGCCCCTCTCTGGAACCCGGCCAGACTACTTATGAGTTCACCGACACCATCCGCTCCATCGCCCGGAAGTATTACCCGGACGGCGAGCTCTACATGGCCGGTGACGCCACCAACGAGTACGATTTCCAGAAGTCCTTCGCCATCGACAATGTCGTCGTCAACGTCGTGTCCATCTTCATCGTCCTGCTGGTGCTGCTGTTCACCTTCCAGTCCGTCGGTATGCCCATCCTGCTCATCGTGGTCATCCAGGGCGCTATCTGGATCAACTTCTCGTTCCCGTATTTCATGGGGACCAACCTCTACTTCATGGGCTACCTCATCGTCAGCTCCATCCAGATGGGCGCGAACATCGACTACGCGATCGTCATCGCTACCCGTTTCAACGAGCTGAAGGATAAGATGGAGCACAAGCAGGCCATGATAGAGACCATCAACTTCGCGTTCCCGACCATCCTGACTTCCGGCACCATCATGACCGTGTCCGGCATCCTCATCGGCCAGATGACTTCCGACGCCTGCATCGTGGGCATCGGCCAGTGTCTGGGCCGAGGCACCATCATCTCCATCATCCTCGTCCTCTTCGTCCTGCCTCAGATCCTGCTCATCGGCACCCGCATCGTGGACCGTACCTCCTTTGCTGTGCCGAAGCTGGTGGCCCGCAGCAGCGGCAATGGCCGTATGCGCGTCAACGGCATCGTGCAGGGCGAGATCCACGGCTCTGTGGCTGGTACGATGAACGCCATCGTGGACGGCGACGTCCAGCTGACCGTCATCTCGGGCAACGTCTCTCAGGAACTGGACGACAATAAACAACAGGAGGTGCAGAATGAAGACCAGTAACCATCTGCTGCGCCGCCTGACGGCTGCGCTTCTGGCCGCTGTGCTGGCGCTGAGCATCGCACTGCCGGTGTTCGCGTCTGACGACGGCGATACCATTTACATCAACAGCGTCTCGGACCTGCTTTCGCTGGCCAAGAGCTGTGCCTACGACCAGTGGTCGGTGGGCAAGACGGTTATTCTACAGAAAGACCTCTCCCTCGAGGGGATGCTGTGGGAGCCCATCCCGTCCTTCAGCGGACAGTTCAAGGGCAATGGCCACACCATCTCGGACCTGACCATTACGGGCCAGTATTCCCCGGCGGGCCTCTTCGGCATCGTGGAGGAACAGGGCTCCATCGAGTCCCTGAGCGTGCGGGGCATCGTGTCTGTCTCTGACTCTGCCGACACCACCACCGGCGGCATCGTAGGCATCAACCACGGTACCCTCATCAACTGCCAGTTCACCGGCGTCGTCACCGGCGACAGCGAGGTGGGCGGCATCGTGGGCCGCAACGAGTCCGAAGGCACCATCGACCACAGCACTGCCCGCGCCATCGTCACCGGCAAATCTTCCACCGGCGGCATCGCAGGCTACAACCTCGGCGCCATCACCGGCTGCACCAACGTGGGCAGCATCAACACCGAATATCAGGAAGCCTCTCTCGACACCGACGGCTTCACCGCCAAGATGGTGGACCAGATCAACAACAAGATGGCCGCCGCCGATGACGACGCCACCAATTCCGTCACCAACGTCGCCACCGACACCGGCGGCATCGCAGGCCGCTCCTCCGGCATGATCTTGACCAGCGTCAACACCGGAACTGTCGGCTACGAGCATATCGGCTACAACGTGGGCGGCATCGTGGGCCGCACCGACGGCCTCGTATCCGGCTGTGTCAATCAGGGCCATATTCTGGGCCGCAAGGACGTGGGCGGCATCGCCGGTCAGGCGGAACCCTATCGCGAACTCGACCTCTCTAAGGACACCATCAAGCGTCTCCGTTCGGAGCTGGATGTTCTGCGCGGCCTTGTCGATGACACCACCGGCGTCGTCGAGAACTCCACCACCAGCATCTCCAACTCCTTCAGCGCCATGACCAGCCAGATGGACACCGCCATTGCAGCGGCACGCCAGCTGGACGATCAGGCCAGCGACTACGGCGACGAGGTGGCCGACGAGATCGACCGCGCCTCGACCCTGCTGGCCGATACCCTCACCAAACTCGAACCCGTCATGGACACCGGCGAAGATGCCATGACCAAGCTGACCGATGCCACCGGAAATCTCAAGTGGGCCATGCGCGAGATGGCCGCTGAGATGCTGATGGCATCCAGCGCCCTCAGCAAGACCAGCGACGGTCTGGGCAAGGTGAGCGACGCGGCCGAGGATGGCCGTGACGGTATGTCGGCTATCTCTGAGGGTATCAAACAGCTGTTGGAGTCTGTCGATACCGGTGATGACAGCGCTGCCTCGCAGGCGATCTCCGGCATCCTCTCCGCATACGACTCCCTGTCCTCGGACAAGAAGTCCGACAAGAACCTCAAGACCGGCATTGAGCTGCTGAAGGTGGCCAACTCCGTGGCCAGCGTCTTCACGCTGGGCAGCGGCATGGCCCCGGCAATGAAGGCCGTCACCGCAGGCATGGGCCTGCTGCGCACGGCGTCCCTCCTGTCCAACGACAGTGACATTGCCCGTGCTACTTCCCAAATCGCAAGTGCTATCGGCACCATCTCTACCATTGCCACCCAGATGGGCGGCATCGTGGGCAGCGCTGCCAAGTCCGTCTCGGCCTCCGACCACCCCGAGCTGGCTGCGGCTCTGACCAAAGCCTCTGACGCGCTGGACGGCATGGGCAGCATCACCGACGGCATAATGGACAACATCAAGGACTGGGTCGGCAATAACGGCGGCGGCAGCATCAAGGATGGTCTCGATCAGCTGAGCGATGCTTCCGACAAGCTGAGCGACGCCATGGATGACCTGAGCGACTCCCTCGACCTGCTCAAGACCGACGCCGCCCTCACCAGCGCAACGCTGGCGCATACCTCTGTGGCTCTGGGCCAGATGCAGGACGGCCTCGGCGGCCTGACCGATATGATGGGCCAGACCCGCGACATCCTCCACTGGCTCAACCAGCAGGACCCCATCAAGGTGCCTCGTCCCTCGGCAGAGCTGACCAACACCAAGGACTCCCTCTTTGATGCTGTCAGCTCCATCAACGACAAGATGAACGACATCAACAGCACCATGCGCACCGCCAGCAACCAGCTGACCGACAAGATGCGCGCCGTGACCGCACAGGTCAGCGTCGTGTCCAACCTGATGCTGGACGCCGTGGAAGAGATCAGCGACCCGGGCAGCAAGACCATCTACGAGGATGAGTCGGAAGACCTCATCGCTTCCCAGTCCGACGGCAAGATCGAGAACAGCATCAACCGCGGCACCATCGACGCCGACATGAACGTGGGCGGCATCGCCGGTACTATGGGCGTCGAGAACCTGCTGGACCCCGAGGAGGACAACAAGGACGAGGGTACCTCGCTGCTGCGCACCTCCTATACCGTCAGCGCCGTCCTCACCGGCAACATCAACGAGGGCAGCATCACCGCCAAGAAGGATATGGTTGGCGGCATCGTCGGCCAGGAGGAACTGGGCCTTGTGACGGCCTGCGAGTCCTACGGCGACGTCACCGGCGTCAATCAGGTGGGCGGCGTTGCCGGTGCGGCCAGCGCCAAGCTCCGCAGCAACTGGGCAAAATGCGCCCTCAGCGGTGAAAAGTACATCGGCGGCATCGTCGGTCAGGGTACCGACAGCGACCTCACCGACGGCAGCCTCATCGCCATCAACAACCGCGCCATCGTCTCTGTGCTGGAAGGCCAGCAGTACGTAGGTGCTGTCTCCGGCGGACAGGACGGCGACTTCTATGGCAACCTCTTCGTCTCCGACGATCTGCAGGGCATTGACCGCCTGAGCCGCGTCGGTCAGGCAGAGCCGGTCACCTATGAGACCCTGCTGGCTCAGGAGAATGTGCCGGACTCCTTCCGCAAGCTGACCCTGACCTTCAAGGCCGACGGCCACATCATCAAGAAGATCAGCTTTGACTACGGTGCGTCCTTCACGCTGGACGACTACCCCGAGATCCCCCAGAAGAATGGATACTACGCCGAGTGGAGCACACCCGTCCTCGACCAGCTCCACACCGACACCGTGGTCAATGTGGAGTACACGCCCTACATCCCGTCTCTGAGCAGCAGCGTCACCCGCGAGAACGGACGTCCCGTTTTCTTCGTGGACGGCTTCTTCGGCGGTTCCAACGCCGTGCAGGTCACCCAGCAGGACATCACAGCCGATGTCCACGGTGTGACAGAGCAGTGGCTGCTGGAGTTCACCGATGACGGCAATGAGACCCACCAGATCCGTTATCTGACCCCCGGCAAGGCCAAGGGCAAGGTCTACGTCAAGCAGGCCGACGGCAGCTGGCATAAGGTGGAGACGGGCAGCTTCGGCAGCTACACCACCTTCACCACTACCGGCACCGAGGTCGAAGTGGCTTTCGTCCCTGCAAAGCTCCCCATCTGGGCCTTCTGCGCCGGCGGCGCAGCCCTGCTGGTGCTGCTCCTTCTGCTGGCAAAGCGCATCAAGTCGAAGCGCGGCCCCAAGGGCGAAAAGCCCCGCAGGGAGAAGAAGAGCAAACAGCCCGAGACGGCGGACACCCCCGCCGATGAGCTGGATACCCCCATCTCTGAGACGGATATGCAGTAAGTTATAAGAAAAGCAGGAGCTCCATCCGAATGGATGGGGCTCCTGCTTTGTTTGTAGGTTAGGCTCGTCTTCGTAC
>UMDO01047142.1_pt1 | contig 18815 bp, 12 predicted proteins | sample 1964511 | NCBI WGS metagenome assembly UMDO01 (sample SAMEA4835996, study PRJEB28245) | human gut metagenome | biome: gut microbiome; material: fecal sample | place: Denmark | collected 2008 | reverse complement strand
ACAGGCAATAAAGGCGATGTTGACGGCGCGGCAAAGGTTGACTTAGTAACCGAGACTATGCTCGGTTCGGCATTTGTTTCGGGCGACACAAATCCGAAGCTTGCTTGGGAAAGCCTTGTTTCCGCAGATAAGCCCGTTCGTCCTTCGTTCAGCGAGGGAACCGAGTTTTCGGCAAAGCTTTCGGGTTACATTAAAGAGGCAGTCAAGAGCTCAAAAACCAAAGCGGGGCTCACTTCCGCCGACACTCTTTTGGGCAATGAAAGCTATATGTCAGGCGCCAGCTCTACGGCTACCGACTGGATGGCACTTGCTATGGGTCGTTACGGATATTTCGATTCCGTAGACGGAAAATATACTTATCTTATCGACGACGGCACAGGCTACACCGACTATCTCAATGCCATGAAGTCATACGTCGAAAAGACATACACCGAAAACGGCGGTACACTTCACAGCGTAAAGGCTACCGAGTGGCACAGAGGCGTTGTTGCAATAGCGGCTCTCGGCGGCGACCCCGCAAGCTTCGGAACATATAACGGTCAGCCGATAAATCTTATCGCGGACGGCAGCTATAACTGCAAGGTAAAGGGCGGTCCCGGCAAACAGGGTATAAACGGCTGGATATGGGGTCTTATTGCTCTTGATACCGGTATGTATGATGTTCCGAGCGACGCCGCATATCAGCGTGAGCTTTTTATAAAAGAAATACTTAAAATGCAGCTTACCGACGGCGTAGACGGCAATAAATACGGCGGCTGGGTTCTCGGCGGTTACGGTTCATCGTCGGATGTCGATATTACCGCTATGGCAATACAGGCGCTCGCTCCTTATTACAATGACGATACCGTGTATACATATAAAAATGAAATTTCGGGCGACGAAGTTTCAAAAACGGTTCGTCAATGCGTGGACGAAGCATTTGACCGCTTAGGCTCAATGATGAACGATAAAGCGGGCTTTACTTCTTGGAATACCGATAACTCCGAAAGTATAGCTCAGGTTATAGTTGCGCTGACTTCTGTCGGAATCGACCCCCAAAAGGACAGCAGATTTATAACCTCCGACGGCTTAACGCTCCTTGACGGACTTCTGAGATTCCGCGATACAAACGGCGGCTTCTGCCATGTTGTCGGCAACGGCTGGAACAGTATGGCAAACGATCAGGCAACTTACGCTCTCGTAGCTTATTGGAGATTTGAAAATAAGATGAGAGCACTTTATGATATGCGCGGCGACTGGAGCGCGGAAACCAAAGCGGCAATCACGGACGCAGTAAGCGCCATAGACGCTCTTCCTCTGCCGACGGACGCAAATTATAAGTCTGCGGCAAAGAGCGCACTCGCAAAATTCCGTGCGGTTCCCGAAAACGAACGCAGATACGTAAATAATTATTCGGCTCTTGTTTCGGCAATAGAGCTTGTCGGCGGCGAGGGAGAGCTTGACTCAAATACGCCGTACATCACTTCTATCGCGGTTACAAAAGCACCCGATAAGACCGAATATTATGACGGCGACTCTTTTGACGCTGCCGGCATGGAGGTTACCGCATATTACAGCGACGGAGCGCAAAAGCCCGTAACGGATTATGAGATAATTTCCGGTGATTCACTTGAAGTCGGAACTCAAAAGGTATGTATAAAGAGCGGTAAACTCAAGACCTTTGTAACAGTTACGGTAAAGGATAAAATCCCGTGGGAGGGCTTGGGCTCCGAGACTTCACCGTACCTTATAAGCACGGCAGAGGATCTTTACAATCTGTCATATTACGTAAATACAAAGCTTATGGCAACTACCGGTGTTTACTTTGAAATGACCGATAATATCGACCTCAGCGACTATGACAACTGGACCCCGATAGGCTCTGACAGAAATCAGTTTGACGGTGTATTTGACGGCGACGGATATGTCATAGACAATCTTACTTCTCTCCGCGGCGGACTTTTCGGAACTGTCTGCCAAAATGCCGTAATTAAGAATGTCGGTGTCGCAAGCGGCGAAATCGGCAAAGAAAATACATACACTTCGTTCCTCGGTGGTATCGCCAAATGGAGTAACGGCGCAGACTTTATAAACTGCTGGAACGGTGCCGATATTTACGGCAGCGGTTACATGGGCGGTATAGTCGGTACAGTGCGCGACGGCGGCAAGAGTAATATCACGGGCTGCTACAACGTAGGCTCGCTTTATGCAAGCAGCGGCCATACAGGCGGTATTGTAGGACATCTCGATACTACAAGACGTGATACTTCGGTTGAGGTTACCATAGACAACTGCTACAACCTCGGAAGCATAAACGGTATTTATTCACTCGGCGGCATTGTAGGACAGGCTCAGGACGGCCACACCATAGTCAATTGCTATAACGCAGGCAAAATAACTTCCGCATCCGACGGTCAGGCAGGCGCAATAGCAGGCTCGCTCACAAATGATAACAGGGTAGAAGAATGCTATTATGACTCTTCCGTTACAGAGAACGGAATCGGAAACGGTGACGGAAGTACCACAGGCGAGACAACCGAGTTTATGAAATCTCCCGAATTCCTCGCGCTTCTCGGCGAAAAATTCAAAAAAGACGAATATTCTCTTGTAAACGGCGGCTATCCGATCCTTTATTGGCAAAAGACTTTTGATGCCGACGATGTAAATGAGGTTGTCGAAAAAATCAACGACATCGGCGATGTAACGGCGGACAGCGGCGTTAAAATAAACGAGGCAAGAAACGCATATGACAATCTCGACGACGATTTAAAGCCGTACGTTTCAAATCTTGATGTGCTTTTGAATGCCGAAAAAGAGCTTTCCGAAATAATAAGCCTCAAAGAAGCCAAAAAGACAGCACTCGAGCAGCTCGAGAGCTACAAGGACGCTTCGGATTACACACTCAATCGTGAGGCATTTAACAAGGCTCTCGAAAAAGGTATGGCTGATATAAGTGCGGCGAAGAATAAGGACGAAGTGAATACCGCTTTGATAAAAGCCAAGGCGGCACTTGACGAAATTCCGACAGATTCGTCACTCGGTAGCAATGACAACGGAAATGTCAATGTACCGTCGGTACCGGGTACAGACGGGAATACGTCAAATTCCGGAAATACCGCCGATACGGATATTAAGGGCGTTTCAATTCCCAAAACAGGCAGAATCGGAAATGCGGCGGTTGCATTTTTAATGTTCTCTTCTTTTGCTGCGGCAATGGCTGTTACCGCCAAACGCAAAAAGGACGAAGAATAAGACGGATTGATTACGTACCCGACGGGGCATTTTGTCTCCGGCGGGTACATCGCTTACTCTAAACCGAAAATGCCGATTATCGGCGGATTCATTTTGCAAGGGAGGTATATACCACGGATAAAAACAAAACCAAAAGAGCTCTTATTTGCTTTTTTATGTGTTTTTTGCTTATTCTGCCGTCGTCTCAGGTTTTTGCCGCGGCAGGCCCTACGCTCAGAACTACGCTTTCCGACAATACAACTCAGCGCGGAAGCAAAAAGACATTTGACGTATGGGCGAGAAATGCGTCAGGCGAAAAAATAAAAGCGACGGTTACGTTTAACGGCGAAAAGCTTTCGCCCACATGGGACGATAACGAAAAATCAAGCTATACCCTTAACTTTACCTTTGAGGGCGATAACACGGTTGTCGTTTCGGCATCGTCCGACGGCGGGCGAAAAAAGCAGCTTACATATCACATTAACTACGAGAAAGCGCGGCAGGGCGAAAAAATCGGCACGGCTGTTTGGAGCGTCGAAATGTTCACCATAGGCTGCGGATATCTCGTGTATCCCCAAAAAGTAAATATATACGAGGGCGAGACGTCCGCTCAGCAGCTTTTGCGCCTGCTTAACGAAAACGGATATGTGGGTTATTACGGCGGCAGCGTAAGCTCTTCGTTTTACCTCGCATATGTAGCCGACGGTACGGCGTCTGCGGCGAGATATAACAATTATCAGAGAAGCTCGTCCGCTTCGTCTCCGAAAGCACTCGGAATTTCACCGACAATACCGTCTGTTTTGGTGCCGCATCTTAAAAGCACAATGACGTTTTATGACCCCGGCGATTATGAGAAAAACTGGAAAGGCCATCTCGGTGAATTTGTAATAACAAACGGCTCTGGCTGGATGTATTCCGTCAACAACGTTTTCCCGAATGTCGGTTTTGCCGATACATACCTTTCCGACGGAGATATCGTCAGAGTACAGTTCACTCTCGGCTACGGAGCGGATATAGGCGGCTTCGGTGCTATGGGAACCTCAATTCCGAATGTCGAAAATCAGCCGAAATCCGGCTATTTTTCGGTGGCGAATAAGGACTCGCTTACAAAGGCAATAGAAAGAACCATTTATTCGGGTCTTATAACGCGCTCAAATGTAAAAAATGCATACGCCGCGGCATTATCCGTTGCCGAGACGCTTGACGCTTCGCAAAGCGCGGTCGATAACGCGGTTTCCGCTATCAATTCGGCACTTCAAAATCCGGGGGCGGAAACAAACTCCGCTCCTGCGGATGCTCCTTTGTCCGTCGGCGGCAGCGGCGCTCATGTGTCCTCCGGTGCGGCATTAGGCGGCAAGAATGCGTCGGGCGGCGCGGCAGCTGCCGCTTCCGGTGGGTCTGCCGACGCTGTCGCGGCTTCGGCTGCGGATGAATCCGCTTTTTCCGAGACCGATGCGGAAACAGAGGAGATAACCGAAGCTTCAGAGGCTCTTTCCGAGAGCGAAGAGAGCACGGAAAACGCCGTATCATTGTCGAAAAACAAAAAATCAAAAACGCTTGTCACGGTAATATGCTTGGTATCGGCATTTATCGTTTTGGCAGGCGGAGTATGCTTTATTGTGTTTTATGTAAAGAAACGCCGCAAAAACGGCGAAAAAGAAAAATCTGTTAAGGAGAGCTCTTCCCAAAAATGACAAAACGTGTTATTTCGGTGTTTTTATGCGTCCTGTGTGTTATATCCTCAATTTCTTTCATCGTATCGGCAAAAGAGAATAAGGAGTATACGTCCGACAATTTCCTTAGCGTCGCGGACGGTATTATCGCATGGAAAAAAGCCGATAACGGCTCGGAACCCGACGGATATTTGATTAACGATAAATATTTGGAAAATGCGGGTACTACTCCGGGGGATTGGTATCCCATAGCTCTCGGCAGACTCGGAATGCAGGATAACAACGAGGGCTACCTTGCGGTCATAAAAGACAGGGTAGAGGAGCGTTATCGCGAAAGCGGAAGGCTCAGTGCCGCAAAAGCAACCGAGTGGCACAGAATAGCACTCGCCGTTCTCGCTATGGGCGGCGACCCGACAAATTTCGGAACCGACGAAAACGGCGCGCCGATAAATCTGATAGCGGACGGAACCTACGACCGCGGTAAGACAACGCCGCTCGGAAGACAGGGCATAAACGGCTGGATATGGGGGCTTATAACTCTTGACAGTATGCGCTATGCCGTGCCTGACGGAGCGTACAACACCCGCGACGATATAATCGTTGAAATAATTTCAAAGCAGCTTTCCGACGGCGGATTTGCCCTGAGCTCGGATGATGCAGACCCCGATATTACCGCTATGGCGATAACGGCACTCGCACCATATTATAATTCAGAAAAAATATATTCTTATCACAGAAAAGCGTTGTCCGCCGATGAGAGCAAAACGGTGCACGAGGTTGTTGATGAAGCGGTTTTGTGCCTTTCACGTCTGCAACTCGACACGGGCGACTACAAAAGTTGGGGAACTCAGAATGTAGAGAGTACCGATTGGGTGGCGGTGGCGCTGTGCAGTCTTAATATCGACCCTCTCTCGGACAGCCGTTTCATAAAAAACGGCAACACCCTTTTTGACGGTATAATGCGTTACAGAATGACGGACGGCGGATTTGTCCATTCGTTTACTTACGACCCCGACAATCCCACATCTTTGCCCGATAAATCAAATACCATGGCGTCGGAGCAGACCCTTTATACCATGGCATCTCTTTGGCGGCAAAAAAACGGTATGAGAACTCTTTTCGATTTCAGAAAAGAGCAGAGCTCCGCGCTTAAATCGCGAATAAACGACCTTACTTCCGACATTTCAAAAATCGGCAATAAGACCGATAAACAAACGCTTCGCGAGCTTCTTGCGGTTTTTTATTCGTTGCCCGAAACAGAGCGGTGCTACGTGAGCAATTATTGGACTTTGTCCGATGAAGCCAAAAAACGCGGAATAGACGTTTCGGAAATAGCGGGTGAAACCGCGGTGATTGTGTTTTCGGATGATGACGCAAACGACGACGCCATTTTGTATTTTACCGATTCCGACCGTGCAATGGTTGATTCTCTGCCCGAAAAACTCACTACGGAGCAGTATGTTTTGGTTGTAACATTGCTTGATAAGCTCGAAAGGAGTGAAGATTTTGACGGTAAAGACGCATATCTCCGAAAGCTTGTTTCGGCAAAGGAGCAAATTGCCGCGGTTCAGGCGGAAATAGATTCGCTGAACGACGACATTAAAGCCGAGCTTTATCCGTTTGATAAAATCACGCTCAAGGATAGGGGCAAGGTGAATAAAATCGTTAAACGCTATAACGCGCTCAGCGAATATGACAGAGCAAAAATCGAGCGTTGGGAGGATGTCGTCAAGACAAAGACAAAGCTTGACAATATCGTTCGCGCCATAGTAATATCTGTTGTACTGTTTGTTTTAGCGGTAGGACTTACCGTGTTTATAATTATAAGAATCAGACGCCGTAAGATGAAAAAAACTCTCGAAATGGAGGAGCTTGCGGCAATGTATAAGGATGAAGACGACGAAATGCGGTAATTTTTTCTCGTGGAAGGGGAGTCATAATTGAAAAAAGATATTTTGGCGCTCCTGTCGTTGGCGCTGATAATAGCCGTATTGATTCACGGCACAAACATTCAGTCCGTCGACGAGTACTACCTTACTCATATCGACGATATAACCCCGCAGAGCGAGACGGTTTTTATCAGTATTCGCTGTGATACAGTGCTTCAAAATTACGACGAGCTTGACAAAGTCCTGCAATCCGATAAATACGTGCCGCAAAACGGCGTTATATTGCCGGAAACCGAATATGTGTTAAGACCCGGCGACACCGTTTTTGATATACTTGACAGGGCGGTAAGGTATAATAAAATACAGATGGAGTATCAGGGTGCCGATAAAAACAGCTATGGCAGCGTATACGTTCAGGGTATAAATTATCTGTACGAATTTTCCTGCGGACCGCTTTCGGGTTGGATGTATCAGGTGAACGGCGAATTTCCGAATTACGGATGCTCAAAATACAAACTGAAGGACGGCGACCGAATAGCATGGGTCTATACCTGCGATCTCGGCAAGGACGTCGGCTGTATATGGATGGGAGATGAAACGGGATGAAAGCTTTCGGCGGATATCATCCGGCTGTTACTTTTACATATTTTATATCTGTGCTGTTAACGGCTATGTTTGTATGGAATCCCGTAATACAGCTCACAGCACTCCTCGGCGGCATTATGTTTTCGCTTATGCTCGTGAGGAAAAAGGCTGTTTTAAGCGATATGGGCTTTTATCTTCCGCTTTTTCTGCTTGTGGCTGTTACAAATCCTCTGTTTTCACATAACGGCGTTACTCCGCTTTTCTTTATGAACGGTAACCCTGTAACGCTTGAAGCGGTTGTTTACGGCGTTTTTATCTCGGTGATGGTTGTCGGAGTGCTGTTTTGGTGCAAGTGCTATAACGAAATTATGACCGAGGATAAATTCTTGTATCTGTTCGGCAGAATTATTCCGAAAATGTCGCTTGTGCTTTCCATGGCTCTCAGATTTGTTCCGATGTTTAAAAGACAGATGAAAAATGTGAGCAGAGCGCAAAAGGCGATGGGGCTATATTCGCAAAAAAGCTATGTTGACAGATTACGCGGCGGAATACGAGTTTTTACGGCGATGATTTCGTGGTCGCTTGAAAATTCCATGGAGCTGTCGTCGTCTATGAGAGCGCGCGGATACGGTCTGCACGGCAGAACAAACTTTTCGCTGTTTAAATTCGGGACGAGAGACGCGGCGGTTTTATTGTCGGGATTATTGCTTTTTGCTGCTGTACTTATAGGCGTCGGCAGCGGAAGCATCGATTTTACATTTTATCCGGAGCTCGGCAATATCAGCCTTTCGTTAAAATCGTTAATTACTTACATTTCGTTTTTTATATTATCGTTTCTTCCGTTTTTTATTGAGGTAAAGGAGAATTTAAAGTGGAAATATTACATATCGAAAATTTGAATTTCCGTTACCCCAAGGCGGAAAAAGATACTCTTCACAATATTTCTCTTAACATCGGGCAGGGTGATTTTACTGTAATATGCGGCGCAACGGGCTGCGGAAAGACCACCCTTTTAAAGCTGATTAAAAACGAGCTTGCTCCCGCAGGTGAAAAGAGCGGCGAGATACTCTATAACGGGAAAAGCATAGATTCACTCGGCCTTCGCGAGAGTGCATGTGCCATAGGGTTTGTCGGGCAAAATCCCGATAATCAGATAGTTACGGACAAGGTTTGGCACGAGCTGTCGTTCGGTCTTGAAAATCTCGGTGTGCCGCAAAACGTAATTCGCCGCAGAGTTGGCGAGATGGCGAGCTATTTCGGCATACAGGATTGGTTCCGCAAAAAAACAGACGAGCTTTCGGGCGGTCAGAAGCAGCTTTTAAATCTTGCGTCGGTTATGGTAATGCAGCCCAAGGTGCTTATCTTAGATGAGCCCACAAGTCAGCTTGACCCCATAGCCGCGGCTGATTTCATAGCGACGCTTAAGAAGCTGAATACCGAATTCGGTATTACCGTGCTTTTGGTAGAGCACCGTCTTGAGGACGTTTTCCCGATAGCCGACAAGGTTTTGCTTATGGAAAACGGTTGCGTGCTTTTATATGATTCACCGCGTGCCGCCGGCAAAAATCTAAAAAAAATAAATCCCGAGCATCCTATGCTCAAGGGCCTTCCGAGTGCCGTAAGGCTTTACAATCTGCTATCGTCGGACGAAGTCTGCCCGCTTACGGTTAAAGAGGGGCAGGAGTTTTTCAGACGTAATTTCAAAAGGAATATAGACTTTTCCGACGGTGATAAATCAGAATATTCCGATAAAACCGATGCGGCAATCGAGCTTAAAAATGTTTGGTTCAGATATGAAAGAGATTTGCCCGACATTCTGCGCGGTGTAAATCTTAAAGTGGATCGCGGCGAGATAATTTGTATTCTCGGCGGCAACGGCACGGGAAAAACGACAATGCTGAATGTTATTTCGGGTCTTAATAAGCCGTATCGCGGCAAAATAAAGATAGACGGCAAAAAAATCAAGGATTATAAGGGCAATTCGCTGTACCGAAAGAAGCTTGCATATCTGCCGCAAAATCCGCAGACGGTATTTTTAAAGGATACCGTTTCGGGCGATCTCGAAGAAATGCTCAAGGCGATGGAGTATAAAAAAGAAGAGCGCGAAGAAAAAATACGCGATATTTCCGAAAAACTCGGTATAACGGATTTGCTTACGAAGCATCCTTATGACCTCAGCGGCGGTGAACAGCAAAAATGCGCCCTTGCGAAAATGTTGCTTTCAGAGCCTACAATACTGCTTTTGGACGAACCGACAAAGGGACTTGACGCCTTTTCAAAGTCCTCGCTTTTGAATGTATTGAAGAAGCTTAAATCGGACGGAATAACGGTTGTTATGGTAACTCATGATGTTGAGTTTGCCGCTGTCGGTGCCGATAGGTGCGCGCTGTTCTTTGACGGCGAAATCGTTTCTTCCGATGCGCCGAATTCGTTTTTCGCAGAAAATAATTTTTATACGACGGCGGCGAACCGCATAGCCCGTCCGCTTTGTCCCACAGCGATAACGAGTGAAGAGGCGGCTGAGTGCTGTCGCGGAAACGGAGAAGATAATGGTTAAAAAATGGCTTTCGTATATTTTTCCGTGCATTTTGGTGCCTGCGGCGGTTTTGCTCGGAGCCACAGTGTTTAAAGATAAACAGTATGCATGGATATCGCTTTGCGTTGCCGTGTTGTCGTGCGTTCCGTTTTTTCTCGCCTTTGAAAAGGGGAAAAGCGGTACAAAGGAAATGATTTTAATAGCTGTTATGGTCGCGTTGTCGGCAGTCGGCAGACTTATTTTTGCGTGGGCACCCAGCGTAAAACCGGTGACGGCACTCGTTATAATAACAGCGATGTATTTCGGCCCACAGGCAGGTTTTATGACGGGTGCGCTGACCGCCGTAATATCGAATTTTTATTTTGGGCAGGGCCCATGGACACCGTTCCAGATGTTTTCGTGGGGTATAGTCGGGCTTATAGCCGGAGTTTTCGCTCCGCAGCTTAAAAAGAGTCTTGTGTTCAGAATAATTTACAGTGCCGTTTCGGGAGTGCTGTATTCTTTGCTTATGGATATTTATACAACCCTTTGGTATGACGGCACGTTTAATCTGACGCGGTATATTGCCGCTGTTACGTCGGCTGTGCCCGTTACGCTTACCTATGTAGTTTCCAATGTTGCATTTATAATAGTGCTTGCAAAGCCTATAGGCTCGGTTCTTGAACGAATTAAGACAAAATACGGAATGCAATAATGCATTCGTATAAAATCATTCACCTTTACCTTTACCGTGCCGATAGAAGACTTTTTTATCTGAAATGATGCTGTAATCGCCGTTTTTGCGCAAACATTGACGGATTTTACCATGCAAATCCGTTTTGCGTAGGCACAAAACCCTTATTGATTGCAATAAATTAAAATATTTGAATAAATCATTTGACAAAGGTATGTACGTTTGGTAAAATATATAAGCTCTTTGTTGAGCTCAATAAATCGAATACGGAGAGTTATCGAAGTGGTCATAACGGGCCTGACTCGAAATCAGGTAATCCCTAACGGGACCGAGGGTTCGAATCCCTCACTCTCCGCCAAGAATAAAGGGTATAGCGTTTGCTATACCCTTTATTCTTTTGTTGATAAGACAGCAAGGGATTCGAACCCTTACAATCTTTTGCAAGACGAAGTCTTGTCAAAAGAAGTCTATAATAGGATAGTTTGCGGAGCAAACTCGAGGGCGAACGAAGTGAGCCGAATCCCTCACTCTCCGCCATAAAAAACAGGGCATAGCAAAAGCTGTATCCTGTTTTTGCATTTTCGTTGTGTGAACAAGCTGTAATAAAAAGCGGCAGAGTATACCGTGTTTTGTTGTTGGTAAAGTGCATTTGGTTTCCTTTATCGTTCTTAAAAGCAGCCGCTGTTGACAAAACGAAAAAAGCAATATAACATATTGTATACATACAATATGTTGCGGAAGTAACACATATTCTGTTACTTATAAAAAGCGGGGGTTAATATGGATAAAAAGAAATCAATTAAAAATCTCGTCGTCATTTTAATTGCAGTGGTGGCATTGGGGCTTCTTTGGTCTTTTGTCAAAAGCCAAGTAACAACAACACCGATATATATTGTTGTTGATACCTTTGCTCTGATTATACCGAGCATAATTTTGATACCCGGAATAATTTGCTATATCGCTTACTTTTTTGTCAATGACGCAAAAATAAAATCCGCGCTTAAGATAAGCTCATTATGTATAGCGGCCTTCTGCGTGGTTTTCTCCGTGTCGTTTTTTGCCGCGATATTTGTAAATTCGGGCAGCGAAAAGACGAGCAGCTATAAAGAAGCCGCCGAGAGCAAATACAGCTTGGGTAATTTTGTCGATTTGGCTGATTACGAGGCTGAGCGTTCGGATGATGAGCTGTATTCAAACGGCTTTTTAAGCGGTTATTATACTGTTGATAATTATTCTAAAAGCGACGGCAGCTATAACTATTATACAGCTACCGTATATGAGTATACCGGCGGAACGGCGGCTTCGCGAAAGCTTATTAAGAAAAGGCTTGAAAAAGAACTGTTAAGGAAGACCTCGGTCGGCGGAAAAGACATTAAATATACAGACGGAACCGAGGGCGATTACCGATATAAATACTGTAATTACACAGACAAATTTGAAATGCAGTCTTCGTCATATTTCAGTATCGTAGCGGAAAGCAGCGATAAGGTAACGGTATATATATTAAATTCGGATTATAAAAATCATTTCGGCGAGCCGTTTGACGCGGAAAAAATTATCAGCTCAATTTGCAGCTGATACTTGCGGCCTTTGCGGCCAAGTGAATTGTTTTTAACCATGTTAAGCACCCTCTGCTTTTTAAATGAAAGTGGAGGGTGTTTTTTTGCATTTAAGGGCAAATCAGACGTTTTTTTCGTCATATATAAGCGGCAAAAGGAAAGCGTGAATGTTAACGCTGCGGAAAGCATTTTATTATGAGAGGCAGCTGCCATAATTGACAAAAGTTTAACGATAAATGTGTTGACATCTATAACCAAGTCATATATAATTAAAGCAAATATATTTGGTAAAGGATTGAGTTAATGGTAAAAAAACTGACGGCAGTATTGCTTACGATGTGCATGGCTGTTTCGCTGTTGCCTATGTTCGCTCAGGCGGCGTCAAAGCCTGATATTAAAGTGGGCGATTATGTCAAAATGGGAACATATAATAATGCCTCGATTCTTTGGCGTTGCGTGAGTATTGATGATAACGGTCCGCTTATGCTTGCAGACAGAATTGTTGACACTCTTGCGTATGATGCCAAGACAAACGACAACAGCAATTCGAAATCGCACAGCAGAAGCTATAAGCGCGCCGATTACGGCTCAAATTATTGGAGAGACAGCAATATGCGTTCCTGGCTCAATTCGACTGCGGCTGCAGGTAAGGTCGATTGGCTTTGCGGTAACCCGCCGAAGGATGGTTATGTCAGCGGAACAGGGGCCTATAATAATAAAGCGGGCTTTTTAAACGAATTTTCAAAGTCGGAAATTGCCGCTATGAAAACCGTTACCCAGCGTTCTCTTGTCTCTCATCCCGAATACAATAAGGGTATTGTTGAGGGCGACGCAAATTCCGATTTGTTATACTACACCGATATTTCGGAGGCTGTGGCTAATTATGATAATTCATATTTTGAAACCACGACCGAAAAGGTGTTCCTTCTCGATGTGAAACAGGCTAACGCCGTGTGGAAAAATCTTAAAGGCTATTATGTCGCATACAACAACGACGGTATGGCTTGGCCTTATTGGCTTCGTACTCCCGTTACCGACTGTAATCATGATATGCGTTATGTCAGCTCGTCGGGCGAGGTGGGCAGATATGCTCCGTGGTATTCCGATTTGGGCGTAAGACCTGCGTTTTATCTCGATACCGAGTATTTTGTCGCAACCTCCGGCAGCGGAACTCAGGGCAATCCTTATGTCGGTTCTGCTCCGAATAAGCAGGAGGCGGATTATACAATTTCAGAGCCTGCGGAAGAGGCAAATCCCGATTGGAATGTCAGCACCGAGCAAAGCATTCAGCCCACGCTCGGACCATGGTATTCGGCTGACGGGAAATACTCTAATCCTACCATTCCCGTATACACTATTCAGAAGACTCGCAGCGACACGGAAAATATGGTTGTCGTCATTTGCGGTGAGGGATATACAAAAAGTCAGCAGGGTAAATTTATCAATGATGTAAAACGACTTTGGCAAGAGGCTATGAAATACGAGCCGTATCGCAGTTATGCCGACAGATTTAACGTTTACGCCCTCTGCACAGCCTCAGAGTCTACATTTGATAACGGGGGGAGTACCTTCTTCGATGTTATAGTTGACAGCTACAATTCTCCGGTTATTTCTAACAATCTCCACGGAAGCCAATGGAAGAACCATATTTTGGAAAGATGCATCGGACCTGAGTTTATAGAGAAAATTCACGATGCTCATATCAAAAAAACAACCGACCCGAACACGATTCCGACGAAGCCTAACGGCGAGTCGAACGAGTATGAACCGTATTACTATGTTCACGATTATATTGCGCAGTTCGCCGTGGTTGTAAATACAAAATCCGATTTCGGCGGTGCCTATAACAATCGCGAATACGGCTTCCACTATTTTATTACACCGTCAGACAGCTATCGTGCGCCTAAGACCTTTGCACACGAGCTTGGGCATAGCTTGCTCGGCCTCGGCGATGAGTACAGCAACGGATATTTACTTGGGGATAAGGAACTGAAGTCCCTGAATCTCTCCTCGGTTGAAGACCCGGCAAAGATAAAATGGTCTCAGCTTTTAGGCTTCAGAAACACCTATACCTGCCGCAATGCTTACGGCTCGAAAATGCTTGTCTCAAGCTACGAGTGTATAATGAGAGATACAAATTATCAGTTTTGCGAGGTTTGCCGCTTGCAGGGCTACAAGAGAATGTCTCAGCTTGTCAAGGATGCAGAGCTCTATGTTGCCACGCCTGAAGTTAAGGAGTACACCGGAGCCTACTCAAGTCCCTCTGATTTTACGGACCTTGAAACAAGCTCGTACTATACTTATACTTCAAATCGCAGCGGCAGGCTTTTGAGCGGTAACGGTAAAAGCAGATTTAATACCGATATGAACGGTAAAAAAATCGAATTGCGCACTGTCGTTCAAAATGTTTCGGATAAGCAAGCAAGGCAGATAAGGTTCAAAATGTGGATAAGGCATTCCGACGGCAGCGTGGCAACCGATTCATCGGGTAATCCGCTTCAGACTACTCAAACCTTTGACATTCCCGTTTGGAATGATAAGGCGAATTTCTGGCCGATAGGTGCTTTGGACCACATCAAGAGCGATTTCAATTCAGGTCTGAAGAGCTGCTCGCTTATTTATCAAATTCCGTCCGACGCTCAGCTTTTGAACGGTGATACCGTGGCATTTCAGGTACTTGACGAAAACGGTAACATCTTAGCGGACGATAATACGGAAACACAGCGTTACACAACCGTTTCAATCCAATATAAATTTGAGGACGGCTCAGAAATACCGAATACTGCCGGAGGAACATTTACTGTTCCGTATGGCACAAAGCTTGGTTTAACGCCGGCAAAATCACTTTACGGTTATGAATTTGTGAAGGCCGACGGCTTGAATGAGCCGATTGTTTCAGACGGTACGGTTGTTACATATTATTACAAAAACAAAGCTGCTCCGGAAGAAAAGCCCGCACTTGCAATTGACAAGGCTTCAATATCGCTCGAAAGCAGCATAACAATGAATTTCAAAGTACCTAAAAGCAGTCTTTCGTCTTACGATGATTTCTATATGACATTTAAATGTAACGGAAAAGAAGAAAAGGCTACACAATATAAGCAGAACGGGGATTACTACGTATTCTCATACAAGGGCATAAATCCGCAGCTTATGAATGATGAGGTTACTGCGGTGTTGCACGCCAAAAAGGGAAACGAGGAATACACAAGCCCCGAAAAGGCGTTGAGCGTCAAGGAGTACGCCTATACATTGCTCGACAGATACAGCAGCGATGAATACTCAAAGCTGCGCACGCTACTTGTGGATTTGCTGAATTACGGCGCTATGGCACAGAAATATGTAGGGTATAAGACGGATAATCTTGTTAATTCCGAGCTGACCGCTGTTCAAAAAAGCTGGGGCAGCAATGGGGCAGAGAAGTTTAAGAATATCAGCGACTTAAATTACAAAACGATAAGCAGCCCTACGGCGCAATGGAATACTTGCGGCTTGGTGCTCAACAATTCAATTATGCTCAGGGCTAAGTTTTCCGCTAAGGACGTTGAAAACAAGACCGTTGAAATCGCATTTAGGAACACAAAATTTACCTATGACAAAAATGATTTTGTGAATAACGGCGACGGCACATATTATGTTTATTGTAATGAGCTTTTTGCACACGAGCTGAGCGATAAGCTTTTGCTTACGGTTTATGAAAACGGCGTTCCCTGCAGCAACACAATGCTTTTCAGCGTCGAATCATACGCAAGTGTTATTCAGCAGTCAAGTGCATATAAGGGTACTGCTCTTGATGATTTAACGCAGGCTATGATGCGATACGGAAAATCCGCCGCAGCTTACAGGACTTAAAAAAGGAGAAAAAAGAATGAAAGAAGAGTATTCTGCTCCGTCATTTGAAATAACGGAATTTTGCACGGCTGATATTATTACCATCAGCACTGAACCGACTACAACCGACGTCTCGGGACCCATTGAACTTCCCGACATCAATATTTAAATACGGACTTTCGGATTGTATTGTATTGTTTTGTTCGGTTATGACAAGAAAAGCAGGATTGTTTTAAAACAATCCTGCTTTTTTTATTGCGAGACAGAGACGGTGAATTTTGCCGCAGTCTCACGGAAATCACGGGAGAGATAGGTTTCCTTCATCGTCCTGCCTCCGTCCCGGTTTTCACGAAGCCCTTCTTTTTATATCCGCAGTCGCAGTACGGTCCGCCGGAGGCGAGAGTGTACTGCCGCACAAAGTCAGTCGCGCCGCCCGCCTCGCTCATGGTGTAGTCGAGATGGCACAGGGCAGGGGTGAGGTCATATAGCCCCAGCTTTTTCATCAGCACACAGATGCCGCATTTGGTGAAGCGTCCCTCGTAGCCGCTGTCGTCGGGATATTCGTAAAACTCCATGTTCCACGAGTAGGGGTTGCGGTCAGCGGCTCTCAGCGCGGCGGTGGCTTTCATACCTGCAATGTCCTTTTCGGTGAATTTGCTCTTTCCGCTTTTGCGGCAGAACCATTTCATGGGCTTTGTCATCATGGATTTTGCGTAGTAATCCGTCAGCTGTTCCACATCCGGGCGCTCCGGCATGGAGAGGATGAACGCGCCGAGCATTGCACAGTTGACAATGTTCATCTTGAACCGGTCGCCTTTTTCAAATTCGGGTAGCTCGGAGATGATCTCCCTGTATTTCGGCTTTGCTATTTTCGCAATCGCTTTTGCCGTATCGGTATCATAGCCGAACACCGCTGTCAGCTGTTTTCGGAAGGACGGCGCAAACAGCGTCCACATACCGAAAGGCATTCCAAAATAGGTCATTTTTTGTCCCTCCAATCGCATATCACGTGGGTCATGCGGCAGTCAATGTCAATGCGAGCCGTTTTACACTCCTTGGGATATTTCTTCGCAGCGCTGAACGCCAGCTTGACAAACAGTGCCGAGCCGACGGGAAACATGGTCTTGAGCATACCGTCGGGGAAAACAAAATGCGTGCCGTGCTCATATACGATCGCCTCGACTTCGCAGGAGTGCGGTTTCTCCGCAAGGCGTTTTTCCATGCGGCGGATATATTTTGCGGTGTCCCAAAGTGCGTCGTCCTCTGCGCCGACAAGAAACAGCTTACCGCGGATATTCTCGACCTTTATGAATTCCTCTTCGGTAATCGGATGTGCCGTTTCAGAGTCGTCAAACAGCTTGCGTGAGGCAATCATATTGCCGGTGCGTTTGGACTCCTCCGAGATTATGCGCCAATAGTCAGGGTGCTGATAGCAAAACGGCATGTATGGCAAGGGCTTTCCCTTGTAAGAAAAGAGTGATTCTCCCTCGATTGGCCATTCCTTGCAGCCATCCTTTTTGCCCTGCATGAACCCCTGCCACACAAAGTCGCTGGGTGTCATTGCAATGGTTAGAGAAATGTCGCTGAATATCGATGCTGCCGTCAGGGCGAGGGTACCTGTCGTTGAGGCTCCTGCAATGCCTATTTTTTCATTGCCGTGTAATTTGAGCCATGCAACCGCTTTTTCGATGTATTCAAGCGGATAGTTGTGATGACCGTAGTCCTTTTTCCCGGGCGACATGGTCAATATGTTCACGCCGAGGCGAATCAGCCACTTCACCGCAGAGCGCGCCATATAATCCTCGGGGTCGTCGCCGAGCATGGCGATGACGGCGCAGCTTGAACCGTCCTTGCACGCCCAATACGCGCCGTAAAAGCCATCGCTTTCAACATCAAAGTGGATGTGTTTCATTCAAAATGCCTCTTTCAAAAGTTAATCTTCACAATCTGCATTTTCATCATGTCGTCGCCGACCTTTGCGAGAAAACGGAAAAAGCCGCTGACGGATGGGTCGCGCAGATCGTTGTAGCCCAGCATATAGCCGCGGCTCGTGACCTGCAAGCGGCTGTCCCACGGAGAAAGCTCGCTTTTTGCGTCTGAAACCGCAAAATACGCGCCCACATCCTTGATTTTCGCGCTCTTGAGCCAGGTTTTGGCGATCATTTTCACCGCTGTCCGGTTCGCCGCATCAAATACCAGCACGCCGCCCGGGAAAGCGTCTGCCATACCCTGCACAAGAGCTTTGACCTGCTCGGTTAAAAAGTAGTAGAACACGCCGGAAGCGAAAAATACTGCGCCGCCGGAGGCGTCGATTTTTGAAAACCATTCGGTATTATTCAAATCGCATGGGATGTTTTCTTCACGCTCCCCGGCGTGCAGGAGCTCATTGCGCACGGCTATGACATCGGGAAAATCCAGATTGTAGATCTTACAGCTGCCGTTGTCGCAGCTTCTTCCGGTGCTGTCCAGCCCGCAGCCCAGATTGACCACCGCCGCGTTGGGATGGGTTTTCAGATAATCGCGCACCTCCCATGCCAAGTCGTTCTGCCGCATGGCTACCTCCAATGAACCGAAACGCTGCATCAGGCCGCGGGAGTTTTTCTCCGCCTCAGAAAAATCGTAGTCGATCTCGTCAATCAGGCGAACCGCTGTTTCGTCCCGGTAAAGATTCGGATACAGCTCTGAGCAGACCTTCCGCGCATACAGCGGGATGATCAGCGTTTCCTGCACGGTGTTTTTCTCGATTTTGTATTTCATGGGTATCACTCACTTTCTGATAAATGGCAGTTCCGGCATACAGTCACGCTCGGCGATGTGTGCCAGCATTTCGGCGAACCCCTTTGGATCGCGTATCTGATA
>UMDO01053855.1_pt1 | contig 19179 bp, 16 predicted proteins | sample 1964511 | NCBI WGS metagenome assembly UMDO01 (sample SAMEA4835996, study PRJEB28245) | human gut metagenome | biome: gut microbiome; material: fecal sample | place: Denmark | collected 2008 | reverse complement strand
CCCTCCCGTCAGATACCTACTCTGTGTAGTCCCTTGTAAACTGCACTTTTTCAATGGCAAAACGGTTCACCGCACCGGTCATTCCGGTAGCGAAGCAGGAACGGATCACGATGGTGTCTCCGGATTCCTCTCCTGCGGTAGTTGCACTTGCTGTCTGGCTTCCCTCATTCTGTGCGGCTCCGGTTGCTGCATTGTTGCCGGTTGCTGCACTGCTGCCGCAGCCTGCCAGTACTCCGGTTGCCAGTGCCACAGTCAGTAATACGCTGAATACTTTCTTTTTCATAACATTTTCCTCCTCGTCTATTGAAAAAATTTATTTGCTTATACATGTCTCCATCGATAGCTGATAGCATATTCGATGGCATCGATCAGTTTTACCGCACCTACGGATAATAAGGTGATCAGGATGATCAGGAAGAACATCCTCGGGGTGTTCAACAGGTTCTGGGACTCTGTCAGCAGATAGCCAAGTCCTGCTCTTGCCGACTGCATTTCCGAGAACAGGACACCGGTCAGTGCCGTTGCCGCTGCCAGCTTCAATCCATTAAAGATGGAAGGGAGTGCCGCCGGAATGATGACCAGAAATACGGTCTGGAAACGATTGGCTTTGAATACTTTTGCGACCTTCAGATACTCCTTTTTACACTCCTTGGCTCCGGTCACGGTATTGTACAGGATCGTAAATACCGAGAACAGAAATACCAGAAATGCCTTGGACTGGAAGCCGATGCCGAACCACAGGATCAACAGCGGCAGGATTGCTACTTTCGGAACTGCCATGATTGCCGAACAGAATACATTCATGTACTTCTCCGATACCGGAAACAAGGTCCAGATCAGTCCCACTGCAATACCTACCACCACAGCAGACAGATAACCTGCCAGTGCCTCTTGGATCGTCAGCAATAAGTGGGGCCATAAGGTTCCGTCTGTAATGATCTTAATGCCCTCTTCCACGATGGAAGTCGGGGACGCCACGAAGATCGTAAGCACCCTGCCGGAATCTACTGCCCATTGCATCCACAGAAGCAGTGCCGCCATGGTGAGCAGCTGTGCCAGATTCACCCAGGTAAAACGTTTCTTATTCTTAGTTTTCTTCTTTTTTTCCATAAGTGTATTCTCCTCGCTTCACCTTATCGCTTTCAAAGTACTCTCTCTTACAACAGGTACCTTCCAGGATGACATTCTGTGTGATCCTGTGGGAGAGACATTTGGAAAAGTTCTCAATGGTAGTAGTGTCGATCACGTCACAGTAAAACGGTGCGATCTCTCGGAACCAGGGATATTTGTCAAAATAAGTTCTCCACACTTCCGCATAGGGACAGTGATCTTCTCCCCATTCCGGGATCCATCCGGTGAAGGGAAGGTCGATAACACTCATAAAGTCTTCTACGGAATCTGCCTTCAGGCCTTGCGCCAGTGCCTTTTCCCGCAGCTGATCCGACCGGTCCACTGCCAGTTCGAATACGGTCTGTCTCACGATATCTTTGGTCTTCTCCAGTCCGAACTGGTCATATAATACTTTACTGAAATGGAAGAACTGCATGGCGAACTGTCTTGCGGCCTTTCTCACTTCACTTACCAACAGTTCTCTGGGAACCGTTCCTTCTATTTTATAATCTGCTTTAGCTTCCTCCACCTTATTAAAGCTGTCCATAAAAGCTATGTATTCCTGTTTATCAGCGAATCTCGGATGATATTCCTGTTTGGTCCGCTTCGTCACTTCCGCGCCGTCCTTCAACATTCGGTAAGCACTCAGGGCAAATATCTTGGCTGTCAGCACATAGGCTTCTTCCTCATCCACGACATCGAAATCCACCTGGTGCAGACCACCTACAGTACCGCCGGTATTGAAGGTGATCACAGGAAGCAGATGCTGTACATCTCCCACATCTGTGGATCCTCCGCTGTGTTCCTCCGGTCTGACCTCGTATACCGTTTTTTCTCCTGCCAGTGCTTTCACCGCATCGGCCATCTCTTCCGGTGCCGGCTGCCAGAGAGAAGGAAGATAGCCCGGCATAGTCTCGATACGATACCCTGCTCCCACGGCAAGTGCTCCTGCCTTGAAGGAACGATCTGTCTTGACGGATGCATCTGCGAAAGCTTCCAGGGTCTTGCCTCTTACCAGTGTCTCCAGCACCGCTTCGTTGGGAACTACATTGACCAGATCTCCGCCCTTGGTCAGGATCGGATGAACCCTCACGCAATCCTCATCCCTGAAGGTCTCACGGTTCAGTGCCAGTGCCTGTAACCCCAGGCTTGCTGCCGATAAGGCGTTGACACCTTTTTCCGGACATCCCGCCGCATGGGCTGCTTTTCCTTTGATACGGATCACCTTGGATACAAAACCATTGCCGCTGTTGCTTCCCAGCCGGATTCCCTCTAAGGAAATATGATGCGCCAGTGCCACATCCACATCATCGAAAGCACCGATGCGGATCAGTTCACATTTTCCACCACCGTAAGCGATCTTGCCATCAGCGATCAGCTGATTCTTGAATTCGATCTCACCGTACTCTTCCGCCGGTGTGGCGAAGAAGATCACCTGTCCATCCAGCTTCTGTGCCACCTCTGCATCCGTAAGTGCCAGCGCCGCTCCGATGACTCCTGCCAGCTGTGCGTGATGTCCACAGCAGTGAGCTGCCTGTGTCTCCTGATTTGCATGTGCATGCTGCGGAATCCTCAGGGCATCCAGTTCTCCGATCAATGCCAGGGATGCATTTCCGGCCTTTTCTTTATTTAAATAGGCTTTTGCTCCGGTGATGGCCAGATCTGTCTGTACCGGCAGCTGTAAGCTCTTCATAAAATCCACGAACTTTTTCGAAGTGCGGAATTCCTTGTAGCCCAGCTCTGCATGGTCGTAAATATCTCTTGCGAACTCTACGATGGTCTCCCGGTTGTCATCTATGATCTTAAGGATTCTCTGTTCTGTCGTATCAAAGGTTGCTGCCACGGTGTCATCCTCCTCGTCTTTTATATCCTAGTAAATCTATATGTTTTCTATGTTTTAGATGATATTACCTTATATTTCCTAGTTTGTCAATAGGGTTAGTATGTATTTATATAAAAAAGTTAGGTAACAGTTCAGCCATGAACATATTTGCCCGCAAAATCATGCAAGCATGATTTCTGTGCCCAGATATGTTCATGGCTGAACTGTTACCTATATTTACTTACTTATTTACTCTCTATTCTTCAATACTTCCGCAGGCACCAGCTTGTTCAGTCTGCCCACCAGCAGAAAGTTGATCACCAGATAGCAGATCAGGATGCCTCCGTAGATCATGCCGTACAACTGCGGCGGGAACTGTAAATCCATTCCGATGGCCACATTGGAAATAAAATACGGGAAGATCAGATCCATGGACCATTTTGCCAACGGTACTCCCAACAATGCTCCCAACATTATAATATAGAAGTTCCCGTCCAGATACAGTCTGCGGATCTCTCCCTTTCGGTAGCCGAATACTTTCATCAGGGAAATGGAGAATGCAGAACGGTCGATCATGACCTTCATCATCAGATACATGACGATCATGAAGATCAGTGCGGAGATGGTCGCCAGCATGCTGACCATAGGTCCCATCATATCCGTAAATATCTGAGAGCTTTCCTCCACGTTTTCTCTGGATACCGTAGAATACAGTCTGCCGTTGTCGATGTCCAGTGCATGATCGGCGAATACTACATTATAATAGTCGTCTTCCTGATCGAACAGTTCCTGCATGGCATCCCGGTCTAAAAATACATAAACACCGGAGGCAAAATGAACGATATCTTTGACAGTAAACGCATAATCTCTCTCGTTCACTTCATCGGAAAGCACCAGTTTGTCACCGACCTTCACGCCAAATTTCTGTGCTGCGGCGCTGGAGATCACGATCTCATTTTTCTTATTGCTGGTCTCCACCGGAAAATATGGATTATCCTTATCGATTCCCAGTACCGTCACATCCAGATTATAACCGTAAGCCTCTTTTTTCAGACTCTCCACATAAGCCGGAGTACCATCCTCCGGCACATCCTCCGTGGGATATTTGTAAGTATACATATAAGCATAGGTCGTCTCATCCAGGCAGGCGTCTCCAAAGTTCTTACACAGAACATAGCAGTCTGCAGAGATCAAAAGTACCAGCAGGCAGATAAACATACCGATCACCACCGCCACGGCAGAACGCATCTCCCGAAGGAGCTGACGGAACTGGAATCTGTGAAGGAACTTCATATTTCCCAGATTTACATCTTGTATCTTCCCGGCCCTGCCTGCGGTCTGTTCATTTCGAAGCAGAGACAGTGCCGTGCGCTTCAACTTCTTGCTGATCACCAGACAATTTACCAATGCGGCCGTCACCGGCGGCATGACCAGACTGTAGACCAGCAGATAGGCCGGAGTCACGATTTCCATGGGTGGCAGGGAAAAATACACGATACTGTCCTGCATCTGCCAGCCGGTACCATACTTCGAAAAGCCCAGGACACAGCCGACCGCACCTCCTAAGAAGGAGATCATCATGGGATTGAGCAGATAATGGAACAAAAGCTGCCCTCGCGTCACACCCAAAGCGTACAGCGCACCGATGACGCTGCTCTCTTTTTCAATATTATGTACCACAAATACGGAGATCACGTAAGTGAACATGACCATCAGGATAATACCGGATACCATACCGGCATATTTATTGATGATCACATCCCCGCTGGCGGCATCGATTCTGGGATTATCCCCTGCCACCAGAAACTGTGTCAGATTGTCGATATCGAAAGTAAAATACTCATCGATCATATCATTGGCTTCATCCTGCAGTTCCTGCACACCGTCCCGCAGTTCCCTGCTGCCATCCGCAATCTCATCCACGGCATCCGTATAATCGATGATTCCTTCCCGGAAATCCTCCAGATCCGCCAAAGTATCCTTCGCGTCCTTCAAGGAATCCCGCAGCCTGGCATCCACACTGCTGCCCTCTGCCATCAGCTGGTCCAGCTCTTCCTTATAATTGTCGGCAGTCAGTTCTACCTGAATATCACTTTCTTCCAGCTGTGCCTCCACCATATCCATCAGTGCATCCACCACGGCATCTGTGCCGTCTACCAGAGGCTCACTGGCGGTATAAAGCACGCTCAGTCCCTGGAACAGCTCCTGGGATCCTCCGGCTGCTTCTCCGACACCGGCGGTATAGGCTTTCACCCCATCCCGAAACTGTGCCACGGTGTCCAGCTGACTTTTCACTGCAGACAGCTGCCCCGCTGCCTGGGATGCCCCCATCTGTGTAAAGACAGTTGCCAGCTGATCCAGCTGCTCTCCGTAACCGCCAGCCGTCAGTCCCGGAAAGCTGATCCCGTATGCCGCATAAGATTCCAACTCTGCCTGGAGCTGTTCATTCACCATGCCCAAAATGGCATTAAAAATAGCATCAGCTCCCTGATTCAACGCAGCACTGTTTTCCGTGATCTGACTCATACCGCCCACCAGTGCTCCGCTACCGGCAGAAGCTGCATTAACTCCGTCCGTGTAGGATTTCACACCATCCCGGAACTCCTGCAGATCTTCCAGAGACTTTTTCGCGTCCTGCAGGTTCTGCCGCAGGGATGCGGTGTAGGCATGAGGATTAGCGATCATGGCATTCAGCTGTTGTTCATAATTTCCTGAAGTCAGTGTCACTTCCACTCCGGCATCCTTCAGGCTGTCATTCACCTGTTCCAGCATGGCATCAAACAACTCATCCGCCGCATCCGTCAGTTCTGTATTATGATCCGCCAGTTCATCCACACCGTCCACCAGCTCATCCACGCCATCCAGAAGTTCCTGGATACCATCCTGAATATCGTTCTTCGTCTCTTCCGCATCTGCCAGCATTTCCAGGAAATAAGTATCTGTCACCTTACTGCGGTCCAGTTCGAAGGATTGTAACAGTTCCTTCAGTTCCTGATCCGTCATGGTATCATTCAGCAGATAGGTGTAAGTATAATCCTCCGTCCGGAAATTCTGTCCGCCTGCTTTCAGAGCTTCATAATCCTCTGCCGTGACAAATCCGAAGCCAAACAGATTGCTGTCTACAGTGGTATCTGACGTTTTCTCAAAAGCAGCATCGTAATCCGGCGTGCTGCCGATTCCGGCAACGGTGAACTCTTTTCCCCCAACGATAAAGATATCTCCTAATTGCAGCTCATGTTTTTCCGCATAATGCTGTTCCAACAGGATCTCTCCCTGTGCCGGAATTTCCTCCCCTTCTGCTGGAACGAACAGATCTACCGATTCTCTTGCCTGATAGACACGAAACGTGGACTGTCCCAGATGAAAATCCAGGGAAAAATCCATCTGCAGTGTCACACCTTTTTCCGTGATCTGTGCGGTCTCTTTTTCGGTCAGCGGAACAAAAACGCCAAACTGTCCGTCCTCTCTGTGATGGACACGTCCGCTCTCCTTCGTCCCCTGCATAATAGTCTCGGCAGCTCCCACAATAGCCACCACCATATACATGACCAGTGCCACCAGGAAAAACAGTGCCAGATACCGAAGCAGGTTTTCCCGGATATCCCGAAGTACTCGTTTGCTTAATATCCTCTGCATCCTACAAATCCTCCAGTTCTGCCGCAGGAACACGTTTCTCGTTCCGGTAGTTCTTGCTGATCTGTCCGTCCTTGATCATAATGACCTGATGTACCATGTTTTTAATGGAATTATTATGCGTAACAATAAGCATCGTAGTGCCATACTGTCTGTTGATATCCTCCAGCAGTATCAGGATGTCCCGGGAAGTCCTGGAATCCAGCGCACCCGTAGGCTCATCGCATAACAGAAGGCTCGGATTCTTGATCAAGGCTCTTGCGATGGCACAGCGTTGCTGTTGTCCGCCGGAAAGTTGTGCAGGGAACTTGTTCTGATGTTCCGTCAGTCCCAGTACCTGCAGCAGTTCCTCCATATTCAAAGGATTCTTCGTCAGATACTGGCAGACCTGGATATTTTCCTTCACCGTCAGATTCGGCACCAGATTATAAAACTGGAAAATAAAACCCAGCTTCTCCCGACGGTAATTGGAAAGTGCTTTACTGTTAAGCCCCGCCACCTCCTGTCCATCCACTACGATGGAACCGGAATCCACGGTATCCAGTCCTCCGATGCAGTTGAGCAGCGTGGATTTGCCGGAACCGCTGGTGCCCTGGATGACACACATTTCACCTTGTTCCACTCCTGCGGTGATTCCCTTTAATACCTGTACATAACCGCCGCCTTCTCCATAGCTCTTCTTCAGATCCTTCACTTCCAGATACATATCCTGCCTCCTCATCACTAATGATAATGATTTTCATTAACATAACACTGTTATGTTAATGCTCTGAAACAGCACCCCTGCAAAGTCCAACCTTCCTTGGGGTGCATTGTATTTTAGCTTTCTGTCATTATGCCCATCCATCCGCGCACCAGATACATCGTCAAGGCATCCACATGCTTCAATGCCACTCTCTCTTCTGTCTCATGCAGAAACAGGTGTACAAAAGTATCTACCATAATGTGGGCCATCCAGTGTGTCATGTAATCATCGACCCGCGGTCTTCCGGTGGCATTCGTCACCATATCGCATAATCTGCGGTACTGCTGCTCCGAGATATCCACGACCTCATCCAGACAATTTTCAAATCGGGACCCCTGAGATTTCGTTAGGAGCAGCAGAAAGGCCTCCCGGTTCGCATACATCTGCCGGATGATCTGTCTGGATGCTTCCAGATCCCCGTCATCCGCAATATCCAGCTGTGCCACCTGATCCTCGTTGTGCATCTCTGTGGCATAATGTTCTTCCATTATTGCATACAGCTGCCGCAACGGCTCTTCCACCAGTGCTGCCAACAGATCTTCCTTATCCTTGAAGAAAAAATACAGCGCCCCTGTGGTCACTCCGGCCTCTTTACAGATATTCCGCAGGGAAGCTTTCATATATCCTTTTTCCAGGAACTCCCTTTTGGCACATTCCAGAAGGTGCTGCCTGGTTTCTTTATTCTCATTTTGCGTTTCCTGTTTTAAGGGCATTGCGATCTCCTTCGGGAATAATACTCCTCTCATAGAAAGCATCCCCTGCCTGCAAGCAGTCAGGTATGTTTTCTATGGAAGAGTTTATTCTATCATATGTTCACTCGTTCACATAACGTTGTTATGTCTGCATTATAAATAAAAACAGGATTGCTGTCAACCCTGTTTTTATTTTCGTCATTTCGTTTTATTTTGTTTTCAGCTGTTCGATCTTTTCCTGTAAATCTGCAATGGCTCTCTGGCTGTTCTTAATGGTCTCGCACTGCTTCTCAAAAGGAGGCTCCGGCATATCGCTGTACTGTTCAAAATAGATCTTGCCGATCTCCAGATAGTTCTTCTTCATGACTTCCTCGCAGGTAGAGATCTGGCTCTTCAGATTAGCAATGGCTGCCAGTTCTTTTGCTTTGTCTGCCGCTACTTTTCCCTTTTCGGTGATGGTATCACCGATCTTCTCTATAATATCCATCGTATGATCTCCTTTCTCTTCCTACCGCCCGCACTTTGGATCTGTCTGTCCTTCCCGTCCGGGCTGTTTCGGTTTCCATATTCCGTGTGTATTATTGTACCTTCTTCCGGATACCGCGTCAAGTATAAGCGCTACTTGCGCATTTCAAAGAATCTGTGCTATAATCGCCTTGTAATACTATTGGAGGTGACATCATGCAGCCGCTATATACCACTCTGAAAGTTAATAATGAGATTGAATTGTGCGAAGTATCCGATCCCGATTGCAAGCAGCTCATCGAGAGAGCATTGCTGAAAAACCGGATTTCTTATTATATCCGCTGGCCGAAGGCTTCCTTCTTCAGCCGCAAAAAAGATGCCTGCATCATCTGCATCAACGACAATGTCAAGGATGCTGCGGAAGAGATTGTCCGCGGGATCTGTGACGAATCCGGATACAATGTGCGCTTTATTTTAAAACGTTCCTCTAATAACTATTTATAGACCCTTAAAGCACATAATTTTATGTTTTTTTCGTTTATTGATTGATTTTTTCTCACTAACGGATCATAATGATGATATCATTTAATACAAAGGAGGGGCTTTCTAATGGAAAATCGTGTTAACAAGCATGTATTTGCCTGGGTTTTCTGCTTTTTACTTGGTGAGTTGGGTGTTGATAGATTCGTCAGAGGTCAGGTTGGTCTCGGAATTTTGAAGCTTCTCACTGCCGGTGGCTGCGGAGTATGGAGCCTGGTCGACTGGATCATTGCTCTTACCAAGGCATACGGTGCTGCTTATGCCGATTCCGAAGAAGTTGTATTCGTAGACGGTAAATATACAGCATAATCACAGGATAAAAAAAGCTTTTGCCGGAGACGACAAAAGCTTTTTTCTTTTTATAGGTTGCTGATCATGAACAAAAACATAAAACAAACTATATTTCTTATTTCTATTATTGCACTACTCCTGCTTTTCCTGTGGTTCTCAGGATATCAATGCCCTTTACTATTCTTTTTTGGCATTCCATGCCCTTTCTGTGGAATGACCAGAGCATTTTTATGCCTATTAAGCGGTGATCTTACAACAGCCTTTTATTATCATCCTCTCTGGCCTGTAGTATTGGGAATTTTTATTATTTTTCCTCTTTGGAAATTCCGGCTTCTTCACTTATCGGACAAATGGATCGATCATGGGGCGTTTGCGATTGGAATTCTGTTCTTGCTCTGCTTTATCATAAGGCATGTAACACATTCTCCCATTGTACAGATTGATTTTACAAAAGGTATTTTTCATTTCTTTTCATATATGAATATATGAAAAAGGAGCTGTAATACAGCCCCTTTTTTCAATGCTCTTATGCAATCGCTTTATCCGTTTTCTCAATCAAAATCGAATTTGGTGTAACGCTCATACATAGCGCCATAACGGAATCTTGCCATTTCATTTTTCTTGAGGACATCTTCCTCGGATCCCCTGTACTGACAACGCAGGCAGTAGTATTCCTTCTTATCCTTATCGTAGAACATATCCATATCGATATCTCTCATGAAGCAAGAGGGACATCTGTAGTTTAATTTGCCTTTTCCAGCTTGAGCCATGTTGCAACGACCTCCTTATCCTTGATTTTGGAATTGTAACCCAGTGTAAACATCGGGGAGAATGCATATCCTTCCTTCACATATCCGACAGCGCCTTCTGCATTGGTGCTCATGGATACTGCGGTCTCGATCTGAGGAATAACAGCTCTTACTTCGTCAGCGTCTGCCTTCTCCATCTCACGGCACTTGTACTCGTAATCCAGAGTCTCTACCTCTTCACCCTTCTTGGTGCTTAAGGTGATACCCATCATGTCCTCAGAGTACTCAGTGGTACCATAGCATGCTACGATGTACTCGTTCAGTTCTACTTCTGCGTTCGGATCGCTCATCTCCAGGATCTTACGCTCGATCTTGATCGCTGAGCTGCCTTCCTCGAAGGAAACGATGGTCTGTAATTTTACGGTCAGATCATAGAACTCGATATCTACGGGATCCAATGTCAGGATTCTGGTGTTGCCTTCCTGAGAGAAATGAGCCTTGGTACGGCACAGGCACAGATCCACTTCTTCACCGTTGTGTTTTAATTTGGCACTTCTAACGGTACCTTCTCCTGCATAATGTGTGAAGTAACCTGCACGGTACTTCTCCTGGATCAGGAAAGGATAGGAAGCATCGGTCACATGCTTGGTGCCGATACCTACCGGCCACTCCAGCTTTGCAGCGTAAGGGCGCAGGTCTACGATAGCACCGCCCTGATCCATATTTACGCAGGCACGCATGAAGGGATCACAGTACCAGAACAACTGCTTGTCGGAACCGTACAAAATATCTCTCCACAGAGCACACTCAGGCTCGGTGTAGGTCTTCTTCTGACGATAGTAATCAGCGAACTCCGCCATGGTCATATCGGTAAGCTTGCCTTCCTTCTTCAGGTCGCCGTAATACTTCATACCGTCTTCATAACTCTTCTTCAACAGTTCGTAAGGCTGCTCCCAACGGCCCATTTTGTTCAGCCAGCCGGGTCCTACGAACATCATGTTGTATGCGTATCCGTTGTTGTACTTCTCCAGGGAACGATACTGATCGATCAGGTTGTACAGATAAGGATACTCCCAGGTCTTGGTGTCATAGATCATACCACGCAATACGTTCTGAGGATGGGTTCCGAAGTTGGAGCCATTGCCGTCATAGCATGCCAGCAGGTCTCTGGACAGGTGAGGGATTGCTACTACACCGCTGTCCTCAGCTTCGTTGGCTGCAGGTGCATGGGTATTCTGCTTGGAAGGGATCCAAGGTGCCCAGGGGCCGCCATCCATGAAGGTATACCAGGAGTTGTTGCAGGTATGATATGCCTTGGGGCCTTCCTCCCAACAGGTTGCTACCGCACATTTTACGGTAGGATAGGTTGCTTTGATATAATTGGTCAGATCTGCATCCATGTAGTAAGATCCGGTGGATTCGGGATAGAATCCGAACTTTTCATGGAACTTGCCGAATACATCATCCACGATAGACTTTTTGTCTTCCATGGAGAACATCCAGATACAGAAATCCTTGGTCTTGTACTTCTCACGGAACTCTGTGCAGGGCAGTCCTAACAGAGACAGTGCGATCTCATCACCGTACTTCTCGTGATCTGCCTTAGCCAGTGCTACTGCTTCGTCATTGAACAGAGAAGCATAGGTCATCTGAATGGTAGTCTTCAAACCATTCTTGTGCGCAGTTTCCTGCTGAAACTTGAAAATATCCAGAGACTCTGTCAGCAGTGCTTTTCTGCCCAGATTCTCTTCTTTGCCGTGTCCGGTTACTTTTTCCGCATACTCGGGAACCATCTCCGGACGGTGAATGATATTCACAATAAACTTATCCATCTTTTCCTCCATCTTGCCATTTGGCATCTTATATCGTGAGCATAGCTCACGCAATGCATTTCGCAAAATCACACTTGCAAGCAAGTGATTTTGCTTCAGTATATCATGATTCGCACCTACGGTGCTTACCGTTGCTTCGCAACGATCATGATCAAATTCGCCGTTCGCCAATTATGCAAGCATATTGGCTCACTTGCACTCATTATATCATCCTCCCCGCATTGCGGGAACGAATATCACATTACTTCTGAAAGTCTCTGATCACTTTCAACGCGGGCAGTGCATTTCCATCATAATCGAACAGTGCCTGATTGGCCCATTCGTTTCCGCCCGGACCGGGATCCTGAATATAGTTCAGGGATTCCTCGTTGGCCCAGCCACAACCGGGCATCGGGATCCATGCCGGCTCCCAATAGTAGAAGCCCTTTCCTCTGCCCTCCGGAACCTGTGTGATCCTCTCCATGACCTTCTGCATAAATGCAGACTGTCCTTCCGGTGTCATAGGATACTCCACCGCCTCTGCAAGGTGGGGCTTGGTCGCCATGCCCTTGCGCTGTTCCGGTGACAGTTTTTCCCTGTCTGCATAGTCCTCCATGGTGAAGCCCATGGATACCTCTGCCACAATGACATCCTTCTGATATCTCTGAGAGAGATCGTTCATATTATTTGTCAGATCCTCAATGGTTCCATGCCAGAAAGGATAATAGGACAATCCGATGACATCGAAGTCCTCTCCTCTCTGTACATAGGCATCAAACCATTCTCTGCAGCGGGCATTGTTGCCGCCACAGTCCAGATGAAGCATCACGCGGCTATCCGGGGATACTTCTCTCACCGCACGGATGCCCGCACTGATAAACCGGGCGATATTGTCAACATTGTCCCATTTTCCATGAGGCCACATCAGGCCATTGGTGATCTCATTACCTACCTGTACCATCTCCGGAAGCAGATCCAGACGCTTTAATTTCAGCAGCACATCCTTCGTGTAATCATACACATACTTCTCCAGTGCATTGGCATCTGCATATGCCCACTCCTTGGGAGGGAACTGTTTGCCGGGATCTGCCCAGAAATCACTGTAATGCAGATCCAGCAGATAGCTGTAACCCAGCTTTTTGCCTGCGGAAGCCAGTGCCACCAGTTTTGTAAAGTCACTGGTACCGGCTCCGTAAGGCTTGCCGTCCTCACTGTAAGGATCGTTCCAGAGACGGATGCGCAGAGAGTTGGCACCGTATTTTTTCAAGATCTCCAGTGCGTCCCCCTCTTTGCCTTCGTCATAATACTTTGCACCGAGAGCTGTCTCTTCCGGCAAAGTCGATACATCCATACCTTTGATAAATTTATCCATAAATTAACTCTTTATCTCCATGTCATACATTTATCCGGAGAATCCATTCCATGGATTCTCCTAGGTTAAACTGCCTAAGCAGTTTAACCTTTCACTGCGCCACCGGTGATACCTTCCACATAGAACTTCTGCATGATCACAAATAATACAGAGATAGGAATAGATACCAGTACACCGCCTGCACAGAACTGACCAAAGTAAGTGTTGATCAGGCTCTTATCCAGCATATTGTACAGACCGATAGCAACAGTCCACTGGGAAGATATGCCGGCATTTAACATCAGCTTTGCATATACGAAATCCATCCAGGGGGACAGGAAGGAGCTGATAACGGTATATACAATGATGGGACGGCTCATGGGGATAACAACCTTCCAGAAGATCGTAGCCTCACTGGCTCCATCCAGATAAGCAGCCTCGCGCAGGGAATTCGGAATCGTATCGAAGAAGCCCTTTGCGATCAGGTAACCCAGTCCGGCGCCGGCAGAATATACCAGGATCAGTCCGAGGTGAGTGTTGGTCAGGTTCAATGTCTTCAGGATAAAATATACTGCGATCATGGACAATACACCGGGAAACAGATTCACGATAACTGCGGCGTTCATCAGCGGCTTACGTGCCGGGAAACGCATGCAGGAGGTCGCATAGGCCACCATCAGTACAAAAGCGGTGGAGATCACACATACCACACATGCAATGATGAAGGTGTTCTTGAACCAGTTCGGGAACTGTGCCACACTGTCCGCAGAGAAAAGCAGATTCTTATACTGCGCCAGACTCCATTCCTTCGGGAAAAAGGTGCTGGTATTCATGCCGGTGTATGCGCTGAAGGAGGTGACCACCAGCCATACGATAGGCACCAGCCAGACAAATGCCAAAAACGCCAGTAACAGGTTATGTAATAAAGTCTTAATAAATCTCTTCATTAACGGAACGCCTCCTCTCTGTCACCCTTCAGGAATCTGCTGAAGGCAATGAGGGTAAATACCGCACAAAGGATAAACACAATAATACCGATGGTGGATGCCATCTTGTAATTGTAATAGCTCTGTGTCAGATTGAACAGCCAGGTGATCAGCAGATCCACTTCCTTCGCCTGGGAGTTCGCCATTGCCTGATTTGTGGTGGTATATACACCCTGGGTCAACAGATAGATTACGTTGAAGTTATTAATATTCTTGACAAAATCCGTCACCAGAGAAGGACCCGTGACGAACAGCATATACGGCATAGTGATATGAATAAGGCTCTGCATCGGAGTAGCGCCGTCGATCTTCGCACTCTCCAGCTGGTCAGAAGGAATATTCATCAGCACACCGGTGGCGATCAGCATCTGATAAGGAACACCGATCCAGATATTGATCAGGATGATCATGACATGTGCCCATCCGGGAGCGGACAAAAACGGAATATAACTGGTACTGATCGCGCCGATATCTCTCAGCCACTGGGTAATTCCCGCATTGGCACAGATCGTGTTCATGATGCCGTTGTTAGCGAAAAAGTTACGTACCAGAAGTAAGGAGACGAACTGGGGAACTGCGATAGTTACAATGAACAGAGTTCTCCACAGCTTGGGCAGTTTGGTTCTCTTATTATTGATCAGCAGGGACAACAGAATACCGCCGATGTAAGTGGTAGCGGTTGCAAACAATGCCCATACCAGCGTCCAGATCAAGATCCTACGGAAGGCATAACCGAAGGTAATGGTCATTCCACCGCTGGAGAACAGATTCTTGAAGTTGGTAAATCCCACCCATGTAAACAATGCGGAGGGAGGCATATGTCCCTGATCATAGTTCGTAAACGCAACAGCGATCAGGATCAGCAGAGGAACGATCGTGAAAATAACAACACCCATGACAGGAAGTGCCAGCAGTGTGATATAGAATTTGTCATTCTTGAACTGCTGCAAGTCTTCTACAAACGTATTGATATGTTCTCCTGCCTGTGCTTTTTTCTGAAGCCGGTAAACGGTCACTTCATTCTTCAGCCAGATCACCAGGAATGTGAACCAGACCACAAATGAGATTACGGAGAACAATAGGATCATAAATGAGTTGTCATAATCATTGAACTCATTCTGCATGGTTACAATATTGAAAACCGTCTCCTGCTGAACCGTTCCCAAAGTTCCAAAATCACGTACATACTCTGTGGCAAAGCCAAAGGTGAATACAATGACTGCCACTTCGAGCAGAGTCATTAAAATACCTTTGATAATTTGTTTTCTGCGGATATATCCTGCTCCCATCCAGACCAGGGATAATTTTACGAACAGATCTCCTTTTACGACTGCTTCACCGAACTCCTTGAAGAATCCGCCGATTCCGCTCTTTTTCTTCTTCATTCTCTGCCCTCTCCTTTCTTCATATTAATATAAATTTTTAGTAACTGTTCCGAACATCTTCCCGCGTTCATCTGACCAGTTACATAAACCTGCAGGCAGGAGTCGAACCCGCTTACCGGAAACGTTTCCTGTAAAAAAGGCATCCATCCACTACGTATTATTGTTCATAGCTTCAGGACGCCTTTCTATTCTCTGTATTCGTTCTGCACCAGAACGTTTTCATCATTCATTTGTCACAGAACCGGAACAGATCATCTTCCCAAACTTATTCAGCGGGTACGGAAACACCTTCTACCAGCTCATCCAGGGCTGCCTGGATACCTGCTTCATCATCAGCCTTCAGCTGACCCTGAGCTACCTTCTCACCAAAAGTCTTGGCAGGATCCCAGTACTTGCCGCCAACGATCTGAACTACACCATAAGCGGACTGCTCAGACAGAGCTGCAATAGCGGTATTGGAAGAAACCTCCTCGGAACCAGCAACGTTGATATTGGAAGGTCCGATCTCTCTCTCTGCGAAACGTACTGCCTGGTTGTCTTCGTTGGTGATCCAGTCAGCCAGCAGAGTTGCCCAGCCTGCATTTGCAGAATACTTGTTAACACCTACCAGCTTGAAGCCTGCTACGGAGCCCTGCTGGATCTGCTTGTCACCACAGGTGTAGGTAGGAAGCTTGGTAGCTGCGTAGCCATCACCGAAAGCGGTCTGAGCTGCGGATGCATCCCAGGTACCGGAAATTACTGCACACAGGTCACCGGAAGCAATCTGGTTGGAAATATCACCATCAGCGATCGGAAGGAATGCGCTGTTGCCGGCAATACCCAGCATAGACTGTACTACCTGTACACCGGTAACGCCATCAGCGCTGGTGCCGTTCCAGTCCATAGCAGTGCTGCCGTCGTCATTCAGTGCAGTAGTGAAGCCTGCGCCATAGAAGAAGGAAGCGTTATACCAACCGGAAGCAAGAGTCATACCAACCTTCTTACCAGCCTTCTCAGCTGCTGCAAGTAAGGTATCCCAGGTCTGTGCATCTTCAGGAGTTACTAACTCGGAATTGTAATATAAGAAGTAACCATTATCAGCACTCATAGGGAATGCATACAGTGTGCCGTCCTTGGTTGCTGCGTCTACAGAACCGGGAGCATTTGCGCTCTTAACATCAGCTACGCTCTTGCCTGCGTAAGCTTCCAGGGCTGCATCCATTTCATCGATGGACTGCAGGGCACCTGCATTTACCAGGTCGATCAGCTGATCAGATGCGAAAGAATACACATCAGCGGCAGCCTCAATATCGGTTAAAACAGTATCCTTAGCTGTGGATTCGGACTCGGTACCAAGCTGGATATCGAAGTTTGCATAATCTGCGTAATGTTCCTTGAAGGAATCGATCATGCTCAGTAACATGGGCTGATCTTCCTCAGCACCCCACATTCTCAAGGTAACGTCCTGCTTCTCAGCGGGAGCGGTCTGCTGTGCAGCCTCGGTGGTGGTTGCTGCTGCAGAAGTTGCTGTGGTATCTGTTCCGGCATTTGCAGAAGCATCAGAGTTTCCACAAGCTACCAGAGAGAATGCCATAGTCAGTGACATTGCTAAAGCGACTAACTTTTTCATTTTGTTATCCTCCTGTTTTGTTTTGCAAGTTTGTGCGTATTGCGCAACCGCTTGTCTACGATAATAGTTTAGCAACATTTCCTTATGTTGTCAATTTATAATAATGACTGATATTGAGATTTAAAATTGTGCATTTTGCACAATCATGCTTTGAAAGTCTTGATTTTACTTGGTTTTCAGCACATCCTTTTTTTGAAAAAAATGCTTTTTTTATAATTTTTTTGAGCAAAATTAAGGAAAACGTTTTTCCTGATCATGATTTTCACACTCTTGTCAGCCTTTTGTAGACTCCTTCAGGATGATCTCATAGTCCAAAAGTGTTTTGTCAGGTACTGTTTTGCCATGGATCATATCCAACAGCACCTGACAGGATCTCCGTCCCAGCTCTGTGATATTGAACTTCAGCGAGGTTATGGTAACCGGATAATTTTCCAGAATGCGGCTGTAATGACAGGATGCCACCTTCATCTGGTCCGGGATGCGTACACCCATGCGGGCAAGCTTTCTGACTACCTCATCGCAGATGTAGTCATCCTGACACAGAATGCACTCCACACCGCTCTTTTTCAGCTCTTCCACTGCCTTTTCCACCATGGCTTTATTGCTTAAATCCGTGTACACCAGATCCTGGTTCAGCTTGCGCTTTCCCTTGCGGTAGGCTTCCTCATATCCCTGATACCTGCAGCGGTTTACCATCTGATCCATATTGCTTCCCAGGTAGGCAATATTCTGGATCCCTTTGGCGAACAGAACCGTCACCAGTTCCTTACAGGCTCCCACATTATCATGGTCTACCTGTACAACATCATCATCCGGGAATTTCCCCACAGCCACAAAGGGAATCTGCTTCTGTTTCAGGAATTTAACGTATTTGTCGTTCTCATAAGTTCTGGTAAGAATCATTCCGTCCACTTTCCGGTTCTGGATCAGCCGCTCCAATGGTTTGGTATCGTTTCCGTTCGTCGTGACCACGATAATATCATAATCATTGGCCTGTGCCACTTCTTCCACGCCATACATACAGGTATGGAAAAAAGGCATATCCACAAGGGTATTGACCTCCGGCAGGATAATGGCGATATTATTGGTCTTGGATTGTGCCAGGCTCTGTGCTGCCGCATTGGGATAAAAGCCATGTTCTTCTATGTAGTCGAGAATCCGGTCTCTGGTAGCGGCTCCAATACGGCCTTTTCCGGAGATCGCCCTGGAAACTGTGCTGGCAGACACCCCCAGTTCCCTCGCCACATCATGGATCGTCATTGTCTTATCATTCCCAGAATTATTGTTCATACCTTCATCACGCCTTTCCGTGACCTGCAACCTACAGATTGCAGGCACACTTTCCTCCCCATCCTTGCGCAATCCGTTATTTTCATACCTCTTTATTGTCACAATATGCGCAAACGATTGTTCTTGTTTATAGTATCATCTTGTGATGTAGCTTTCAATGCATCTTTTTACACAAATTGCCTCCTCATTTCTATACAATAGTTACAAAACAATCAAGTTTCTTGAAGTTATTTAACCTGTTTTGCCGCATTTTGTTCCGGAACTGTTTCCAATCTCATTCTTTATGATACTAATTTTCCAGGAGACTCTCCGCCACGCACAGTTTCCCATACCCCACCCGGTCATTGGGATATTCAGTCTCCCCCCTCAGTGGTCTGGCTCCTTTCCTGAAATATGCTTTTACTTTTTCGCCGTAGAGGAAGGGATCATTCCCCCGTACAATGCCCCATTCCATCAAAAGGGCTGCTGCCCCGCTGACAATGGGTGTCGCAAAAGAGGTCCCGGTCACGGGAGTAAAGCTTCCGTACACATCCGGAGCCTGGATATTCACACCGGGAGCCACAAGATCCGGCTTGGTCAGTCCCGCAGCTGCCACGCCGATGGTACGGGTACTGTCTGCATAGCCTCTGCCGGAAAAATCTGCATAGGTATCATAGACCTGGTCATAGGCTCCCACGGTGATCACCTTGGCTGCGGTAGA
>UMDO01017486.1_pt1 | contig 19796 bp, 16 predicted proteins | sample 1964511 | NCBI WGS metagenome assembly UMDO01 (sample SAMEA4835996, study PRJEB28245) | human gut metagenome | biome: gut microbiome; material: fecal sample | place: Denmark | collected 2008 | reverse complement strand
AACAATGCCAGAAGTCCGGCAATAAAAAGATGTGGCTTCTCTAACCCGAGTAAGTACCATGATTGCAGACTTCTTTTTGTTCCTATACCATCAGGTTAAAAGCTTATCCAAAATATCTGAATCCAACCTGTGACAGACCCGGATGGGAAAGGCGATGATACCACCGGACATGGAGATACGACGATAACGATACGTCCTTCTATCGGAATAAGGATATAGCGGGATGCACGGATAACCATATATGATTATCGGAACAGCCGTATGGCAGGCTGTGGGTATATGACAGCATCTGTATACCTGATTTCATTTTTTTATTATCGGTATTTTAAATGTCTCAAAAGCCTCTTTGACAGATTACCATCCGGGATGATCGCTTGAATTCGCATATATCGGACTTTCTATTTACCTGATTAGCAAACAGCCGGATTACCTCCGGTTATTTGTCGGATCTGTCATCCCGTAATGGTTCCTGCCATCCGTTTTTGTTCTGCGGCTGTCGTTTTTTTCTCGTGGTATCATGGTCTGTTACCGGATAGGAAGAGTCACCTTCGTCACAGCTATGAATTATAGTGTAGCCATATTTGTATATAGTCGTATGATGCGCTATCCTGATAATGCTATCACAGAATAGCAATATAGCCGGATATCAAAATAAGGATAATCGGAGACGAAGGAAACACGCACCCTTTCGGATACAGATATATTAAATTCTCCATTTGCAGATGTGTATAAGTAGCAATTCATCAATGGAGACAATGAAGAAAAACCATAAGTCGTACACGGCTATATGCCCGTTCTTCATTTGTAAATGTGTAGAAATAATAATCCATTAATGGAGAATAGGGTATGGAAAGGGCAGATTTCTCGTATATGCGTCTCCTTATTCCTGAACTATGGGCGTAAGTCACATGGTTATGGAAAGATATCCACCTTTTAATGGGGTGAGCTACTGGTAAATATCTGATGGAAATGTCCCGTAAATCGCAGGAGAATAGCCATACAACGGACTTGTACACAATAATTATTGGATAAACGTGGTCCGCTCCTGCGGACAGCAAGTTGTGTTTTCGTTAAACGAAAACCGGACGGTTTAACGGCGGAAACGCCGCCAAACCGCCCCCCCCAAAAAAGCTCCGGAGTCGCTTTTTACATATCTAACTATAATTCATTTGAAATCACAGAACAGATTGAACCGCACCTTTTTGCAACTTAGTTGCACAATCCTCTTTATAATTTTGCTTTCATAATATAGAACTTTTATTTCATTCAGCTATGACTTATGATATGCGTAAAATTGCGCTAAAAGAACATTTTAGCATGTTGTTGGATGATGCAGCTACTCCAATAAATAAGGAAGCTCACCAAGACGATTTCTATGTATTTACTTATGTCGAGAAAGGAGAAATTGCTTTGCAAGTAAATTTCGAGACCTATCATCTTACAGATAATACATTGTTTATCACATTGCCTGGACAAATACATTCTTTCCAGCCAGTAACAACTGATGTAAAGCGCATCACCTTGTTGGTGGACACTTTATACATAGAAGATATGTATAAACATATATTCGAGAAATTTGCCATTACCGCATCACCGGTATCTGTACCAATAGCAAACATCGTAGAACTGAAGTCTTTGTCACATATATTGAGTGATAGGTTGCAGATGTTGTATATTCATGAGGAGCTTGGAAAAAACCTTGTCTTTTCATTGACTCAAAGTCTGGTAGGAGTCATGGCTGATATTTTGCTGGGATGTAATACAGTAAGAGGCACGAGCAAACGTCATATTGAGTTGACGCTAAAGTTTAAGGACATGCTTAGGAAACATCTTCCTTCACATAAAAATGTATCTTTTTATGCAGAACTTTTGCATATTTCTTCCGGCTATTTGAATGAGGTGGTCAAACAGACTACCGGCATGAGCAGTATACAATATATCCAATTTGAAATTATTTTGATTGCCAAAAAGTTATTATGCTTTACAACTTTAAGTATTCAGGAGATTGCACACCAACTTAAGTATGAGGATACGGCCTATTTTACCCGCCTTTTTACAAAAACAGTCGGAATCAGTCCCAAACTCTTTCGGATAAAAAACCGTGATTAGTCCAATTTTAACCTTGAAAAATGTAAGGGAAAACTCGTGGAATCTCCCGAACTTTGTAACGTTATCAAAAAAACAAGAAATATGAATGCAAAAGACTTATATTTAGCTTTCGTCGGTGCATCCTTGGCACCGTGTGTCATGGCTGAAAATGCCAATACACAAGTAGCCGATAAAGAACGTCCAAATATTCTTTTGGTAGTGGTAGATGATATGGGCTTTTCGGATCTTGCTCCGTTCGGAGGAGAGATTGCAACTCCCGTTATCAACAAATTGGCAGAACAAGGCACTCTTTGTACCCGTTTCCATTCTTCCTCCTTGAGTGCTCCTACACGTGCCATGTTACTGACAGGGGTGGATAACCATCAAAACGGTTTAGGGGTTATGCCACCACTTCATGCGAAAAATCAATATCGCCAGCTCGGATATGAGGGATATGCCAATGATTGCACTCAGACGTTAGCTGAAGTCCTTTACCAAAATGGCTACTATACATGTATGTCGGGCAAGTGGCATTTGGGTGCACAGCCTGGTCACACACCCTCTGATAGAGGCTTTCAAAAGAGTTTTGCTTTGTTGGGAGGGGGTGCCGGGCATTTTACCAATTCTTTTTCTTTATGTGATGATGAGCTACCAGTAACATTTTATATGGAAAATGGCGTTCGGTTAGCGAAACTACCTGATGATTTCTACTCAACACGTTCTTACGCCGATAAGATGATAGAATATATTCAAGCATGTCCGGCTGGACAGCCATTTTTTGGCTATTTGGCTTTCACAGCTCCACACGATCCTTTGCATATTTTGGATGATTGGAGTTCTCGTTACAAAGACAATTATAAAGGTGGTTATGAGCAAATGGCAAGAAAACGTTTTGAACGGCAAAAACAACTGGGACTGCTCCCTAGTTCACTTACCTTTGATGAAATCCGGGGACATTATCCACATTGGCAGGATTTATCGGCAGACGAGCAGGCGGAACAGCAACGGCGTATGGAAATTTATGCAGCCATGATAGAATATATGGATTATTCTTTAGGACGGGTGTTGGATTGCTTGAAAACCAGTGGCAAGGCAGACAATACCCTGATAATTTTCATGAGTGACAACGGTGCCAATCCCAAGGAAGCGCATGAATATCCGGGTAGTACAATGGAACAAATAGCTTCCCGTCATGATAATAGTCTGGAAAATTATGGCAAACCAAATTCTTTTGTATCTTTAGGAAAGGCATGGGCGGAGGCTTGCAACACGCCCTATGCGTATTATAAAATGACTACAGCGGAAGGAGGTATTTGTGTTCCATTGATTGTTTCTGGTCTGGATGTACAGCGAGGCAAGATAGATACCAGCAACTTGATGCATGTCACTGATTTGTTTCCTACAGTACTGGATTATGTCGGGATTTCCAGACCGGATGTGTACAGGGGCAAGAAGCTTGCACCACTTTATGGAAAATCTCTCCGTGCTACTTTCTCATCAGAAACACCGTCACGCACGGATAACGAGGCCATCTGTTTTGAAATGGCAGAAAGCAAGGCAGTCATAAAGGGACAGTGGAAAGCGACCCTTCTACTTCCTCCTTATGGGGACGGTATGCACTGGAAGCTGTATGATATAAGTCGTGATTATTCCGAGAAAAAAGATTTGTCTCATCAATATACCGACAAACTGAAGGAGTTAGTTTCCGATTGGGAACGTTATGCTACATCTGTAGGATATATTTCATCAGATGGTACACATATTATCGAAGAAATCGGGGCAGAAGATTTTTATGAAATCCCTCTCCATGACGGACATTCTCAAGGTAACTAAAAGAAAATAGTCATTTTTTCCGTACATAAATAAACCACAGATGATTGTGCCAAGAAGAGAAATACCTTATTAATGTGTATTTCTCTTCTTTCTTTTTAATGTCTCTGTGTTTTGTTACAGATAATGTATATAATTAAAGAACAGAAAAAATATGATCTCTATAGAAGTTTTTTCTTCCGGGATGTTGTTCAAGTAAACAATGCGGATGAAATCATCACGGACAAACTGGCTCTCTGTTCCGGAAGTATATGCTGTCTGTGACGTTTCTGATATGGCGTATAAGCAGATTGTCATATCCATGGGGAGAAGGGGCAAAAGCTGCTTAGTCCGCTTTTACTGACCGGATCAGAGTCGTAAGCATGTAGTGTGACCGTGTAATTAAAGAAGAAGGCAGATGCTCTTAATTTATAGGGCATCCGTCTTTATTCTTTCAGGTGCTGATATGTGCTTTGCAACCAAGTTGCATGAGATATGCTCTACCTTTGCAGTGTGAAAGAAAAATATATCTCAGTATGAAAACAATACATTCTAATCCGTTTCAACAACTACATGCAGCAGAATCCTGCTGTCAAGCCCAGTATGTATCCCCATCTGTATCTTCACCTCATGCCGACTCTTGCTGTGCCCATCATCATGCCGATGGAGTGTCCGGTAAATGGAGCTCTCTTGTTTCGGGGATGTTGTTGTTGGCAGGTATCGTGATGAGCTATATCCAGCTAAGTTGGTTTCAGGGTACAATCCAGTCTGTGTGGTATCTGCTTGCCTTTATGCCTGTAGGTTTGCCGGTGTTGCATGCTGCTTGGCACAGCATGCGTGACAAGGATTTTTTCAATGAGTTCACTTTGATGGTCATTGCTTCAATCGGAGCTTTCTGTATCGGTGAATACCCCGAAGCTGTAGCTGTAATGTTACTCTATACAGTAGGGGAGATGTTGCAGCATGGAGCTGTGGAACGTGCTACTAAGAATATTGGAGAACTGCTGGATGTCCGTCCGGAACGTGCCCAGGTATTCCGGAATGGAGCTTTTATCGAAGTGGCACCCAAGGAGGTGCAGGTAGGTGAGCGCATCGAGGTGAAACCGGGAGAAAGAATACCGTTGGACGGTACATTGATAAACGAATCGGCACTGTTTGATACTTCGGCTTTGACAGGTGAAAGTATGCCTCGTTCTATTGAGGTAAACGGTGAGGTGCTGGCAGGCATGATTGCCTTTAACCAGAAGGTTGATTTAGAAGTGAAACGTCCTTACGAGCAGAGTGCATTAGCTCGTATTCTCTCTTTGGTTCAGGAAGCATCCGCACGGAAAGCTCCGACAGAACTGTTCATACGGCGTTTTGCCCGGATTTATACGCCTTTGGTACTATTCCTTTCGGCACTGGTAGTTATAATACCTGCAGTGGTGGAATGGTTAGTTCCTTCTTTCGATTATGTATTTGCCGACTGGCTTTATCGTGCACTGGTTTTCTTGGTGATTTCCTGTCCTTGTGCCTTGATCATCAGTATTCCTTTGGGATATTATGGTGGAATCGGTGCTGCTTCCCGTGCGGGTATCCTTTTTAAAGGAGGTAATTATCTGAATGCTATCACAAAATTAGACAGCATTGCTTTTGATAAAACCGGAACATTGACTACCGGGCAGTTTGAAGTGGCATCTGTCCAAGCTGCTACCTTGAAGAAAGAGGAATTGCTTGCAATCATCGGAACGGCTGAACAGAAGAGTACTCACCCTATTGCACAAGCCATTCAGCAGTATGTGCGGGGGCAGCATATTTCCTTACATTCGGCCTTATCCATGCAGGAAATAGCTGGATATGGTGTGGAAACCATTATTGATGGAAAAAATGTACTGGTAGGGAATCCACGACTACTTTTGATGCGGAAGACGGTAGTACCATCTAAGGTACTTGAATCTGAAATGACGGTTGTCGTATGTGCTATAGACGGAGTATATGCCGGAGCTGTATGGTTGGCTGACAAATTGAAAGAGGATGCGGTACAAGCTATCCGGCATCTAAAGGAATTAGGCGTAAAAGATATCCATCTGCTATCAGGCGACAAGCAATCATTAGTGGAAAAAGTGGCTCGCGAACTGGAAATTCCGCAGGCACATGGTGACTTGCTACCTGAAGACAAAGCTACCTATATTCAGAAGTTGTCATTTCATGCTACTCGTACTGTAGCTTTCGTAGGCGATGGCATGAACGATGCACCTGTATTGGCTCTTAGCAATGTAGGTATTGCCATGGGTGGTCTAGGGTCGGATGCAGCCATTGAAAGTGCTGATGTGGTAATTCAAACAGACCAACCATCGAAGGTGGCTACAGCCATTGAAATAGGACGTGCCACACAATGTATAGTATGGCAGAATATCATTGGGGCTATCAGCATGAAAGTTATCATTTTGTTGGCAGGGGTCTTGGGATACGCTTCATTATGGGGAGCTGTTTTTGCTGATGTAGGAGTGGCTTTATTAGCTGTGTTGAATTCAATCCGTATTTTGGCTAAAAAATTTAAATAAGATGAAGAAAGCAAAGTATCAATGGCATCCCATTCCGGGCATGCCTTTGACAGAAGTTGATAAAAAAGTGATGTATTGGGAAAAAAAAGGCAGACTGGTTCCCTCACGAAAACTCATTAAATTGCCGGAACAAATTGAAGGAATAAGGAAAAGTGGACTGTTGAATACAGCTGTATTGGATTGTGTGGAGAAAAATATTCGGGAAGGTATCAGTACCGCAGAAATAGACCGTTTGGTGTATGAATATACCATGGATCACCGGGGTATTCCTGCAACATTGGGGTATCACGGTTTTCCGAATAGCTGTTGTATTTCGGTTAATGAAGTGGTGTGCCACGGCATTCCTAATGAGAATCAGGTGCTCCATGAAGGTGATATTGTAAACGTAGACTGTACAACGATAGTTAACGGTTTTTATGCAGACGCTTCACGGATGTTTATTATTGGGAAAACCTCTTCAGAAAAAGAAAAGCTGGTACGTGTTACTGAAGAGTGTCTGAAAAAGGGAGTGCAAGCCGCTCAGGCGTTTACTTTTTTGGGTGATGTAGGTCATGTAATAGAGCGCCATGCCAAGCGCAATGGCTTTTCTGTAGTTCGTGATTTTTGCGGTCATGGTGTAGGAATACAGTTCCATGAGGAGCCGGAAGTGTTGCATTATGGTAGAAAGAACTCAGGTATGCTATTGGTTCCTGGTATGACATTAACCATAGAGCCGATGCTTAATATGGGTACTTGGAAAGTCGTGATGGATCAATCAGACGGATGGACTGTTTATACAGAAGACCGCCTGCCGTCTGCACAATGGGAGTATACCATTTTAATCACAGAGTCAGAGCCCGAAATTTTAGCCCACTGACAACAATGATGATAAAGAAAGAGTAACTCCATAAGAATTACTATAAGGAGTCTCTTTCTATATTAAATTCAATATTTACAGCTATGTGGTATTGTCTTTTCCTAATTTGTCAATACCTTTCGTTGTTGATATTGGCACTCAGGACATACCCCTTTTATGGTATAATTGATGTTTTCGATTGCATAGCCATTGGGAAGGCTGATTACTGGGATTTTATACTCCTTCATACAGAATGTCCTGTTGCAAGCTTCACAATAGAAATGTACATGTTGCTCTTCTATAGGACAATGTTCCGCCGTACTTCTGCAAATCTCATATTTGGTTGATCCGCTTCCATCTTCAAATGAATGAATGGCATGACGTTTCAGAAGTACAGCCAATGAACGGGAAATGGTAGACTTGTCCAATGTGTCAAGCATAGTCTCAAGTTCAAGCAGAGAAACAGGATATTCCAGTTCGGATAATTTACGTAGAGTTAGGATTCTTGCCGGGGTCGGACGTAGTCCCCTGTCCAGCAGTCTGTCTTCACATTGCTTTATTGACATGGATATGAATTTTTAAAGTTCAACAATCAGTAAAGCTATCAAGTGGAAAAGGCGGTATTTTATACTGCCTTTTCCATGCAGTATTCTTTATCTGTTTTAACACTGCAAAGATACAATTTTTTATTTGCAATCTTGTTGCAAACAAGTTTAGAAATAACATTAATTATTGTATTACAGTTTTTTATCAAAACAATAACAAAAAACATGCAACAAGATTGCAAATAATCCGCTCTAACTTTGCCGATAAAAGATAAAAATCAAACATTAAAATATTGACATGAAACTTTCTGATTTAAAAAAGGATGACAAAGGAATCATTACGAAAGTACTCGGTAGAGGGGCGTTCAGAAAGCGCATTATCGAGATGGGATTTGTACAGGGACAAGAGGTGGAGGTTGTCCGAAGCGCGCCTTTGGGCGATCCTGTCTATTACAAGGTGATGGGTTATAATGTTTCTCTTCGCAAAAGTGATGCAGAGCTGGTGGAAGTTGTAAGCATGAATGAATATCAACATGAATATGGTACAATAACAGACATGGAGTCACAGGTTAATACACTTACTACTCTTTCACACGAAGATTTTATTCGATTTGCCAAAGACAGAGGGAAAACTATCAATATTGCACTGGTCGGTAATCCGAATTGTGGAAAAACATCTATGTTCAATTTTGCATCTGGAGCGCATGAGCATGTAGGCAATTACAGTGGAGTCACGGTAGATGCTAAAGAAGGGGTGTTCACCCAGGACGGATATACATTTAAAATCATAGATCTTCCGGGAACTTACTCCTTGTCCACCTATACTCCGGAAGAACTGTATGTCCGTAAATACTTGAAAGAAAACCATCCGGATATTGTTGTCAATGTGATTGACGCGTCGAATCTTGAACGGAATCTATATCTTACCAGCCAGTTGATTGACATGGATACCCGCATGGTCATTGCCTTGAACATGTATGATGAACTTGAGAAGAAAGGCGACAGGTTCGACTATGTATCTCTGGCACGGATGATAGGTGCACCGATTATACCCACTATCGGCAAAACCGGTTTCGGCATAGACAGCTTGCTGAAAAAAATCATAGAGGTGTATGAGGACAAAGAACCGCTGACGCGCCATATACACATAAACTATGGCAATACGCTGGAAACGGAAATTGATAGTATGCATAAGGAATTGGAAATCTACGGGAACGTAGCCGAGCGTTTTTCCAAACGTTTCCTTGCCATCAAACTATTGGAAAAGGATGTGGAGATAGAAAGAATGGTCAAAGGATGGGGGAATTATTCCCGGCTGATGGCAGTGAGAGAAAAGGCTATAAACACCATTCAAGATTTGTTGCAGACTGATTCGGAAACCGCTTTCACAGATGCCCGCTATGGCTTTATATCAGGAGCACTCCGGGAGACTTATCATGAAAATCCCATGCATAAAAAAGACAACACAAAGTTGATTGACCATATTGTCACCAGCAAGTTGCTTGGTTTTCCTCTGTTCGTTCTCTTCCTATGGCTCATGTTCGAAGCCACTTTTGTCATCGGAGAATATCCTAAAGGATGGATTGCCTCCTGGATGAGCTGGATAGGACAACTGATACAGGAGAACTTTGCTCCCGGTCCGTTGGCGGATTTGCTGACTAACGGAATTATAAACGGTGTGGGCGGTGTCATTGTGTTCCTGCCGCAAATTCTGATTCTGTACTTTTTCATATCACTGATGGAGGATTCCGGATATATGGCACGGGCGGCATTTATCATGGACAAATTGATGCACAAGATGGGCTTGCATGGCAAGTCGTTCATTCCGCTGATTATGGGATTCGGATGCAACGTACCGGCTGTAATGGCTACCCGTACCATAGAAAGCCGGAGTAGTCGCATGATAACCATGCTGGCTGTCCCTCTGATGAGTTGCAGTGCCCGTCTGCCTCTCTATGTATTAATATGCGGAGCTTTTTTTGCGGAATATGCGGGAACCATGCTTTTAGCCTTATACCTTACAGGTATCATAGCTGCGGTATGCATGGCCAGATTGTTCAGAAAGTTTTTATTCAAGAACGAAGATGTTCCTTTTGTAATGGAACTGCCTCCTTACCGGATGCCTACTACACGCGCCATCTGTATACATATGTGGGAAAAAGCCAAACAGTATCTGCATAAAATGGGAAGTGTCATTCTTGTAGCTTCTGTCATCGTATGGTTTCTCGGATATTATCCCCATCATTCTGAAGAGCTTGATGCCCTCGACAAAAAAATCAGCCGGATAGAACAGACAGAAAAAGACTTTTCAACAAAAGAACAGAAGATAAAGGAATTGACTGCCCTCCGAAACTTGAAACAACAGGAAAACTCCTATATCGGCAGAATAGGTCATTTTATAAGTCCGGTGATGGAACTGCTGGGATTTGACTGGAAAATTAGCGTCAGTCTCCTGAGCGGAATGACAGCCAAAGAAATTGTAGTAAGCTCATTAAGCGTATTGTATGCCGATGGAACAGACCAGTCCGGTCCTCTAGCCGAACGCCTGAAAACTGCAGCTGATAGCAGCGGTAATCGCATCTTTACTCCGTTGGTTGCCTTGAGCCTCCTATTCTTTATGTTGCTCTATTTCCCTTGTATTGCTACTGTCATTGCAATATCTCGTGAAGCACATTCATGGAAGTGGGGATTGTTTGCAGTAGTTTATACTTGTGCTTTGGCATGGATTGTTTCTTTTGCTATCTATCAAGGCGGAAACCTAATCCTTGATCTAATAAGCTAATCTTTGTCAGATTGATTATTGAGATATAACAGTAAAATATTAACAGTATTTATAAGAATGAAAAAGATTTTATTAATCGGATTGCTTGCCTTGCCAATTACCGGAATTTCCATGATAACTCCGAATGATGCAAGCGATAAGAAAAAAATAGGGTGCTGTTGTGAGGAGTGCACTTGTAAAGAGTGTATATGCGAATTGGACAGTTCTGACTGTAAAGGTTGTCGGAAAAATGAGGAATGCGGAGAATGCAGGGGGTGTTGCGAGGAAAACCGATATGATTGCTGTAATTATCATCGCGATCATTGCAACAGGCGTCACATAGAGATACAAGTCGGGAGGCTGTTGTGGAAGGCGTTGCTGAAAGACAGTTTACACAATCCGTGCCTGCTTTATAATCTGTTTTATTTCCCGATATGAGATTGCTAAAGAATGAAAACGGGAACAACCTAATAAAAAAGTTGTTCCTATTTTGCCTGCATATCTGTTTCATGAAATGCTTTTACAAGGAAGCGGATATCCGGTAAATATTGGAAGAAGGCCTCATTAAAAAAAGAAGGAAATAATGGCGGAAATCATTACAAAAGATTCGGAGGAGTTCAAGGAACTGACCGGATGGATGAAAAAGATCGGAAGGTCGGTGGAGGCGGCGACGGCAAGGATACGTCCCGTCATCGCGGACGAACATTACCTGCAGGGAGAAGACGTGTGCGAAATGCTGCACATCTCAAAAAGGACCCTGCAGACGCTGCGTGACGAAGGAGCCATACCCTATACCACCATCGGAGGGAAAATACTGTATCCTGAGAGTGCCCTGTACGAGACCTTGCGGAAAAACTACCGGAACTACAGACAATACGCCTGATAACCGGCCGTAAAGAAAAAGAAGAAGGGATGCTTTACCGGACTCGCCGGATAAGCATCCCTTCTTCTTAGTTGGCCAGGCGGAACATTCCGCCGATCTTCTCACGCATCCTGTCCGTGTCCTCACCGATTTTTGGATTGATCAGCTCGGCGTAGACCTGCGTGGAGATGATGGTCTTGTGCCCGAGGACTTTCTGCAGGGTTTCAAGCGGCATGCCCTTGCTCAGGGCCAGGGTCGCAAAGGTATGACGTCCGACATGGAATATACAAGGTGATGCAAGTAATAGCGAATAGGTAAAGATTAAACGTAAGTCGTTTGAAATGAGCTGTATTTCTGTATTCTGCAAAATGTGGAAAATGCAAACGACAACGGAATATTGAGGTTGTTCAGTTACCAAACCGTTAGCCGAGCAGTTACCGAAACGGGAATAGGTAACACAAAGCGATGAAAAGAAAACCTCACCGTTTTGTTTGCGCTCATACACAGTGTTTTGCGTATCAAAGAGCGCTTATATGGCAAGTAACTTTGCACTAAAAATATAAGCGTATGAAAGTAGAAAAATTCAAGGTGTTGCTCTACCTCAAAAAGAGCGGACCGGATAAGTCGGGAAAAGCTCCCATCATGGGACGCATCACGGTAAACAGGACAATGGCACAGTTCGGATGCAAACTGTCCTGCACTCCCGAATTATGGAATCCACGTGAAAGCCGTCTGAACGGCAAAAGCAAGGAAGCGGTTGAGATCAATGTCAAGATTGAAAAGTTACTGTTAGCGGTAAACAATGCCTTTGACAACCTTGTGAATCGTAAGGTTGATTTTGATGCTACCGATGTGAAAGACCTTTTTCAGGGCAGCATGGAAACGCAAATGACGCTCATGCGAATGACGGATGTTGTCTGCGATGACCTCAAAGCCCGTATCGGCATAGACAGGGCAAAAGGGACTTATCCCGGTTATCACTATATGCGCCTGACAATCGGGGAGTTCATCAAGACCAAGTACAAGGTGAAAGATTTGGCATTTGGACAACTGACAGAGCAGTTCATCCACGACTATCAGGCATTTGCCACCGGTAATAAGGGTTATGCGATTGATACCGTCCGCCATCATCTTGCCATCCTGAAGAAGATATGCCGTCTGGCGTATAAGGAGGGATATGCCGACAGAATCCACTTCCAGCATTTTACCTTACCAAAGAAGACAGAAACGACACCACGGGCATTGAGTCGTGAATCGTTTGAGAGAATCCGTGATGTGGAAATACCCGCTTACCGCAAATCCCATATACTGGCAAGGGATATGTTTCTCTTCGGGTGCTACACCGGGGTCTGTTATGCGGATGTTGTCTCGATTACCCACGAGAACCTATATACGGATGAGGACGGTGCTTTGTGGTTGAAGTATCGAAGAAAGAAAAACGAACTTCGTGCCAGTGTGAAACTGTTACCGGAAGCGATTGCGCTGATTGAAAAATATCATAGTGGGGATAGGGACACCCTGTTCCCTTTGCTGCATTGGTCAAATCTCAGACGACACATGAAAGCGTTGGCGGCACTGGCAGGCATCAAGGATGATTTGTGCTATCATCAGGCGAGGCACAGCTTCGCCTCGCTGATTACGCTTGAAGCAGGTGTGCCGATAGAAACCATCAGCAGGATGCTGGGACATTCCGACATTTCTACAACACAGGTCTATGCCCGTGTCAGCCCGAAGAAACTTTTCGAGGACATGGACAAGTTCATAGAAGCCACCAAAGATTTTCAATTAATTCTTTAATACAGAAAACGATATGCGAAGTACATTTTCACTTTTACCCTACATTAACCGCAGCAAAGTAAAGGCTGACGGTACGACTGCCATACTCTGCCGCATAACCATTGACGGCAAACAGACTGCCATCAGTACGGGGATTTATTGCCGACCGGAAGAATGGAACAGCAAGAAAAACGAGATTAAATCCGTAAGGGAAAATAACCGTTTACGAGAATATTTACGACTGACAGAGGAAGCCTACAATGAGATACTGAAATCGCAAGGCGTGGTCAGTACCGAGATTTTGAAGAACCACATATCCTTGAACAACATCCATCCGACCACTCTTCTACAGATGGGTGAATGGGAACGTGAGCGGTTGAAGAAACATTCCGAAGAAATAGACTCGACTTCTTCCTATCGAAGTTCAATGTATTATCAGAAGTACCTGACGGATTTTCTTACGTCCATCGGTAAAAAGGACATTCCCCTTGAAGAAGTGACGGAGGATTTCGGCAAGTCCTATAAAGCCCACTTGAAGAAATGCAAGAACTTCGGGGTTTCCCAGACCAACCATTGCCTGCGTTGGTTGAACCGCCTGTTGTATCTGGCAGTCGATAAGGAGATTCTTCGTGTAAATCCCTGTGAGGACTTGGAGTATGAGACAAAGCCGGAAGCAAGGCACAGGTACATCAGCCGTGAGGAGTTCAAGAAGATACTTTCCACACCGATGTATGACAAGCGTATGGAACTGGCAAGACGGGCTTTCATATTTTCCACCCTGACGGGACTGGCTTATGTGGACATCAAACTTCTTCATCCCCACCATATCGGAACAAACGCTGATGGCAGACGGTACATCCGCATCAACCGGAAAAAGACAAAGGTAGAGGCATTCATACCCTTACATCCCATAGCGGAGCGGATATTGTCGCTGTATAACACGACCGATGACGAGAAGCCCGTGTTTCCTCTTCCCAACCGTGATGCCTTATGGTTTGAGGTTCATGAATTGGGAATAACCATAGGGAAAGAGGAAAACTTGACCTATCACCAAAGTCGGCACAGCTTCGGCACTTTTTTGATTTCGGCGGACATACCGATTGAGAGTATCGCCAAGATGATGGGACACTCCAATATCAGGACGACACAGGGATATGCACGGATAACCGATGATAAAATTTCCAAAGATATGGACAAACTGATGGAACGAAGAAAGGAAATATCGGCTGGCGAAAAGAAGAAATAGCAAATAATCATCATAAAATAAAGGAATTATGAGCAGAGGCATAATAACAATCAGTGAAACGGGTGCAGTCACTATGCCGACCGCACCCGTATGGATGATGCAATTTGAGATTGCCGACCTGTTCGGGGTGTTCTCGTGCGATGTCCGCAAGACGATACGGGCAATCTATAAGAACAATGAACTGAATGAAGCCGATACGATGCGATATATCAGGCAACCGGATGGTATCAGTTATGACGTTTACAACCTTGAAATGGTTATAGCCATTGCATTCAGGATATGCAGTAAAGAAAGTGCTTTGTTCAGACGGTTTATAATAAATGAAATCAGCACCACCAAAAGAGAAACGCCTGTTACGTTGTTTGTTTCCTGTGGCAGGAGTAATAACCGATGGTATAGTTGAGGTTCATCCCGTCAGCCACTTGTTTCCGTTGCCACACGTTTGAAAGGCATCCGGCAACGAAAAATAAGCAACTGATGGGTAAAGAGCAGAAAAGGAACGGCTTACAGACGAAGCGCAGTATTGACACTTCATCCGTAAGCCGTTCCTTTTTTCTTTTTGTCGAAAGTCTATTGCTGCCGCAATACAGGGCATACGGCAAACTACACTCCTTCAAGAAAAATCAAGTTATCCTCTATCGGTAGGCGGAGCGGTAGCCGTCATTCAGCATCCGTTCGATGTCGGATTCACGGTAGAGAATTTTACCGCCCAACTGGATATAGGCTATATGCCCTTCATTGCGGTAGTCCTGAAGTGTCCGGCGGCTCACCTTCAGCCGTGCCGACACCTCCTTGTCAGTGAAGAAACGCTCACCGCCCAATGTCGGGCGGTAATTGGCGGTCAGATGCTCTACATTATCAAGCAGTCGGTCAAGACTGCCCATAAAGTGGATTATCCACTTGTTGTCCTTGTTAATCAACTCATTCATATTACTCTGGATTTAGTGGGTGTTGTCATTATATTTAATTCATATAGTCTTTCCTTTGAACTTCGCTTCCTTTCTTCTATCCTCCACAACGGAGACAATGAACTCCACGTCTTCGGGACGGTAATATGTCTTGTGGTTTATCTGTGAATAAGCCAGCGTGCCGTTATCCCGAAGCGTCTGTAACGTGCGAGGGCTGATGTTGAGCATACGGCACACGTCCTGATTATCCATCCATTCGCTCATTTTCTTTTCCCCGTGCCGATGGCAGATGGCATCCATACGGCTGACGAAACGGTCGAACTTGGCGACCATTGCCTCAAAGGTCTTTCTTTCGATTGATACAATTTCCATATTGCCTTTCTTTTAATTGTTACTGTTTCTTTTGCCACAAAGAAATACATTATCTGCTGTCATGCAATGGATTTTCAAAAAGTGGCAGCGTGTTGCGCCGATACGGTAGTCATTGTCCGGGGTACTGCTTGCCGGTTATCTGTGAGCAAGCCGGTGGAATACGATTTCCGTTCAGCCTTTAATTCCCATTTTTTATAAGGAAGCCACAGCCAAAATAAGGGCTTAATTTAAAATAGCCCCCAATCGTACCTTTGTCCTTTCAGCTATTCATATCCGGTAAATCGGTGAAGTCCGCACCGATTTGTCAGTCTCCATAAAGCAAAACCGTACAAAAATGCCTAAGAAAATCCAAGTACTTGACTGACTGCATTAAAGCACCTTACTTCGCTCCCGATAATCGGTCGAGGTATAGACCAAGACCACATTCAATAACTTAATCAATTTGTTTTTACAATGAAAAAAGAACCAAACATTACAGAGCAGCAGGCTCGTGAAATCGTGGAAAAAATGGGGCGCAGGGAACCCTACACCTCCAAGTCGATAGACGACTTCTACAGGAGTATCGGTCTGGAACCGGAGGAGCCGGAACAGCTCGGCAAGACCGTCACGGAAGAAGCAGAAATTCCTATGGCAGATGAACCGTCAGGAGTGGCGACCGGAGAAGCGGCAATGCCGCAGAAGCGCATCAGCAGCAAACAGCGCAGGCTGTCTTTGGATGAGTACCGCACCACTTATCTCAAAGTTCCCAAAATTATCAACCGCAAGCCCGTGTTCGTCAGTGAGACGGTGCGTGACGAGCTGGACAGGGTTGTCCGCTACCTCGGAGGGAAGGGCATGAGCGCATCCGGACTTATAGAGAACCTTGTCCGCCTGCACCTCGATGCCTACCGGAATGACATCGAGCAGTGGCGCAAACTCTGACGGGATTACGGTGGAACAGGTTGAGCCGTTGGATGCACTCCATCGGTTCGACCGATACACAAAGTGAGTTATTACACTCGGAAATCAATCCGATAGGCGGAGGATTTTTGTGTCCTCAAAGACACAGCAAGGTATGTTTTCAGTTACTCGGATGTTCCGGAGTAACTAAAAACCCTTGCACCGCCGTGGGCAGAATTATCCTCCGAAGTCGGATAATTTCGGGGTTCCTTAATCAAAGATTAAACAAAGGATAAACTATAAAATTGAAAGAATAAGAAGCATGAAAAAGAACAACAAGTACGGGAGAAATCCCAAGTTGAACCCGAAGACGCACTGCGTGATGGTGCGCTTCGATGATGAGGAATGGAACAAATTTCTCACGATGTATGAGGAATCACAGGTGTACGCGAAAGCTGTCTTTCTGAAGGCGCACTTCTTCGGGCAGAAGTTCAAGGTGTTGAAGGTAGACAAGGCAATGGTGGACTACACAACCAAGCTGTCCGATTTCCACGCCCAGTTCCGTGCCATCGGCACGAATTATAATCAAGCCGTAAAAGAGCTGCGTTGTCATTTTTCTGAGAAGAAAGCGATGGCTTTGCTTTATAAGTTGGAAAGATGTACCATTGAACTTGTGAAGTTAAGTCGGAAGATTATAGAACTTTCAAGGAATATGGAGAAGTGTTACCAATCAAAATCCGACTGATATGGCATCGGTAAAAGTCAAGTTTCGCCCTTCTACCATAGTCGGCAAGGAGGGTACACTTTACTATCAGGTGATTCACAACCGCGTGGTCAGACAGATATATACCGACTATAAGCTTTTCGCTTCGGAATGGGATATACATTCCGAAGCGGTTGCCATGCATTGTACTCCGAACGAACAAGAGCGAAACAACTATCTGCTTTCGATAGGTTCCCGTATCAGATGGGACAAGGAGAGGTTGAATAAGATTATACACACGTTATCTCAATCCGGCACATTCGTAACGGATGATGTAGTCATGCGCTTTCATGAAAACAGGCAAGAACTGTCATTCAACGCTTACATCAGCCAGCAGGTAGCGAGACTGAAACGTTTAGGGAAGATACGCACCTCGGAGACTTATACAGCCGCACTCAGAAGTTTCAGCAGTTTTATGAATGACACAGAGGTTTTATTTGACCAACTTAATGCGGATTTGTTTGCGGAGTACGAGGCTTATTTGAAAGGCAGGGGAAATACGCCCAACACCATATCATTCTATATGCGAATTCTGAAAGCCGTCTATAACCGTGCGGTGGAAAATGGACTGACGGAGCAACGGCATCCGTTCAAGTCTGTCTACACGGGAGTGGAGAAAACCATGAAGCGAGCCTTATCACTCAATGACATCAGACGTATCAAAGGACTGGACTTGTCATTGAAGCCCAATCTTGACTATGCCTGCGATATGTTCCTGTTCTGTTTCTATACAAGGGGAATGTCGTTCATTGACATGGCTTATCTGAGAAAGAAAGACTTGCTGAATGGCACTCTTTCCTATCGTAGACGCAAGACAGGACAACAACTGTTCATCAAATGGGAAAAATGTATGCAGGAGATTGTTGATAAATATCCAATAAACGAAACGGAATACCTCTTGCCTATCATTACAAAACATGATGAAGATTATCGGAAACAATACACCAACGAACTTCATCGGGTAAACCATCTGTTGAAGAAAATCGGGAAACTGCTGGATTTGCCAATACCCTTGACGATGTATGTCGGTCGGCATTCATGGGCAAGTATTGCCAAGAGCCGTAATGTGCCTATCTCTGTCATCAGCGAAGGTATGGGGCATGATTCTGAGAACACTACGCAGATTTATCTTGCATCGTTGGATACCACCGTGGTAGATAAAGCCAATAAGAAAATACTGGATCTGCTGTGAGGCAGTGGATGTTTAGCGAATCTGTCCAACGCTTGCCAAGAGACGGATATTACAATGCAAAGTTACGCAAAATAATGATTTTTAAGTTATAAAACGCTGAAAATCTTATCTATTATGTTCTTTTTGTTTTGCGAAAAATATCAGATGTTTTGCGAAGTTATCTTTGCAAAAGTAAAATATTACTCATTATCAACGAGATAAAGATGCTTATCCGTCTCTTGGCAAGAGACTATATATAAACTTTATATAATTACATTAAATGAACAACAAAATATTTGCAATCACTGCTATAAGTACTCTTATACTACTGCTTAGTTGTAGTGGAGATGAAATTATAGTCAATTCGGATAATAATCCAAATCAAATTAGTGATATAAAACCTATACTCAAGGTTTATATTGAAAACTCTGGAAGTATGGATGGTTATATGTGCGATGGGTCTCAATTGAAAGATGCCATTTTTGATTATGTAAGTGATTTGAGCACTTGTGTAGATACGACTCAATTATATTATATAAACAATCGTGTTATACCATATCATGCTGATTTGGAGCAATATATTAAGACAATGAATCCAATAACATTCCAAAAGGCTGGTGGCAACCGATCCAATTCGGATTTAAGTAAAATGTTAAGTACAGTATTGGACGCGATGACTGATTCTACAGTGAGTATATTTGTGTCGGATTGCATCTTAGATCTTCCTGTCTCTGATGCACAGAGATTTCTAAGTACTTGTCAAATATCAATTAAGAATACTATAAATAAAGGCAGAAAAAATATTCCTCTTCTTGGCGTTGAAATATTGAAGATGAAATCTGATTTTAATGGTAAGTATTTTTATCAGAATGGAGGAAGTGAAGTTCTGACCAACGTAAAAAGACCATATTATATTTGGATTTTTGGTAATAGCAACGTACTGGCTAAATTAAATACGGAAGTACTTTTCAAGGGATTGGAAAAATATGGATATGATAATATTATCTCATATTGCCCAAAAACCTCTATACCATATGATATAACAAACAGAGCTTTAATAAGCAAGACAATTAATCCCATCAAAGGTGATTATAATGCAACTATTCGTGCCGACTTTTGTACAACATTACAATCAGAAGATGTTCTGCTGAATCTTGATAATTATTCTTTTAATAATCAGAACCTCATAATAGAAAATATTAAACCGATAATAGCGACTGAGAGAGAATATTCTCATT
>UMDO01039600.1_pt1 | contig 19821 bp, 17 predicted proteins | sample 1964511 | NCBI WGS metagenome assembly UMDO01 (sample SAMEA4835996, study PRJEB28245) | human gut metagenome | biome: gut microbiome; material: fecal sample | place: Denmark | collected 2008 | reverse complement strand
CCCGCACCTCGTCCTCAGCGTGGCGCAGGGCCGGGATGGCGGCCTCCGCCTCCAGCCGGGCATCCTCGGCATTGGCGCGGGCGGTCTGCCGCCGCAGAGCCACCGTGCGCAGGGCGGCTTGATACAGTTCCTGTTTGGTACGCATAAAAGCTCCTTATTCTGCAGGTGTGTCCGTTTTTTTGCGGAGCGGACGGCGGCGGGCAGCGTTCTTGAGAAAATCGTTTCCGCTGGGTTCGGCGCGGTCCACCCGGAGGTTCCGGCTGGCACCCATCCCGGCCACCGGGCCCCGCACATCGTGGACGGTGCGCAGGCCCTTGGCGTTCCAGGTCTTGAGGATGCTGTTCCAGTACCAGAGATCCCGCTTGGGGCCGGCCTGCACGGCGGCTTCCTGCACCATGGCATCATCGTAGCCGTAGACCTCGTACCAGCGGGCAATGGCCTTGCGCCCGCCAAGGGTCAGCTCGGTGTCGGCAATGCCCAGCAGGCCGCTGACGTACTGCTCCCGCTGGGCGCGCAGGGCCAGCAGCTGGAGGTGTGCGTCGGCCTGTTCGCCGGTCTCCACACCCTCGGCCCGCCAGACCTTCAATTCGTGGCTGACGGCACCCATCGTCCGCTTGCCCCGGCTGGCCACATAGGCCACGCAGAGCATGACGGTCTCGGGTGCAAAGGCCTCCTGCACATAGAAGTTTACCAGCTTTTCCATTTCGGGGTGGGTCAGCGGGCGGGCAAAGCTGGTCTGGGCGCAGTCGATGAGGGAGGAGATCATGGGGTCGGTTCGGCTGGCCGCTGCGATCTCGCTCCAGGTCATGGGGGCAGGGGCTGTGGGCTCCTCGCCCGGGGCGGCGTTCTCCTCGTACCGTTCCAGCAGACCCGCACCGGCCCAGAAGGACAGGGCGCTCTCGGCGGTCATCTTACTGCGGAGCTTTAAGTCGGCGCAGAGCTTCTCCGGGTCAGTGATGCCGGTGGCCAGCACATACAGAGCCACCCGGACGTTATATTCCTCCGCAATGCCCAGCTTGGAAAAGACCAGTTGCGGCACCGGGATGGTGTCACCCTTGAATTCTTTCAGTCGGTAGATCATGGTGCACCTCAGTGTTGTGTTTCGGCATCCGGTTCCGGTGCGGGCGGTGTCCAGGGCTCACAGTCCAGGATGGACGGGTGGGCGCTCCAGCGTTCCGGTTCGGCGTTGTAGGCATCGTTCAGATATTGGGCGACTGCGGTGCGGCCCTCCTCGGTCATCGGGAAGATCTCCCGCCGCCGCAGGGCCGGGTCGGTCTTGTCCAGCGTCCACGGCTCAGGCCAGAGATCCACCGTGAGGATGGCCTCTTCTTTTTTGGCTTCCTCGCCGCCGTCCGGGTCGGGGACGGAGCGCTTGCCCGGGGTGATGAGGTAGCGCATCCCGTCCTCGTTGCCGCTGAATGAGTTTTTGTTCTGCAGATAGTGCAGCATGGGCACAAAGATCATGTAGAATTCCTTCCATTGTGATAATCTATCTTTCATTATAAAGCAACTGGCGCAAAAAGCAAGTTTTTTCCGCCTGCCGCGTTCCGACAGAAAAAACTGTTGACAAAACCGCCGCACTTTGCTACACTAATGGAGCAGTCCTGCAGGGTTAGCTCATCCGGTAGAGCGACTGCTTCCCAAGCAGTAGGCGGCGGGTTCGAGTCCCGTATCCTGCTCCAGAAAATAGCGCTCCAACGTGTAGTAAAGAACATGTTGGGGCGCTTTGCATTTTGATGCACTTTTGGTGGGCGGCTTGTGCTTTGCCGAAAAATATGGTTCAATAGAGGAAAACAGACGGGAACGCACAGCGACCAAGAAAAAACGAGGTGGATACAATGAATCTGAAAGAAGCATTCCGCTATCAGAACAAGCTGCAGGCCCTTTTGGACGAGGCCCAGGGTATTCTGGACTGCGATTCCAACGTGACGAATGTGGCCAACACCTATCTGCGCCACAAGGTCATGGCAGAGGCTGAGGACGAGACGATCCTGGACCTGCCCCAGACCGAATATGCCCAGCAGATCACCGATATTGCCCGGTTTATGCTCTATCTGCTGGAGGAGAAGGGCCGCCTGTTCGCTGCCATCCGCAAGGCAAAGGATGCGCTTGACATGGATATGGACAGCGAGGTCAGTCTGAACGCTGCGCGGCAGAGCGTGGCGCGCACCTTCAAGCGAATGAACGACCTGCGCAGCTCCGAGCAGCTGCTTTCCGGCGGCGGTACCGGCTACCGTTTCAATGCAGAGGGCAACCAGATCGCCTACCGCTGTGATGTGAAGCGGGTGACCACCATCAACTATGACCGCAAGGTCATCCATGCTGCTCTGGGCAAGCTGAACCGGCAGGCGGACGAGACCTCCAACCGGATTGACCTGTGCCTTGTGACCTCCCGGGTGGACTATGCAGTTCCCTTTGATGTGAACGCCAGCTTTGCCGAAGCGTTTGAGACCTATCTGGAAAACGCCAAAGGGTGACACGCCGCCAACCGGCCATTTTGGGTGCGGCAAGCGCCAGGGACGCGGCTGCCGGTTCAGGTGCAGATGAACGATAACGCTGCACAGTTCCGCAAGGAAGTTTCGGTCCGGTTCACCTTACGAGCCAGCATCATTGAAAAAATCTTGCGTTCGGCTTTTCCGCCACCGCCAGACGTTTCTTCGCCGAAACCGTCCTTTGCCATTCCTCACATTCCTGCTACCGTGCTGACGTCTCCATGGGCAGGCAGGCAAGCCACCCTTTCTGAATTTGCCCCGCAGACTGCTGCGGGAGCATTTTTCCGCCTGCGGGGCGGATGCACTGCATCCCCCATTTTGCAGGCAGAGCAAATGGCAGAAGCTGCCCTGGATGCTTGCCGTATCCAAAATGGCCGGTGCAAAACCGGAGGGATAAGCGATGAAGTGCTGCAGCCCCGGCGGTAAAAAACTGCCGGGGCTGCAATTCTTGGAGGGAGTCGTTCGTATTCCAGACAAAGCAACTGAATTTAGACAAAGACGAGGTATGATCATGTCAACCAAACCGATTCGTTTCGCTGCCGCAAATTGCATTGACCTGAGTGCAGCAGCACTTCATATCATTGCCATGGCGCTGATGCTGATGGATCACCTGTGGGCGACCCTTCTGCCGGCGCAGGACTGGCTGACCTGTGCCGGGCGGCTGGCGTTCCCTATCTTTGCATTTATGACAGTGGAAGGCTACTTTCATACCCGGAATCTGAAGCGTTATGTCCTGAGGCTGCTGTTGTTTGCGCTGCTTTCGGAAGTGCCCTTTGATCTGATGTATGGCGGGACATGGTTCTACCCGGTGCACCAGAACGTGATCTGGACGCTGTTGCTGGGGCTTCTGGGGGTGCATCTGATGGAAACGGTGCGCAAAAAGCAAAAGCTCTGGGTCTCGCTGCCGGTGTGCGCCGCAGTGGCAGCAGCAGGGGCGCTGCTGGGAACGCTGGGCATGACAGATTACTACGGTGCCGGTGTGCTGACCGTGTTTGCTTTTTACATTTTCCGGGGCCGGAAATGGTGGTGCCTGCTGGGACAGGTGCTGACCCTGTACTGGATCAATGTGGTGCTTCTGGGCGGGCTGATGTACCCCATCCGGCTGTTCGGCATGGAGTTTGAGCTGTGTCAGCAGGGGCTTGCGCTGCTGGCGCTGGTGCCCATCTGGCTGTATCGCGGGCGGCAGGGCTGCCACAGCAAACCGTTCCAGTATGCCTGCTACGCCTTTTACCCGGTACACATGCTGCTGCTCGTGCTGGCGCTGAATTTCGTGAACCGATAAGAACGTAACTGTATCCCTGCGGGCCATGGATGCCTGCAATCTGATGGTATCCCGGGGGGATCTATTCTGCACTTTCCTGAGTCTGCTCTGTGGGCTTGATGGTCTTGACCCGCAAGGTGAAATACAGAAGATGGCAGACCCACACCACTGCAATGCAGATCCTGCCGATGGGAGCATTTTTCATACAAAGAAAACCGATCGCCATGACAGCGGTGACCATTGCAATGATCTTGCATTTTGTTCCTGCTGTCATGGCTTTTTTCTGAACAAAGCTGTCCAGATGCTTTTTGTACCGTGGTATACTGAATAGAACACCCGCAGGAGGTAAAATGCCCCATGAAAAAAGATAAATCGTTCCGCCCGGATCGGGTCCTCTCCTATTTCAGGGTGGAGTGGCTCCCGCTGCTCCTTGTGACCCTTTCGGGTCTTGTCTATAACATCGGTCTGCTGGCCGCGCCGTGGTTCGAGGGTCGGTTGGCCCAGTGCCTGGCGGATATCCTGGGCGGCAGTGAGACTGCTGCCCAAATGGCGCTGCTGGTGCTGGCCTACATTGCAGTCACGCTGCTGGTGCAGGCGGCGCGCTTCATCAAACGCTTTTATGTGCGCCGCTTTGCCAACAACATCAACCGCCGGATGAAGGGCATCCTGTACGCCAATCTGGTGCGGCAGAGCCGGGCCGCGCTGGAAAAAGAGGGGGCCGGTGAGCTGATGACCAAAGCCATCGCCGATGTGGACGACTGCGTGGAGGGAATGCGCAAGTTCACCACGGAGGTGTTCGACACCGGTGTGGCGCTGGCGGGCTATGCGGTCATGCTGCTGGTATACGACTGGCGGCTGGCGATCTTGGGCCTGCTTTTTACTCCCGTGTCCTATGTCTGCGCGGCAGGGATGAAAAGGCCGGTGCAGCGCGCCGGTGCGGCCTATAAAAAGGCCGCCGGTGCCCTGAGCAGTGCTACGCTGGACCGTGCCCGGAATGCCGTGACCTACCGCATCTACGGCTGCGAGGAGGCCCGGATGGAAAAATACGAGGAGGCCCTGAGCCTTTACGAAAAGACTGCCGTGCGGAACAACGTGTGGCAGTCCGCTCTGCCGCCGCTTTATCTGGCGGCATCCGAGGCAGGGACCCTCTTCATCCTGTGGTTCGGCGCAAAGAATGTGCTGGGCACCGGCTGGAGCAGCTGGGATATCGCCGCCTTCACCACCTTCCTTTCCTGTTTCACCAAGCTGGTGGTCAAATCCTCCAAGGTGGCCAAGCTCTTCAACGCGGTGCAAAAGGCAGAGGTCTCCTGGAAGCGCATCAGACCCCTGATGAAAACGCCCGAGCAGCTGGATGCCCTGCAGATCCCGGCGGCACAGGATGTGACGCTGAAAGAACTCGCCTTCTCCTATGGGGAAGAGCCTGTCTTTTCCGGCCTGAGCCTGACGGCCCACCCCGGCGATATCATCGGCATCACCGGCCCGGTCGCCTGCGGAAAATCCACCCTTGGCCGCGTATTCCTCTGCGAAGCGCCCTATCAAGGCTCGGTCTGCTTTGGCGGCAGGGAGCTTTCCGCCCTGACCCCGCGCCAGATCGCCGCCACGGTCGGGTATCTGGGCCATGACCCGGAACTGAGTGCCGACACCGTGCAGAATAATGTCCTCTGCGGCAGCGAACAGGATGTCATGCCGTGGCTTGCAGCCGCTGCACTGAAGGAGGAAGTGCTGGCCATGGAAAAGGGCACGGAGACGGTCATCGGCAGCGGCGGCACCCGCCTTTCCGGCGGGCAGGCACAGCGTCTGGCATTGGCCCGGACGCTGGCCCATCCCCGCCCGGTGCTGGTGCTGGATGACCCCTTCTCGGCACTGGACCGCAGCACCGAGGATGCGATCTTTGCCGAGCTGCAGGCGTATGCCAGGGATAAGGTGGTGTTCCTGATCTCCCACCGGCTGTACCATTTTCCGCAGATGCAGCAGATCATTTTTATGGAGGGCGGCAGGACCACCGTTGGCACCCACGGGGAGCTGATGGCAGCGGTTCCGGTCTACCGCCAGCTGTACGAAAGCCAGACCGGCCTGAAAGGGGGAGAGGGCGCATGAAAAAGAAAAATGATCACGGCGTGTTTGCTGCCGTCCGGATGGCAGCGGCTTCGCACCGCCTTCTCACGGTGGGCACGGTGCTGTGCGTGGCGGCTTCGGTGGCGGCATCCCTGCTGCCGCCCCTGCTGCTGGCCCGGGTCATCGACCGTCTGACCGCGGGCCTCCCGCTGTCCTTTCTGGCCGTGCTGCTCTACTTCGGCAGCCTTGCACTGGAAGGCGTGCTCACCTCGGCGCAGGAAAGCCTGCTGGTGCTCTTTGGCCAGAGGATGACCCATGCCCTGCGCTCGGAGATGTCCCGGAAGCTGAGCCGTCTGCCCGCTGGTACACTGGCAGAACAGAACCCCGGCGAGGTGGCCGCTCGCTTTTCGGGCGATGTGGACACGGTGGAAGCCCTGTTCACTTCCGGCATCATCAGCATGGCAGCAGATGCCTGCCGCATCGTCTCCATCATGGGGGTCATTGCGGTGAAAAACACCGGCCTTGCGCTGATCCTGCTGCTGGTTCTGCCGCTGTTTGCTGTGTTCACCCGTTACGTCCAGAAGCAGATGCTGGCCGCGCAGCTGGACAACCGCCGCGCGGTCGCCGCTGTCTCCGGGCAGGTGCCCGAGACCCTGCACAACATCCGCACCATCCGGGCGCTGGGGCTGGAGGATTACATGGAGCGCCGGTATGACCGGTGCATCGGTGACAGCTATGCCGCCATGGAGCGCACCAATTTTTATGATGCCGTCTATTCGCCGGTGGTGCTGCTGCTGAATGCCGCTGTGGTCGGCATCGTGATGCTGCTCTCCGCTTCGGGGAACGCGCAACTCCTGACCCTGTTCGGCATGTCAGTGGGCACTTCGGTGGCCGTCATCAACTACATCTCCCGCATCTTTGCCCCCATTGAGAGCCTGGGCATGGAGATCCAGACCATGCAGTCGGCCATGGCGGGTGTCAGGCGCATCGATGCCTTTCTCGACCAGCCGGAGCGCACGATCCCGCCCGCGCGCAGGGAGGCTGCCCGGGGAGATGTGGAATTTGCGCACGTCACCTTCGGCTATGGGGAACGGCACGTTCTGAAGGATTTTTCCATGACCGTGAAACAGGGGGAGCAGGTCACGCTGGTGGGCCGCACCGGTGCGGGCAAGAGCACTGTGTTCAAGCTCCTGCTGGGCCTGTATCAGCCGGAGAACGGTACGGTGACCATCGGCGGCGTGAATGTGGGGGACATTACCGACCGGGAGCGCCGCACCTGCATCGGCTGTGTGGAACAGCATTTCTCCCGCGTGCCGGGCACCGTGCTGGAACAGATCACGCTGGGAGACCCGCAGATCACCGGGGAAATGGCAAGGGATGCCGCCGCACTGGCCGGGATCGATGCTGCCATCCGGGCTCTGCCGGAGGGCTATGATACCGTCTGCACCGAGGGCATCTTCTCGCAGGGCGAGTGGCAGCTGCTGTCCATTGCCCGTGCTGCCGCCGCAGACCCCGCCGTGCTGCTGCTGGATGAGATCACCGCCAATCTGGATGCCGAAACCGAGGCCCGCGTGCTGGAAGCTCTGCGCCGCGCGTCCGCGGGCCGTACGGTGCTCTCTGTCTCCCACCGCGTCTATGAGGATCTTGGCGGCAGAACGATCGAGATCAGGACCCGGGAATGACGTATGATAAAAACGCCCCCTGTGCGCCGCAGCAGGTACACAGGGGGCGTTGTGGTATGCTCAATTCTTTTCGATGTAGACGCTGGTGGAGGGGAAGGCAAAGTCCACGCCGTCTGCCTGCATCACGTCCATGATGTTCAGGTTCAGATCATTCTGCTGCTGCAGGAAGGTGGCATAGACGTTGGTGGTCAGGTAGGCCGAGATGAGGATGTTGATGCTGGAATCGCCAAAGCTGGTCAGCCGGACGATGTTGGTGCCCTTGTTGGTGTAAGGGCTGTTGTCCAGCATGGCCTGCAGGTCAGCCATCAGCTTTTCCAGCTGGGCACGGGTGGTGCCGTAGGTGACACCCAGTGTGAACTTATAGGGCCGCATGGTGCGCAGGGCTGCGTTCTGGACAGTGGAGGCGCAGATCTGGCTGTTGGTGATAATGACCACGCTGTGGTCCATGGAGCGGATGCGGGTGGAGCGGAAGTTGATATCGATGACCTCGCCCTCCACATTGCCCACGGTGATCCAGTCGCCGATGGAAAAGGGTTTGTCCAGCAGGATGACGATGCCGCTGAACAGGTTGCTGGCGCTTTCCTGCGCGGCCAGCGAGATGGTCAGGCCCACAAGACCGGCACCGGCTACGATGCTGCCGATGGGGAAGCCGACGATCTGCGCGCAGGTGGCAACACCCAGAATGATGACCAGCACTTTGTAGGTGGTGTCCAGCAGGGAGCGCAGGGTCTTGTTGCTCCGGATCTCCGGGCTGCAGGAGGCCAGCAGCAGGTCGGCTACCTCAGAAGCGTTGTACAGGCCCTGGCAGAACAGGAGGGTCGTTGCGATCTTATAGGCCGTGAACAGAAACTTTGTCAGGCCCGGAATGGCCCACGGCAGGCTGGTCAGGGCCAGGTACAGGCCGCTGTAAAAGGCCATCCGCGCCAAAGGGTTCTGTAAGCTGCGCAGGAGGATGGGCGTGGCGGCAAAGTGCCAGCTGCGGGCCTGCAGAGCGGGAAAAATCTTCCGGCGCAGCAGCCAGCCGACCAGAAGCCCCGCAAAAACGATGACAGCGGCGCAGACAGCCCGGGCAGCCAGCGCCCACCAGCCCTCCAGCAAAAAAGGCCCGATCTCGAACCCGAGGTCACGAACGGTAAAAATCATGGCAAAAAGCTCCTTGTATCAAAAATTGTAACATCCTGTCCCACAGTATACCATATCCGGCCCGTGCAGGGCAAATAAAAAAGGGGTTGACAAGGCGGAGCAGCCGCGTTATACTCTTGGCCAGAAAGTTCGTTTCAGGGCGGGGTGAGATTCCCCACTGGCGGTACAGCCCGCGACCACCCGCAAGGGTGCTGACCCGGTGAGACTCCGGGGCCAACGGTATAGTCCGGATGCAAGAAACGGCAGGCAATACGATTTGTCTACGCGCCCTGTTGCAGTGTTTGCTGCGGCAGGGCGCGTTTTTGATTGTCTTCCCGGTTCCGAACCATGCGAAAGGGGCTTTCCAATCTACGATTTGGGGCCAGAACGCCCCGGGAGGATATTACCATGAAGAAAAACACGACCCGCAACCTGACCGTTGCCGCCATGCTCAGCGCGGTGGCCTTTATCCTGATGTTCATCGAGTTCCCGCTCCCGATGCTCATCCCGTCCTTCGTCAAGATGGACTTCTCCGACCTGCCCGCTCTGCTGGGTGCCTTTGCCCTTGGCCCGGTGTACGGTGTGATCATCAGCTTTATGAAGAACCTGCTCCATGTGGTCATCAAGGGTACCTCTACCGCGCTGGTGGGTGAGCTGTGCAACTTCATGCTGGGTGCGGTGTTCTCCGCACTGGCCGGTTACCTCTACAAGCACCACAAGAGCCGCAAGAACGCCATCATCGGCGCAGTGGCCGGTGCCGTGGCCATGGCCCTGTTCAGTGTGCCGTCCAACTACTTCATCACCTACCCGGCCTACGTCAAGTTCTACCACATGCCGATGGAAGCCATCCTGGGTATGTATCAGGCCATCCTGCCCTCTGCAAACAGCCTGATCAAGTGCCTGATCATCTTCAATATGCCCTTCACTCTGGTCAAGGGCCTGCTGGATGCCCTGCTCTGCATGTTGATCTATAAGCCGCTCTCTCCCATCCTGCATGGCCGGAAGTGAGTGACAGCAAAAAAGAAAGGACGCGAGAGCGTCCTTTCTTTTTTGCTTTTATCGATTCGATTTAAGACAGCGCGCCCTTTTCCAGCCACTTGCCCCGGGCAAGGCGGATGAGGAACAGCAGGCCCCGGATGCTTAATTCGCAGCACATGGCACCCCAAACGCCCATCAGGCCCAGCCGGGAAGCCAGCAGGAACGCCAGTGTCAGCCGGATGCACCACATGCTGAATATGTTCAGCACAAAACAGGAGGTGCTGTCGCCCGCACCCTGCATGGCACCGCTGGCTACGATGGAGGCACCGAACATGGGCTCGGCCCAGGCTTCGATGCGCAAAACCTGAGCACCCAGAGCGATGACAGCCGCATCGGTGGTGAAAAGGCTCATCAGGGCGGGGGCAAAGATCCACAGACCAACGCCGGAAAGGGCCATGACCCCCATGCCAAGGCCGGTGCACAGCCAGGCAAACCGCTTGGCCATATCCTTCCGGTTGGCACCCACGGCCTGGCCGATGAGGGTGACGGCTGCGCTCTGGATGCCGTAGCCCGCCATGTAGCACAAGCCCTCGGCATTGACAGCCAGGCTGTTGGCGGCAATGGCCACGGTACCCAGGCCGGCCACGATGCGCACCACCACCACCTGCGCCAGAGAGATGGCGGCACGTTCTCCCGCCAGAGGACCGCCGACCCACAGCAGGTTCCGCAGGCAGGAGCGGGTGATCTTCCAGGGGGCAGGCTTCCGGATGCAGAGGGGGCCGTCCCGCAGCAGCAGGATGGCCAAAGCCAGCAGGCCGCCCACCACAGTGGCCAGGGCGGTGCCCAGGGCTGCGCCGGGCACGCCCAGCCCGGCACCCCAGACGGTGATGCCCCGCAGTGTCCGGGTGGGGTTGATGAGGAAAAAGTTGAAGATGGCATCCAGCACGCAGACCAGCACGCTGATGAGGCTGGCGGTCAGGGCGTTGCCTGCTGCACGGAGGATGGAGAGGTACATGCCCATGGCCATGGTGAAGGGCAGAGCCGTTGACCAGATGGCAAAGTAGGCTGTGGCGTTTGCCCGCAGGGAGGGGTCAGCTCCCAGCCACCCCGGCAGAAAGGGGCTGATGCCCAGGCCGAAGAGAGCGGCTCCCACGCCCAGGATCACATTGAATAGCATGGCCTGCCGCAGTACGCTGCGGGCATCATCCTGCCGGTCGGCCCCCAGATACTGGGCGATCTGGATGGAGAGGGCAGTGTACAGGCCCACCAGAACACCGTGGAGCAGCCAGGTGCTGGAGCTGACGATGCCGATGGAAGCAGTAGCTTCTGCACCGATGTGGCCCACCATGGCAGCATCGATGTATCCCATGGCAGTGACCACCAGCTGCTCCAGAATGGAGGGGATGCTCAGCGCCAGAGCCACCTGGGCCGTCTGGCGGGAGGGGATGGTCTCACCCTGCCGCATCCGGGCCGAAAGCTGTTCAAGTGAAAGTTTCATGTCTTCTCCTTTTTCTCCGATTTCCCTGTGAGACAAAAAAATACCCTTGAAAGGGCGTTTGTCCTCCCATTATAGACAGGGGAGCGAAAAATGTCAACCCATCAGCCCATGGGGGAGCCATTGCCCCGGAGATTGATTTTTTGGCCCGGGCGTGATACACTTCATTTGTATCCAGCAGTGAAAGAACAGGAACGGCCTCTGCCGCTCCGGGAAAGAGGAAAAAAACTATGCTTCAACTGCTTTCTGGCAACCCGCGCACCGTGGATGCGCTGGGCTTTCTGCTTGCATTTGCGCTGACCGCGCTGATGGACTCGGTGTTCCACGATAAGCTCCCCCACGACCATGGCCGCGCGTTTGCCGTGAACGGCGAACTCTCTAAGGGCAAGGCCCGGGGTTCCGGCCTCATCTTTGTGCTCTGCATTGCACTGGTCACGCTGGCCGTGGTGCCTTTTAAAGCAGAGTATGTCATCTACACCGTCCTGCTCATTGCGTCCATGCTCTCCGGCTATTTTGACGATGCCGCCGAGACCGCCTGGAACGAGTACAAAAAGGGCCTGATCGATCTGGTCATCGCCGTTGTGGCGGGCGTGACCTACCTGAACTTCAACGGCACGGAGGTCAACTTCCTGAGCTGGAGCTTCAGCCTGCCCTATGCCGTCTACCTCATCCTCATCATCGTCCTGATCTGGGCCAGCATCAATGTGGTCAACTGCACCGATGGCGTGGACGGCCTTTCCGCCAGCCTTGCCGTGGTCAGCATCGGCACCTTCCTGCTGGCCTACTGGGAGGAACTGGGCGATTACGCCACCGCAGGCATCGTGTTCATTGGTGCCCTGCTGGCCTACCTGTGGCAGAACGCCAAGCCTTCCACCCTGCTGATGGGTGACGCGGGCAGCCGCGCCATGGGCTTCTTCCTGGCCGTTCTGGCCCTCAAGAGCAGCCATCCCTTCGCCTTCCTGCTGGCCGCGCTGGTGTTCATCGTGGACGGCAGCCTGGGCATCCTGAAGATCAGCTTCAAGCGGTTTTTGCACATCTCCATCCTCAAGAACACCCTGACCCCGCTGCACGACCATGTGCGCAAGCGTCTGGGCTGGAGTGATGAGCAGGTCGTGGCCCGCTGGCTCATCCTGCAGGCTGTGGCATCCGCCTGGCTGCTGCTGTTGGTGCGGTAAAACACAAAAGGAAATGCAGCGCCCGCACAGGAAAGCTCCTGCGCGGGCGTTTTGCTGTTCTGGTCCGGGAGGAAAGTTCCAGCTTCCGGTACAGCGTTTCCAGACAGGCTGGGTCACGAATTTCCTGCATGAGTTCACCTCATTTCTTTTATTTCATTGTGCCATGTGTCACAAACAAATGCAAGCAAAACCTTTATAATAGGGACGAAAGTGGAGGAAAAACCAATGGATTCTATTTTTGATCTCGATCATCTGTACCGCACCTATTTCAAGATGGCGCTGCCCTCGGTGTTCGGCCTGATGGTGAGCGTGGTGTATAACCTTGCCGATACCTTTTTCATTGCGCAGTCCAACGATACGGCGCTGATTGCGGGTGTTTCGCTCTGTGCGCCGGTGTTCACAGCCCTCATGGCCTTCGGCAACATCTACGGCCAGGGCGGCAGCTCACTCATTTCCCGCCTGCTGGGACAGGACGACCGTGAGGGCACCGGCCGGGTCAGCTCGTTCTGCTTCTATGTGGCCCTGACCACGGGCGTGGTGTTGGCAGCCCTGATGATGCTGTTCCGCGTCCCGCTGCTGGGCATTCTGGGTGCGACTGCTGAGACGATGCCGCACGCACAGGCCTATTACACCGTGCTGGCCATTGGTGCCCCGGCCACGGTGCTGAACTTTATCCATTCCAACCTCGTCCGCTGCGAGGGCATGGCCACCCAGTCCATGATCGGCAGCATCGGCGGCACGGTTATCAATATCATCCTCGATCCCATCCTCATCACCACAGTGGGCTGGGGCGCAGGGGGCGCGGCCATTGCCACCATTGTGGGCTACCTGTGCAGCGACCTGTACTTCCTGTGGCTGCTCCACAAAAAGAGCCGCTGCCTGTCTGTCAAGCTGTCCCAGTGCCACGTCACGGGTAAGGAGCTGCAGCAGATTTTGGGCGTGGGTGTTACTGCCGCGCTGAGCAACCTGATGCAGAGCCTGACTGTCATTGTGATGAACCAGTTCCTCTTGCCCTACGGCAACGACAAAATTGCCGCCATGGGCATTGCCAGCAAGGTGAGCATGATCGCCCAGCTGGTGCTGGTTGGCTTCTCGTTCGGCGGCATCCCACTGTTCGGTTACCTGTACGGCGCAAAAAAGCGGGACGTGATGCGCAAGCTCATCCGCTTCTGTCTGACCTTCCTTGTCTCCATCGCCGTGGTGCTGTCCCTCATCCTCTGCCTGAATTCCGGTGCGCTGATGCAGCTCTTCGTGCAGGATGCCGGGATGATCGCCACTGGTGCGCAGATGCTCCGCTGGCAGGTCTGCACCGCAGCCTTTGGCGGCGTGGCGCTCCTGCTCACGGTGCTGTTCCAGGCAACTGGTAAAATCGTACCGTCCTTCCTGCTCTCCATCAGCCGTCAGGGCGTGGTGTTTCTGTTGGCATTGATGGTCTGCGTACATCTGTTCCAGTATCAGGGCGTGCTGATGGCTCAGGCTGTGGCCGACATCCTGAGCGCTGCGCTGGCCCTTGGCCTGCTGGCGGCCAACCACGATATCATTGCAAAACAGTAAACACAAAAACGCCCGGAGGTCCGCTGAAAGCTGCGGTTCTCCGGGCGTTTTTAGTATTCGATGCCTTTGCGCGCCTTGATGCCCTTCTGGTAGGGGTGGCGGCAGCATTTCATCTCGGTGGAGTAGTCGGCGGCATCCAGCATCCACTGCGGGGCCTTGTGGGCGGTCAGCACGCATTCCTGCGCGGCGGGGCGCTCCAGAACGGCCCGCCGGAGCAGGTCTTTGTCCACCATGTCCAGCTCCCAGGCCGAACCGGCTTCATCTAAAATAAGCAGGTCGGCAGGCTCGGCCAGTGCGGCGGTCAGGTTTTCGTTCTGCACGGCCCGGGCAGCGGCCTTTTCCGCTTCGTTCATCTGGAACACGAACTTCTGCCCGCCCTTGCCCCGGAAAATTTTTGCCCCCAGCTGGGCCAGCAGAGGGATCTCGCCGCTCTGCCCGCCCTTGAGGAACTGCACGATGACCACCCGTTTACCGCTGCCCAGTGCGCGGAGGGCAAGGCCCATGGCGGCGGTGGTCTTCCCCTTGCCGTCGCCCCAGTAAAGATGCAGCAGGCCCTGTTCCATCATCCGTTCTCCTTTGTGTACTGCACGGTCTCCACCAGGTGCAGGATGTGCTGCTCCGGCCAGTCCCGGGCATCCAGCACATAGCCGCCCGCGTTGGGGCCGCACCAGTCGTGAAAGCTGCGGCGGGGCACGCCAAACCGCTCCAGTGCGGCCATCTGGGTGCCGCCATGGGCCACGATGACCAGCCGCTCCTGCCCTTCGGCAAGGGCCTTGTCAATGAGGTCGGCCAGCGTTTTGCACACCCTGTTGCAGAAATCGCTCCTGCGCTCCCCATCCGGGTGGGCGGCGTGCTCGTTTTCCTGCACCCATGCCAGATATTCCGGGTCCTGCTCCACTTGTACGAAGGTCTGGCCCTCGAACCGGCCGAAGTTCATCTCCTTCAGCCCGTCCACCGGAATGAGCTTTGCCCCGGGAAAGAACACCCGCGCCGTCTGGGCGGTGCGCTGCAGCGGGGTGACATAGACCACCTCCGGTGAAAAATCTGCCTGCCGCAGCTGGGCGATGCCCGCGGCGGAAAGGGGGATGTCCCGCTGGCCCTGATATCGTTTTTGCGCGTTGTACTCCGTCTGGCCGTGACGCAGCAGATAAATGAGCATAATCGTTCTCCTTTTTGGTTTGTTCTGCACCATTATAGCCTATTTTGCGGTTATTTTCCAGCCATGCTCTTGCAATTCTTCCGCATTTCAGATATATTGAGTGGGTATGAAATTTCAGGGGAGAGAAGTGTCAATGGAGATCCGGGACCGGAAAGCAGCGCAGCGCCGGGCGGGCATCATGGCCCGCAGGGGTCTGCCGCAGGCAGAGCGGGCGGCGGCCAATGCAGCCATCTGTGCCCGCATTCTGGCCATGCCTTGCTTCCAAAAGGCAGAGAATCTGCTGCTCTACGCCGCTTTTGGCGGGGAGGTGGATCTTGCTGTGCTGGCAGAGCAGGCGGCCCGGCTGGGCAAAACGGTGGCCTATCCGGTCTGTGAGGAAAACTTTACCCTGACCGCTGCCGTACCGGGGCTGGACGGCTGGGAGGTGGGGGCTTACGGCATCCGCACACCGGTTCTGGAACGGGCGGCGCTCGTCCGGCCGGAGGCGCTTGATCTGGTGCTGGTGCCCTGCACTGCCTTTGATGCGGCCTGCCGCCGGGTGGGCATGGGCAAGGGCTACTATGACCGCTATCTGCCCAGGTGCCGGAACGCCGTGGCGCTGGGCGTGGCCTTTGAGGCCCAGCGGGTGCCGGAAGCGGCTGCAGAGGAACAGGACTGGCGGCTGGATGGATTTGTAACAGAGAGGAAAGTATATCGTGGAACTGATGAATTTGAGCTGTGAAGGTTTTCTGGAGGAGCTGGCCAGCAAGGCGGCGGCTCCGGGCGGCGGCGGCGCTTCGGCGCTGGTGGGCGCGGCCGGTGTGGCGCTGGGCAGCATGGTGGGCAGCCTGACCGTGGGCAAAAAGAAATATGCTGCCGTGGAAGCGGACATCATTGCCCTGAATGTCCGGGCCGAGGCCCTGCGCAAGCGGCTGGAAGCGCTGGTGCAGGCCGACGCGGAGGCCTTTCTGCCTGTTGCGGCGGCCTACAAGCTGCCGAAAGAGACCCCGGAACAGCAGGCCCACAAGGCCGCGGTGCTGGAAAAGGCACTGGACAGAGCCTGCGCCGTGCCGCTGGAGGTGATGACTGCCTGCGGTGAGGGTATCGCACTGGCCGCAGAGTACGCCGAAAAGGGCAGCGTGCTGGCCCGTTCCGATGCCGGATGCGCGGCGCTGTTCTGCAAGACAGCCATGCAGGCGGCGGGGCTGAACGTGAAGGTCAACACCCGCCTGATGGCAGACAAAGCCCATGCGGATGCGCTGGAGGCCAGAGCGGAACAGCTGCTGGCCGAGTTTGTGCCGCAGGCTGACAGGGTCTATCAGACTGTATCAAATGAGTGAGGGGAGAAGAAAATGGCTCAGATCTTGAAGGGTGCGCCCGTGGTGGCCGCCATGAACGAAGCAAACGCCGCGCGCTGTGCCGCGCTGAAGGAAAAGGGTATCGTGCCCACACTGGCTGTGGTGCGGGTCGGCGCGCGGGAGGATGACATTTCTTATGAAAAGGGGATCATCACCCGGTGCGGTAAGGTTGGCGTGGAGGTGCGGCAGTTCCATCTGGCGGAAGATGTTACGCAGGAGGAACTACTGGATGTGATCCGGCAGATCAATGGGGATGCATCGATTCACGGGTGCCTGATCTTCCGGCCCCTGCCAAAGCGGTTCGATGACCGTAGGGTCCAGGAGGCGCTTGCCCCGGAAAAGGACGTGGACGGCATCACGGACGGCTCGATGGCCGGTGTGTTTACCAACATGCCCATCGGCTATCCGCCCTGCACGGCGCAGGCCTGCCTTGAGATCCTGAAATACTACAACGTGCCGCTATCCGGCAAACGGGCCGTGGTGGTGGGCCGCAGCTTGGTGGTGGGCAAGCCCGCCGCCATGATGCTGGATCGGGAAAACGCCACTGTGACCCTCTGCAATTCCCGCACCCGGGACCTGCCCGCCCTCTGCCGGGAGGCCGATGTGCTGGTGGTCGCCATGGGCAGGCGGGGAGCCATCGGGGCCGATTGCCTGCGGGAAGGTCAGGTCGTGGTGGATGTGGGCATCCACGTCAATGAAGAGGGCAAGCTCTGCGGCGATGTGCGCTTTGATGAGGCAGAACCCATCGTGGAGGCTGTTACCCCGGTGCCCGGCGGTGTGGGCACAGTGACCACCTCTGTGCTGGTGGGCCATGTGGTGGATGCCGCATCCGCACAGTAAAACAGAAAACAACAGGCGGTGCCGGAGATTTTCGGCACCGCCTGTTGTTTTCATACGGTTGCAAGCACGGCAAGGATGCTCTGCCAGCGGGGGTTCTGCACCTGCTGCGCGGCACGGCGGGGCGTGGAAGGTGAAACCGTGCGGGCAGGACGCTGGACGCAGTCAGCCGGCTGCGCAAAGGGGGAGGCGAGTTCGGCCTGCCAGCGGGCGGCCAATGCCATGGCTTCAGGGCTGGATTGCAGGGTGCGGCGCTCCGTTCCGGCCAGAAAATCGCCCAGCCAGCAGAGAATGGCCGCAATGGGCAGGCAGTCGGCGGCACGGGTGGACCAGTAGTTCCACTCGCCGCCCCGGCCCACAAAGCACTCCACGGTGATCATGGCACCTTCCCGGGCAGATTGAGGCAGGCAGGAGCGGGAGGTGCCTGCCGCGCGGCGCAGCTCCCGCAGAATGATCTCAGTACGGCCCGCGTCCAGGGTGTCATCCCGGATGCAGGCGGAAAAGTCCGCGCTGTCCAGCAGGTTTTCGGCCCGGGTGGGGAATTGCCCTGTCATCTCGCCGGATGCGTTGTGGCAGAGCTGCCAGCCCTTGCGGAACAGCTGGAAGTTCAGGTTGCGGCGGCCCATGGTGGAGTAAAACACCCGGGCGCGGCCATTGGGAGACTGCCGCAGCTCCAGATAGGCATCAGCGCCGCCCAGGTCCTGTACCTTGACGGTCAGGAGCAGGGAAGAATTGTTTTTCTGTGCGGACATGGCACGGTGCATCTCTTCAAAATAGCGGCTGGCATCCATAGCGGGTCTCCTCTCTGGTTTTGGATGATGTGTCGGAAACCATCCATCGGTTGTTCTCTGCCTTCATTATAACATATACGACAACGAAATACAACTATAAGTTTGACAAAAACCAAAATATTTTGGAAATTCGGGGATATTGACAAACGGATTGGTTGTAAATGAAAAAGGCTTCTCCCGTCGGAGAAGCCTTTTGTGGTGGCAGGATTCAATCGCCCAGCTCCCGGATCTCATTCTGGATGAGCCGCCCAGCGGCGCGTGCCAGCTGATCCATGCCCCGGATGCGGGCGAGATTTTTGCCGTAGATGCGTTCTGCATCGTGGCTGGAGCTGTCCTCGCCCATGAACACGGCAGAAACGCGCAGACCCCTGCGCCGCAGGGTGCGCACCTCGGCGGCGGCATCATCCACACCGTAGGAGCCGCCGTAATCACAACCCAGCGGTTGTTCCGGGCTGGGCGGTACGCGGCGGCTGTCGTTGGGGGAAGCATCCGTCAGCAGGATGAGCAGATGCCGGGGTGCGGGGCCGGGGTCAAAGCTGACCAGATCGCCTGCCGCCCGCAGGGCAAGGCCGTCACGGTTCCAGCCCGATGCAAAATACTGGTCGATCCCCTGCAGGCTTTTGTCCGCAAAGCCCTTGAGCACCCGCAGAACCGTATAGCCCCGCAGGCTGCAGAAGCTGCTGACCCGCACCGGGATGCCGCAGGCGGCAAGGCTCTGGGCCAGGATCGTGCCCTGCGCCGCAATGACCTCCTGACAGTGGAGCCGGGAAGCCGAAGCGTCCAGCAGCAGGTCCACGGTGAAGGAGGGCTGATTCTCCTCCTCGGCACAGCGGAACACCCGGCTGTCGTTCAGAAGGGGAGCGCGCCAGACCCGCTCCGGGTCCAGAGCGCCGCTGCGGGCGATCCGGGCATTGGGCTGCTGGTGGACCAGAATGCAGTTGCGGATCTGCTCGGTGAGCCGGAGCACTACGCTGCGGTGAAGCGCCCGGTTTTTGGCGTAGTAGGCGCGGTTGCGGTCAGCCTGCAGCTGAGCCTGCTCGGCCAGGTGCTTTGCCTCCGATGTGGGGGCCTGTTCCGGGCTGGGCACGCCGGATGCGAACCAGAGGCGGCACCCGAGGTGCGCCCCGGTGCAGAGCGCCTGCTCGGCCTTGCGCAGGCGCTCGGGCGGGTAGAGGGAACGGCCAAAGCAGCTTTCAATGTAGGCGCGGTCCTCGGCGGCATTCTGCCGCAGGGTGATGTGGGCCAGCCGCTTGTCTGCCGTGGGGCCGGAGCCGCCCGCCTCCACGGAACCGGAGTGCTCCACGGTCAGCCGGTCGGTCTTGATCATCTGGGTGGGCAGCATTTTGGTGGCAAGAGAGGCCAGCAGCCCCTCCAGATGCAGATGAAGCCCCGCTTTGTGCCGGATCTTGCCGTCAAACAGGGCAAACCTTGCAAACAGGCCCAGCAGCTCACCCTTGAGCTGGCCGGGCTGGGGCGGTTGAGCTGGGGAAAGTGCCTCTGCCAGTCGGCTCTCGTAGGGGGTCATCACAGGCGGATGCCTGCCCTGTACAGTGCGCCAGCGGTCAGCCTGCATGGTGTAGACCAGCTGATTTTTTGCCATCCACTCCTGCCGCGAAAGCTTGTACTGGATGCCGAAGAAATAGTCCGCGTGGGCCCGGCGCAGCTCGGAAAGGACCGGGCGGCGGGGCAGCTCCAGCAGATAGACCGCACTTTCGAGGTAGAGCCATGTCAGATCGTCCAGCTGACTCTCCCGGAGATCGCCGTCCCATGTGGCAAAAAGATCGCGGAGCAGGTCGTCGCCATAGTATTTGTGCACCAGCCCCACGACACAGTTCATATAAAAATCGATCGTGCCGTCGGTGTTGCGTGCCAGGAAAAGCGGC
>UMDO01003656.1_pt1 | contig 22452 bp, 20 predicted proteins | sample 1964511 | NCBI WGS metagenome assembly UMDO01 (sample SAMEA4835996, study PRJEB28245) | human gut metagenome | biome: gut microbiome; material: fecal sample | place: Denmark | collected 2008 | reverse complement strand
TTACATTTAAGGGGCATCCGCTTTAAAAACATGATACCCTAATTTAACATTTAAATAATTAACTCGTTTTTGTTTAAATAAATTCCCGAATTAACGGCATCGGGAAGGCCGAAAAAAGAACAAGTTTCCTTGTTATAGAACAGTGCCTTCGGAAGATTCCTCGACCACTTCCTCGACCACTTCCACAAAACCACCGGACACCAGGTCGGCAAGGTCAAACGACAAGCCCATACCGCTGTCACGGATGCACAAGTAAAGCACATCCTTGTCGGTGTAATACTTGCCGTTGAACAGCTCCATTCCCTGCTTCCACGCTATCGGGTCCTCCTTCGTGCCGGAGGCTTCAATCTGGGCAACCTTGTAGAGGGATTCTGTTCCTATACCCGGTACCCACTGTTCGGCAAATTCATGCTCTTGAATTACCTCATACAAAGTGTCTTTGTAGGAGAACATGAATCCGATTGGCTTAGTCTTGCCAATTAGGTCATCCCACTTGGGGAAATACTCCTTATGCTTAAGGCTCTGCTCAACTGTCAAGCCTGCGGTGTTGATGTTCTCCTTAATAATCTCATGTAACGTGTCCACCTTGTCCAGATACTCATCCGACAAGTCGGACGGGTCCAATATCGTTCCGGCATTGAGCATGCGTTCCTTTTCGGCTTCAGATACCTGGCGATATTTAGAAGCCTCCGAAGGGTCGCTGATATACGCGGTACTCCCGAACACCCTTTCATCTATGGGCACATCCTCACTCTGTGTAAGGTAGTGCCCTCCGTCTGCCTGCAAAATCATTGTTGTTCCTCCTTTCTTGTTTCATTATCATTCAAATCTTTTATATTTTTGTCTATGGACATTGACAAGGAGATGTTTCCGTAATTGTCCGCAATGAATTTAATCAGAGCTATTTCCTCGTCAGAGAACTCCGTCTCTCCATTGCTTTGGAACACCTTCATCATAAGCGCATATCCACGCGCCCTATTGAGGTTCTGCATGATTGTATCGGCAAAATCCTCCCGAATGTCCCTTGTTATGCAGTTCTGCATGGTCACATTCGTGTAAATCTCGAATCTTTCAAAATTAATCTTCTTCATAATCAATTATTTGTTTGGATATGAATTAGTTACTTGCCCGTTAACAGAGAAAACTAACCCGATAGGTCCCAATGTAAAGCTTAGTGCGTCGGTTCCAACCGTTGAATAACCATTCACGGATGTACCTGACATATCAAGTCTCCCGACCTCTTTATTTCCAGAATACCTTCTGAGCATTAATCGAGGGTAATAATTAGTAACCCCTCCGATAGATTCGGTAATGAAAGATATATTCCCTACTTCATTATTATCTTGGTTATACATCTTGATGCTGTTGGAACTTGGGTCCAGTTCAATGCGAGTGCCATTCAACGAAGTGGAAATCTTACCGACCAATTCCACATCCCCATTCTCCTTTATCTTGAATGACCCATTGGGAGAGGAGACATTTCTGAACGTACCGCTTATAGCATTGATAGTTCCAGTCAAATCGACATCGGTAGCTATCATCCTGCCACTTTCCAGCACCCGGAACGGAGCGTCGTCAGGCTCGTGTGCTCCAGCCCAGATACGCACCTTGCTACCAGCAATGGAACCGGACAGCCCGGCCGTTACCGTACCGTCATCCTTCTTAATGAGGAACTGATTTCCCTGGAAGAAGTCAATGCTACCATTCTTCGCGATGATGAGGGATGTGTAGATAGGACCTACACCGCTTAACTTGGTCCATGTGGACGATGACACTCCCGGCTTGTTGCTTTCCGAGCTTGTATGGGTAGTGTTGCATTTGTAGACATCCCATCCGTCGATTGCGGCATTGTTCCTTATCATGGCAATATCCACATAACGTGTGCCGCTTGTCAGGGCTTCGTCGTTACGATAAACTACTCCGACAGCCCATTCGGAATGCCGGATGATGCAGCCTTGGATACCCTGCTCTCCTTTTTCCCCAGGCTTGCCATCAGCTCCGGGTTTCCCGGTAGCACCCGGTATACCGTCTTCTCCCTTTGAAGCCAGCAAGTCATACTCCGCGGAATTCATCTCCCCGGAAAGTATGTACCCGTATGTCTTTCCACCGTCCTGGGTCTGCTTGATTCGCTGACCGGAACTTGTTGTAACAGTCCACAGTGGAGGATTGGTCGTCTCCTTCTTGGCTATGTATGATGAGCCGCCCATGGTAACTACACCCTGCTTCGGCACGATAAGCCCGGTATGCCATCTGCCCATGGCTGTTATGCTCTCGCCCTTATCGCCTTTGATTTTAATTGGCGTGCCCCATGTCCCATCACTTGCGGATGAAGCAACCTTCTGCGACATCCATATAGCTCCACTTGTAGCATTCGTATGCCAGCCTCCGGTAGTACCGTTTCCCGTAGGAACAGAAGGCTGGGAAGTGCTGTCATTGTAAGTTATGAACACGCTCAATCCGTTCGAACCGGCTGCACCGTCAGCACCGTCCGAGCCGTCAACGACCATCAACGACCATGCTGTCCCGTTCCATATGTATACACGACCGTTATTGGTGTCCCTATATGCCCAGTTGATTTGAGGATTGGAAGGTGGAGACTGCAGGTCGCCTTTCCATACGATGCTCAGTCCGTCCTTTCCGTTCTTTCCGTCAATTCCGTCAATGGTCATTTGATACCACTGGCCGTCTTGATATACATACGACTTCTTGTCGGTCGTATTCTTGTACGCCCAACCGTTCTGAGGAGAGGAAGGGGCAGACGAGAAATCACCTTTCCATACAATACTCGTACCAGCCACACCTTCTGCGCCATCAATGCCATCAAATCCATATTTAGCCCAGAGGGCAGGTGTGCTGAAATTACTCCATATGCCGTTTCTCTTCTTCCTCTCGCTTATCCATTCAAAAGGCAGGGATTCGGAAACGCCAATAGGATCATCATGCCAGCCGGAAGGGATATAATCGTCCGTCTGTGAGGTCGCTGGGGTGGAGGGGCGGTTTTCCTCCGTGGTATGGATAAACACTCTTTCGTAATCGGTACCGTCGCTTCCGTCCTTTCCGCTCTGGACAAGCAGGTCGTATTCCTCCGTATTTGATTCACCGGACAGAATATAGCCGTAAGTCCTTCCTCCGTCCTGCGTCTGGGTAATGCGCCTGCCGTCATTTGTCGTGGTAGTCCATAACGGTGGGTTGGCGGTCTCCTTCTTCGCGCAGAAGGTGCTTCCTCCCATAGTGACGATTCCCAGTTTGGGCACGATAAGCCCGGTATGCCATCTGCCGAGCGAAGACACGCTCTGTCCGTCCTTGCCGTCCGTAACAAGAGGTATCGTCTCCACATCGACCTCCTTCCCGTCCACGTAGAATATGAACTTGATGCTCTTCTGGAAGCTTGATACCGGTACTCCGGCATTGTTCCCGATTGAGACTTCGGCTCCACCGTCAAGGGAGTATTTAAGTTCGCCCGTCCCGGTCTCGGCCGTGCCTCCGGAAACCGAAGACTTCAACCGTGTACACGATACGGATGTTACATTGAGATTACCGTTGGCATCCTTTATCACGGCAGACACGCTCGGGACAAGCCGGTACAGAACGGCATCGGCGCCACCCTTGACACCTGCCATGGTGAACGTGAGCTGCCCGGTGTAGGCTTTTCCGTTGTAGGTGGCTGTCAACGCGACGGGTATCGGGTTCCTGCCGTCCAGAGCCACGCCCTGCTTGACACTGAAGGTTATCTCTCCGGTGGAAACGTCATGCGTCTCGGTGACGTTGGCAGGGAGCGTGCATGTTATTCCGGTGAGGGTCATCTTCTTACTGCCGTAGCTCATCCATACAACTGTGCTTATCGACGTGTCCTGATAAACCTTGCCGTCATTGGTAAGGGCGACGTTATCCATCTCGTTGGTGAGGTCTGCGAACACTGCCGATTCTCCGGGGTCACCCTTGGAGGCAATCTTCTGCCAGTCATTGTTCGTGCCCGGCTCGGCTGACGAACCGTTCTTGTTCATGCAGGCCCATGTGCTTCCGTCATGGGTCACGCTGTCGTAATAGTCATACTTTCTGCCGGATTCCCAAACGCCCTCATAGCTCAAGTCCTTGGCTGGGGTGCCGTTGGGCTTCAGGCGCTCTATCGTGCCGGAGATGTACACATTCTTGCCGTAGAACGAATAACCGGAGAAGTCCATGCCCCCTATGGAAAGGCCACTAAGGTCACCGGTCTGCATCATGACGTTAACCTCGGGGTCTATCACCCAAGTGTTGACGTGAGCCAGACGGCGTGTATAGTAACGGTTTTCGTAGGTGATAGCCTGGCGGTCCTTGTCTTCGAAATTGCCGTATGCGAAGAAGTTCATGCCCGGCATCGGATGAACGGACGTACCAACCTGAAGCTCATACTCGAACTTCATGTTTCCCACTTCGTTCTCCAATATTCTCGTCGGGGTGAAATAGGACGTTGCGTATCCGGAATATTCGATGAACCCGTTTGCACCAATCGTATCCTTTTCGGTGTTCCCCCCACCTATGTTATGGAATACGCCACGGCATATGTCGCTCACATGAAGCGTACCGTATTGGCCTTCCAGAAGGTCAAGGGTGGCGATGCGGTTCTCTGTATCCACAGTCTTGATTGTTCCGTAGGCGAACGTATTGGCTTTGTCACCCGATATAACGTCTATGCAGTTGAAGGTAATCTGAGGTACAATAAGCTCCTCACGGAATACAGCCTTGTCCGTCTCGATAACAACTTTCCCGTTCTCGTCCAGATAGATGGAGCCGCCGCTTCCTCCGATAATGCCGGAAACGAAGTTCTTGCTTATCTGAATTCCCTTCTCCGCGGTCAGCTTGTCGCCGACTTCCAGCTTGAAGGGGGTGCGGTCGTTAGTATCCTTGCGGATGAAAAGCTTTTTCAACTCTTCTGAATTTACCCCTCCAATGGGTACAACCCTTCCACCGTCCGTTACCATAAATAAAGTAGGAGCCCCATCCGCATCACATATATACAGTTCACCAGGATTAAGCCCATCAAGAGCGCCTGCATAAGATGCAACAGACGGTGCTTTTGCAGAACCGTCTTCATTCAGGTCATTGCCATGCCATAATATCTTATTTACCCTCTTCCTTGTCATACCTCTACTGTAGTTACGTTAACAAAAGCAGATTTGGAATCTTGGTACTGAAGCATCTGACCGTCAGTGGGATTTTCAATGAAGAATCCGACAACAGAAGATGAAGACGCAGTTTCCGGAGCTCCCCCTACTCCTGCAATATCATTTTCCTGCAATTCCAGTGTCATGTTTATCTGAAATAGCTGGCTATCTTCCATAATTTGTGACAATTCGGGGACAGAATCTTCGGAACGGATATATTTGGCTCCATCAATTTCAACCATAGAAAGGCAGAGTATCCGGTTGAGATGCTTTCCAAACCAATAAGGGACTCCCACGGAGTTTCCTACCGTCAGTATAAAGCTGTCATAAGGAATGGAATACAACTCCTCTATCTCTTGCATTTGATTACGGTATTGCTCATTTTCGACATGGGCATTGTATCCGTTGGGCTTAAAGCCGGCCTCTACTCTAAATTCGAATACCTGTTGCCGGTCATCAATCCAAAATATATTGTCAAATGCAGAATTATTGTCCTTATGGGAATAGCGTATCAAAGTTGTTTCCTCAAGAAGAGAATCAGAAGAGCATACGATAAACGGCTCCGATGTGGTTCCATTTATCGTAACAGAATAGACAGAATCTTCAAGACCAGTAATTACGGCATAGTGCATTGTTACAGAATCGTTATGCTCGTAAATGGAAAAAGCTATTTCAGAAGAAGTGCTTTTAGAAAGGTTGTTGAGATTTGCAGACACGGATTCAGCACCGGTAGAAAATACCTGAACATGAATCTTGTCAGAAGAATGGAATTTCTGGATGTAATCAATATCAATCCCAAATTTGTCCTTTATAGGATTAAAGAACAGAGGGCATACGTCTCCTATCTTCACCATGTCTTTTCGTCCTTTAATGAGTGGCAAGCAACATCACTTGCGGTATGCAAATATATATATTATTTAGAATTATTCCAAATAACAAACAGTTTTATTCTATGTTTTTTACAATCAATGAATACTTGACAGCTTCAGGCTTTCCATAATTATAGCTCGAACTCTTTATATACCCCTTGTATGTTCTACCGTTCTTTTGCAGGGCTATATATCCAGTCAGGTCTTCGGGAACATCCAAATCACTTGTCTTAACAGACAATTCCCCCACCGTAAAGTATCTCTCCGGAATTTCAATGTCATCAGTCCCTTTCATGCCCTCTATCACCACATTACTGTTTCCCTCAGAAGAAGCGAAATCAAGCAATGAGGAAAAAGAGCCTATAAACTTTCTGTTCGCCTCTATCATGTACTTTTGCGCGTACATCACATTGAACATTGTTTCAGAAGATATTACCCCGGAAATGGCATATTTCCCCCCACGAATAAGAACAAACCTCTGCGAAGAACCGTCAAGGGAAGCACCCACCATGAATACATCATTGTCACTGTCGCTGTCCGTTGTATCTTCTCCTCGTTTAGCCGCAAGAAACTCAATTCCATATACATCTGCACGATATGGACTGACAAGCTCCATAGTGTTGTCGGTAAGTGTCGTTCCAGTAGTATATTCAACGCCAAAACGGAATTCATCACGACCGTTCACACTGTCGTAGTCCTGCTTGTCATAACCGACTTTCAATCTGGAGTAAATCAATGATGAGTTCACCGAATATTCAAAGTCCGTAGACCGGGAACCCAGATTCTTTATTTCCTTGTCCTGGAATAGACTATCACGGTGGACGAATGAAACCTTGTTCCCACCAATTACCGGTACAAAACCGAATTCAGCTTTCATCCAGTTGGAAAATTTCGTATATGAAGTATACAATTTTGCATTTTCAAGCCCACGTATACTTTCTGCCGGCAAAATGATTGTATTGTCAAGACGCTCATCAACTCCGGAAGCTATTTCTCCTACCACATCCGCACTGCCGGTCATGGAAGACAATAGGCGGTTAAGGACAGTAGAGGGACGAACAACATCTATATTTATCAAATTATCACGTTCGACAAAATCAATTGTCATATAGCTGGCTGAAGCTTCTTCCGGTGTTTGTGTAATAGTAACCCCGTTGTAAGTGGTAACCAATTGTAATCTCAAAAAACCGCCATTGCCAAAAACCAAATAACCGTCTACGGAAAAATCCCAAATATTTTTCCCATCTGTAATAGGAGCATGTTTTAAGAAATCCGTAACAGTCCCTTGCTGGTCTAAACGCATATTGACTTGGGCTGATTTTTGAAGGGAAGCCGAGAATTCCAAATAAAGTCTGATATTAACTTTTATTCCATGATTGCTTATATTTTTAAAGAACATACCGGTGCTTCTAATGCCATCATCCACACCTTCTCCAATTTCATCATCATATACTTCTATAATATTCTTTACTGCAATTTCCGGTGTACCTTTAATATAAAGCGGAAAACCGAATCCCGTTCCTCCTTCAAAACTAGAATTGTGCTTAAATGTATTCGACATATTCCCGTCATCATCCGTAGTACCAGTGGGAATCCACTCAATCTTGCTTGTCATATGTATCCGGTCATAATTCAACTGCGCATTTTCCTTTATTTCCGATACCGGATATTCATATTGCGTTCCCTTCTTTGCCTTTATGATGCTTGCAAGACTGTCATCGACCGCATTAATCTCGCAAGTAGTGCCGTTGTCCGTAAAAGTGGAAAAATCAAGCGCACACCTGAATCTCTCGTTCCATAACCATGAATTGTTGCGGGTATAAAAGATAACGGAAGCGGACGAATTTAGATAGTTCCTAAGATACTCGCTCACAAGAAGAGAATAAGCCCCATTGGAAAACTGGAACTTGGTAGAAAAACTTCTTACCACTCCATCATAATCATTTCGCTTGAATGACATTTCCACATCATCCCAGTTCACCAGATTGTCTGTCACATTGTAAGAGTACCCTCCTACCACCAGTTCACACTTGTAATACATAGCTACTTTTTTTTAGTTGAACGTATCATTGCGTCTATCTCCTCGCACATGTTTCTCACCAGATATGCATATTCCTTTGCCGAAAAAGTATTCTCGTCAATGTGCATTTTTACATGAGACATTACCGAAACCCTTTCACGAGTAAAATATTCACGGTCCATTTTAGCACTTATTGAGTTATCGGAAAGCTCCTGCAACTTGGCAATGCGGTATTTGTCAGAAGCCATAACGCTTTCAATACGGGTACGCATTCTGTCGTGTTCACCACTTTTGAACGAATATCCCAAAGCAGCCATTATATTTCGAACCTCATCCCACTCTCCCATCACAATAAACCGGGAAGCGCTTTCAAGACAGCACATACGCATGTGTATCTTCAGTACCTCATTACGCTTGTTTATATGCGAAACAACAGACTTCCCCCCTATTATAGACAAATACTCATTGCACAGCTTTTCGGAGGCTTTTACTTTCTCCTCTTGACTGTACCTGCCCCTTATCACAACCTTATCCATATCTCCCAAGAAAACATCTATGAACCGAGATAAGGGCATCTTATCAAGCTCTGTATACATCATAGCATTACACTCTGTTTAAAATCCAATTATATTCAGCATTCCTATTGGCCTTTTTCATCAGTTTATTGATATTCTGCAACTGTCTGGTATTACCTTCCATCTTCTTCTCTAGTCGGCTATAATCATTGTCAACATTAACCACAATGCCTCTATCTGCCATGTTTTTCTTTTGCTGCTCAAGCAATAGGAAATCAGAACCAAGCCCTTTCCTATCATATATGAACGAAAGGTCGGGAATTACCTGGGAATGTCTCGGCAAATCAACAAGAGTAGGCTTGTCGGGAGTGACAAATAATCCATTATCTGTAATGATACCTTCCTTCTTCCCACCGTCACCGACTATGGCAAGACCGCCGGGATGGTCCTTTATACCTTTTGCATATTTAGGGATTTGCTGAGATGCTATAATGGCAATCTGCGCCGCTCCCATTGCCCCAACAATTGCCGCTAAAATCAAATTCGGCAACGCTTTAGTAACAGCCAATGCGGTAGCTATTCCCGCTTGTATTATTGAATTAGCCTTATCCCACTTAGCTTGTTTCTCCTGAAGGGCAGCTTTTTTCTTTGCCAGCTCCTCCTCTTTCAACCTTGTCTTATCCTCGGCTGCGCGTTTTCTGGCTTCCGCGACCTCTGTAGAGATGGCTCCTCTTTCCTGCAATGATTCAATACGCTCTATCTCCCTATCATAGGCTTCATCATTGGCATCCTGCTCCTCCTCTATCTTTTCTATTTTCGCATCGTACACATCAGACATAAGAGATGTTATACCATCCATTATTTTCATGACACTTTTAGCCAGATTCTCAAAACTGAGTTTACCATCTTCTGCCACATCTTTCATAATGTCTGATAGCCCCTCGAATATACCGGCAGTATCTCCTAATGCATCCCTCGCAGCGCTATTCATGTCAGACAACGCTTCCTTAAACTTGTCTTTCGCCTTCTCGCTTTTATCTATCGCCGTATCAAGGTCTATTTCATCAATCTGGGACTGAAGGTTAGCCAGCCGGTCCTCCAAATCCGCGTACTTATCACTATCGGGGTCGAGGAGAGCCATTTCTGCCTGAACCTCCGTTATCATCGTCTGTAGGCGAGCCTTTGCATATTTGGCACCTATCTCATAAGCCTTTTTTTCGTAATCTTCACGGCTTATCTCCCCTTTCGAATACTGCTTTTTAAGGGCATTATATTCCTCTATTGAAGCAGTTTCTTGTCTGTCAATCATTTTGTCTGTATAATCCTCTATCAACCCGAATCTGCTCTCAAGATTCCGCATAACAATATCATTCTGGCGCTTCCCATACTTGTCAATTATAGCAGACACATCCTCGCCATTCTTTTCCGCATCCTTAATCTCTGCATCACGCATCATATCGTTAAGTTTCAGTTGTATGTTCAGACGCTCATTCAACTCTCTTTCCGAATTTTCCCCAAAAGATTCCAAACGATTTTCAAGATTGTTTTTCTCTATCTCAATCAGTTCTTTATCATATTTATCATTTATTTCTGCTATGGCTTTCCCTTTAAGGGCCTCAAGATTTGTCCGAAGCTCTATCTCCTTTTCGGAATTTCCCTTTATTGCCTTGATACGGTCATTGTATTCTTTCTCAACCTCAGCTATCTCCCTCTTTCTCCCATCAGCAATAATATCTATACGGGACTTTTCCAAGTCTTCCGTAATTTTCTTGATATATTCAGCATACTCTTCCGTTTTCTTTTTGGTCTCTTCATACGTTTTCTTGTCATTATCCAAAAGAGCATTTACATTTATTTTACTTACAAGACTTTCATTGGCCTTGTTCAAATTTTCAATTTGTTCAGCATAAGATGCCGCAGATTTGGCGGCATCTGAAACACGTTTTTCTTGTGCGACAATAGATATAGCTACTCCATTAACAGTATAATCATATCCCTTTTCACGGGCTTCTATTGCAGCATCTAAAATTCGTTGTTCTTGTACCTGCTTGACTAACGCTCCTATTCTTTGATTGTCCACTTCTAACATTTTACTGCTATTTTCTACCATCTTATCCTCTATAGCTCTTGCTTGTGCAGAAGCTATAAGTGAATTGGTCAACTCTTTATATGCCTTTGCCCCCTTTCCCGCAAGAATCTCCTCGTTTGACATATTTTCAAAGTAAGCAGGATATTTACTTTGCAATTCATCTGCTGCAACATTTCTCTCCTTCATTGAGCGGGATACATCTTGAGTAGCTTTGTAAAGTAATGCCAATTCAGTCCTTTCCTTTATACTATTAGACATCCCTTTATTTCTTGCATCAGCCAATTGCTTTTCCTGATTTACAAGATTCTTCACCTCCTCTTCACCTTTAAACAGACTTGTAAACCATTTAGAAATTTCTTTTCTATACGCAGTAATTACAGTAATGCCTACAACCAATGCTGTTTGCCAATTAAAAACAGCCCCAATAAGTTGTTTCCATACCGGAACCGCTTTTTGATTGGCAGCTTGCATTTCTTTAAATTGTCTATTAGCACGCGCTATTTCATCTACCAGCATTGGAATGTTATTACTCAATGAAACAATAAGAGTATTAAATCCCAAAGCAGCATTAGGAAGCTCTCTTACAACTTGCTGTACTTGCATATTCAAGCCATTCCAAGCAGATGTGTAATTCCCCACATTGCGCTGGTAATTTCCCAATTTGGCATCTATCTCCTTCAACTTGTCATTCAAAGCATTGGCTTGTTTTATCAAGCTCTCTCCCATCGGGCTGTTCCTTTGCTCCTCAGACAATGCCTTATACCGCTTCTGTAGCTCCAACATGGCAGCATTCATCTCATAATAACTGCCGGATGCACTGATAATTGCATTAGAATGATTTTTTATTAAAGCTGTGTTCTGCTGGTTTTGTGCCATAAGTTCAATATGGCGTTGTTTTAGTAAAGCCGCTTGTTCTGTGTATTCAGTAAGAGACATTTTACCCTGGCGATATTCTTTAACCAGCTTATTAATGTCGGAGATTATCTTATTCATCTCCTCCTTATTGGCAATAGTGTCTGCCGTCAATTTGGTTACAACACTATCGTACCCTTGTATAGTATCAATAATAGTTGAATAATTGACATTCGCAGCCTGCAACTGCACTGAGGCTTGATTTATAGTATTGCTCGCATTCTGGGTGCTTTTTGCCGCATTATCCTGCGATGCGGCAACATTGTTGGAGGTGGAAGAAAGAGATTGCAGCATATCGCTCGCATTCTTCACATTCTTGGCAAACTGTTCAAAGAGGACATTCAATTTAGACAAGGAAGACATGGAATTAAGCTGCTGGGACACTTGGCGCAGTATTGCCAATTGCCTTGCTTGAATTAAATTCATCTTCTCTTGAGTAGAATTTAATTTATCTACCGACGATTTAAAGTTATTTGCCTTGTCGGATAATTCATCAAAAGTCTTTGGATTGGATTTAGATGCTCTTGCAATGTTCACTACAAGACTTGAATAAAGGGTAGTAGTTTCCTTTAATTCCGTTTTCAATTTTCCAAGTTGAGTAAATGCTTTGTCATCTACTACATCGGTAATCTTAAATTCATTCGCCATAACGTACTGATTTGGGTTGCGTGCAACTTTACACGCTATTACAAAGATAATTATTATTTAGAAACATTCTAAATTGCAAATAGATTAAATGCAAATGATTTTTTATATATACCACACATATTCAATAAATGCACCTTTATATTCAACTCCTTCCGGAACAAAGCCGAATATACCGTCATTCTCATAGAGAACGTAAACCTTTCCCTCCATCATGGCGGCTTTTTTCGCAAGAGACCTCATTCGCCCAATGTCCTCCATCCTCTTCCGGTTTTCACACATACAGCTCATTCCACACCGAACTTTCTGAAATAATTGGCAATGCCTTTTTTCACATATTTCTCGATAAAATGCTTCCTAGCATAAGACCCTACCTTATATATCGCCTGCCCGTACTTGCGCTCTATGTCTCCGCTGAAGCTAATCCCTATGCTTTCTATCCTAAGACCTTTATCAAATGGTACCGCTGTGATAGAATCATGAAAATCACCTCTGATTATCAGATTCGGAGTTTCCGGAGAGCGTCTGGGAATTCCAAGCCACGAAGAGGCATACGGAGGTGTTATCCCCTTTTTCCATATCATATAGCCACGGGCATTCTTATACCAACTACCGGATTCCTTGTTTTTGAAATAAGGGTCATTCAGGTAAGTTGGGCGCAAAGGCTTGTCATTGCCGTTTATACCGGAATACAATTGCTCCGTGATATATACCTGCACCTCTTTTTTCTGGACAGCCATTATATCACGTATCATAGGCTCAAATCCTGCCACAAGCTCATCAAAGTTTCTCTCAGCCTCTATTATACTAGCCATACCTAATAATAATTTAGGGGCGAATGAACGCCCCTAACAAACATATTACAAAACAGAATCCACATTCCTGCTGCGAGGGGTGGCATCACATATCCTGTCATATATATCAGAAAGCAGACTTTCCCTATTCTCGGCAGTACGGTCAAGGAAAAAGACCTTTTTATGTATATCAACAAACTCCTTCTTTTTCATCTTACGTACAAGCCTTTCATTAAAAGTAACGCCTTCCACTTTCATGACCAGGACTCAATTCCAGTTATACCCACACCCTGCAAAACAGAAGGCTTTGCAAGTTTTACCGTACCCGTAGCGGATATGACCCCGTCAGCATAAGATACACCGGAAGCGTCCGGAAGGGCTGTTTCCGCATTTGTCTGTAACAGAGCTCCGTAATATTCCGTAATGTCAAGCTTGCCAAAATGTTCAACCAGCTTATATTTCCCTGATTCCGCAGATTTCAAGTCCACATATACAAGTCCCTTTAATGCTTCAACCACATCAAAGTCATAGGCTGAAACATCGGCATTTTTGATATACTTCTCGTAATCCTTGAACATCGTGGCAACCGTAAGATTTGCTTCCGTTCCAGAAGAGTCCCAATCCTGGCCTCCGGGATATACACCGGACAATGGTATTCCGGCAAGTTCATCAGTACCATCGTTCATTCCATAGACAATATTGTTCTCGTCCACAAAATAGGCATCGAATGCCACATTCTTTGCAGCCATCAGATTGGCTTTCAAACTGGCATCATAATCCTGCAAAGTCCATACGTCATTTTTAGCTGAATAACTTGTCACCTTCGTCGGTCCATAACCGGTTGCTGACGTTTGAGCCTCTCCACCGGAAGGCGCATATTCCACAATCGTCTTGATAGGGAATATCCGGTCCGGTCTGTCGGCATGACAAGCGGCCTCAATAGCTTCCGCAGTCTTCTCTTTCGGCAATTTATGACCGTGAATGGTCAATATAATGGCCTTTATCTTTCCCGGGTCAAGCACACAAACGGAATTACCCGTATTAAACGTTGCAAGTCCCGGACATTTTCTATAATCTGTTGCCATAGCACTTTGTTTCTTTAAAAGTTAGATTCATTTCTTTAATTTCGATAGCGTCGATAAAATCATGGAAAGGCTTTCCGTCTTCCCCTATCACACCAACACGCCCATACCGGTAGTTTTCTGAATAAGAATGAGGAATTATCCCATTATAATTGCTTTTAATGGAAGAATCCTTCCTTATTTCATCAATGAAAAGTTGATAAATAGGGCGAAGCACCTGCTCAAACGAAGTCTTTTCCCTCTCTTCATTCGTGTAGGTTTTCAGGGTGTTTACCATAATGATAAAATCAAGGGATGCCCTTGTCTCTGCTTCTGTCCTATCCTCCACAAAAGGAGAATACAGACACACTATAGGGAATTTCAATGTACTGGTTTTGGGCGACTGGTTCCAGACTGTAAGCTGGTTGCTTATGTATGACCAATCTCCAAACAAGTACGAAACATTCTTTCCGTATTTGACGGCAACACGCCTAACCACATCTTCAAAAATCTTGTTTACTGATTTCATATTCCCATAATGTTTATCTTACGTAACATGCAAGGATTAAAGCAAACACCTTTGTATTCTACGGATTGAAGCAGCTCATAGACCCTTTTGTTCATATTCACCATATCATTCCAAGCTCTTATCTGCAACACCATAGGGGAAACTGCATCCTCATCCGAAGAAGTCACCGTCCCTACACTTGTCACACTATAGTTTCCTTCTGATATGTATTTAAAGAACACATAGCACGCTATAGGGCTATACTTCTCTGATAACAATGCATACAGCTTTTCCCATTTTTCAACACTATCTTCACGAGATTCAATATAGGAGACAAATTCACTGCACACATCATCACCAAGAATATTATTCAGATATTCAATCTCATATATATCAATATAAGTGTTTATCCGGTCCTTTTCCGCTTCTCTGGTTACAGAAGGAGCTCCAGTGTCGGGACCTATCCCGACACTCAATAACCCAGTGAAATATGTGCAGTCAATTATCATACAGTCTCTTTCCTTTTACGTTTGGTGAAAAGTTCTTCGCAACCTAATGCCTTGGCGTCATTCAGCAGTTCACTTGATACCTCAATCTTTCCTTCTGCATAAAATCTGCTTGCAAGAGGCATTCCTACTGATACTTTATCGCCGGACTTGTATTGTGTCCCATCCTTTACAAACGTCACTTCGTAACGCTTGGTCAAATTCATTTTATATTCTTTTCCCATAGTCATATTATATTTATCGTTTATCCACCTACACCCGGTTCAGCCAGAGTTATCCCTTCAATTACCGTAGCAAACTTATCTTTCACGAATGCAGTCTTATACTGTGACTTGATGTAACACATCAATCGTTTTTCAGCCAATACGGTAACGATATTCTTACGGAAATCGTCATTTTCCCAACCGACGGACATTGACAATGCCCAAAGGTCACGTATATTCAGATACGAAAAGTCTCCCATAATAAAGTCTCCATGCTCTACAGCAGTAGTAGTTTCTATACGCAACCCTTGAATCAGTTCATCTCCATATCGGAAAGGACGGAGATACTGGCCGTTTGTGTCCTTAGTCAACTGCATTGCCGCATAATCCAACGGGTTCATCAACACAAGGTTCGGGCGATAAGCCATTTCGCTTGCAGAAACAATCTGTGAATATGAGGCAACGAGGGCATCAAACATGTTTGCTTTCTCTACATTGAAACCTGTCAATGAGAATGCCGGCATGTCTGCGGCTACACCCTTGATTTCTCCGTCAGACCCTTTTCCGTCCAGAATACCTTGCTCCTCCTTGATTCCAAGCTTGTTTATCATTTCGCTTTGAACTTCATTAACGAAGCTGGGGAAATCCGTCAATGTTTCTTCTGTGAATTTTGCGGCAATGGCTATTTTTGCAGCGGTCACAGTCTTTTCTGCCAATGTAGCATCCATAAGAGGCTTAAGTCCTCCTTCCGGAACCCATGCGGCATCACCGTCCTTGCTCACATATTCAGCGTAAATCAGGGAACGGCTATTCGTGCTGGACACGTTTGCATAATTCCTTATGACTGTCTGCGCTCTGGGATTGACCGACAAATTCGGGTCAATTTCAACCCCATAGTGAGGAGCCAAGGTACCGGATGCAATAGTTGCAGCAGTTCCTTTTTTATCCAACACAAGATTGACCTCCAGTTTGTTCCCAGGAGCGGCTTTACATGCCTCTTTGAGGTCAAGGGTTGAAACCCCTTTCTTGTCCGTCGTAATATACCCCTTCAACTGCTCGTAGAGTTGGTCATAAACGGATTTAACCTTTATTTCTCCATTTCCACTGATTTCAGTAGCCGCCTTTACACGTAGAATGGCATTCTCCAACTCATTGACCTTTTCATCAAAAGTCTTTTTGTCAATACCAGGAAATTCCTTGCCCTTGATTTCATTGATAGAATCTGCAGCATCCTTGATGGATTTGCGCAACTCATCCAATTTCACTTCATTCATAAGGAAACCTTTCACTTGCTCCTCGAGAGTAGTTCCCATTTTTTCGTCCATAGCCTCGAAGAATTTTTTGCTTTCTTCAGGCAAACCGGACGTATCCAGAAGCTCCATAAATCCTAATTTCATACCGATTTTAATTTTAAAAGTTTATACAATTCTTTTTCCTCACTACCTCCGTCATTGTCGGCTCCCTTTCCTGCAGTCGGAGCATCAAAGGCATGCTCCGGCCTGAAAGAAGCAAGTGACATTGCTTTGGATATTATATTTTGAAAACGTTGTTGCTTGAGAACGCTCATGTTTTTGCATAGCAATGCAATTTCTTCATTGAGGCTCTTATAGACATTGTCGTACTCTTCCATAGATTTAAGGCCAAGATATTCTGTCTCTCCGTTACATCCGATAGATACTACGGAAACTTCATACAGCTTTACTTCGCCTACAAGAAAATCTGTACCAGTCTCATTGTATCCGCACTTTTCCCAAACATAGCTGTAACCTATAGAAAATTGGTTGAGAGTACCTGATTCCAGTTGTTTGATAGCCCTATCGCCAATATCTATTTCATCTACACGGGCTTCAAAATAAAGCCCTTTTTCGTCTTCGCGGAGTTCAGTAATCGTCCCGATAGGCTCACTCATGTCGTGCATCCATAAGAGCAATATCTTATCGTTGGCACTGCTTTGTGGACCACGTTCCTGTATGCTCTTGGAAAAACACCCTTTCAGCAAAACGTCTCCAACCTTATCCCTATTACCAAACACTGCAGCATATCCGCTGATTGTACGGCTTTCAGAATCATATTGGGCTTCCTTTGAATTGATGGAGAACACCTTATGTTGCATTCCCATCCTGCCTTTGTATTTATTAATCTCCGTTCCCATATTCATTTTCATTAACTATTGTTTTCTCCATCCGGTACAGCAGAAGGACTTGAAAATTCTCCTTTCGGATTTTCCGGGTCAATTTCTATATATCTAGCCACTTCAATACGCGCCTCGTCATGAGTAATCAAGGACTTTTCAAGCAACCTCTGTAATGCGTCGGCAACCTTGACAAGAGTATTGGCTTCCGTCTCCTTGTTGTTCTGAAGACATTCGACATCCGTAAAGTCTATCTTTATGAATACACCCTCGGGGCATATCGCTCGCGTAAGACATCCAGCTATCTTTATGCTGTCGGGAATTATCACATCCTGGTATGCCTTCTTACCGGCACTTTCCAGATTGTCGTACTTGGCATCTGTAAATAGGTTGGCGTTGATTCCCATTGCATTGGCTATCTTATCTGTACACCGCTTGTCTTCTTCGTGAAGCTTCAACTGATTGGCATCAAAATCAAGCGCCAGCCATCCAAGTTTTTGACGTGTAACCAATATCGGGTATTCCTTGTTTACAAGACCGTAGTCCCTCTTGAACCTGTCCTTTATCTCCTTCTCGTCCTCTGAAGTAAGAGCCATATTGCCCATCCGGTCTGTATAGTCATTATACAATACCCCTTTTGGCCCCCCGTTGACCAGAAGCGTATGGCTTGCCGACATGGAAGCCACCCAATTGGATATAGGTTGGGATAAGCTGTCTGAGACGGAATCGAATAAGATATCAGATATTCCATCGGATATACGAATATTACTGTCATATATGATAAGATATTCGTAATCCTCTAATTTCAGACGTTTTCCTCCCCAATCAATATAAACCTCTGAAACAATTTCCGAAAGTTCAAACTGCCGGAATACCTTTCCGGTACCGACAATATGGAACAGCTCAGGAGGAACAATCCACATAGCCTTTGGCACACTTTCCTTTCCGGTTCTTACAAGGACTATAGGACAATACCCGAACACCTTAAGGCAGATTTCTATCTGCTTTACAAATGAGGAGAATGTTTGTAATGGATTAGGGGTATCCAATATATTGCGGATGTCAGCATAGGACCTTTTCTCATTGCCATTCTTATCCACCACATAAGGAACGCCTCTTGACATCATGGAACCTATCTTGTCCACTACAGTGAAGAATGGCGTACAAGCGGAAAGCGCCTCTGCCTTTTCCTTGTCATCGGTCATGTCATAATAAGCCTTCCATTTGGTGTGATGGCCGAACAAGTCTGAAAGGAACCAGTAATTTCCTTCAGCATCCCTTTCCACGCGGTTTACATTCTCTCGCATTGGAATTGCTTTTCTTTCCTTTGGCTTCCAGAATTGATTAAATATGCCCATATACAAAGCAGGAGTGACAGCACATAAATGCGGCCACTCCCATATATTAGTGATTTAGTCCTATGATACGGTTGCGTACAACTTCATACGCTTGTAAGTGACCCTACGGATGCAAATATACATATTATTTAGAATTATTCCAAATAACATTCCAAATAAAATATAAAAAAGGCTTCAAGGTTAATTAAGATTCCTCACCATCCGCATTACTGGCAATGAATACTCCATTCAAATATTATACAAAAAAATCACGGGGGTAATACAGAAATCAATGTTCTATTTTTAATAATCCCTTCCTTTTTACTCTATCCGCAATACAGCAAAGGACATACATTGCCTCATACACGTCCTTGCCGTCATAGTCCATAAGATTTCGCATAAAGCCTTCCATGTCCGCAGAACGTTTAAACTTGAATTTCGCAACCAAAGCCTTGAATGATTCAATATACGGAAACTTGCTTCCCCTTTCCTGCCTTGCCCACACTTCCCCGATAGAAGAGCGATAATCCCTGACATAATGCAGCATCGTATTGGGAGCCTCGATGTTCACTTCTGAATTCTTTACCACAGCGGAAACATCATCCAATAGCAGAGCATTTCCGATATATGCCTCCGCTATATAAACCGTTCCGTCCACAACATACGCTTTCACATAGGCGAATTTCCCGTTTATCATAGGGTGTATCTCCACAATGCTGTTCATCCCGTATATATCTATATCATCATAACTTTCATAATCAAATTCTCCACGCTTCTCAACGCAGCCGGTAAGACAGTCCGCACCGTCATCGTGAGCATTCTTCCCTTTTTTTCTGAAACCGCTTATCTCCGCATAAAACTCAGGGTACAAGGTCTCCCATCCTTCCGGCATGTAAGTAAGGTTCATGACTTCTGCCGCGCGTGTGAATATACGCACTTCCTTGTTTCCCGACTGATGGAACCATCTTATCTCCGTAGTGTTGTTTCCCATTATCCGGGACTGTGATTCCACATTCCGGGCAAATCCCCTGCCGCCATTATTGCTTTCAATGTTGGATATGGTTATATTATCTTTCGCCAACATAGTAGCTACCATAGGCTCTGTCACTTCCATAGAAGCGCTGGTGTAAGCAATATCCAATATAAAGTTCCCTATTTCCGTGTCTATATAGTTTATGGAGCACAGATTATCCTCCCCAGTGTCAGCGGTATCTGTATAGTTCTTGCGTATAGCCCTATTGGTATATGGAATTTCCTTGTATGTTTTAAACTTGCCATACATAAGCCCCTCCATCGGCTTAGGGTTCTGCATGTATTGTGTTTCGAACACGAAAGGATTTATTCTACGAAGGTTATTCAGTTCCTTTAATTCATGCTTAAATTTCCAGAGAGGCATCTCTCTTCCATCCTTATCATATTCAATGACCGGCAAAGAAACTACAGTCCACTCTCCCGGTTCGGTTTTCATTAGATAGCCGCACAAATCATTCTCATGAAGACGCTGCATTATAATAATAATAGGCGTATTCCGACTGTTCACACGGTTACGGATGGTAGTTTCAAAACGCTGGTTAACCTTCTCCCTTTTCAAGTCGGAAAGAGCGTCTTCCGGTTTTATAGGGTCATCAATGACCACGGCACCGGCAAATTTCCCAGTAACGGAAATTCCTTCTATTTCGTTTCCTATATCATCAACCTCTCCGGCACCAAATCCGGTTATCTGTCCACCGGTAGATACTGCATATACTCCTCCTCCTGATGTGGTTACCCATTTCTTTTTACTATCGGAACCATCCTTTATCTGGACGTAAGGAAACAATTTGCGGTAGTCCTCGGATTTGACAATATCCCTTATCTCTTCGGAATTGTCATGAGCAAGGTCATCAGAATATGAAAGATGTATGAATTTGGAAGCCGGGTTTATGGCAAGCCCCTCGGATATGAAGTTCTTTACAGCAAGTTCAGTCTTCCCATAACGCGGAGCTATATTGATTATCAGTTTCTTTATCTTTCCAGCAATAACATTGTCAAGCGCATTGCATATTACCTCATGGTGCCTGTTCACAACAAATCTTCTTCCGGTTTTACTCTTGAAAAAGAACCTTGTATAATTGAGTGTACCGGATAGGCAGAATGCCCTGAGATATGTGTTACCATCAATCATAATCCTTTAATAAGTAGTTTGGCTTCCTCCACACTCATGGGTTTGGGAGTATTGACATTTATCTCCGAGGCGGCATCGAACCCAAGCATTTTACAAATTCGTTCAATAGCCTTAATCTTATCGTATAGTTCTATCTTCACATATTCAACGTCCACTATTTCTGGTTCATCTCTTGTACCAATATTCTTTTTAAGAGTCTTAGTTGATATACTTTTTATTGCGGATTTTTCTTTCTTGGAAAGCAGGTCAAATTCCTTGCGTTCAATCCAAGTATTGTGCATATCAGCTATGGTAGAGAATGCGATGCCAGATAATTCTTGCAAAATACGCTCTTTAGTTATGTCAGACTTCTCTTTTTGTTCCTCTTGCAATACCTTAACCCTTGCCGTAACCATGCCGTTGTTCATCAGTTCTATAGCTTTTCTATTGACCGTCTCATCTTTCATGTTCTCACACGAATAAGCACGACGATAGGCCTCGGAAGCATTACCGCTTTCAATGTAATAATTGCAGAAGTTTTCTTGCTTAACAGTTAAGGATTTTCCCATGTCTTTTCGTCAGGATTGGTAACGTACAACATCATACGCATTACAAAGTTACAAAAAATATGGTAAATGAAAAAGAGAAACGCTCATTAACGCTTCTCTCTTGCTGATTTCACTAATTATTCGCCAATATGTTCCTTCAACCGATATAACCGGTCAATCGCCGGATTGTAGAACGGGTCCGGATAGCGCTGGTTGATGTCGCAGATGTTGGCGTGGACGTACATGGACGTATCGATGATGTGTTCCGATTCGCTTAATGTCACTTCCTTGGGCAATTGGGCTGTTTGTGCCCAATGGACGATAGCTTTCACGCTTTCCTCGTCGTATGAGTATTTACTTTCTTGTGCCATGGTTTGGTGCTGTTAAAATCCCAGTTTTAATGCTTTGGCTCCATTCTGAATTTGTTTTTCAAATCAGCTTCATATACATCTATGACTTTATCTGCCAAAACGCTTAAATCTCTTGACATACTTTTATTCCTCGGTGGATATCCTTTGTGAAATTTTACAACATTAATTTTCGTCATATTATCTTTCACAAATCGAATAGCTTCTGAATAATCGTAATCGCCACTTACCAATATTATTTTATCGCATTTTTTTCCGACACTAAGTGAAATCATTTTTACCGCTAAAGAAATATCAACACCTTTTTCCCCTAAATAATCTTGCTTATAAGGGTCTATTTTTACCACTCCAGTTTTTACGATTTCAATATTGTCATGGATTAAGCAAAGCTGGTCATACGCATATTCTATATTAGCAAATTTTTCCTTTTGCTTCTTAATCCATTCAGCAGTTTTCTTACATTCGTCTTTTACGTCATCTTGTACCTTCTGAGGTACCTTAGTCATATCACCTTTTTTGTAATTATCACAATGGGTTCTGTATTTTTTATATACAATGAAATTTTGAATATTTTGTTCCGTATAATAAGTGTCCAATATTTTAGATGGTCTAAACCAATAAGTCCTTATTAATTCATCGCCTTCATCTATCATGCTGCC